>OJRJ01000004.1_pt1 | contig 383398 bp, 281 predicted proteins | sample 1599181 | NCBI WGS metagenome assembly OJRJ01 (sample SAMN03922540, study PRJEB24848) | human gut metagenome | isolation source: stool sample | host: Homo sapiens | place: Germany | collected 2010-05 | reverse complement strand
GGGGGGGGGGGGGTATAATGAGTCAGGGACTGAAAGGCATTCACTCAACGAGTGGGAGGAAGAACTGCGGGAAAGGAAGAAATCTACTCGCTTTTTGTAAGCATAATTACTAATCGACGAAATATACAATGAATTATCATTTACCTCATAACGGAAAAGAAAAGAAGGAAAAGAGTGATAAGGCGGTAAGGTGATAGGGGGATAAAGTAGCTGCGCTATATATCACAGAGCGTTATCCCGTCATCACTTTATCACCCTACCACCTTATCACAACTGATTCATAATCGTACAGATATAAGTTAATCCCAATGGAGAAAAGGACACCTCAATTGAAATAATACAAGAACACTGCAATCCCCTCAAGCGCTTTCTTAGGCTGATCCTTTATTTCAATTGTAAACTTAATCTCTGCTTTCGCCACACCACGCAGATTTGCCAGCGAATGTAACTTCGCCACCAGACGCACGCTTTGTCCCGACAACACCGCCTGCCCGAACTTCATCTGCTCCATACCGTAATTAACCATCATCTTCAGGTTGTTTACCTCAATAATCTGGTTCCACAAATGCGGAAGCATAGACAAAGTGAGATAACCGTGCGCAATGGTAGTCTTGAAGTGACTTTCTGTTTTTGCACGTTCCGTGTCTACATGTATCCATTGATGGTCCAACGTAGCATCTGCAAACATATTGATGCGCTCTTGCGAAAGTTCTACATAATCAGAAACGCCAATCTGCTGGCCTACCAGCTTTTCAAAATCCTCGTACGAGTTGATAATTACTTTTTCCATTATTCTCTTTTTATATTTAATAGTTTCTACGGTTGATAATCCCAACCATAATCATTATGATAAATCATTAGTTTACTCATGCCTCCGTCAATCGTAATGTTCTCCCCGTTGATAAAGGAGTTCCGTTCGTCACAAAGGAAAAGAACTGCACGGGCTATGTCAGCTGGTTCTCCTACCCTTTGCGAGGGATGCTGCATGATGTCTCCTTCCGTATATGCCGGCACATAATCCTCTTCATGATAGCTTCCCGTATCAATCCAACCGGGAGCAATAGAATTCACACGGGCAACTCCCGAAAGACTGACCGCAAGCGCATGAGTCAGAGCCGTTATTCCACCTTTGGCTGCCGTATAACTTTCCGTATTGGCCTGCGACTGAAAAGCACGGGTAGAAGAAATATTCACAATAGCACCTGCACCACTGAAGTAGTCTTTAAAAGACAGAGCCAGGAAATAAGGAGCCACTACTCCCACACGTTGCACATACAGGAAGTCTTCATACGAACAGTTGCTCAATATACCTCCATTTGTCAGGCAAGCATTATTTATCAGACAGTCGATCTGATCTTCTATGGATAAGACAAAGTCTACAAAATCCCGCAGCGTCTGTTCCTCGGCAATATCTCCGACAAAGCCTGTTACCGAAAGACTTCTTTCCGACATCTTTCCTTCCGCCAGTTCCACCGCCTCGGGTGTCTTATCAATGAAATACACCGTATATCCCGATTCCGCAAACATCTCGACAATGCAACGACCGATACCGGCAGCTCCACCTGTTACTACACATACTTTATTCATACGCTCTTAATTTTAAGTATGATGAACAAAACCCCGATAACGAAGGTTATTATTCTTTTCATGGTTGTTTACTTTTAAATCGTGAAAACAGGTAACAAATATACTCCATATTCCAGCAAGTTACAAAAAGTCAAGTACCCTTTTTCTTATTCGGAAAGGTTTTCCTACTTTTGTGACAAACATTACGAAACATGAAACTGAAAGATAAATTCACAGAACTGATGCATAATCAGGCCTTGAAGCGAAAACTATATGTCATCATATTCGAAGCTGACACACCTGCCGGGAAGCTATTCGATGTTACCCTGATCTGGTGCATATTGCTTAGCGTAGGACTTGTTATCCTGGAAAGCCTGCAAGGATTACCGGTATGGCTGAAAACTCCATTCATTGTTATGGAGTATTTACTGACCGCTTTCTTTACTTTCGAATATATCACCCGATTGTATTGCTCGCCTAAACCTTCCAAATATGCTTTCAGTGCTTTCGGAATCATCGACTTGCTGGCTACACTACCGCTTTATCTAGCTTTCCTATTTCCCGGGGCACGTTATCTGCTTATTATACGGGCCTTCCGCCTGATACGGATATTCCGCATTTTCAAGCTATTCAACTTCTGGATAGAAGGGCAAATGCTGCTGACAGCACTACGAGACAGTAGCAAGAAAATCGCAGTTTTCTTTATGTTTGTGGTTATTCTGGTGATATCTATCGGAACGCTGATGTACATGATTGAAGGAGGAAAGCCTAATACGCAGTTCAGCAATATTCCCAACAGTATTTATTGGGCCTGCGTCACCCTTACCACCGTAGGTTACGGAGATATAACTCCTGTCACCGCCTTGGGGAAATTCCTTTCGGGTTGTGTCATGCTGATAGGTTACACTATTATTGCAGTACCCACCGGCATAGTTTCCGTATCGCTGATGAAAAGACATGAAAAGAATGTAGCAAGAGAGTGCCCCAACTGTCACAGGCGAGGACACGAAGAAAGTGCACAGTTCTGTAAGTATTGCGGATCATCACTTGATAAAGCCCCTAAAGAATAGAAAGACTTTCATACTAAATCATATCGGCAAATAATAACGCATAGAAATATATAAAATGGAACAATTTTTTGTTACTCAAAGAGAATTTACCCTACGTCCCCGTGCACGTGGCTTTCACCTGATAACGGATGAAATAATACGTAACCTGCCGCGTCTGCCGCAAGCCGGACTTTTACATCTGTTCATCAAGCATACCTCTGCCGGACTTAGCATCAATGAAAATGCAGATCCGGATGTCCAGACGGACATGGAAGCCATCTTCAACCACCTGGTGAAAGAACGGGAACCCTACTATATGCATACCTGTGAAGGAGATGACGACATGCCCGCCCATGCTAAATCGACTCTGACAGGTAATAGTCTCAGCATACCTATCACTGATGGTAGACTGAATATGGGTATCTGGCAAGGTATATACCTCTGTGAATTCCGCAATCATGGCGGTGGAAGAAAAATAGTAGCAACCGTCATCGGACAATAAAATATATGAAAACAAAGTTTCCGCAAAGTGGATGTCAACGAACAAAACGAACAGGCTTTCCGCTTCTACCGTAACAGGGGCTTTGAAGTAATAAGTCGGGATGAAACAGATGCACAAGGCAAGCCCTTTCCCATCCTGCACATGCAATTAACAAACTACTAATACAGTAATTATGAAACGAGCCATTATTATAGGAGCCACCTCCGGCATAGGAGAAGAAGTTGCCAAACTGCTAATTCAGCAAGGTTGGCACATCGGTATTGCCGGAAGACGGGAAGAAGCATTGGAGAAACTGCAAGCCACCGCCCCCGGGCAAATCGAAATCCAACGTCTGGACGTAACAGATCCAGATGCCCCTACCCTACTGGAGACACTTATCCGGAAGTTAGGTGGCATGGATTTGTTCTTCCTCAGCTCCGGCATAGGAAGTCAGAACCCAGACCTGAAACCGGAAATAGAACTAAATACCGCCCGTACCAACGTAGAAGGATTCACCCGCATGGTGACCGCCGCCTTCAATCACTTCAAAAACGAAGGAGGTGGGCATATCGCTGTCATCAGCTCCATTGCAGGCACCAAAGGATTGGGCATCGCCCCGGCCTATTCCGCAACGAAACGCTTCCAGAATACTTACATCGAAGCCTTGGCACAACTCTCCCGGATGCAACACTTGAATATCCATTTCACAGACATACGCCCGGGTTTCGTCGCTACCGACTTACTGAAAAGTGGCAAGTTCCCCATGCTTATGCAAGCCAATCAGGTAGCGAAGAGTATCGTCCATGCCTTGAACCGGAAAAAACGGGTCATTGTGATTGACGGTAGATACCGTGTAGTTGTCTTTTTCTGGCGAATGATCCCCCGGTGGTTATGGGAAAGATTGCCTATAAAGAACTAAGATTCGTTGTAAAGACACCATAGTTCTTGCCTCATTCCCGTAAATATTGTATATTCGACCTCGAACCAAACAAACTTTTGAAAATGAAAAAAAACTCAATACATATCCTGATAGTTACCTCAGTTGCTCTATGCGCCGGTGCCGCACTTCCATTTCTGTTTGGGCACAGCACGATAGATCCTGAACAGCAATCCGTTAAATCCGAAGTTCCCTATTGTGTCACCTCCCCTTCCGTACCGGATAAAATCACCTTTGCCGGACAGGAAATTGACCTGACACGCTACGATCATCGTGAACGCATGGACCGTGAACAAATGTCGTTCACCTATATGCACTCCACCACCATGCTCACCATCAAGCGTGCGAACCGCTTCTTTCCCATCATAGAACCCATATTGAAGGAAAACGGTGTACCCGACGATTTCAAATACCTCGCCGTAATAGAGAGTAACCTCAACACCCTTGCCCGTAGTCCGGCAGGAGCAGCCGGAATGTGGCAGTTCATGCAAACTACCGGACGCGAATTCGGCCTTGAAGTAAACCCCAATATCGACGAACGTTATCACGTGGAGAAAGCCACCCGTGCCGCATGCCAGTATCTGAAAGATGCCTACCAAAGATATGGTAACTGGCTTTGCGTAGCCGCTGCTTACAATGGTGGACAAGGCCGCATCTCCTCTGAACTGAAAAAACAGCTCGTAGATCAAGCCGTAGACCTTTGGCTTGTAGAAGAAACTTCCCGTTACATGTTCCGTCTGCTTGCCGCTAAAGCCGTCATCAGTAATCCGCAGCGCTATGGCTTTTTACTGAAACGGGAACATCTTTACCCTGTCATTCCCTATACAGAGATCAATGTAACAACAAGTATCGACAATCTGGCACAATTTGCTAAGAGTAAAGGTATTACCTACGCCCAACTGAAGGATGCCAACCCATGGCTGCGCGATAGTTCTTTACAAAACAAAAGCGGACGTACATACGTTCTTAAAATACCGACACAGGCGGGAATGCACTATGATCCGAAGAAGACTGTGCCGCATAATAGGGCATGGGTTATAAATTAAGTACTTTTCTTTTGTCTTGAGACAAAAGAAAAAGTACAGTAACTTAAAACACAGAAAGGAGCCAATATGACATTAGATTTCGATTTCGTACTCAGACTATTAGTAGCCGGCATCTTAGGTGCCATCATCGGCCTGGACAGAGAATACCGTGCCAAAGAAGCAGGATACCGTACTCACTTTTTAGTATCATTAGGCAGTGCCCTCATCATGATTGTTTCCCAATATGGCTTTCAGGACATTATCAAAGAAAACAGCGTCTCGCTGGACCCGAGTCGTGTAGCGGCCCAGGTAGTCAGCGGTATCGGTTTTATCGGTGCCGGTACCATCATATTACAAAAGCAAATAGTCAGAGGATTGACTACTGCTGCCGGAATATGGGCTACAGCAGGCATCGGTCTGGCGGTTGGAGCCGGAATGTATGTAATAAGTATAGCCGCTACCCTGCTCACTCTGGCAGGATTGGAACTGCTCAGCATCCTGTTCAAAAGTGTAGGGATGAAAAGCTCCATGATAACATTCTCTACCGGAAATAAGGATATCCTTAAGGAAGTATCCGATCGCTTTAACTCCCGAAATTATATGTTAGTCTCCTACAAAATGGAAAGATTAGGTTCCGGAGATACAGAAAGGTATATAGTGACTATGATTATCAAATCCAAGCGGAGTAATGACGAAGGACACATGCTGTCACTTATGCAGGAATGGCCGGATGTGACAGTAGAACAAATCGAATGATCTTGTTACTGCTTCTCTGTCATGTGTTTCCAGTAACGTATAGGCATATCTTGTTTATGCTTCCGCGGATTTAGCCGTTCTTTGATACAGATGGCTTTAAAGTATGTCTTCCAGAGTTGCTGAAAAAGTTTCTCGTCTTTATCCATCAGGCTTTCATCCAGCATACCTGTGACCAGATGTCGCTCGCATGAACCTTCTTCAAAAGTGACCTGACGTACTTCTTTCAAATCATAATAGAAACCATACGCCCGTTTTATGTCATATATCAGCCAGGGCTGATCGGCAAAACGATCCTTAAAATGATCGATAGCCAGTGGTAGAGCATTCTTTTCCGGCTCTACCGCAGCAAAGAAGGTGCCGTCGGCAGCTTTCTGAAAACGGATAAACTGGAGCATACGAAGACGTTCCCAATCCACCCGCTTCCACATACGCGAGAATTCCAGTACATCCGGATCGGCAAAATTGGTTTCAATGGAACGGGGAGCATCAATCGCCTTACGAATATAGCGAAACAAAAGCATCGGAGTTTCCTGTTCCTCCGCCAGCCAACATTGGGCGAGGCAAGACAGAGCACCGGAAGAGAGTTTCTTTTGCAAACCACGCCATACTCGCTTCGCCTTTTCTTCTTCGGTGATTACCGTGAAGACTTCATCATAAAATAAAGGTAATGGCTCTCCTTCCGGAGACAATGCATCAGGAAAAACACGACGGGAATAGGCTTCAAAAACAGAAGTCAGCAAACCCTCGAAAGTATTATCAAAAACAAATATATTCATGGAAAAAAACTCTCTTAGTCGCGGAAATCAAGCAACAACTGCCTTTCGTCCACTTTCTTCTTGTTCGGCTTCGTAATCAGCAAACTGCGCACTGCTTGCGGAGTCATTTCATTCACTGTCTTCATAGGGAGTTCATGGCAAGTAATAAAGTACTGCGCTTTTTTCATCACCACTCCTATCTTCTTTAACTCATAGAAACCTAACTTAGAAAAACGACGGGATGCCACGATCAATCTTGCCGACTTCACTCCTACCCCCGGAATACGCAATAACATCTCATAATCCGCCCGATTGATATCTACCGGAAACTGCTCCGGATGGCGTAAGGCCCACGACAGTTTAGGATCAATCTCCAAGTCCAGGTCAGGATATGCATCATCCACAATCTCTTCCACCTTAAACTGATAAAAGCGCATGAGCCAATCTGCCTGATACAGGCGATTTTCACGTACCAGCGGTGGCTGCTTCAGGGCCGGCAAACGCGTATCATACGTATTCACAGAGATATAACCGGAATAATAAACACGCCTCATTGTAGGTCCTTTGTAAAGAGCTGATGAAAGAAAAAGAATATCTTTGTCCGTTTCCGCTGTAGCCCCTACAATCATTTGTGTGCTCTGTCCGGCAGGAGCAAAACGTGGTGCATGGCGGTGTTTCTTCCGTTCCTCCGAACTTTCCAACACGCCTTGCTGAATATAACGCATCGGCGCATATACACTTTTATGGTCTTTCTCCGGGGCAAGAAGTTTCAGATTCTCCTCTTTCGGTATTTCTACATTGACGCTGAGGCGGTCGGCATACAACCCCGCTTCGTTCACCAGTTCACGACTGGCACCGGGAATACTTTTCAAATGGATATAGCCATTGAAACGATGCACTGTGCGCAAGTCTTTTGCCACGCGCACCAGACGTTCCATGGTATAATCCGGACTCCGCACCACACCACTGCTCAGGAATAATCCTTCTATATAATTGCGGCGATAGAACTCCATCGTCAGATCTACCAACTCACTGACAGAAAGCGTAGCACGCGGCAAATCATTAGAGCGACGATTGATGCAATATGCACAGTCGTAAATGCAATAGTTCGTCAACATCACCTTCAGCAGTGAAATGCAACGTCCATCCTCAGCAAAACTATGGCAAATACCCCAGCCACCGACAGTATTACCCAACATACCGGGTTTGTTGGAACGCACGGTACCGCTGGACGAGCATGAGACGTCATATTTTGCCGACTCCGCCAGTATTTTCAGTTTATTGAGGACGTTTTCATTCATATCCACCACACAACTTATAATTGGGCCAAAATTAGCAATTCGAAGAGAAGGAAACAAATAATGGGAAGTTAAATAATAAAGAACTATTCAGAGTGTCTTCACACCTGTAAAACAAAAAAGACCGCTCTCATTGAGACGGTCTTTCAATTCTTTCAGTAAGCGTGCTTATTATTTAGCAGCTTCCAAAGATGCTTTGCGGAATGCTTTCATTAATTTTTCGATTTCTAAAGAAGCCTTACGTGCACGAGTACCGGCAGCTTTGTTACCATTTTCAATCTGAGCTTTTGCATCTTTCTCGAATGCTGCATACAATTCAGCAACTTTTTCAACTAATTCTTTCATAATCCTTTTCTTATTAATATTACTTCGTTAATAATGTCTGGCAAAAATACACTCTTTCTTGAAATAAATGCAGAAAAACAATATTTTTTTTGAAATAATCCGCAAAAATTGCACAAAAAAACGTCCTCTGGCGTTTTTTACCTACTTTTGCAGGCATGAAACCCCTTACAGATACGGAATACATACACTTGCTCATAGCCGAAGGCGAACACCAAAGGCAGGACTTTAAGTTTGAGATTTCCGATGCCCGTAAGATCGCAAAAACGCTCTCCGCCTTTGCCAATACGGACGGCGGGCGGTTGCTGATCGGGGTAAAAGATAACGGAAAGATTGCCGGAGTTCGCTCCGATGAGGAACAATATATGATAGAGGCGGCAGCACAAATGTACTGTCAGCCGGAAGTGAATTATACCATGCAGACCTTTCAGGCGGAAGGACGCAGTGTGCTGGTAGTGCAGATTGAGGAAAGTTTGCAAAAACCCGTATATGCCAAGGATGAAACTGGAAAACCGTTGGCTTATCTGCGCATCAAGGATGAGAATATACTCGCTACACCGGTTCATCTGCGTGTATGGCAGCAAAGTGGTAGTCCGCGGGGAGAACTGATAACTTATACTGAACGCGAACAGTTGTTGCTTGACTTGTTGGAAGAAAATGACAGTCTATCGTTAAACAGGTATTGTAGGCTGGCACGCCTTTCCCGACGTGCAGCGGAACATTTACTTGCCAAGTTCATCCGGTTTGATATTGTAGAACCGGTATTTGAAGGTCATAAGTTTCACTTCAGACTAAAATAAATGATTATTCTTCTATCCTGACTTTTACTTTTGGGTTATGAGGAAAAAGTTATTTACAGAAAAACAAAAAACAGAAACAGTTGTTATTTTAGGGTATCTCAGTATGATACTTAGGGTACCTCAGTATGATACTTAGGGTATCTCAGTCGTATACTTAGGGTACCTCAGTTGCAGTCTTAGAACGCCTCAACACAACACAGTAATATTCAATCAGTTACAAAATATATCTTTTGCGACCTTTATAATCAATAAATTCAGACAGAAGAACCGACAGTTTATCATTAAACAAGTAAATATTAAACAATATAGCATGAATATAATCAATTCAATCAACGATATTCTCTGGACCTATATCCTCATCGCTCTGCTTTTGGGATGTGCCCTTTGGTTCACGCTGAAAACCCGCTTCGTACAGTTCCGCATGATAGGTGAAATGGTACGTTTACTGGGTGACTCAGCAGGAACAAACGGCAAGCCGGGTGAAAAGCATATTTCTTCATTTCAGGCATTTGCCATCTCCATTGCCAGCCGTGTAGGTACGGGCAATCTGGCGGGTGTGGCCACTGCCATCGCTGTAGGCGGGCCGGGAGCAGTGTTCTGGATGTGGGTCATTGCCCTGTTTGGTGCTGCCAGTTCATTCGTAGAGTCTACATTGGCACAATTATATAAGGTGAGAGGCAAAGACTCTTTCATTGGCGGTCCCGCTTATTATATGCGGAAAGGATTGAAACAACCGTGGATGGGTACTGTATTTGCCATACTCATTACGATCACTTTCGGCTTCGCCTTCAACTCCGTACAAAGCAATACGCTGTGTGCAGCTTTTGAACATGCGTTCGGTTTCGACCATGCCATCGTAGGAGGGGTTATTACCATAGCCACGCTGCTTATTATCTTCGGTGGTGTACAGCGCATTGCTAAAGTGAGCAGCATTATTGTCCCCATTATGGCATTGGGATATATTGCTTTGGCACTGATTATTGTAGCTATCAACATCACTGAACTTCCTGCCGTTATCAAACTCATCGTCAGCCATGCCTTCGGCTGGCAACAGGTATTGGGTGGTGGTGTAGGTATTGCATTGATGCAAGGCATCAAGCGGGGATTGTTCAGCAATGAAGCAGGTATGGGTTCCGCTCCCAATGTGGCAGCCACCGCACACGTCACACATCCCGTAAAGCAGGGGCTGATACAAACTTTGGGCGTTTTCACCGATACATTAATTATATGTACCTGCACTGCGTTCATTATACTTTTCAGTGGTGCGCCGCTGGACGGCTCTACCAACGGGGTACAACTTACGCAACAAGCATTGACGAATGAGATAGGTTCAGCAGGAAGTATTTTTGTTGCTATTGCTTTGTTCTTCTTCGCCTTCAGCAGCATTCTGGGTAATTATTATTATGGAGAAGCCAATGTACGTTATCTTACCCGTAAGAAATGGATATTGAACATTTACCGTATTCTGGTAGGTGGTATGGTGCTATTTGGTGCACTCGCTGCACTGGATGTGGCCTGGAGTCTGGCAGATGTCACCATGGGATTGATGGCGCTCTGTAACCTGATTGCCATCAGCCTGCTCGGTAAATACGCTTTTAAACTACTGGAAGACTACCGTGCACAGAAGCGGGTGGGTATCAAAGACCCTGTTTTCACAAAAGACCGCCTCAAAGAGGTAGAAAATGACATAGAGTGCTGGTAAGAGATTTATGATTTATAAATTATGATTTATACAATTGTTGGTGTAAATCAACTTATTTCGTACTTTTGTAACCGCAATTGCCCCGGCAATTATAAATCATAAATCATAAAACATAAATAAGATGGGTATATTTGCCAAACTATTTAAAAAGAATTCCGAGGGTACTTCCTCCAAAAACGTGGAAGATTTCGTGTCACTGACACGCGTTTATTTCCAGTCCGTGATTGCCGCTAATCTGGGAATTACGAACATTCGTTTCGTGCCGGATGTAGCCAACTTCAAACGCCTGTTCAAAATACCGACTCAGGGCGGACGACTGGGACAAGCCGAAAAGACTGCTTCACGCAAAATGCTGATGCAGGACTATGGACTGAGTGAAAACTTCTTCAAGGAAATCGACGCTTCCGTAAAGAAGCATTGCCGCACGCAGAATGATGTGCAGGCATACTTGTTTATGTATCAAGGCTTCTCACAAGACCTGATGATGTTGATGGGTAACTTGATGCAATGGAAGTTTCGCGTGCCCTCTGTTTTTAAAGGCGCACTGCGCAGTATGACCGAAAAGACCGTACATGACGTCTGCACCAAAACCGTATGGAAAAAGGACGATGTACATAAGACGGCTATGGCAGTCCGCCAATATAAAGAGCGTCTGGGATACTCCGAGCAGTGGATGACAGAATACGTGTACAACGTTGTATTACTGGCTAAAAAAGAACCGAAAAACAAAGCCACGGAAGAGAAATAAGCTTGAAATATCTATCAGGCAAAAACTGTTATCAAAAGAAAAAGTTTTCTAAAGAAATAATCAATAAAAAAGGCGAGAAATGATTTTCTCGCCTTTTTTTGTTATTTTTATGCAACTTTTTTGCTCGAAGGAGCAACAACACTTTATGCAAAGAGATTGTTGTAAGATATAGCGGACTTTATCCGCTAAGCCACAGGCAACAAGCTATCAGTGACAAACTATTGCACTGGGTAAGTTAAAAAACTCTGATAAGTTGATAGTTCAAAACCTATTAGTTCAAGTAATCTGATTATTCAGAAGATTTCATAATTTAGAATATCCGATAACTCAGAAGATTTGATAATTCAAATAGTTTGATTTAGGCTCAGTAAGTCAGGCAACCTTTCAGGCTATCAGAGTTACCCGTAGCTTATAACTTTTAACTCAGCTTGTTACTTGCAACTTGTAGCTCGTAACTCGTAGTTATTTCAGTATTAATCATTAAAAAACAACCGCTTATGAAACAAAAGAAAATGCTTGCACTCACTTTATCCCAGTTGAAGCAACTTTATCGAAATGAACTTCCCGAAATTGTACGCATCGCCGAACAGAGCGACGGTACGGAAAGCTTCAAGCAAGGCATTTCGGAATTCATTACCAATCAGGCTGATACGGAAAGTGAAGTTGTCAGGCAAATTCGACTTCTGATTGAATATGACGGCCAGGAAGTCCATGAACTTTCTACCGATGAACAAATGATTGTTTCTACCCTGTCACTTCTATACATGTTTCTTATCGGAAATCTGGAAGAAGATGTGGAAACAGACGTGTTCCTGGATATTTTCCAGCAATTCAAACGCTTACAGCATCCTGCTGCCCCACTCCCCGCACCCCAACGCGTCAAAGCGTGGACCGAGCGCTGGCCCAGCGGACTGGACGAAGACGTACAACTGATCCATGCCAAAAATAAAGAGCGTATTCTGCACGCATTGATACAGAAGATAGAGCACCGTACCGCTGTTTCCCGCTACCACTTTGAAGAGGGCATCAGCTACGAAGAGAAATACCGCCTCGTCAACGAATGGTGGAACGATTTCCGTTTCCATCTGGCCATGGCTGCCAAAAGCCCTACAGAACTGAATCGCTTTCTGGGCAATTCACTTTCTGCTGAAACCATGTATCTGTTATCTCGTGCCCGCAAGAAAGGAATGCCTTTCTTCGTTACGCCTTACTATCTGCACTTGTTAAATCCCGGCAGTACAGGATACAACGATGAATCTCTGCGCAGCTACATCCTCTACTCCCCGCAACTGGTGGAAACCTACGGACAAATCCGCGCTTGGGAACGTGAAGACATAGTAGAAGCCGGAAAACCCAATGCGGCCGGCTGGCTCCTGCCCGACGGGCACAATATCCACCGTCGTTATCCGGAAGTAGCCATCCTCATTCCCGATACCATGGGACGCGCTTGTGGCGGGCTTTGTGCTTCCTGCCAGCGTATGTATGACTTCCAGAGCAAACGACTCAATTTTGAGTTTGACTCCCTGCGTCCTAAAGAAACATGGGAAAAGAAATTGCGCCGTCTGATGACTTACTTCGAGGAAGATACCCAGTTGCGTGATATCCTCATCACAGGTGGAGATGCCCTCATGAGTCAGAACAAGACGCTGAACACAATTCTGGAAGCCATTTACCGTATGGCTGCCCGTAAACGGAAAGCCAATCAGGAACGCCCGGAAGGAGAAAAGTATGCCGAATTACAGCGTATCCGCCTCGGATCGCGTTTGCCAGCTTATCTGCCAATGCGTATCAACAATGAATTGGTAGAAATTCTGCGAACTTTCAAGGAGAAAGCATCCGTCATCGGTATCCGTCAGTTCATCATTCAAACGCATTTCCAAACTCCATTGGAGGTTACTCCCGAGGCAAAGGAAGGTATTCGCAAATTATTATCGGCAGGCTGGCTGATTACCAACCAACTTGTGTATAACGTAGCTGCCTCACGTCGGGGACATACCACCCGCCTACGCCAAGTACTTAACGAACTGGGAGTTGTCTGTTACTATACATTCTCCGTAAAAGGTTTCGAAGAAAACAACGCAGTCTTTACACCAAACAGCCGTTCCATGCAGGAACAGCAAGAAGAAAAGCGTTTCGGCAAACTAAATAAAGAAGATGCCTTCAACCTGTCTGCATCGCTCGAAACCGCACTTGATCCTGCATCCTGTATCCGCCACTTCCTGAAGATACATCATCTTCCGTTTCTTGCCACAGACCGCAGCGTGTTAAACCTGCCCGCCATTGGCAAGAGCATGACGTTCAATCTGGTAGGAATGACCGAAGACGGAAAGCGCATCCTTCGTTTCGACCACGACGGAACACGTCGCCACAGCCCGATAATCAATCAACTCGGACAGGTATATATCGTAGAGAATAAATCCATAGCCGCCTACCTGCGACAACTGCGTGCCATGGGAGAAGATGTGGAAGACTACGCAAGTATCTGGAATTATACGGAAGGCAAAACCGAATCACGGTTCAGCCTGTACGAATATCCGGACTTCCCCTTCCGCATCACAGAAAAAATGAGTAATCTGGAAATAGCAGAGTAACTTCCGGAAATAATCTATACTTTTGCATAAGAAAATCACAGAGTCGTCTGAGAAGTCTGAATCATATTCCGGGCTTTTCAGACATTTTTTATCCTAAAAATAGTAAGTATGGAAATCGAACGGCACCCTTTAGAACCCTTTCTTCCTGCTAACGCCCGTTTGCTGATGCTGGGAAGTTTTCCACCTCAAAAGAAAAGGTGGTCGATGGAGTTTTATTATCCGAACTGGAACAATGATATGTGGCGGATTGTAGGACTCTTGTTCTTCAATGATAAGAACCATTTTCTGAACGAAACGGCAAAAGCTTTCGACAAAGATCGCATTATCCCTTTCCTACAAGAAAAAGGCATTGCCCTATTTGATACAGCTACCGCCATACGACGGTTGCAAGACAATGCATCCGACAAATTTCTGGAAGTTGTAGAACCTACGGATATCGAGGGCATGCTCCGTCGCTTACCGGAATGTAAAGCCATAGTTACTACAGGTGAGAAAGCAACGGAAACTTTATGCGAACAATTCTCTCTTGAAAAGCCGAAAGTGGGAGATTTTACAGAGTTTGTTTTTGATGGCAGACCTATGCGACTCTATCGGATGCCCTCTTCTTCGCGCGCTTATCCGCTTGCTTTAGAAAAAAAAGCAGCAGCCTACCGCATTATGTATCAGGACTTACAGATGTTATAAGACGAGAGAGCGTTAAAATAATCGCTCATCCCTCTTGCATATTTGAAAGTTTACATTACCTTTGCAGCCGCAAACACGGGAGTAGCTCAGTTGGTAGAGCACTGGTCTCCAAAACCAGGTGTCGGGAGTTCGAGCCTCTCCTCCCGTGCAAGATGAAAATAGCTGCAAGTTTTTACTTGCAGCTATTTTTGTTTATAAACCCGTCATAAACGAGTATTCAAAGCCTGTCATTTCAAATCTACAGTCTGAGTAAAGCTCTGACCGAAACGATTTGTTGCTACGATCTTCACTGATTTAGCCTTATCCGTAGGACGTACCCGGAATAAGTGTGATGTATGATATCCTGTAGCCTTTCCTTCTTTCATTGTAATATAATCCTGATCCTCATCGTCAAAAGCCTCCATTACGCCCGGTTTCTCAACACCGTCTTCATAGTAGGATAACTTCCATGCCGGATCATAATCCCAGACATTAACCACCAGATACTTAGGTTGGCTCTGAAACTCACCCGGCTTATACACACGAAACTGATAATCGAATGGACGACCGGTAGCCTTATACTGCCAGGAGATGTCATCACCGGTCACATTTACCACCAGATAACCATTGGGAGCACCGCAACGATTTACATGTCCTGCCCACCAGGCACCACAAGCTGCACCAATATTATGTTCATAGATAACAGGAGTCACAATGCGGTTTTCATAAAAATGAGTATGACCGACAAAGATATGCGTCTTATAATCTTTTAGTATCTCAAAAAGTTGTTCGGCATTACGAGCATTGGCTCCTCCTCTACCCGTACTGTTAGCCGTAGGAGCATGAAGATTCAACAGTACGGTAGTACCCGGCTTCACATAGCTCAGATCCTTTTTCAACCATTCCAATTGTTCAGGGGTAAACTGCTCCGTATATTTCTTCTTACCTTTATAATCTATGTCTTTCATCGAAATAATATGCACTTTCCCTACATTAAGAGAATAATCCGTCGGTCCAAAATGCTCACCAAATACCAATTCCCCGTATTCTTCCTTATTCGTAGCGAGGCTCAGTGCCGTATATTGCTGATCAAAGTCGTGATTACCAATCACATGATACATAGTTAAGTCCAAATCAGAGATAACCTTCTTATACGAATCATACAAAGGCATAACATCCCAGACGATATCTCCCAGAACCATTCCGTAAACTTCCTGCGAAGATAATTGCTTCAATGTTTCCTCCAAATCAACCACAGTTTCCGAAGCAAAGCGATCCAACTGTTCCTCATTTCTTGCCTGCGGATCAGAGATAGCTATAAAGGTAAAATCCTGAACCGGCTGTTCTCTCTTCACCAAGCTGAAATCACAACGATTCTTTTTCTTTTTTGCATCAATCCGGGCATAATAGCCAACAGGCAATGCATTCTCTACATTAGTTTTGTAGTCCGCCGGAACAGAAAGATAAACGAATTTAGACTGTGCGGGATCAGATACCAACTGATAACGCCCTTTATCATCAGTCTGCGTAAAATTAACGCCATCTGTCACAACAACACCTGTAACAGGTTGTTTCTGCGTATCTGTCACCACACCACTTACGACAATCTCTTTTTTAACGGGCTGGTCTGCTGCATACCCTCCTGCTGCAAATAAATTCAGCAAAAGCAGCAAGGATAAAAAACGAATTGATTTCATGTTTCTTCTCTTTTTAGAATTTTAATTTCACGGCAAAGTAAACCCTAAAAAGCAAAAGAAAGATGTCATTCACATTACATTCCTATAACACGACCCGATTCATTAACGAATGTCAATCAGTTTATGTGTTTGCAGACTTAACCGCCATTTAGGATGTTGCATGACGCACGCCACTGTTTCCGCAGTATTACTACATGAACATGGTTGCAGAAAGAAATATTCAGCAGGAAGCAACTCGTAGACTCCAATATCCTGACCTTCGTAAACGACCTTCACCTCATCCATACGGGTAATCGCCAACTTCACCCCTTGCTTGGGAGAACAAGTCACCCAATCAATATTTGGGGGCAATGGATTCGTTCCATTCGTTTCGATACAGACATACTTTCCCGCCTGGTGCAAACGGTCGATAAAAGCCTCATCAACCCAGAGAGAAGGTTCTCCCCCCGTCAAGATAACCGTAACAGCCGGATACTTTCCTACTTCGGCAATAATTTCATCATCGGACATCAGCACACCTTCTTCATGCCGTGTATCGCAAAAAGAGCATTTCAGATTGCAACCGGAAAAGCGGATAAAGACAGCAGGCGTGCCGGTGTGATAGCCTTCACCTTGCAAGCTATAAAAAATCTCATTAATCTTTCTCATAAAAAATATTTGTGCCGGCTTTCAGTAGGGTTATTCTTTCTCATAAGTGGCTACATTGGATTCAGATTCCTGCACCTCGACTTTGAAGCAAGTAGGTATCTGCTCACATATCCAGCGGGCTATATTCTCTGCGGTAGGATTGAATGGAAGAACTTCATTCAAATTACGGTGATCTAGCTTTCCTTTCACCGTTTCTTTGATGTGACTGAAATCAACTACCATTCCATCGGCATTGAGTTCCCGGGAACGGCAGTAGACTGTGATAATCCAATTGTGACCATGCAGATCCTCACATTTGCTGCGATAGGAAAGTTTCAGGCTATGAGCAGCTGATATTTCCATGCGTTTGATAACTGTATACATATTCTTGTTAATACGCTAATTAAGAAAATACTTTGTCTGTTGTCGCACCTAATGTCACCTCGGCACGGCACAAAAGTACAAAAATTCTAAGGATTACAGTTTAAATCTTCCGCTTTTATTCATAAACACAAAGTGAATTGGCAACCTTACGCTCCCCTTTATTATCATAAAGTTTATTGTCAGTAAGCTTGTTTACAATTCCATTATCCGGTGCAGAAGCACTCCAGAGTGTAGTAGAACCACCACCATCCAGGTTCAAAGCTTTCCTTGCACCCAATACACGAAGAAGATGTGTCAACTCAGGGATATTGATACCTTCCGCCTTACCTTCGAAACGGCCCGCAACCGCAATCAGAAATACCGTTCCATCCTTCATCAGAGCTACGGCACTCCGTGGATGTTTAGTCTGAACGAATGACCGGTTACAAGCAGACAAGTCACAAGCTTTTCCATCCAGCAGCATCAACGGGCCGGAAACGAGAATACTCCCTTCTTTCTGTTCGCAAGTTTTCTCATCCTGTTTCTTCCAAGCTATGATGTCCAGTTTCCCTTTATCTATTTTCACGGCACCATTGGATACAGTACTGAGTACACCGGTCGCAGTAGTATCCACCACCACCCCGTCTTTCCTCAAATAGCAGATAGAAGTTCCTTGCTTGATATTGAAATAAGAACCGTTAATAGCCACCACTGCACCGGAACGACGGGCAGCATTACTGGTTTCTTCTTTAGGAGAATGAATTAAAATGTCAAACCGATGTTGTTCCGGTTTGATTTCAAGAATAGCAACATGCTGCGGAACACCATACAAAGAAACGAACTCCGCTTCGCGACAAAGTACACCTTTTCCCATAGAAGTTACATTCCAATGAGCAGTAACAAGTGCTAAAGAATCTGCAGTGGTCTGTGCCACCACAACAAATACATTACACAGTATCAGCAATAGCGTGAAGACGGATTTTCTCAAATACATGTTTTGACTTTATTGAAAATTCTTCGCAAACATAAGCATTTAAAGTGAATGTCAGATAACAAAGCAAACAGAACTTTCTCCGTAAACAAAAAAAGAGTACTTTTGCGGCATGAAAACCCTTTATATAGCACTTGGTACACTCTCTTTGGCACTTGGTATCCTCGGCATTTTTCTGCCGTTGCTACCCACTACTCCATTTCTGCTACTCACGGCTGCACTCTACTTTAAAAGTTCGCCTCGCCTGTATAACTGGTTATTAAATCATAAGCATCTCGGCCCTTATATCCGCAACTTTCGTGAAAACAAAGCCATCCCTCTACGCGCAAAGATAATTTCCATCTCGCTGATGTGGATCACCATGCTCTACTGCGTGTTTTTTATCATACCGTATATATGGGTAAAAGTAATACTCCTGATTATTGCAGCAGGAGTAACCTATCATATCCTTTCATTTAAGACGCTGAAGTAGATGCTTATTTAACCGCTCCACCTATCTGTTCAAAGAATTCCCCCAACCCCTTACGTGCATCAGCCAGCTTATCCTCCCAATGCTTCACGGAGTTCTGCCCTATGATATCCGTCACATACTTCACAGCAATAAAAGGCACGTTCTTGACACGGCAAACAAAGGCTTGCGCAAAAGCTTCCATATCAACCACATCGCCTTTCACATCCGAAAGTTCTGTCAGAAACGTATCACCTGTATTACAAATGCCTTCTCCTGCCCAATGCATACAGTATCCCTTCTCTGCCAGCAAGGCAGAAGAATCAATCTCATATTCCAAGCCCATATTGGCTAACTTCTGCATATCACGGTCTATAAAATGACGGCACACCAGAATATCTCCTACCTGGCAATCAATGCTTCCTGCCGTACCTACGTTGATCACCAAGTCCGGCTTGGCCTGATTGAGCACTTCAGAAACATAATAAGCTGACTTCACTTTGCCTACTCCCGTACGAATATAGCCGATGTGAACTTCTTCCTCTCCTATCAATCCGGGAAACTTTAACTCCGTAAACTCGCCCTGTACGGCGTAAGTAACTAAAATTTTCATACTGCATCTTTTTATTTTGAGCGAGTAAATGTACAACTTTTTTTTAGAAACTAAAATTCATCCACTTGCGACTTAATCTTTTCGATCTGCCTGATCAAGCAATCCATCTTCCGCCTATTCTTTTTAATCATTACAGGACGCAGAACAAACCAATTAAGGGTAATCCATAAAAACAAAACAGAATACGCTATCAGTCTGAACGTAAAAGATGAATTAAGAGTATATTCATACATATAAAGAAGGATACCGGAAGATAGCAAAATGAAATATAAACTCATTACCTTAGTCTGCATGAAAGTTTCTTTCCCTTTCAGCATAAGCAAATTATTCAGATAATCGATATTCGACTGTTTCTCGTCCAATGACCTATACAAAGAAGTTATCTTCCGATTGACCACCACCACAATACACATCGGCAGGATTCCCACAATGATTCCAATCTTAGTACTCAAGAATTGCGGTTTGAAATAGATCCAGATAAATATCATAAAAAGGATAGTCAACACTAAGATAACATCAAGAAATATCCCCCTTTTAAGACCGCTCTTTCTGAAACGGCTGATCTTATTCAATATTTCAGATTGATCGGCAACCGGAACAGCCTGCCTGTTCCACAATTCTTTTATATCAATATTACTCTCCATATTCTTTGAATTTTCTTGTTAACCGGACTTTTATACGATGAATTCTTACACGGACATTACTCTCCGACAATCCAATGATTTGCGCTATATCCGCTTGCCTGACATCTTCCAGTTCCAGCGAAATGATAATGCGATCTATCTCCGAAAGTTCTGCAATAAACTTGTATAGTAACTGAATCTGCGGCTCAATATCCGTCTTTTCATCTTCAAATAAATCGGCAGGAAACTGCGTAGATAAGATTTGCTTCTTCCGTTCCAGTTGACGCAGGCAGTTATTGGTTGCAATACGAAATATCCAGGTATCAATATTGGCTTCATTCCTGAAGGTGGGCAGATATTGCCAGACTTTAATAAAAGTTTCCTGAGCCATGTCCTGAGCTAAGCTGTAGTCATTTACATACCCCATGCATAAGCGGAATATTTTATTCCAGTACTTCCTATATATATCTTCAAATTCCACTTAACGCTCTTTTATAAATTCACAAATTTGATGAATGAACCATTCCCTATCATCAAACATCACAAAATGCAAGCCTTTATCTGCATATCTGATTTGTGCTACTGACAAATTCTTATATTGATTCTTAATGACCGTATCTATATGTTTGAAATAAGGCTCCAAAAGTACGAGAGAAGGAACAACTATATTCTTTATACATTCCCTTAAATCTGTATTCGAGAAATCACAGAAGAGTTTAGCATACGTTTTTCTGTCAGATGCCAATCCCCAGTTTACTATTTCAGCAAATCTCAATGAATCAGTGGTAAGCGTTGCCGCACTCATTCTTTGCATCTGCGCAAACTGCTCCTCATCCATAGCGGTAATCCTGTCAATCAGATCTGTGCAATCATTATCAGGAGCAGATTTAAAATCAGGAACTGTCAAAGCCATCAGACAAGGCAAGGCATCTACAATCACAATCTTTCCTGTAAGCTCCGGGAATTCAGCCGCAATTGCAAGTACCAAACCACCTCCCATACTATGCCCCACGAGAATAGGTTTCTCTATCCGCTCCTCTTTGATAAACTTTGCAATCTGCATTTTCCATCTTTCGAATGATGGACACTCTTCAGGTGCAACGCCCGAAAAGCCCGCCATTGTCAGCACATAGCAGGTATAGCTGTCTTTCAGTACGCTGGCTGTTTCCGCCCAGACATCACCCGAGCATGCAAAACCGGGTATAAATATAACCGTTTGTTTTCCTGTTCCCGATTTTACTACCGAAAAAGGATAATCCTGTGCAAAAATCAAAAGAGAAGTTCCCAATAACATCAGGGTCAAAAGTAATCTTTTCATCACCATATATTCTAAAGTTTTTCCTTTAGATACGGGTCACTCCGAAATGTTACAAGAAAAAGAAAATAGTATCGGAAAACTTCAATCTAATTTTTGTCTATTCTATAAGTTTTTCGGACATATCACCTGTTTGGCCATCCAGAAATTAGTAAGAGAAAGCTGATTAGCCTTGCGCTTTTGCTCTTCCTCCACTATATAACCTTTTTTTTCAAAGAAAGGGCGGGCTGTTAAACTCACTTCAGATGTAATCCGCATAATTCCATTTGTAATTGCATACTGTTCTATTTCATTCAAAAGCATTGTAGCAATGCCTTCACCCTGAAAATCCTTGTGAACAAACATAGAGTGTAAATAACCCTGGGGAGTGATAGATGAAAAACCTACGATTTCCGACTGTTGATTAACAGTTACAATAAAATAGTGGGTCTTTATCATATCTTCTATATTAGAAAGATCATCCCCACATGATGCCCAGTCTTCAACTTCCGCCTGTAAGTAATCGCGCCTATTTATCGCGAGAACGGTATTCTGAAATAAATTTTTCAACTCAACAGCATCCGACTGCAAAGCTGCTCTGATTATAAAGTTCGCTTTCATTATTTTATAATATACGTTTTCAATGCTTCCACATATTCCTCAAAAGCGTCTACTCCTTGTGGCGTAATCTTACAGATAGTGCAAGGCATCTTTCCCTTGAACGTCTTCGTCACCTCCACATACCCCGCTTTATTGAGTTTATCAATCTGCACGCTGAGGTTGCCCGCCGTTGCTCCCGTCTGTTGCCGGATAAAGACAAAGTCTGCCTCTTCGACACCAATAAGCAACGACATCACCGCCAAGCGCAGTTCGGAATGCAGTAAGGGGTTCAGTTCTTTAAACATGCTTTCTTTCTATTTTTTTATAGTGCAAAGATAATACATTAAACTCCTCGTTTTGACATTATGTTCAAATAGTGTCCCGGGATGACCATCATGAAAACAAAGGCTAAAGCAAAAAGCAATATCTGATCAAACTTGTCTATATACAGACAACCCAATGATGCAAATATACCCAGCACACCGCTTACCGTAACCAGTTTCATATTTATAATTAGTCCGGTTAAAGTAGTTCCCATCCCCATCATCAACAGGATCACAAAGAGTATAGGCAGACTCCAATAGATCATAGATACACATGAAATCAGCAATCCGCATAGCCCGAAAACGACCCATACATATCCTACTATCCGGTCGATATACGTTTTTGCCATCCTTTGCTTTTTCCTCTGACTGTAGATAGTGACCGGGTAAGAAACAGCCGGCATCAGAAACCATAAAAACTGCCAGTTATAATTGCCGGTTTCTTTCAAAAGATACCAAACCAGCAAAGAGGTCACCACAGTCATGTAGCCCCATACTAAAAAAGGAGTTCCGGCGTTTTTCACCATCTTGAACTTTGTATTCTGTATCATTTGAGTGATGAGTTCTAAACTCTCTTGCTCATTCAATTTCTTATTGTCCATATTCAATACAAATTATTTTAATCATATACATTCCAGATTCTTTCTCTTCTGTCTGCTACCTACCAAAGCATAAAGATTCCCTTTCTTTAATATATCACTTTTCCCAATCATATACATTTAATATCAAATAGAGCATTAAAGCCCAATTTCCCGCAAGCATATATATCACCCAAGCTCCCATTTTTTCATTCTGTTAATAGATAAAATAAAGAAAATAACAACAATAATAAGACAACGCCCAACACAAGAAACAACCTTTTCGTTACGGGATATTGTTTAGTCATCAATTTTTTCTTTAATAAGCACGCTTCACCCAAAGCCAGTATGGCTAACCAGGCATAACCATAGAATGTAGTAATGTGCCATACGTCCTTCGACTTCATATATACTGCAAAAAACAGATAGTCGGAAAGCAAAGATATTCCTACCGCAATCAAGGCTAACAGAAGAGCTTTCTTCATCAGATTCCTTACTCCACTTTCGCAAGCCAGACAAACATATATGCCTACTCCCCAAAAGACGGGATTTACAGTTAACATCAAAATGATACCCAATTGCGTGCTATGACTCCAAGGTACCCATAACACCACATTAGAAAGCCAATACAGGCAAAATACCATTAGTGAGGTAACTGCCAGCCAAAGTTGATTCTTCTTGCGATTTTGCATCATTCGGGTAATAGCCTCTATATTACCCTCTTCAAATATATCAGCTTTTTCTGCTGTTAATGATCCGGTACTCATCGTTTATTATCCTTTCTTGCACAATAATTCAGAATATGCCCGGGAATAATCAATGCAAAAACAATCACCAATACAAATTCTAACAATGACAAATAGGAAGAAGTCTTATCCAGAATGCTGAATAACATATTCAGTCCCAATGCAATCCCAAAAGCATGGAAACCGGAAAAGAGTGTATAGCGAATTATGCTCCCGGTTATAATGCTACTTAGAGAAATAAGGATTGCGCATATCGGCAGAATTATCTCATAATGATTGGTAAACGTTGCTCCAAGTACAATCGCAATACAAAGCAGCCCCATGATTTGCCACATTTCATTCAAGACCTTATCGCCATACGACTTTGCGAGCTTACGTTGCTTACGTACCAGTATGAAGCTAAAGAGATAACCTAAAACCGGAACTCCCCAAAAGCCCCACATCCAAACAGGATTTCGCGTCCAATAGATTCCTGCAAAAACTACCAACGTCACTATTGCAGAAACATATCCCCATAACAAAAACATATTTCCACTACCCGTATCTAAATTACGTCGGGTATTCTGTATCATTTGAGTAATGAGTTTCAAACTCTCTTGCTCGTTCAATTCTTTGTCTTCCATAATAATGTCTTTCTCTTCCATAAAATTATTTTTTAGCTTTATTCCGCAGATCGGCCAACTCGACATCAATTGTTTTTGCTTCAACTGTCATGTCTAAATCCACAATCGCACAATTCTCTGTCGGTACACCGTCTACTCTGTCCAATTGATAATTACCGTTTTCATCGTGGTATACATACAATTTGCATTTTCCTTCAGGTACTTCTTTCAATACAAGTGTTGCTGTATCACCCGTAGCATCCACCATTGCATATTGCCCCTTATCGGCAGCAATCATCACCTTTCCTTTTGCAGAACGAATGTTCTTCACTTTCACTGTCAAGTCGCTCTGTGCTGATACCGAAACAGCACATACGCATGCAACAAATAATGCAACCCATTTAAAACCAATTGTTTTCATAACTGTACATCAATTAAAATTCTACAATAATCATACATTTCGGGTTCGAACTCCGATGCAAATATAAATAGTTTATTTTATAAACCAAATTATTTAATAAATTAATTTATAAACAACAGAAAGAAAGTTTTCAGAGATGCGCAAATACTTTGGAATTAATTTATAGGAGAGAAAAAAGAATCAAATAATCAACAGTACTATCTCCATTCTCCTCCTTCTGGAAGGCGGAGTACGCTGAAAGGAGGAGGTGGTAGGAAACAACCGAGTACCTGATTATTAATAGGAATAAGGGACTTTTTTCTCACCTACCACCCCGCCCTTTGGGCACCCTCCTCCAACTGAAGGAGGGGAATGATGATAGTCCGCGTATCGGTTCTCCTGACTTTGATTAAAATTCGCTCCAAAAAGAATTAATTCCGCAAGTATAATCAACTAATCCCGACCTTGCAGGAAACTAATCCCGGCACTGCGATAAACTAATATTTTCCTTGTATATTATTATTCATATAATAATTATTATAGTTTCTTACAATAATTGTTGTAAGAAAGAAATATAACTATTGTAGGAAACTTTTATATCTGTTGTATGAATAATAATATGCAAGGAAAATATTAGTTTATCGCAGTGCCGGGATTAGTTTCTTGCAAGACGAAGATTAGTTTTTAGGCACCGCCCGACAAGCCCTTTTCAGTCCGCATAAGTACCGTTTTCATGTTATTTCGACACACAGGCAACATTTTTCCCTGAAAAGTTTTTGTAATCTCCAAGTTAATTGTATTTTTGTGTACAATTTTGGTATAGTAATGACTGACGAAGAAAAGAAGCGATTAAGTACCTTTGAAGCGAGACTGCGTCATTTAGTCTTTTTACATGACGAATTGAGGCGCGAAAATGCTGAACTAAAGCAACTTCTAAAAAACAAACAAGAAGAATGCGAACAGGTACATGCTGAATATGAAGCTTTGGAAGATGACTATACGAACCTAAAAACAGCAATGACAATCAGCCTTAACGGCAGCGACGTAAAAGAGACGAAACTGCGATTGTCCAAATTAGTGCGTGAAGTCGATAAATGCATCGCTTTGTTGAATGAATAACAAGATGTATGAACGATAAGATAAAGATAAACCTACAGATGGCAGGCTCCACCTATCCCCTCACCATACCGCGTGAAGAGGAAGAAATGGTAAGAGAAGCCGCCAAACAGGTGGATATACGGCTCAATGCGTATCGAGAACATTACCAGAATGTAACTCCTGAGAAGATTATAGCCATGGTGGCCTATCAATTTGCCTTGGAGAACCTGAAAATGAAAAACCGAAACGATACTCGTCCGTATGCCGACAAGATAGAAGAACTGACAGAGGTGCTGGAAACATACTTCAAAGGACTGTAAACGTCCGGAAGCTTTTCCTCAGAACACCAAAGCCAGCAAAAGAATTAGAAAATCCACGCACTGTGTGAAAGTGTCCCTTTTAAAAAGCATGAGGGTGGCTTTCCTGCAGTGCGTTTTTTATTTATATACTTAAAACAAATTGAAATGACAGTAACAATACTAGTATCCATTGCCTGTTTCATTATCGGTGGATTTCTGTCGTACATGTTCTTCAAGCACGGTTTGAAGTCCAAATATGACAACATTCTGAAAGAAGCCGAGGCTGAAGCGGAAGTGATTAAAAAGAATAAGTTGCTCGAAGTAAAGGAGAAGTTCCTGAACAAAAAAGCAGACTTGGAGAAAGAAGTAGCGATCCGTAACCAGAAAATTCAGCAAGCGGAGAACAAGTTGAAACAACGTGAGTTGGTGCTGAACCAACGCCAAGAAGAGATACAGCGTAAGAAATCAGAAGCTGAAGCGGTGAAAGAAAACCTAGAAGCCCAACTGGTTATTATCGACAAGAAGAAAGACGAACTGGATAAACTGCAACAGCAGGAAATTGAAAAACTGGAAACCATTTCCGGTCTTTCGGCCGACGAAGCCAAAGAACGTATGATCGAGTCTTTGAAAGAAGAAGCCAAGACGCAGGCCCAGTCCTTCATCAACGACATCATGGACGATGCCAAGCTGACTGCCAGCAAAGAAGCAAAGCGTATTGTAATACAATCCATACAGCGTGTAGCTACGGAAACTGCCATCGAAAATTCAGTGACTGTATTCCACATTGAATCAGACGAAATCAAGGGACGCATTATCGGTCGCGAAGGCCGCAATATCCGTGCGCTTGAAGCCGCAACAGGTGTGGAAATTGTGGTAGATGATACGCCCGAAGCTATCGTATTATCAGCTTTCGACCCTGTACGTCGTGAAATAGCCCGCCTGGCACTGCATCAGTTGGTGACTGACGGACGTATCCACCCTGCACGTATCGAAGAAGTTGTATCTAAGGTACGCAAGCAAGTGGAAGAAGAAATCATCGAAACCGGTAAACGTACTACGATTGACCTCGGTATCCATGGTTTGCATCCTGAACTGATCCGTATTATCGGTAAGATGAAATATCGTTCTTCTTATGGTCAGAACCTGTTACAGCATGCCCGCGAAACAGCCAACCTTTGTGCTGTGATGGCATCGGAACTGGGGCTGAACCCCAAGAAAGCAAAACGTGCCGGATTGCTGCATGATATCGGCAAAGTGCCCGATGAAGAACCGGAATTGCCGCATGCACTCTATGGTATGAAACTGGCTGAGAAATTCAAAGAAAAACCGGATATCTGCAACGCTATCGGTGCCCACCACGATGAAGTGGAGATGACGAGCCTTTTGGCACCCATCGTACAGGTATGTGATGCTATCTCTGGTGCCCGTCCAGGAGCACGTCGCGAAATTGTTGAGGCTTACATCAAGCGTCTGAACGATCTGGAACAATTGGCAATGGCCTATCCGGGTGTGACAAAGACGTATGCTATCCAAGCAGGTCGCGAGTTGCGTGTAATCGTTGGTGCTGATAAGATTGACGACAAGCAGACTGAAAACCTTTCCGGTGAAATCGCGAAGAAGATACAAGATGAGATGACGTATCCGGGACAAGTGAAGATCACGGTAATCCGTGAGACACGCGCAGTAAGTTATGCGAAATAAATTGTAAAGATTGAAATTAGTGATAAAGAGGTGGGGAAACAAAAAATCCCTGCCTCTTTTTGTTTTCTTTGCTATTCACGAAACTGTTTCTTATTTTTGCATCCACAAACCAAATAATCCTGATTGTCAATTATGGAGCCATATCAATTTGAAGTTTGTGCCAACTCCGTAGAGAGTTGCCTTGCCGCACAGGCAGGGGGAGCAAACCGGGTGGAGCTATGTGCCGGAATACCGGAAGGAGGTACTACCCCATCTTACGGAGATATCGTCATTGCCCGGGAAGCCTTAACAAAGACTCTTTTGCACGTCATCATCCGTCCCCGTGGCGGAGATTTTCTGTACTCCCCCATCGAGCAACGCATTATGCTGAAGGATATCGACAACGCCCGTCAATTGGGAGCAGACGGAGTTGTATTCGGTTGTCTTACCGCTAAAGGAGATGTAGACCTGTCCTTAATGAGGCAGCTGATCGAAGTATCACAAGGCATGTCCGTTACGTTCCATCGTGCTTTCGACGTATGCCGCAATCCGCAGGAAGCGCTGGAGCAAATCATAGAGTTAGGTTGTAACCGTATTCTTACTTCCGGTGCACAGGCCACGGCCGAACAGGGCATCCCTTTATTAAAGAAATTGCAGCAGCAGGCAGACGGGCGTATTATCCTACTGGCAGGTTGCGGAGTAAATGAAAATAATATCGCTCACATCGCCACGGAAACCGGTATCCGGGAGTTCCACTTCTCAGCAAGAGAGACTATCGAAAGCAAGATGCTGCATAGGAACGGAACTGTTTCGATGGGGGGTACTGTGAACATAGAAGAATATCAACGCCCTATCACTACTGTAGAACGTGTGAAAGAAACGATAAAGGCATTGACCGGTCTGAAACAGGAAGAGGCTTATAAATAAGCCTCTCCCACTCTACTGTTTCTTTTCTTATAGTCCTTTCTTCATTCTCATCATAGTCCTTTCACCGTTTTCATCAACTGCTCACCTAAGCCAATGGTATAACCTTGTGAAACAAACACCACACGGTTGAAGGTATCGGCAATGATAAATATGGGCAATGTATCTTTGTGTTTCAGCTTCATATTCTTCACAATCTGCTGGACAATGTCTTCTGTGTCGATTCCATAAATCACAGTATCGGGTAAACCGGGAAAGTCAGCAGCACGATATTTGCCGACTTGTTCCTGATTCGGGAAGAGTAATACAAGCTTTCTGCCCCATTTCTCCAAGTCGGTTTTCAAAGCAGAGATATCCCGTAAGGCATGGTTTGTAGGCTCCTGGTTCACTCCAAGAATACCGACAACGAAATATCCACGGCCACAGGCTTGAAGCAGGCTTTGCTTATTACCACCTTCCAATGTTGTGAACAAGCTCTCCGAATTGAAGTTTCCGATAACCTGTACTTCATCTTTGTTTTCACGCATCACCAGTTTCGTTTCTGTACGTCCGCCTGCTTTCACATTCAATGATGTCATTTGCGCCAATACACCACCACTTGCCAGGCGGGTACCGGTTACCAGAATATAATCTCCGGCATCCAGAGACGTTCCCTCCTTCAGCAAACTGCTCCATGTAACGCCGCCACCCATGTCTGTGTCACCCTCATCATAAGACAGTAACTGCAAATTACCCTGCGGAGTTACTTTGGAAATAGTGAAATGAGAATAATATTTCGGATTATCCAATGACTGAATCGGTGTATATTTAGCTGCAAGCCTGCCCCTCTGCGCAGATGCCTGTCCGGCTGCTTCGAAGTTCACATCTATGGCTCCATCGTCAGTTATCAGTTGTACTTTACCCGTCACCTCATCAATGCGTGCAGGCACTCCCATGCTGCGTGCCATGGACACGAAGAAGATATCACGACTGTGGGCATCGGCCAAACGTGCTTTCCACACACCTTCGGGAGATACAGGAGGTGCCCCCAGATTACATTCCTTGTTCACCTGGATGTTCTTTGCCACCCATGCAACCATCTTCATAGGCTCTGCCACATAAGCCTCAACATCTTCTTTCGAGATCACCTTGCCAAAGAAAGTCTTATACGGAGTCAACATTTCATTGCTTACGCGCGGGTTGCGTACATATTTACGGAAATATCCGGTATTCGACGTGCGTACACGAGACTGCATGTGATCTATCAACACATCCAACCGGACATCACGAAGGTCTTTTGCCGAAATCTGCTGCAAAAGGTCTATTCCTCCTTTCCTGGAGTTCTCAGAACGCAGACGAGTCATGAACTCATAAATTACTCTGTAGTTCCCACGGGCGGCAATAAGAATCTTAGCTACTGCATCCCGATCTAATTTATAATCTCTCGCAAAGTTGCGTGCCGCCTCTTCCGAAATGAATTTACCGACATAGGCATTACGGATAGAATCTTCTATCGCCAGTCTACGGTCATTTTCCGCCCGCTGTTCCGGCGTCACGTCGGGTAAGTTGGCACTTTCTGCGGGAGGCACGATGTCAATATCTACTGTGAAGCTGTCACCCGCTTTCTTATCAAGGGTTACAGTCAGTTCCGGTTGCTTGCCAAAAGAAAGTTTGGCAAAACCGAAACGACCATCTTTGGAGGCCCAGACAAGCATATCCCCTTTTCCGGCAGTCAGTCCGCACACACCACCATCGTCGGTATGTTTCGTTGCTACGGTATAGAATTCCGCATAATTGTAGAGTTTGAACTCCACACAGGCGTCAGGAACCGGATTTCCCGCTTCATCTTTCACCATAACCTTGGCTTGCGCTGTAGGCGCATAATTATCAATCACATTGATTTCCGTATACGTGGGGTTAACGGACATTACTTCTTCTTTTCCTTCATAACGTCCGAAAACCTTTGTATGCATCAACATTCCGCGACTGGCAGGGGCATTGAACCAACCAAGATCCAGTACCGGTTCCGGTTCGCAGGCACCCAAGAAATGCCATTTACCATCTGCCCAGGCTTCCACCCATGCATGGTTATCGTCCGTATGTGCCCATCGTGGTGTATAAACCTGCCGTGCCGGAATGCCTACCGAGCGAAGTGCCGCCACCAGCAAGGTAGATTCTTCGCCACAACGCCCGTAAGCAGTACTCACTGTTGCCAGCGGTGAACTGGTACGGGCATCGGAAGGCATATAGACGGCTTTCTCATGACACCAATGGTTCACTTCCAGGATGGCATCGTATAAAGAAAGGGACTTCACACGATTTTTCAACTCCTTATAGAACACTACCCGCGCACTATCCAGTTGTTCGTTGTTCACCCGCACCGGAAGTACAAAGTGTCGGAACAAATCTTCGGGAATGGTCTTTCCCCAAGGCATTTCCTCTGTGGCACGCTGGGATGCGCGGATATTCATTAAGTGAAATTCACCGGGATAATCAGTAATATCCGCCAGTGGCATATAGGCATAAAGGAATTCCAAGGCTTCCTGCTCATAAGTGCTCAGCGAAGCATCATCCAGTATCGTAAATAGTTCTCCCTGCGGCATCAGAGCCTTCTTTTGCTGAAAGTCCTGCTCTACGCGCGAACGATACGAGGCATCGGTCATGAAATGGGATTCTCCACAGGCAGCAAGCAGACAAAGTAGCCAGCATATTCCGAAAAGTTGTGTAGCTCGTCTCATAATACTTACATTAATTAAGGTGTGAGCTACAAAGTTAAAGAATTATCTGAAGTTTATTTCAGATGTACTACTAAAGTTGTATCCTCAGAGAAAGTAATACTGCATTTTTCGTAGGAAGGGGGGCCCATAACACCTTCAGCATCATTGCTGAAACCAAACTTCTCCACAGGAATACCGAAAGCACCGGTATCCAATTTACCATTTCCATTCTCATCCTGATACATGGAGAAGGCATAAGTTCCTGCCGGGAGTCCTTTACAGGGGATAGACACAACTTTATCCTTCACCTCTACTGCAAAACCAGTAAGCGGCTTCTTCATGAATGTCTCCTGAGAGTTGTAGATGGCGACATAGAGTTTACCAGTCACATTTTCAATACCACGTACTTCCAGAGTAAGATTTTGTGCAGACAGACTTTGAGTTGCAAAAGTCAAAACACATACGAAACTAATAATCATTGCTTTCATTTGAATTGTTTTTAAAGAGTTTATAAATAGATACGCGGACAACACGGATTAGGCGGACGAACGCGGACCTTTCTTTTTAATTAAATTAGAAATTAGAAACATCATAAGCCGCCTTCTTCCCAAGTGTGATAAACACCCCGATATAGAAAAAATGATCGTTTGAAGCCAGAATAGCTTTATTATTCACCCGCCCAAACTCATTTTTCCGACAAAGGATATTGGTAGCAGAAGCATGAATAATCACCTTCTTACTGGGCAGGAATGTCAGTCCGAGATCAAGACTGTTATAAGGCTTTACATGATCATTCATCAAACCCGGCAAATCCGGATTATGATAAGGACGCCCACTGCTGAAACGGTTCGTCAAACCGACTATCGTGCCGATTCGCGGAATGGAATACTTCAGCACTAGGGATGCATTGTGTTGAGTGGCATATTGCGGAGTAGTCAGTTCCGTATATTCCTGAAACTTCCGCTTGGCAATATTATATGTATAGGAAAGTTGGTATTCCAGATTCTTCAGCAGGACACGGTCATTAAAGAATAAGTCGAAACCTTTACTGTAGCCATAACCACCGGAAGTCAGTACTTCCGCTGCATCTACCGTTCCCTTTTCAACCAATGCCAGACGGTCATATTTCTTATAATAAAGTTCAGCTTTGTAGAAACGCCCATCACCCTCATACTGTGCACCCACATTATACTGAATGCATGATTCCGATTTCAACTTGTTCTCCTGAGCCAGCAATCTGCTAACCGGCAACTGTGTATATCGTCCCGCCGTAGCAGAGAGTACTACATCTCCCAAATAGTAATTAACAGCCAGACGGGGTGAGAAATTCACCTTTTCATTCAATGAAGTATATTCTGTGCGGACAGAAAGTTCCGCCTTTAGTTGCTCCACCGGATAGTAAGTCGCCGAAAGAAAGCCTGCACTGATCGTCGGATTGATTTCATGATGGCTATCTATTCCCTCCGCCTCTTTCATCTGGTATTGATAACGATTCTCATACCGGCGGATAAAACTCTCCACTCCCATATCCAGACGAAAAGCCGGAGAAATACGCTTGAACACTTTTGCCTTTGCATGAAGTTCCTGTTGTTGTTCCATCCAATGATCTGTCGAAAGTGATACATTACCTATCTTCTGTTCAAAGAAAGAGAATGCTACACCTGCAAACCAGTTCCATCCACCGGAAGTACGCTTACGGAAAGTTGTATTGAGATAGAAATTATTCTCATTCAAATCGAACAGTCTACGTTCAGCACCTTCATAATTGGAAAAATCAGTATGATCATAGCCGCCATAAATCTTGAAAAGCGTAGCATCATCGGGATGATAGCGAAATTGTGCCGATCCGGTCATCATCCGGTAGGGATCTTCAAAATCCGTACGTCCTGAATAGATATGATCATAGACACATAAGTCCTGATAATCCAGGTTCACCGAAAGCGAACCTTTATCGAAAGCCCGTGTACCTCCTCCACCGAAGCCTACCGTAGAGGCATTGATACCTAACTTATTGATAGGGCTCTTATCCTTTGTCTCCAACGGTAACACAGCCGAGAGTGCATCCCCGTATTCCAACGGAGCCCCGCCCGATTCCAGATTGACACCACTGAACATAAAAGTGGAATAACGTCCGCGTGCCGGTGAGTTTATACCTGTAGCCGTATAAGGATTCAAGACGTGCATTCCGTCAATGTATGTCTGTGTTTCATCACTACTTCCGCCGCGCACCAACAGACGGCCACTTTCTCCTTGTACCTGCGTGCCCGGCAGTGTCTGCAATGCCTGATACAAATCACCGTTTGCACCTCCCACAGTCACCAGTTCCACTGGACTCATATCACTCCAACGACTGTTGGCAACAGGCGTTCTTTTACCTTTCACTACCACTTCGTTCAAATCTACACTGTCATTGTATAGTTGCAAGAAAATGGTATCCGTCACAGCTGTCTGCGCCTCCAAGTGCTGCACCGTCAGCAATACACTTACACTAAAAAGTAGAATCAATCTTTTCATTTAATCTATGTTCTTTACGATTTCCGTCAGCAAACATAGACTATGATTTTCAGGCAAAAAAATATCCGGGACAGACTGCCCGGATATGTGACAAACAGCACTCCTCCTGTGACGAATGGCTGTATTTTTCTTTATTCTGTGACGAATGACTACCCTTCCGCACCTCCTTCTATCAGCGTTTTTATCTCTTTTGCATAGCCTCTGGAAACCGGAACTTCTTCCGTACATCCTTCCAGTCTCAAACGGTATCCTTGTGAGTTTCCATCTACTTTTACCACAGTGCGTATGTTCACCAGAAAGGCCCGGTGACAACGGACAATGAACGAACAGGCAGCAACCGCTTCTTCTGCCTGCTTCATAGTAGCCCGCACTAACTTTTGCTGCATCTTATCCGCACTACTGTAAGCTACTCTTATATAATTCCCTTCTGCTTCTACATAAAATAAGGTATGGGCATCCACTTCCAGCATTTCTTTCGTTCCGCCGGAGAAAACCAACTGCATAGGAGTTTCTTCTTCTTCTTCTTCTACTGCCCTACCTTCTCCTATCTGTTCCTCATTCCTTGTCCGAATCTTCTCCTTCTGGGTATTCTCTCTTTTCGCAAGAGCGTAGTTAATCTCCGTTGCCTCCTTCAGATTACGTACCAGCTGCAAATTACGATTCCACATCAAAAAGAAGACAATAGGGAAAGGAGCAAGAACCGCCACCCAAGCCAAACTTATCAGAAATCCTTTCCAGCTCAGTATGAATGAACCAAATACCCAAGCCGTATAGAAACAGTTACCTATCGCAATCAGCAAACAAGCTCCTAACGTTCCTAACAATTCGCGGCCTAATGTCCAGTTCTTCTCACTATGATAACGGGGAAACAAAGCAGGAAACAAATACGTGGAGATACTCAGTGCCAATGAAGAAACCACTCCATAACCTAACACTACCCAGAATTTATAGCCTCCCATCATAGAAATGCCAAAAGGCTGCAACACAAAAAGGATCAGAAACACTATAAGTGAAGGTATTATCACGCTTTTCCATCTCTTCACCAATGATGGATAAGGGCTTCGTAAAAGTGTCAACAGTTTATTTATCATTATGACTTCCTGTTTGTAAGGGTTGATTATGTGCAAGATGCTGCAAAGATATATAAATTATTAATAGATCGTACATAGGTCATTTATCCCATTTTTAGTCACACTTTTGTAATATGCATATAACAAAACCTGGCGTTTCTAAAGAAAAACGAGGAGAAAGTGCATTATTTTATGTTTTAAAACATGTTTATCGTGAACAATTCGTATCTTTGCAGCGTTAATAAGATAAAAGAAAAGATGTAAAACTCGCTTTCCGAAACGCGGAAAGCACAAAAAGATGACAATTATGAAAAAGAATGCAAATGAAATTTTTATGTTACAGTACCGTATTAAACGCTATCAAGCAATGGGAAACGGAACTATGTGCCAGGCTTTGAATGGCAAACTTCAAAAACTGCTCGCAAAGCAGGCTACCATGTAAAATAACACCTTTAAATAAAATGAATGAGGGCGGAAAACCGAAAAGTTTTTCGCCCTCTTCTTTTATCAGTCGCTTATGATGTCTTTTCCAAAAGGCGTCAAAGCTAATCCTGCCAGTTTGAAATGCTGTAGCCCGAAGGGGATGCCAATAATGGTGATACACAGCACCACACCGAATGCCAGATGAGAAAGGCAAATCCAGATACCTCCCAAAAATATCCACAACACATTCATCAGTATATACAGGCAACCAGCCGAACGTTCGCCACTCCGCACCGTTTTACCGAAAGGCCATAATGCAAGTGAAGCCATTTTCAGAGTTTGCATACCGAACGGAATACCGATAATGGTAATCATCATCAATAAACTGGCAACAAGGTATTCTATAGCGGTAAAAATACCTCCGAACACCAGCCATAATAAATTCATAAAACATCCCATAATTTTGCGTTTCTTGTATTCTAATACGCAAATATAGTTTTTTTATTTAATAACAAGCTTATACTTACCTGTTAATCGCGCATCTTTATCTTTCAAGGCAATACGGTAAATCTCCGTTCCCCAAACATTGGAAAGACGTGTATCAGGCAAATTGATTGTTTCAACGGTTGCTGTGAACTCACCGGGATATTCCAAAGTTACTTTCTGTCCCTGTACGTCTATCGTCACCTTTCCGGGCACGGAAATATCCACCTTTCCCCAAGTGAGGAAGTTCACCTGATTAGGTTCTTTCGCTGATTTCAGGGAGAAATTATCGATAATCGTCAGTTGCTTATCGCCTAATGAATAGGCACGTGTCCAGTTATTTACCTCGGCTTCTTTCGGATAAGCAGTCGCAATGTTCGCTGAGAAGAAACGTTTCTTCGGTTGGCAGACAACATCCGTAGCCTTATAATTCTGACCGAAACTCTGGGGTACTCCGTTAATCATCGGCAAGTTATGGTAATTACTTTGCATGGTCCAGATGGTATAACGTTCACTACTGAACGTCTGACGTGTATAAGTTCCTACCCCCGCATCAATCAGCACAGGTATCGTATTGACATACAATGAAAATGTGCCTACATCATTATGATTATGACTTTCATTATTGAATCCGCCTTTCGTAGCCAAGAACCAACCGGACTTATTGGTCAGATAGCAGAATTCCGTTTCAGGATACCAGGTACAAGCCGGTATGGTATGGGCAGCGGCCGTCTTTTCCAGTTCTCCATTCCATAATATGGACTGCAAGGAGCGGAAAGTATCATTACCCAAAGGCACAGAAGGACGTTTACCATCCAGTAGATAGGCTGCAAACTGCATCATTTCCTCACTGCCAACTGCACGACCATAACGGTAAATCAACGGTGCATCACCTCCACCCTTGGCAGAAGCATCCGCAAAGTTCACTACCCAACCGTTTCCTACATACGTACGACTGATATATTCTCCCATCCGGCGAATCATCGGTTCCTTGAAAAGAGATACTTTCCCATCTGTTCCATCCGAAAGTATCTGGAGATAATCATACATTTTCCCGGCTGCATGTCCCCAATAAGAAGGACCTTCTTCACAAGCACCATCAGCCTTTACAAAATTGATGAACTTGTCTACCGACTGCATGCTGCGCCAAACAGCCTTTGCCAGACGATCACGGTCATTCTCTAATAAAAGATAGCATTGCAATACATTGGAGTTACACCAGGGATTCCAATTATTGATAATCATTCCCGGTTTCCATTGGAAAGCCATCCACCATTCCCGGTCATTGTTCATATAAGGATCGAGAATACGCTCCTGCAAAGTATGACGCAAGCGCTGAGAGATTACAGGATCTATTTTATCGAAAGAATCATGGAAGAAGTAATATACCCACGATAGCATGGAACCGAAGTTTCCCGAACCCAGATCAATCACCTGTTCGCGATAATCGGGCAAAGAGCGTTTGGTGCTCTGGCGTACCAGATGGGCAGAAAGTACCCAGGAAGTCATCTCGCAACTATAAAATGCTCCATTTATCAGTTGGTCGATAAACCGTCCTTTTCCTTCGGCAAGTTCGGCAAGCGTCAGGACGTTGATTGCTTTCCGGTTGGCCTCATAGGGATTTTGCATAATGTTCCGTTCGCCGCTACGTTCATATTCCAGATAATCGGTGGCGCGGATTACTTTCCATTCGTAATTAAGCATTTTCTCTCCGGCACGAATCAGATTTTCTTTATTGGTACCCAGCAATTCGTCCCAACCGGCACGGTCGGTATAAGCAGGATAAGGTACCCATTTCTGATTCATCACCAATACCTCCTTCAGCAGTTCTTCACTACCGGCAGCTTTTTGCAAAAGATTTCGTTCTGTATATGCATGTGCGGAAATACCTGCCATGAAAAGCAGGCAGAAGGAAATAATAATACGATAAAATGTGTTTCTCTTCATGATATTAAAAAGTTAGATTTCTTTTTTGTGATGAGGCAAAGATACGTAAGTTACGGTAAAACGGAGGTATTCAATTATCCGTAGTTGGGTACAAAATCATCCATAAAAGAAACTATAAACGAACAAGCCCGCAAATAGCCACCTACTTCCAATCACTAAATTCAAAGCTCAACTGTTCCCAAACGCCTTTTTCCCCGGTATCTTCCCGTGGATTGGAAACGGAAAGCCCTATCAACCGGATGGGATGATGTTCATAATCCACCTCCTTCAGCAGTTGTTTAGCCAAAGGCAGGATCACATCAAGAGTAATTAGTTCTTTGGATTGAGTTATGCTCCGGGTTATCTGACTAAAATCATGGAATTTGATTTTCAACGTCAGTGTATTTCCCTTGAAATCATTATGTTCCAGACGTCCTACCAGTTCCACTGCCGCATGATACAGTTCGATAATAACCGATGAGCGTTGCGAAATATCCTTCTCCAAGGTATGTTCGCACCCAATGGACTTACGGATACGTACCGCCTCTACCGGACGAAGATCGATTCCCCGGGCACAATCATAATACAATGCTCCTACCTTCCCGAACTCACGCAGCAGCATAGCCTGCGAACATGCACGCAACTGTTCGCCGTTATGAATACCCAATGAGTGCATTTTCTTTGCCGTCACCGGGCCTACCCCCCAAAAACTCTCGATAGGCAGACGCGCAATAAAATCCATCGCCTGATCGGGATGGATGGTACACAGCCCGTCCGGCTTACGATAATCGGACGCTATCTTCGCTAAAAACTTATTGTAGGATATACCGGCAGATGCCACCAAGTTCAGTTCATTCCGTATTTTCTGCTTGATTTCCTTGGCAATATCTACAGCCAACAAAATACCGGGCTTATTCTCTGTCACATCCAGAAAAGCCTCATCCAGTGACAGTGGCTCAATGATATCTGTATATTCGTGGAAAATTTCATGGATTTGCCGGGAGATTTCATGATACACTTCCATCCGTCCGTGAACAAAGATAAGTTGTGGGCACATCCGTTTTGCTTTCGTCGACGCCATGGCCGAACGTACTCCATAGCGACGTGCCTCATAACTGGCAGCCGACACTACTCCCCGTTCTTCCGCATACCCCACTGCAATAGGTTTTCCGCGCAACTCGGGATTGTCACGTTGCTCTACGGATGCGTAAAACGCATCCATATCTATATGTATGATTTTTCGTTCAGTGCCTTCGCAACACATCATGCATGATCACCTTTCCATTTTACTATTCATTTCCTCACATAGTGGGGCGTCTCTCCGGGTATCTCCATCGAAATCTCTACCAGACCTCCCACCACACCATCTTGTTTCCATGCCGTCTGATAAATCATCTTCCTGATTCCGTTCTTCTCAATGGTATAAGCATTGACACCTCCCGTTTCAAGCAGTTCACGTATCTTGTCCTGCGATTGCGGGTTATGACAATCAAATAGATCCTTACCTATCAGATTGCCATGTTTGGCAAACGTGCGACATGCTTTCTCATTCATATAGAGAATGACTCCCTCTGTATCACATACGGTTACGGCACAGTTCATTTCATTAGCCCATTCGTACATAGTTATTGCTTTTAAGTTACGGCTCATACCTTTTACTTTTATGATCCAAAGATAACGTTTTTCCCAATGCCACTCCTACTGCCTATAACAAAATTATATATTCACGCTATTTTGTACATACATATCTCCCATTCAAACCATTAACAAAAAACATCCAAACACTTAACAGAAAACTTTCTTATTACTTACTGAAAAAATTGTAAGTGTTAGGAATAAACTTTATCTTCGCACTTGGAACATTTGTTCCAAGCTTTGGAACTGACATCCGCAAAATAAGGACACACATCCGCAGCCTTGAAACAAACTTTGGCAAACAATATCCCAATAACTTAATTATCTTATCATTTCATGGCAGAATACAACATGCAGGAACTCAACCTGCCCAACGAAGAAGGCAAAAGAATCTTCTATCCACGCATAAAATTATACGGACAGGTGGACTTAGAAGCCATCGCCGATAAAGTGTCCTATGCCTCATCTTTCACCAAAGGCGATATCGTAGGACTGATACAAGCCATCACCGATGAAATTGCCTACCAGATGGGACAAGGTTACTCGGTAAAGATTGAAAACTTAGGCGTCTTTACCCCTGCCTTAGGACTAATGAAAGGGCGCGAACGGGAAAGTGGCGAAGAAGATGACACCAAGCGAAATGCCGTAAGCATCTGCCTGAAAGACATCCATTTCAAAGTAGATAAAGAATTACTGCACAGAACATCCCGCCACTGTCAGCTGAAGCGCTCTTCCGAGAAGTTCCGGCAATCATCACAAATGTTCTCGCCGCAAGAACGATTGGAACGAGCTAAAGAGTATCTACGCCAGAATGCTTTCATGACACTCTCCGACTATTGCCAGCTGACCGGATTGCTGAAGACCAGTGCTTCACGCGAATTGAAAGAGTGGATTGCGCAGCCCGAAACCGGTATTGATTACAAAGGAAGAGGAACACACAAAATATACATTTTGCGAAAAACATAATGCAAATAGCACAGACACCGGAAGGAGCTACAGAAATTATACTCACTGTTCTCTCCTCATCCGGAGCAACCTCCGATATACAAAAATAAATGCCGGCACCAGGAACAGGACAGCCGCAATCCATGCCGTCGGATCACCGAAGCAGACCGCAAGATAGCCGAAAGCGGGCACTGCATAAAGACTGACCAGCACACGTGCTATCATTTCGGAAACTCCGGAAAGCATAGCAAGATTGGTATATCCCGCTCCCTGAATGGTATATCGCAGAATACAAAGCAGTCCCAAAACCGGGAAGAAGGACACGGAAATATGCAGAAACAACTCCGTGTCCTTCAAGATTTCCAGTTCAGACGCTTCCACAAAAAGCAAGGCAAACGTACGTGCACCCAGCATCAATACGCAGAACGTAAATGCCCAGTAAATAATCATCATTAGCGCACTTACCTTTACTCCCATCCAAATACGTTCGGGCTTGCCCGCACCATAATTCTGTCCGGTATAAGTAGCCATAGCAATGCCCAGACTTTCAAGCGGGCACATAAAGAACATCTTGATGCGCATGGCAGCAGTAAAAGCGGCTACACAAGCAGTTCCCAATGCATTGTTGGCGCTTTGCAACATGATGCTTCCGATAGCGGTAATCGAGAATTGTAATCCCATAGGTACACCGATATACATCAGTGTCCGTGCCAAGGCGCCGTTGAACTTCCGTTCATCCGGTGTTCCCCGCAATATGTCAAAACGGCGCATCATGTATCCATAGCACAACACAGCCGATACGCCTTGTGAAAAGACCGTAGCGATGGCGGCTCCCGCCACTCCCCAATCCAATACTAGGATACAGAACAAGTCGAGCAGAATATTAAGTATAGTAGAAAACAACAGAAACCAGAAAGGCGTCTTGCTATCGCCCAAAGCACGAATGATGCTGGACAGCAAATTATAAAAGAAAGTACAGGGAACTCCGATAAACGTTATCAATAAATAATAGTAGGCATCCTGGAATATGATATCCGGTGTACGCATCATCAGCAGGATATCCCCACACAGAATACTCGTAACCACTGCAATCACTACCGACATCACCGCCGCCAGTTGCAAACTGACCGATATATAACGACGCATCGTGCTATAATCCCGCGCTCCGAATTTCTGCGCCACAGGAATACCGAAACCTCCACAACATCCATTACAGAAACCAAGAATAAGGAAAATCACCGAAGTACTTGCTCCTACCGAAGCCAGTGCATTAATACCCAAGAATTTTCCTACGATTGCCGCGTCGACCAGAGAGTATGTCTGTTGTAGCAGGTTTCCCATCAACAGAGGCATAGTGAAATTGAATATCAACGGCAATGCGCGTCCTGCCGTCATTTCTCTTGATGTTGCCATAAATTAATCCTCTGAAAATTGCACGCAAAGGTATGAAAAGATAAGATTACAGGAATTGACAAACGTCAAAAATATGCTTCGTAATGAAAAGAATTAAACTACAGTCCGTCTGCATCTTTTAAGACTGAACTGTGTGCCAGATAATCAGGAGTTTCAGCATAGATATACATCACACTTCCTCCTTTAATGGCATCAATGATAGGACGGGAAAGTTTTTGCGGAACAGCCGGACAGCCAAAGCTTCTTCCTAAACGTCCTCCTCTGCTGGCTACCGAAGGATCGGCATAAGCCGCCCCATGCATCACAATGGCACGCTCACGAGCCCGGTCGTTGATTCCTTTTTCCAAACCATTCAAAATAAGCGAATACCCATTCTTTCCCTGATAAGTAGATTCTGTAAGATAGAACCCCAGTGAACTTTTGTAGGAACCATATTCGTTAGAGAAGGAAGTGGCATAATTATCACCGCTATTCTTTCCGTGGGAAACAACCGATGAGAAAAGTACTTTACGTTCCCTCATGTCAAATACAAAAAGACGTTTTGCGGTAGAAGGACGGGAAAAGTCTATCAATGTCAACACCTCCCGTTTACGATTGTCTATTTTATAATAACCTGCTACAGCCTGCCGGAAAGCTTTCCAGTTGACAACTCCTTCCAACTGCATGGAACGGTATAAGCTCGCATAAGCCTCAACATCAGATGCAGCAGTCCTTTCAGCAGAGTCTGGAATGTTATCTGACGACTTGCCGCCCAGAAACAAGGTACAAGGAAGAAATAAGAATAAAATGGATACAATAAATCGCAACATAAAACTTTAGCCAGAGAAATAACGGCGGCTAAATTACAGTTTTTTCTCCAGACACCTATCACACAGATAGTTAAAAATGAGGATTCACTATTCAATCACCACAACCAAAGAGCATTCGGTAGGCGCCCAATCGAAAACGAACTTGGAATGTGAAGTAGCATTGCGCACACACATGTGCGAACGTGGAGTGGTTCCCAACGACCAGCTATACTCAATCATACTTGTACGCGGCGCATTCACCGGCACTCCGTGAATATAAGCTCCGTTCGTAAAACGACTGGCATAGGGGGCATAACCTCCTGTCTCCGCCGAACCATCTTTCAGGAACACCATACGCGTTTTCTTCTGTTGAAGCAGATACATCCCCAGTGGGGTTTCCTGAGCATAGGGTGGAGCATGCATTCCGGTAGTGGCGGGATTCATGCTGCGTATCTTCCACTCACCTTCCGAGACATGTTCCAAGGTAGTAATATTCTGATCCAGGCGGTCGACAAAAATCACATGATTAAAGACGGTGCTATCCGGCAATTGTTTCAGGTATCTGCGTGGTGCCAGCCATTCTTCTTCAAAAGTGGCGGGTAATATCCGGTAAAAACTTCCCTCCTCGCCTTTCAGATAAGCGATAGTACCGTCTCTACCATAACGTTCGGGCACCAAAGTATCAGCGGGCAGATACAGCGGCACCGATTGATAGCGCTCCACGCCCAATGTATCAGATACACGGCGATACACATTCCGCACGAACTTACGTACCAGGGGAGCTTCTTTATTCAGATTCTTATAATTCTGCAACACCACCCACCTTGCAGTAGTATCGCGCTGCATATTCTCGATATAAGCCAGACAGTTCCGGATGACATCCCATTTGAAAGAGCGTACCGTATCCTTATATGGATAGGTATCTTCGAGGGTATGCTGGTCATAGAGCAATTCTTTGGTAAGAGAAATATCAGCAGCGGTCAACTGTTTCTCTTTAGGATGAGGAAATTCCAGCACAGCCGTATCTTTAGGTTCAGCCTCCTGCACAACTACCGGCACAGGTGGTTCCTGCCGGTTACGACATCCGGCAAGAATCAAACCAACAACCACGCAGGCAAAAAGAACGGAATGTTTCATAAAATGAAATTTAACTATAACCTAATAACGACTACCTCCCTGTTATTGTTGACTCTTTATAGAAATCAATTACATAAGAAATAACAGCAGGTATCGTTTCATCTTATTCAGGTAATACGGATTTCCGCAAAGATAGAAATTTAATGAAAGTTTCCGAAAGATATTGACGGTATAATATTAATCATTCGTTTATGAACAGAACCTTTTATATTAAAATTAGACAAGTTAGAAAGGCTTTATTTATCAATACATTACAAGGCCTCAACTCTTTGCATACAAAAAGTTAACTTCCTGTTGACTAGAAGTTGAGACCTTGTCGACAGGAAGTTAATACCTTGTAAGCGAAATATTTATCCCCTTATCAAAGCATCGAAACCGATAGCTTTCTCAGATTACTCCAACACTTTCTTTTTCAGATTAAATGTTGACAATACTTTTTTGCCGGAATAGAGTGTCACTATCAAATCATATTCCTTTCCTTCCTCAACCACATCCTTAGCAGAAAGCAATATATCTGTTTTTTCATAAGGCTTCAATGCCGGAACCATACCGGAAGCTACCTTTATTGTTTTTCCTTCCTTTTTATACACTACTTCCACCAATGCTTTCTTTGAGCCGACCTGACCGAAATTTTGTACTTCCACTTTACATTCCAATCCCTTCCCGGATTTGGTAAAGACTGGGGCACAAGCTGAAAGGATCGGTTCTATATAATCAATGTATGGCAAACGCGCATACCCGTAAAGCATTCTCCCATCTTTATATTTTCCAATCAATTTCGGGGCAAACTCATCTTTAGTGATACCATTTCCTTTACCATTGAAAGTTACAATCAAATCCTTGCCCTCATTTTCTGTGGTCAATACCTGACAACCCCTACCATAATTCACTTCTTCAGAAGCACCGAAGCGCAAGGAATTCACATCTATATCCGTCTGGGGATTGAAGCCTTCTTCCGCCTGTATCTTCACACGAATTGTTTTTGTACCCGAGGTAATAGGTTTCTCGTCCAGTATGGTAAGCAACAATCCCGGATTCAAGGGAATACTGATATTCTTTGAGCTATGGTGATCAAAAGGTTTATCTTCGTTTTTAAGCGTATCGATTACCGCAAAATTAGCCTGAATGGCACGTCCGTATTTATCCTGATACACTTTAAGGCGTTCATATTTGAACCAGTCTTCCACCTGTCCGTCTGCATGTACAGCAACTCCCGGCATATAAGCTTCACCCGGATCGACCACCCAGTTCACTCCATCCTTTGAACGAAGATAGAAAGCAATACGTCCCAGCCAATCATTAACAATCAGGTGATACTGAATATGATCGCGCCAGATTACGGGATCTTCAAACCGACCGTCCACATCCGGATAAACCCGTTTGTCGGTCAGTTGATTGTATTCCGATAATCCATCTTTGCTGACCCAGATACCACCACCGCGACAAACCATTACATAAGAACTGTCTTCACGCTGGGCAAATGAAAGATTAGACAGACCTTCGATAATACGGCGGTCGCGTGCATTGAAATCAAACTTTCCATATTCCCATTTTCCATTCAGATCATCGGATACATAACGTCCATCAATCACATAAACAACATACCGGCCATCTTTAGCACGGAATATTTCAGGATTATGCCCTTTACCTATGATACGAACAGGCTTGAAAGGCCCTGTCAGATTATCGCTTACGGTATGAAATACGTATGAGTTAGGCCATTCCATGTGTCCTTTAGGTGAACATTCCAGCCAGCCGCAGGCAAATAGATGATATTTACCGTCTTCGCCTTTTCGGATATTTCCACCCCAATAAGACCAGATACCGTCTTCAATGCCATTATCTACATAACGTGGAAGCACACAGTCAGCGCCCCATGTATCGGATGAAAGTACATTTCCCTTCATCGGCAGGAAGCGATCCATAAAGCGGGCACCTTTCACTAATTGTTTCCATTCCGCAGGACGTTCCCGTTCCGTTATTTGTGAAAAAGAGGAATGACTGATCAAGAGCATGACTCCCAGTAGAGCAAATTTAAAGAGGCTTCTTTCCATAAATATAATATTAGAATTGGTTTTAAATAGATTTACATGGCCAAAAGTAGGAGAATTACATGTAAAAGGAAAAGGAAAGAAAGTAAAAAGGTACGTAAACCTTTACGTAAACAGGGATTACAGCCATACAGATGCTTTTCATTTTCATCACGTTATTGTATGCGATTCGGTGACAACTACCTAAGTAGTTGGAAATTAAGAGAGAATATCTGGTAAAACAAAAGTCCTTGAACTGCTAAAGTTCAAGGACTTACCATTTTTATTGGTGGACCTGGAGGGTGTCTCTCGAACCTTTTTATAAAATCTCACAGAACATCAAATATCATATAATCAGTTATTTATCTCTTTCTTTCATTAATCTAAATATCTCTTAATATCATTGTATATCTCATTTTTCGGGTGTATTTTTGGGTGTCATTTTCAAACACACCCAATTATGAATATTAAAAGAAATATCATTTTTGCACCGGAAAGCCGCAAAAAAGACGGTATTCCAGTTACAAAGAATGTGCCAATCCGTATGCGTGTTATCTTTGCCAGTCAGCGTATCGAATTTACAACGGGATATAGAATTGATGTAGAAAAATGGGACACAGACAAGCAACGGGTTAGAAACGGTTGTACCAACAAACTAAAGCAAAGTGCATCCGAAATCAACGCAGAACTATTGCGGCAATACACCGAAATACAGAATGTGTTCAAAGAATTCGAGGTGCAAGATGTAATACCCACCCCTGCACAAATTAAAGAAGCGTTCAACCTAAAAACAAAAGAGGAAAAAAAAGAAAGCCATGAAGAAAAGCAGAAGGTTGAATTGGATTTCATGAAAGTTTTCAATGAATTTGTTGCAGAATGTAGCAAACAAAATGACTGGTCTTCCTCAACCCTCAAAAAGTTTGCAACAGTCAAAAAACACATTTACACATTTGACCCTAATACTACGTTTGACAGTTGGACGGAAAAACATTTCAATGACTATATAGAATTTTTACGTACAGAAAAAAACATGCGCAACACTTCCATTGCCAAACAAATCAAGTTCGTAAAATGGTTCTTACGTTGGGGTAATCGAAAAGGGTATCACCAAAACATGGCTTATGATAAATTCACGCCTAAAATGAAAAGTGCACCAAAAAAAGTGATATTCCTCACCCAAAATGAAATAAATAAACTAAGAACCTGCCCAATACCACCAACAAAGAAATACCTTGAAAGAGTAAGGGATGTATTGCTATTTTGCTGTTTCACAGGATTACGTCACTCCGATGTGTATAATTTGAAACATAGTGACGTTAAAAACGGTCACATCGAGGTTATTACCATAAAGACAGCAGACAGTCTTATTATTGAATTAAATGATCACAGCAAGGCAATACTCGAAAAGTACAAAGATGTGCCGTTCCCTAATGACAAGGCATTGCCAGTTGTAAGCAACCAAAGAATGAACGAATTTTTAAAAGAACTGGGACAACTGGCAGAAATAGATGAACCAATACGAGAAACATATTATAGAGGAAATGAACGAATAGACGAAGTTACACCTAAATACGCATTGTTAAGTACCCACACTGGAAGACGAACATTTATTTGTAATGCTTTGGCGCTTGGGATTCCAGTACAAGTAGTAATGAAATGGACGGGACACAGCGATTACAAAGCGATGAAGCCCTATATTGATATAGCGGATGAGATTAAAATCAATGCCATGACTAAATTTAATCTGATATAACTATGGACGAAAGAATAACATCAATGATACCCCGCTACGGGAAACTCAACAAGATATACACCGAAATAATGTCCGGAGGCAGTTTCTCTTTTGAGAAGCAACAGTTCATTTCCGGTTTTTACAGAGAGTACGGGGACACGCAGACCTTTGAAACCGCACTTATCAGCCTCATACTTGAAATGGACGCTACACACTATTCCGTACTCCTGAACAGCCTGAAACGTGAGATTGAGAACAATATATCGACCTACAATACCTGCAAGGAGTTTTTCGACCGTCTCGATACCGGATATGTCTGCCGACAGCATGAAAGCCGTTTTGACTGGGGCATTGACAGACAGATGAAAGTCACAAATGAATATTACCGGGAACTCATGGAAGCCAACGGCTCTTTGGAGGCGGTAGGTTTCAGGGAGCACGACCGTCAGGGAGAGGAGCTTTTGGAAAGAAGGTACGAACGGTGCAAACGGGAATACGACAAGGAGAAAGCCAGGCTGGACGAACTGTACAAGCAAAAGGAGCAGGCAAAGCGTGAAGCCCTGCAATGCCTGAAAAACCATTGCGGGGATATTTGCAGGCTGAGCGGCTCACTATTGGCTATCCTTGAAAAATACCTGACAGACCAAAAGAAAAAGGAGGGAGAAGAAAAGGAAGCTGTCACCGCACAGACAACCCCGCCCACCTACTTCCCCATGAAACTCTTGTCAGCCGTTTACGAAAAATGCAACGGTGAGCAGTTCGAAGCCGTTTCCGAATTGGACTTCTACGCCAACATGAACCTGCAACCATACGAAAGCAGACTGAAAATAAGACCGAGGGAGAAGGCACGTGTATGCTATCTCATTTTCCTTATGGGTGAAACGCTACCCAAGCCGGACAGAGAAAAATGGAAAGAGGACATCATGAACCTGCTGGGAATAGACGATACATACTACAAGTCAAAATACAAAGAGCCCGTTTCCGATTTTCCCAGTGACAGCAATCAGGAATTTGCTAAGGAAATGCGGTCAATATTCCGATAGCCGATGATATGTCCCGACATTCCACGACACAACCACTTTTACCACTCAAAATAATTTCTACCACTTTTTATTACTTACTGATATTTAACAAGATAGCGTGATACCCCAATCACGCTATCCACATCCTTACCACTCGTACCCGGGACTAACTTTGCACTGTTCGAACGAGGTAAAAAGCCCACGCGCAGGGCTTACAGTGTAAACTTAATCATATCAAGAAAATGGAAGTGAAAGAACTTTTATCAAAACCCGTATGGCAGATGACGGGCGAGGAATTCATATTCCTGAACCGCCATGCCTTGCAGGAAAAAGAAATGGGAGCAGCGCAGCCCGTAGCCGACAAGGACAAGAAATACGTGTACGGGATAGGCGGCATAGCCCGGCTGTTCGGGTGCAGCATACCCACCGCAAACCGTATCAAGAAAAGCGGAAAGATAGACAGAGCCGTCACGCAGATAGGACGCAAAATCATCGTCGATGCGGACATGGCACTGGAACTGGCAGGACACAAAAACGGGGGACGCAGATAAGGAGGCAGGCTATGGAGTACAGAGAAAGAAAAGAGGTCACGCCCGAAGAGGCGGTGATACTATGGCAAGCCTCACGGCTCGACCTTTCGGATGACTACGAGAAGGCACCCGAAATCCTGAAAGTGCGGGGCTCCGTCATAGGCACGCTGGGCAATTTCAGTGCGTCAATCGGAAAAGCCAAAAGCAAGAAAACATTCAATGTTTCCGCAATCGTGGCGGCTGCGCTGAAAAACGGAACGGTACTAAGCTACACGGCTGAACTGCCCGAAAACAAGCGGAAAATACTCTATGTGGACACCGAGCAAAGCACCTACCACTGCGCAAAGGTGGCAAAACGGATATTGCGCATGGCGGGACTACCCACAGACAGAAACCATGAAGACCTTGAATTTCTCGTCCTAAGGAAATACACGCCCGAAGAGCGTATAGCAATCGTAAGGGAGGCAATCTACCGAACCGAGAATGTAGGGCTGGTAATCATTGACGGAATACGGGACATGGTGTATGACATCAACAGTTCCGGCGAGTCCACAAGAATTATCTCCCTACTGATGACATGGACGGGGGAAAGGAATATCCACATCCATACTATCCTGCACCAGAACAAGGGGGACGAGAACGCAAGGGGGCACATCGGAACCGAACTCAGCAACAAGGCGGAAACCGTGCTGCAAGTGGAGAAGGACAGCAAGAACCCCGACATAAGTACGGTCAAAACCGCACATATCAGGGCGGTGGATTTCGAGCCGTTCGCATTCCGTATCAATGAGGAGGCACTGCCCGAACTGCTGGACGGCTATCAGTTCAAGGAGAAGGAGCCGGGCAAAGGGAGGAGGAAATTCGACCCGTACAAGGATGTCACCGAGCAGCAGCACCGCATCGCACTGGAAGCGGCATTCACCCTGAAAGACGAATACGGCTACAAGGAACTCGAAAGGGTATTGAGGGAAACCTACGCCTCTGTCGGTGTCATGCTTGGCGGAAACAGGGTGACAGACCTCATTACCGTATTGAAGAACAAACGGATGATCGTGCAGGAGAACGGCAGGAAATACACCTTCAAACCCGATTTCCACTATTAGCGGTATTGCATGGAAACCACTTTACTTTAGTCACGTACTATATATATACGGAAATAAAGTAAAGTGGATATAGCCCGTAATATATAGAAAAGGTACGGGCAAAAACAAAAAAGACATTTGCACCACTTGACAAGAAAAACAGCATGACAGCCCGGAAACCGCTTTACTTTAGTCAGGGTGCATATATATAGCGAAGTAAAATAAAGCGGATGCAGCTCACAACATGCAAAAAGTACGGGCGAAAAGAAAAAACAATGTCCACTTAAACAGAAACCCACATGAATACGAATGAAGCGAAGCAGATACGCATAGAGGAATATCTGCACAGTCTTGGCTACAACCCAGTAAGACGGCAGGGAGACAGCCTATGGTACAAGTCACCGTTCAGGGACGAGCAGGAACCGTCCTTCAAGGTGAACGTGGAACGCAACCTATGGTACGATTTTGGCGCGAGCAGGGGCGGGAACATCATCGCACTGGCGCAGGAGCTCTACGCGTCCGACAGCCTGCCCTACCTCTTGGAACGGATAGCGGAGCAGGCACCAAACGTGCGCCCGGTCTCCTTCTCTTTTGGCGGGCAACCACTCTCTAAACCGAGTTTCCGGCAGTTAGAGGTGGTGCCGCTTTCTTCCCCCGCCCTATTGTCCTATCTGCGGCAAAGGGGGATAAATACGGAACTGGCAAAAAGAGAATGCAGGGAGGTGCGCTACCTGACTGACGGCAAACCCTACTTTGCCGTCGGCTTCCCCAACCGTTCGGGAGGCTACGAAATACGCAACAAATTCTTCAAGGGCTGTATAGCCCCGAAAGACATCACACACATACGGCAGGAACAGCCAAAGGAATCCTGCTACCTCTTCGAGGGCTTCATGGACTACCTTTCCTTCCTCACCCTGCGGCTGGAAAGGTGTCCTGCCCGCCCCGACCTTGACGGGCAGGACTACATCGTACTGAACTCGACTTCCAACCTCTCCAAAGCAATCCGACCATTGGGCGGTTACGGGCTCATCCACTGTTTCCTTGACAACGACAAGGCGGGAATGGAAGCCGTTCAGGAACTGCGGGAGGAATACGGGCTACGCATCCGGGACGCATCGCACATATACGGAGGCTACAACGACCTGAACGACTTCCTCCGGAGTAAACAGAACGAACAACCCGAACGGCAGCAGGAGAAGCCGGAGAGGAAAGGCAAAGGTTTCAGGATGTAACCGCACGTGCACCGGACGACTTTTGAAAAAGTCATAGCTCATTAGGGCTTTTTCTTGACGCAATGCACGCATCGCTAAAAAAGCCCCAATGAGCAAAAGGGACGCCGCCCCTTTTGAAACCCCGGAGCCATGCGGCATGGAAGCAAGGCAGGGGAAGTATTAACCGAAAAAATATATTACAGTTATGGGATATGCAGTTTTGCATTTGGAAAAGGCGAAAGGTGCGGACGGTGCAATGTCCACACACATAGAGCGTACCATTCATCCGAAGAATGCAGACAGAACACGAACGCACCTGAACCGGGAACTGGTGCGGTTTCCCGAAGGGGTGAAAAACCGAACGCAGGCGATAGCACACCGGATAGAAACGGCAGGTATCAGACGCAAGGTGGGCACCAATCAGGTGAAGGCAATCCGGGTACTGCTCACCGGAAGCAACAAGGACATGAAACAAATGGAAGCGGACGGACGACTTGACGGCTGGTGCAACGACAACCTGAAATGGCTACGGGAAACATACGGGGAGCAAAACCTCGTATCGGCAGTCCTGCACATGGACGAGAAGACACCGCACATACACGCCACTATCGTACCGATAGTGACGGGAGAACGCAGGAAAGCCAAACAAGACGAACAGAACGGGAAGAAAAAATACAGAAAGAAGAACCCGCAGGATGTACGGCTGTGCGCTGATGACGTAATGGCAAGGCACAAGCTGAAACACTATCAGGACACTTATGCACAAGCCATGAACAAGTACAGTTTGCAAAGAGGTGTGGACGGCTCACTGGCAAGACACGTTTCCACCTCACAATATTACAAGGAACTGGTGGAACAGCAGGACAGCCTGCAAGAGAACATAGAAGCCCTGCTGGGGCTGGAAGAGGAAGCGCAGAAGAGGTTGAAGCAAGTAAAGAGGGAAATCAACGTGCAGAAGATGAAAGGTGCGGCGGTAAACGCCACCACAGTCATAGCGGACGGGGTGAGTTCTCTTTTGGGCGGCAGCAAGGTCAAGAGGCTGGAAGCGGAGAACGAAAATTTGAAGCGAGACATTGTAGATCTGCAAAAGCAGGTACAAGCCGAACAGAGGGAGCAGACAAAAATGGAGAACCGCCACAACAGCGAGATAATCAGGATAGACCGAAGTTACCAGCAGAAAATTGCAGGGTATGACAATAGGCTGAAACAGATAGACACCTATTTCCCTATCGTAACGGAACTGCTGCCCATAGCCGAACAATGCCGGGAAGTGGGGTTCACCGAAGAACTGACAAGGCAAATCGTCAGCCTGCAACCCGTGGAGTTCAAGGGAAGGCTCTATTCAAAAGAACACAAGGAGAAGTTCAGGACGGAGCATTCAACGGCAACCGTAGAGAGAAATCCGCAGGAGAAAGGAAAGTTCCGGCTGTGCATTGACGGAATGCCGATACTTGAATGGTTTAAAATGAAGTTTCAAGAGCTCAAAGAGAAACTGGGTGTAGGCTACACCCAAAAAGAGGAAAACATACCCAAAAGGGGATTGAGGATGTAAAGCGTAATAAAAAATAAGGGGCTTTGGTTTCATTTATTCAGCTGTTTTTCATATTTTTGCACTGGATTGAGTGTGTTCTTTCCAAGACATATTAGAATTTTTAGAAGCGTTATGCTTATCTTGTAGATGAAAACGTAGGAAATTTTCAAAGAGTACAAGGATAGCATAGTGGTTCTCACGCTATAGGCGTGGGCTGCTATATCCATATCTGTACTCAAGGTATTTTCCTACGACCTTCATCTAAGACGTGGCATGTAGGCCCACGCTTCTTTTTGTATAACTCTGCTTAGTAGGGTCTCAGGCGGCTATGTATGAAACCAACAACATGATTTCACAAGATGAATTTTCTTTATTTGACCCTCAAAAAACGAGAGCTTCAGTCTTACCTGATAAGCCCGGTAACTATATCATAGTATTACGTAGTACGTCCTCATTGCCCATAAAAGTGCAAATTTCCACTACTCCCATACTAACCTCTTTTCAGCACAAAAAAGAAAAATACAATGTCGTGTATGTAGGCAAAAGCAGTAAAAGTCTGCGTATTCGTGACTATAAACAACATTTCACTGGCACTGCCGGAAATTCCACAATTCGTAAATCATTAGGATGTTTATTGGGATTCAAACTGATTCCAAGAGACATTAACTCTCCCCAAAACGGAAAAACTACATTTGGTGAATTTGACGAGCGTACACTGACCGAATGGATGAAAGACAACCTGCTACTTTTTTATTATGCAAATAATGATTATGCAAATGTTGAAAAAGAATTGATTCGCACATATAATCCCCCTCTTAACTTGCAAGGAAATTTCAATAAAACTAATCTTGATTTCCGCAAGGAGCTTTCTGCGCTTCGTTCATGCACTTCAGCGAAACAAGCCCCAATACCAAATAACCAATTAAAACTAAATACTTATCCACAACAAATGCAATGCAGCAATTGTGGTATAAATCTAACAATTGATGAAGGGTTAAAAAATGAGGAGTACATTAAATGCCTTTCTTGTGGTTGTATTATTCAAAATCCCACCTACATACAAAATAAAAAAAATAAAGAACGCCGACAATGGATAGCGGTATTGATTTTTCTTGTTGTGGTTATAATTTTTAATATTTCAAGTAGAGAATACAGCACTTCTTCAAAGGGTAACAATAGAATCGAAAACTACGGGAGCAACAAAGGACCATCTCAAACAAAAGCTATGGCAGGAGTAAGGGTCTATCTTAAACGGCATTATCTTAAAGACCCTGACAGTTATGAAGGAATAAGTTGGGAAGCCTTTGGTATATATAATAAAGACAATAATACTTATTTTGCTCTTCATAAATATAGGGCTAAAAACAGTTATGGCGGTTACGTAGTGGAAGAAAAACTTTTTGTATTGGATTCTGACGGGAATGTTATAAAAGTTGTAGATGACATGAATGAAGTCATTAATGGTTATTGATATTTCCAATGAACAAACAATGAAGTTATGAAGGAGCAAAATGCTGAAAGACTTTCTGAATATGAGAAAGCCCAAATAGAGTTTGCAAAAGGTAAAGCGGAGTTTCTACAAGGATGTGGCGGTTGCCTGATGATTCCAATCATCATTATCATTCTACTTTGTATAGTAATTTTAATAGGTCTAATCGCTTCTCCTTTTATGGATTAATCAAAAAATTTAATTCTAACTTAAATAATATAGCATCATGAAAAAAATTATTACTTCTATTTTCATTTTGATGTTTTATCTTGGTTGTTCACCATCACAGAAGGATGTACTATTTGCAAACGCTTCCGATGAACAAATCATAGAATGGGGTAAACAGTACGTAGTCCATTCCATTGAGGATAGTTTAAAGGAAGGAGAAAGTTACAAAATAATGGAATGGATTTTGGCAGAAAAAAAGACAAGTATTCCCGTTGAAGTATGGCAAATGGATAATACATATAAAAAAGATTCAATACCAGGATGCACCAAGCTATTAGATACACGAGGTATTTTTGATGAACTCGCATTTATAGGAAACGGTGATAGCGCATTTGTAGCTTTCGCTGTTGCATATACAATAAATGAAAAGAATGGGAACTGCTCATTCTTAGAAAAAACATTTACCCTCGATAAAAACGGTAAAGTATCAAATTGCAGCGATTACCTCAGCCCTTCTCAAAAGATGAAACAAACAGAAGAAAAATTCCACAAAGCTTTGGAACAACTGGGACCTTTTCTCATTCAGGCGGTAAAGGAAGGTGCCGCTATGGCAGGCAAAGATACAAGTGGCATAACAAATGTGACGATTAATGGAAAAACATATTCCGAATAACTTATAATATGACGTATTATGAAGAAAAATGAACGTATTTCAAGTATCAACAGTGTATTGCAAGATTATTTTACGAAACATCCTCAAAGCGAAATGACTCTTGCAAAAGAGTTTATGCATCTTTTTATAAAGAATGGCATTTTCAATAAAGATTATAAGGAAGGTTTACCCATTCGAAAAATTCTGAGAGCTTTGGATGATGAAAATTCATTAGACAAAATCCCCTACGTTCATGCCGAAAGGAAACCTAAAATTACTAATTGGTATTTTCGCCCTTTGTTTTTATCGTTTGTAATATTTATGGGTACGCTTTCGAGTTGTTCTTTTAAGTCAAATACCGATTTTCCTGAAGTGACCCATGTAGCTTTCCAAAAAGAAAAACATGGGAAATGGGGCATGGTTGGAGTTGATGGAAACATCTTGTTTGAAAACAAATTTGATAAAAGACCGTCTTATGCAGTAAATGGAGTGTTTAGAGTTTGGGATTATGATACAAATCAATATCTTTACTATTCCGCAACTCCAACTCCTAAATTAATAGGGACTCCAAAAGGTTATAAGCAAGGAGGTGTATGTAGTGAGGGAATAATCCCAGTTGTGTCTACGGATGAACGTATTCACTATTTAACAGAAACGGGAGAAACTGCTTTTTATTTGCTTCCGTATCAGGGGAAGGAATTCTTATGTGTATCTCCGTTCTTTACGGAGCAACGTGCTTGGTTTCGATTAGAAAATCGTAAATGCGGATATATAGATCCACAAGGCAATGTTGTGATAGAACCTATTTATGATAACGCTTTCCCTTTCCATGAAGGAAAAGCTATTGTATATAACAAAGAAGTTGACAAATGGTTAGTTATCGACCCCAATGGAAAAGAATTATTTGAAGCCAGTTCCAATGGATACCAACAATATTCATACACTTTTTTTGAAAACGGATATTGTTTAATAGAAAACTTCTTACTCAATGAAAAAGGCGAAAAAGCACAGAGATTCCCCTCTAATATTTATAGTATTTCACCTTTCATTGACAATGTCGCTTTATTTCAAGACAGTAAAACTGGATTATGGGGACAACTTAACATACAAGGAGAAAGCATTGTAGAGCCTAAGTATTCGCGAGCTTTAGGTATTGTAGGTGATTGGATATATGTTGCTGATACAATTGCTAATTTAAAAGATGACTGGGATAATCAATATATGAATGTATATGCAATAAATTCTAAAGGTGAGATTAAAAATAAAATAGAAAACGTTTCATGTTTTTACCCATTATCCCAATATATCATAATGGCAGAAAATGAGAAATATTACTTTGCTAACAAGAAAGGGAATCCAGTAGACAACAACTCTTATTACAAAATTTCAGTTCCCCCATTTACAAATTCCCCCAGTTACTCATCCTTTTGGTCTTCTTTAATAGCACCTCACTCCTTGTCTGATTATGATGCTTGGGGAGTTGTAACCAATTATATAGATGAAAAGAAAACATTGGCGTCAATATTTGATAAATTAACATCCGATGGCATTGATAGTTTAAAAATGGGTCAACCTATTTCAAGAATTATGGATTTATACAATATAAAACAAATGCCAGCAAGTGGGATGGTTGACTTGCATAACAGAGATTGGGGTATAAATCAAGTTTTTGCAACATATTCCGTCGGCATTCTTTATGAATGTAAGTGTGTAATTGTGATTAAAGTAGAGATTAATGCGAATGCTTCACCGATAGGTGATAATCCTCAAAAATTATTTGATGCTATACCACAATATCTTACAGAAACTTTGGGACTAAAAAGGGAAGATGAAAACCTTTATCGCTCTAAAGATGCTTGTTATGATATTGTTTATTGTAAAGGAGAAAATTCGTTCTTTTTAATGTCTAAAGCGATGACAGAGGAATAGTTAAGAAATATTCATGTATCATCGAACACTTAAAAATATTCCCGCACAGGACATCAAATTCTGTACGGGAATACTTTTATACATAAAAAATAATTATCTAAGTATTGTGGACCTGGGGAGAATCGAACTCCCGTCCAAACGAGGAAACCATATGCTTTCTACATGCTTATCTTTGCCTAAAATTTTCGAACATAAGCAAGACCAAAGCCACCAACTTATGCCTTATCCTCTAAAGTTTCGTAAGAGTTACGAGGAAAAACTCAAACTATTCCCGATTTTACTGTGCCACTTTATCAAACGCTTCGGAACAAGAGCTTTTGAGTGACATCTCGTTTCTACCACTTTGGCGGAAATAAAGCTAATCTACTATACTTCGATTAAGCAGCGAGAGCATAATTTTCGTTGCCAGATAAATTTTTGAAAACTGGGATTATAGTGCCAATCAACCACGCACTGCATGCTTACATACCATTCCAACTCGCTGTCAATTCCAGTCAAGCCCAAAATGATTTTGCAAAGATAACGTTTCTTTATTACTTAAACAAATCCATAGATTAGTATCTTTGTATATTAGAAAATATCATACTGTTAATTTATTTAAGAAATAGACTATCATTCAATATAAAGAATGATAAATAAACATCTGCCACATTAAACCGGGTGTAAATTAGGGTGTATTATTCATAACTACCTAATAATCAACATCTATTGTGGAGCTGGAGGGAATCGAACCCTCGTCCAAACGAGGAAATCATAAGCTTTCTACATGCTTATCTTTGCTTAGATTTTCGAGCAACGGCAGAACCAAAGCCATCAACCATTGCCTTATCCTTTAAAGTTTCATTCTCGCCTCAAGGCCGACAAGAACTATCCCCGATGTAACTGCACCACTGGATCGGAATGCTTCGGAGCAACAGCTTCCGAGTGATGTCTCGTCCCAGCACCTGGTACCGGGATTAAGCTCGATCTACTATGATTCGATTAAGCAGCAAGAGCGTATTGTCTTTCGCCAGATAAAATTTTGAAGACTGAGATTAAAGTGCAAATCAACGACGCACTGCATGCTTACTTACTATTTCTACCCGCTGTCAAATCCAGTCAAGCCCAGAATACATACGGTTTTTAGAAATCGTGGGGCAAAGATAAGAATTCTTTTGTTACTGTACAAAAGAATAGTGTGATTGCTTACTCCGGATTAATAAACCTTATCTTTTTATAAGACCCAAAGCAGTCTTGCATTACCATACGTACAATAAAAGCCAGTACTCCGGACGATTTTACCTTTCTTTCTCCCACATAACCCGTACCTTTGGCAACAGAAGATAATATACACAAAAATATAAATATCATGAAGAAACTAATTGCAATGACACTACTGCTCGGAGGCAGTACTCTGCTCTGCGCACAAAAGACCGTGAAGATACCGGCTGTATACAAACCCGTCAAAAGCGAGATGTACAAGAAAGGCTGGATTGATTTCAACAAAAACGGAGTGAAGGATGTATACGAAGATCCGAATGCCTCGCTGGATGCACGTATCGAAGATCTGCTCAGCCAGATGACACTGGAAGAAAAGACTTGCCAGATGGTAACCCTCTACGGCTATAAACGTGTACTAAAGGACGACCTCCCCACCCCCGAATGGAAACAAATGCTTTGGAAAGACGGCATCGGTGCCATTGACGAACACCTGAACGGTTTCCAACAATGGGGACTTCCCCCATCGGATAATCCCTATGTATGGCCGGCATCCCGCCATGCCTGGGCACTGAATGAAGTACAACGCTTCTTTATAGAAGAAACGCGCCTCGGCATCCCCGTAGACTTTACGAACGAAGGTATCCGCGGAATAGAAAGTTACCGTGCCACCAATTTTCCCACACAACTGGGATTGGGACATACCTGGAACCGCGAACTGATACGCCAGGTAGGATTAATCACCGGACGGGAAGCCCGTATATTGGGATATACCAATGTCTATGCTCCCATCCTCGATGTCGGCCGTGACCAGCGTTGGGGACGCTATGAGGAAGTATATGGTGAATCTCCTTACCTCGTTGCCGAACTGGGTATTGAAATGGTACGCGGCATGCAACATAACCATCAGGTAGCAGCAACCGGAAAACATTTCGTTGCTTATAGTAACAACAAGGGCGCCCGCGAAGGTATGGCACGTGTAGACCCGCAAATGTCACCACGCGAAGTGGAAATGATACATGTCTACCCCTTCAAACGAGTGATAAAGGAAGCGGGATTATTGGGAGTGATGAGTTCGTACAATGATTACGACGGTGTTCCCATACAAGGCAGTTATTATTGGCTGACTACACGTCTGCGTGGCGAGATGGGTTTCCGGGGATATGTGGTTTCGGATAGTGATGCCGTTGAATATCTTTATACCAAACACAGCACCGCCAAAGATATGAAAGAAGCCGTGCGTCAAAGTGTAGAAGCCGGTCTGAATGTACGTTGCACCTTCCGGTCACCGGATTCATATGTATTGCCTTTGCGCGAATTGGTAAAAGAGGGCGGACTAAGCGAAGAAGTGATTAATGACCGTGTACGTGACATTCTGCGTGTCAAATTCCTCATAGGGCTGTTCGACGCTCCCTATCAGACTGACCTTGCAGGAGCCGATAGAGAAGTAGAGAAAGCTGAAAATGAATCTCTTGCACTACAAGCCTCACGCGAAAGCCTCGTCTTATTGAAGAATGAAAACAACGTGTTGCCATTGGATATCAACAACGTGAAGAAAATAGCAGTTTGCGGCCCAAATGCAGACGAAGAGGGATATGCACTGACACACTACGGTCCTTTGGCAGTAGAAGTAACCACAGTGCTGGAAGGCATTCGCCAAAAATCCGAAGGCAAAGCAGAAGTACTCTACACCAAAGGCTGTGATCTTGTAGATGCCAATTGGCCGGAAAGCGAACTTATCGACTATCCGATGACAGATAACGAACAAGCTGAAATCGATAAAGCAGTAGAAAACGCACGCCAGGCAGATGTAGCCGTAGTCGTATTAGGAGGCGGACAGCGTACCTGCGGTGAAAACAAATCACGCAGCAGCCTCGACCTTCCGGGACGACAACTGAAACTGCTTCAAGCGGTACAAGCAACCGGAAAGCCCGTCGTACTGGTGCTGATTAACGGTCGCCCGCTATCCATCAATTGGGCAGACAAGTTCGTTCCCGCTATTTTAGAAGCATGGTATCCGGGGTCCAAAGGTGGAACAGCAGTAGCCGATGTACTCTTCGGAGATTATAACCCGGGCGGAAAACTGACAGTCACTTTCCCGAAAAGTGTCGGACAAATTCCTTTCAACTTCCCCTGCAAACCTTCTTCACAGATTGACGGCGGAAAGAATCCGGGACTGGATGGAAATATGTCACGCGTCAACGGTGCACTCTATTCATTCGGATATGGTCTGAGTTACACCACCTTTGAGTATTCCGACATCGAAATCAGTCCGAAAGTAATTACACCGAACCAAAAGGCAACCGTGCGCTGCAAAGTAACAAACACCGGAAAACGTGCAGGTGATGAAGTGGTTCAGCTGTATATTCATGACATCCTGAGCAGCGTTACCACTTACGAAAAGAATCTGGCAGGCTTTGAGCGTATCCACCTGCAACCAGGAGAAACGAAAGAGGTAGTTTTCGCCCTCGACCGTAAACAGCTGGAATTGCTGGATAAACACATGGAATGGGTGGTGGAACCGGGAGACTTCAGCATTATGGTAGGTGCTTCTTCCGAAGATATCCGCCTGAGTGGAAAATTGACAGTAGAAGATCCAAACGCCCCCATGCAAGCACAGGCAAAACCGGATGCTCCCGTAACTGCCAGCACCAATCCGGAAAGTGTAATGAACGTGCTCGATAAAAAAATGAATACTGTTTGGGAAGGAAATAAAGGAGATTATATTACCTTTGCCTTGGAGAACGGCTCCAAGGTAGATGGCGTTTCCATTGCATTCAGCAGAGGCAACGGTCTGCCGGCGGAGTTTGAAATCCAGCTTTCAAGTGGCGGCGGACAATTCCTGACAGTTTATTCGGGTACAGTCAGCGAATACGGAAAGTTGATTTCATATACGTTCAAAGGAACTACTGCCAGCGATTTGCGCATTGTGCTGAATGATGACCGTGTAGGAGTGGCAGAAATAGTGTACGAAGTACGCTAAAGAGTGATAAGGTGATAAAGTTATAGCGTGATATTTTACCACATTATCACCTTATCACTCTATAACATTATCACTTTATAACATAATATCATGAGAAAACTTCTTTTTTGTATGCTTGGATTAGCAATGACAGCCTGCGCACCCCGCAAAGCGGAAAACGTAAACAACGGAAGTGACGAACTTGCTATGCTGGTAGGTACGTACACCGATGGAAACAGCAAAGGTATTTACACCTTCCGCTTCAACCAAGAAACGGGAGTTGCCACCTCGCTCAGTTCTATCGAAGTGCTCAACCCGTCTTATCTCATCCCTTCGGAAGATGGAAAGTTTGTCTATGCCGTCAGCGAAATGAACGACACAACAGCTGCTCTCAATGCTTTCTCCTTCGATAAGGAAACAGGAAAACTCAGTTTGTTGAACCGGCAGCCCACTATGGGAGCCGATCCCTGCTACGTTGCCACCAATGGAAAAGAAGTACTCACAGCCAACTATAGCGGAGGTAGCATGTCTATCTTCCCGTTGAAAAAGAATGGTTCATTAGAGCCTGTCGATACGCTCTTTGAAGGCAGTACCGGCGGACCGGACGCTGAAAGACAGGCAACACCCCACGTGCATTGCACTGTCTTCTCTCCGGATGGAAAATATATCTTTGCCACTGACTTCAGTGCCGACCGCATCCTGCGCTTTGTCATACATCCGAAGAGCATTATCCCCCACCCTTCTGCCGAAGCCATTGACGTAGATCCTAATTCCGGTCCACGTCATCTCACTTTCAGCCCTAACGGCAAGTACGCGTATCTTATCAGCGAATTATCTGGTAATATCACCGCTTTCAGTTACTTGGATGGTAAACTGGAAAAGATACAGACCATTGCAGCCGACACACTCCGTGCACGTGGCAGTGCCGATATACATCTCAGTCCCGACGGGAAATACTTGTATGCCAGCAATCGCCTGAAAGGTGACGGTCTTGCCATCTTCGAAGTAAATCCGGGAACCGGCATGTTAGCAAAAGTAGGCTACCAGTTGACGGGGATTCATCCGCGTAACTTTATTATCACCCCGAACGGGAAATATCTGTTAGCCGCCTGTCGCGATAGTCATGTCATTCAGGTATTCCAACGAGATTCCGTAACAGGTCTGTTATCAGATACCCATCAAGACATCAGTATTGACAAACCCGTTTGCATCCAATTCGTAAAATAACCGGGTAAAAGCTTGACTTCCGGTTTTTAATGTCGTATATTTGTCATCGTAATCCTGATTTAGATTCGGGTTCACAGATAGTAACAGGGAAAAGCATTTGCTTCTCCCTGTTTTTTATATCCGATACCTTTTCAGGCGAAAAATAAGATACTTTGAGGCCAAATACATCATCTATTGAGGTAAAACAAACCATCTATCGAGATGAAACATACCATCTAATGATACAAAAGAAATGATCTATTGGGACAAAACATACCATCTCATGGAGCGAAAAGAGCCGTTAACTCACCCAGACAGCCTATTCTGTTAATATTCTATAATCTTACTCTTGACAAAAATAACTTCATTAACTTTGTCCCTTAACCGAAATTGTTTAAATAACGCGACTTATGAAGAAAAAAAATATAGTATTACTCTCAGCACTGTTGTTCTCCGTTTCTGCCATAGCGCAAACAGAAGTGACAACAGGTATCATGCGTGGCAAAGACTACGGCGTTACTTACGTACTTCCGAAAACAGAAATCGAACTTACCGTGCAAGCCACTAAACATATCTATACCCCCGGAGAATTTTCCAAGTATGCTGACCGCTATCTGCGATTAACCAATGTCTCTTCTGAACCGGAAACTTACTGGACATTGGACAAGATACAAACAGCAGTAGTTGGTATACCTGATAAAGAGAATGTATATTTCGTGAAGATGAAAGACAAAACCGTGGCTCCTCTTATTGAATTGAGTAAAGACGGCATCGTCTACTCCATCAACATGCCGTTGGGCAGCGGACAAAAGAAAGCAGCTCCTGCCACTCCCAAGGCAGCAGATAATGCTCCTAACGTCAATCCCCGTAGCTTCCTGACAGAAGAAATCCTGATGGCAAATTCAACGGCAAAGATGGCGGAACTGGTTGCAAAAGAAATCTATAACATCCGTGAAAGCAAAAATGCCCTGTTGCGCGGTGAATCGGACAACATGCCCAAAGACGGTGCACAACTAAAGCTTATGCTGGATAACCTGACCTTGCAGGAACGTGCAATGACCGAAATGTTTGCAGGTAAAGTGACCGACGAAGAGAAAATATATACCATCCGCATCGTCCCCAAAGAGATGAAGAATGAAGTCGCTTTCCGTTTCTCCAAGAAGTTGGGTATTGTAGCTAACAATGACCTGGCAGGCGAACCTATTTATATCACGGTAACTGACCTTAAAAGCATAAAAATCCCTGAAGTCGATCCAAAGAAGAAGGTGGATGAAGGTGTTGCCTACAATGTACCGGGCAGAGCTCACGTTACATTAAGCTATAACAATAAAGAATTGTATAATTCAGAAATCCCTGTCACACAATTTGGCGTAGTCGAATATCTCGCTCCTGTACTGTTCAATAAGAATTCCACAATAAAGGTATTATTCGATCCTGAAACAGGGGCTTTATTAAAAGTTGACAGAGAGTAATTTTATAAATCCATCCTTTCGTAATTGCATCACATAAGTTGTGACTCGTGAAGCATAATTCTCATCAGGATGGAAATGATCAGCAAGCTGGAAAACAATCTCCCGTACCGTACGCCGCCCGTCTATCAGACGCCACACTGCACTGCCGTGTTCTTCAAGGCGGACATGAATATCAGGAGACATGCTTTGCGGTAACAAAAGCCGGCGCATCCACTCATACTTGAAGCGGGGATAGGAGATTACAGCGTAATCTCCCTCCCATTCGGTCAAGATGTGGTCACAACGAACCGGAACAGCATCCAACAGACTGACTTTTCCTTCTGGTGTTTCCATACTCGTATCTGTTTACACTTATTTCTGAATATTGGGTTCTTCCAATTGATAACCAAACTTTTTATCGGCTCTCTTCAGCATAAAGGCTACCACAAGAGACAAACAAGCAATACCTGTAAATATACACATAGGTATCGTATAGTCGTACAGATTCGTTCCATCCGCCTTCTTGCCCACGATACAATAAAGATCAAGTACCTTACCAATCAGCGTAGGAATACCCCACAAACCAATATTCTGAATAAAGAAAATCAATGCATAAGCTGTACCCAACTGGCTTACAGGGAATATCTTAGCCACCGCAGGCCACATAGCAGAAGGCACCAACGAGAAAGCAATACCCAGAATAATCATCAAACCAATAGCCACTAACCAGTAATTAATGGCAGGAATGGCATAAATAAAGTGCACACCTATCAGCATTGCAGCACCCAGTATCATAATAGAAGCTGACTTACCGCGTTTATCTATAAATCCACCGAATATTGGAGTAAGAATCAAAGCACCCAAAGCCGGCAATCCGGCAAAAGTACCCGCTACATTCTCATTAATACCATATTTGATAATCATCAACTCGGAAGCAAACTTCTGGAAAGGGAATACACAGGAATAGAATAATACGCACAGCAAAGCTATCAACCAGAAGCCCGGGTTAACGAGGATATTCTTCACATCTTTGAAAGAGAATTTCTCTTCCTCCCCTTCTGTACCTGCTGCTATAGCTTCTGCTTCCATCTGCCTGTCAAGCTTCTTATCCATTACTGAAAAAATAAAGAAAGCAACCAGACCACCTAAGAGAAGAATCAATCCTACCAATACCGGAGTAGTGATACCGAAAGCACGTGCCAAAGGAATAGCCACTGCATAACCGGCTTGCGAACCGATACGTGCCAGTGCTACCTGTACACCCATAGCCGTAGCCAGTTCTTTACCCCTGAACCACTTGGCTATAATTTTAGAAACAGTGATACCGGCAACTTCCGCACCTACACCAAAAATGGAATAGCCGGCAAATGCAACGAATACGCCTGCTTTATAACCGAAAATCTCGTTAAGACCGAAAATCTGTGCATCCGGACCGGCAAGCCCTGTCATGGCATAATATTCAAGTGCCGTACCTCCCACCATCAAGATAGTTGATAATTTACCAGTGAAACGGATACCAAAACGGTCAAGGATTAATCCACCCCAAATCAGCATCAGGAAGAATACATTCAGGAAACTATATCCACCTGTGAAGAATCCAAAATCACTACTTGTCCAGGCAAGATCCGACTCCAACATTGTTTTCAGTGGCGCTACCACATCGTTTACATAGTAAGCTGCCATCATTGTGAAAGCAACAATTACCAATGCTCCCCACCGGGTAGCTTTGGAGTCATTCAATTTAAGTTTTAATTGTTCTGTCATTGTACTATTTAGATTAATTATTAGTCAGACTGCATAATCCCGACAAAGGTAGTTAAATCCGTCATAAAAAGAAAAAAGGCTGACACCTTTTCGGCATCAACCTCTTTCTTATTTCTTTTGCGGGATCATCCGCGCTTAGCTTTAGTTAGCTGAATCTTCAGCAGCCGGAGCAGTTGTTGCAGGAGTTTCTGTTGTAGCAGGAGCTTCTGTCTGCGGAGCAGCTGTACCAGTAGGCATGTTATACGGATTGGTCTTTTCTTCTTTTTGAGCTTGCTCCAGAATCACATCGCCTCCCTTACCGGAAGAAGTAGGAACCACATAAGCAGTAGCAATACTCATTACGACCATGAATCCTGCCAAGAACCATGTTCCTTTTTCCAGAAAGTCAGTAGTCTTGCGTACACCCATAATCTGATTGGAAGAAGAAAAGCCGGATGCTAAACCGCCTCCTTTGGAATTTTGAATCAATACAATGAAGCACATCAGCAAAGATGCAACCACCATTAAGATAACTAAGAATAAATACATTTTGTTATTTTGATTTAGCGTTAATAATCAATTTCTCCAAAAATCTGATTTGGTCTGCAAAGTAAGCATTTTTTTTTGGATAATTCAAACTTAATTTTTTAATAATTTCAAGAGCCTTGTCATATCGGCGCTGTTTGATATAAATTTTCGCCAAAGTTTCAGTAAAACAACTGTCATCCAAATCATCCGAAGCTGATTTAGGAGTCGTCTCTTCATCAGTATCCGTATCTTCGGAATCATCTTCCTGCTCTGTTTCTACCTCTGTGGGCTGAGGAATCTCTTCGGCTATAACCGGTGTTTCTTCTTCGACTTCGTCCTCTTCCTCCTCAATCAATGGAAGTAGAAGCGGATTTTCCTCTTTCAGCAACTTCAGGCTGATACCTTCCTCAGTTTCACTCTGCCGGATAAATCCGTCTATCAAATCCTGTCCACGCAACTTGGGTACTTCCACCGGAACAGTCGATGATGTATCTGCCTCGTCCGTATCTTCATCATCCTGCATCAGATAGGCGGTATAATCCATTGAATAATCCAACTCTGTCGTCTGAGAATGTTCTTCCGGCACAGTAGCAAGGAAAGCGTCTATTAATGAAAGGGTACGGTCGACACTCGGCTCTTCCTCCAACTCCCTCCCTACAACAGACTCTGAAGTACGAGGATGAAGGGCATATCGGTCACCTTCAATCAGGTAAAACAATACACGGCGGTCCGATACATACAGTACGGCCTTACGTAATTCTGCACCGAAGTTAACATCGTGCAGCACATAGAGGTTCTTGAGATAGAGCAAACGCAGGGACTGAAAGTAAGGATAGCGGGTTACCAACGTACGAAGTTCGTATAAGGTATCCCGGTTCAACGCCTCGGGATGCTGTATCCATTGTTGCAAATGTACAGGCGTCATTCCTACTCCTACCAGTTAGCTACGGTTGCGTTAAATATTTGTTCCGTTATGTCTTTCACCATCAGTTTAATTAACTCATCCTGCACTTCGGTCAGCAATTTGGAAGAGTCATAAGTCTGGAAAGCGGAGAATTGTTGGTCAGTAAAATCGTCTTTGTGATCCGTATTATTCACAAAAGAAACCTTCACTGTCAAGGTGACTTTTACTTTTGAAGAATACCCACTGGCATCCACCGCTTCGTTATATTGGTTATAACCGGTAATCTCGCCATCAATTTCAATATCGGCATTGCCATTCACAAGTGATAAACGGGTCTGACGAATGAACAAATCTTTCAGCCCCTGATTAAATTCAGTAGCCAGCGGAGCATAAACATACTCCGCACGATTCTGGAAATCAGCTATCGAGACTGTCTTTACCTTGGAGTAGTCAATCGAACTAATCGGTGCCAGTCCTACTTTAATACTACACGAATTTACTATCAGTAACACGCTCAACAACAATGCTGTCGAAGCTATTTTTCTAATCCAATCCATATTCTTTAATCTTTCTGTATAAGGTACGCTCGGAAATATTCAGATCCTTTGCCGCACTCTTGCGTTTACCATGATGTTTTTCCAAGGCTTTTCGTATCATTTCTTTCTCCACCTCATCCAGAGAGAGAGATTCTTCTACATATTCTTCCGTATCCTGTATGTCATCATCAATATCATGAGACGGTTTTATGGAAGGATGAATGATGGTAGGCACACTCTGAGAAACCGGAGTTACCACAGCAGGCGGTTGGGCGAAATAAGTAGCAGGCACAGCCGGAGCAGCAGCTTTCCCACGTTCAGTCATGATCTCATGCACCAGCTTTTTCAATTCCGTCACATCCTGGCGCATATCGAAAAGAACCTGATACAGGATTTCCCGCTCACTTTCAAAACTCTTGGATTCCTTCACACCAAACAAAGCGGGAAGGCGTTGCATACTATTCTGCGCCGGCAGGTATCCACTCAAAATGGCAGCATTGATTTCACGGTTAGTTTCAATGATGGAAATCTGTTCCGTAATATTCTTCAACTGCCGTACATTACCGGGCCATGAATAAGAAATCAATAATTGCTTAGCATCTTCCGTCAACTGGATGGCAGGCATACGATACTTTTCTGCAAAATCTGAAGCAAACTTACGGAATAACAGGAATGCATCCTCTCCACGCTCACGAAGAGGGGGTACCTGAATAGGTACAGTATTCAAACGGTAATACAAATCTTCACGGAAACGTCCTTCGGAAATGGCCTGTGTCAAATTAACATTAGTAGCTGCCACAATACGAACATTGGTTTTCTGCACCTTAGACGAACCGACTTTTAGAAACTCGCCACTCTCGAGTACCCGGAGCAGTCGAGCCTGCGTAGGCAAAGGCAATTCTCCCACTTCATCCAGGAAGATTGTTCCACCATCCGCCTCCCCAAAGTATCCTTTCCGCTCACCGATGGCACCGGTAAAGGCACCTTTCTCGTGACCGAATAACTCAGAGTCAATGGTTCCCTCGGGAATGGCACCACAGTTCACTGCAATGTACTGGCCGTGCTTACGCCTACTGTATTGGTGAATGATCTGGGGAAAGCTCTCCTTACCCACACCACTTTCTCCGGTTATCAGTACAGACAGGTCGGTAGGCGCTACCTGAATGGCAACGTCTATCGCACGCATCAATGCTTCATTGTTCCCAATGATACCGAATCGTAATTTTACTTGTTGTATTTCCGCTTTTGTCATTCTATAAATCTTCTTCCACACTATCGAGTTTCAGCTTATCGCTGTCATCACGCTTTTCGTAATATTGTTTTCGCAAGGGGTTGGCATGTGCTTCCTTATCGCGCAGGCGATTACGGAATACATCGATAGCCACATAAATAGCCTGACGGAAAGAGTCCGCACTGGCCAATCCTTTTCCTGCAATATCATAAGCAGTGCCATGAGCCGGTGAAGTACGTATCACAGGCAATCCGGCAGTATAGTTCACACCTTCATCCATTGCCAGTGCCTTGAACGGAGCCAATCCCTGATCGTGGTACATGGCAAGCACTCCATCGAAATGAGTGAAATTACCTGAACCCATGAAACCGTCAGCCGGATATGGGCCATAGCACAATATGCCTTTTGCAGCCATTTCTTTCAATGCAGGAATAATAATCTCTTCCTCTTCTTTTCCCAGCAATCCTTCGTCGCCCGCATGCGGGTTCAGAGAAAGCACAGCTATACGTGGTGCACCGATAGCAAAATCCTGCTTTAATGAATGATTGAAGATAGCTAATTTCTCCTGTATCAGTTCTTTCGTTATAGTCGATGCAATCTGGCTGACAGGAATATGCCCTGTAACCAAAGCCACCCGAAAATCATCTTTCATCAGAATCATCAGTGACTTGGCACCATCGCCCAGACGTTCTTCTATATATTCCGTATGACCGGGAAATGCAAAAGTCTCCGACTGAATGGTATGCTTATTGATAGGAGCAGTAACAATCACATCGACCAGTCCCTCCTTGTATTCTTCAATAGCTCTTTCCAGTGCTCCAAGTGCAGCTTTTCCGGCTTCGAGATCTGCTTTCGAAAATTCCACCTTTACTTCATCATCCGTACAGTTCACTACGCTCAGACGATTATGAACCGCTTCTGCAGCAGAGTTCACGATACTGAAGTTTGTCGGCAAATCGAGTGACTTACGATGATAAGCAGCCACTTTAGGCGAACCATAAATAATAGGTGTACACAGTTCCAACATAACAGGGTCAGAGAATGTCTTCAATATAACCTCATAACCCACGCCGTTTATATCTCCTTGTGTAATGCCGACTCTTATTTTATTATCTTCCATTTTTCAATATATATATCATTTTTAGATGAGGATGCGTCAGGAGTCCCAGTGATAACTTTTCATCCGCAGATTACGCGGATTACACAGATTCATTAAAATCCCAATCTGCATTATCCGCGTAATCTGCGGATGAAAAATATTTCTTCAATAATGATTCTCCTTATACATTCAATATTATTTTTCTTGATCAGCAGTTTGAACTTGCTCTTTCTTCACCCCCAATGGTATCTCTGCACCTGTCTGCTTATCACCCGGAAATCTCAATGTATAAAGAGATGCTTCCATCTGACGCATTAGATTGCGTTTCAGTTTATCAGGTGAATAAATGAAGGCTTCTACAACAATGATACGCTGGTTCACCGGGTCCAGACGCATGTGCGATACATACGGACCACCCATAAAATCACCTTTCATACGCCACAAGCCACGAGCTTCCAGTGCATATTCTCCTTGAATATTGAGAGGACGTACATCAGTCATCAAGGTATCAGTAGCCATATACATACCTTCCTTAGCTCCCGGAATGTTAGCTTTCATAACAGAGTCACGCATCTGCACAAAATATTCCTTAGTAAAAGTATTCTTGTCTCTATAAGGGAAAGAGTAAATGACAAAGTTCTGATCAGCAGTAGCTGCATTCGTACCTGCCCAGAAGAAATTCTCTCCTTGCTTGGTAGAAGAAAGCTCTGCCGGCACCCATACATCACAATCAAACATACTCTTAACCTTCGTAGACACATAATCATTATGTTTCCTTTCCAGCTGTGCAATCTGACGATTCATCTCCGCACGGGTAAAGAAATCAATAATGGTCTGTTTGTTTTCCGTCACAAACGTTTGGAATGAAGCTTCATCAGGAGCCTGTATCGTCAGGATAGTCTGCGGAGATGCATATACATCCTTCGCATATTTAAATTTAGGCTGAGTATAAATATCCTGCACATCAGCAATGATAATATTGCGAATCAGCTTTAATGTAGCATCATAATTTGCCGGAGAAGTGTACATCATGCGGAATGAACGCTCAGACTGGGGAAGCCCCGGTACATCCGTATCAAGTACATCATAAAGCGCCCTACCGGCAGGACGTTCCCACATAGCTGGATCTACTACTACCAGGATTTCATACGCACGACCACTTGAAGTCGCACCAAACACGCCCTTCTTACCGCTACTACATGCGGAAAAGGCTATTGCTACAAGAGCTAAACTTAGATAAAACAGGTGCTTTCTCATATACTTACCAGTTAATGTTTTTACAAAACTACGAAGAATACGTATATCATCCGAGCCAAAGTTAATAATTTATATTAATTCTTGTTTATTCTCTTCCTGTTTGGCAGTAGAAAGCATACCACAGGCAGCGAATATATCTTCACCTCTGGAAGCACGTATCGTAGTAAACAAACCGTGGGAAGTCAGGTAATCACGGAGTTTAGTCATCGTTTCCATATCCGCCCCTTCCAGGTCTACCCCGGGAATGGCATGAAAACGAATAAGATTGATACGGCAATCCAGTCCGCGCAAGAGTTTCAATAATTCTTTAGCATAAAGCAACGAATCATTCACGCCCTTAAAAACAATATATTCAAAAGATAGTCTGCGCTGTTTACTAAAATCATAGTTTTTTAACAAGTCTACCATTTCTGTAATGGAGAAAGCCTTCTCGGCAGGCATCAACTCCCGGCGCTGCAAAGCAACCGGAGAATGTAGGCTGACGGCCAGATGGCATTCAGATCCCTCTATAAAGCGCTGAAAACCTTTACGCAAACCAACGGTAGAAAGAGTAATCCGTTTAGGACTCCATCCATACCCATAGGAAGCAGTCATAATTTCCAAAGCTTTCAGTACCTCATCCAGATTATCCAGAGGTTCTCCCATACCCATCATTACCACATTGGTCAGCTTGTCCCTTTCAGGGAGAGAATTGATCTGATTAATAATTTGGTTGGCAGTCAGGTTAGCGGTAAAGCCCTGCTTACCTGTCATACAGAATTTACAATTCATCTTGCATCCCACCTGGGACGAAACACAAAGTGTGGCACGGTCTTCATCCGGAATGTAAACCGCTTCAACAAAATGTTTATCCCCTGCCCGATACAAGTATTTCACCGTACCATCCACCGAGCGCATAGCTTCCACTGGTGCATCTGCTCCCACTTCATAGACATCTTTCAGGAGGTCCCGGTGTTTTAACGACAAGTTGGTCATGTCATCTATGGAATTCACTTTCTTGTCATACAGCCATGAAGCTATCTGCTTAGCGGCAAATCCGGGCATTCCCAGTCTCTTCACCGCCTCTTGCAATTCAGTGAGTGTTAGTCCTAAAAGAGTTTGTTTCGGCATAATTATCTATCAATCTATCCAATTTATCTTTGCAAAGGTAGGAATAAAGTTGCATAAAGGCAATTACAGACACAGAAAATGAGATACAGCCCCTAAAGAAAAAGCCGTCTGATATTACATCAAACGGCTTTTCTTATATTATTATTCTGTAAATTCTTAGAAGAACAAATAACGACTGTCTTTCACATCAGCCTTCAGATACAGGTCGTTGAGGAACTGACTTGCCATGCGGGCATGCATATTCTGCAACGTAGCTTCTTCTGTTTCCTGGTTGAAAGTCTCATTCAACTTTTCTTTAGCATACGGCTGAAGAACGAATACACCGCCATTACCTTTAATCGGAGCACTCAGTTTATTCAGTTCAGCAATAGATGCATAGGCACCTACCAACGGTTCGCTGGCACGTAATGCCGGAACATAAGCAGGAGCTGCAAAAGTTACGTGCTTCACAGAGTCGCTTACTGCTTCAGCCATAGATTTGTATTGGTCGAATGAAGTTGCACCGGCAGCTTTCATATCAGCCATAATCTTCTCAGCTTTCTTGTCACGAATCAATTCCAGTCTCAGTTGGTCTTTTACCAAAGCCAATGGACGATAACCTTCCGGAATAATGGCAGACACACCTACAACCAACATACGATCACTTTCACCACATTCATACAAACCGGATACTTCACCTGGTTTTGCAGAGAAAGCCCATCTCAAAGCTTCCTTAGTACCTCTGATACTACCGATACCATGTTCAGAGCTATACAGGTCATTTCTATCCAACAGTTTATATCCTGCATCTTCAGCGTTAGCTACCATCTTTTCCAAAGTTGGATTAGCAGCGATAAACTGACTGAAATCATTGTATGCTTTGCTATAAGTTTCCTTGCTGAATTCTACCGGACGTTTGATAACAGCCACTTTATATTTATCTTTAACAGCCTTCTTGTCCATTACCTGTAAGATAATGTTTGCCTGTGCCAAAGAAAGGTTAGCCATTTCATTCTTACCAAGAGTAGTAATTGTATTCACATACTTCAGATTGTCACCATCCAACTGCGCACCTTCATAGTTAGCAGAAGAAATCCAGGTAGACTCACCAGTTTGACCATACTTCTTAGCAATCTCTGCAAAGTCGGCACCACCCTTGATGGCTGTGTAGATACTGTCAGCCAAAGCCTTTGTCTTAGTAGCATCTTCAGCCACTACCTGTATCTGGCGATACTGAATAGAGTCCGGCATAGAGGCTGTAGCCAATTTCTTGAATGAATTGATTGTATTGTCTGTTGCATTGTAATAAGGACCATATACGCCACCTACGGAAACAGAGTCCAAACGAGCAACTACATCAGTAGGCAATGCTTTAGAAGTATAATACAAATCAATATAAGGAACTTCTGAGCCCGCCGCACGAACCAGAGTAGAATAATCACCCGGAGTACCTGCAAGCTGTTCTGTATATTCCACAACTTCCTCTTGGATAGCATTTCTATCTTCAGGACTTGCAGTTACCTGTACATCAATGAACTTGATGTTACGGGTTTCTACATATTGTCTGAATTGTTCTTTCTTCTTGTCGTAAGCAGCTTTCAGGTCTGCATCTGTGATGGTTATAGTTGAATCTTCAATAGAAGAATAAGGAATAGCAGCCAACAACAAATCTGATTGATCTACTCTTGCATCAAAAGCAACCTGAGCTTCTACCGGATTAGAGAAAAGAGACTTGGAAACCAAAGCCTGATATTTCTCAGCCAGACGATTCTGAATCAGCTGTTTTTCCAAGAAAGACCAGAACTTGTACATAGACTGATAATATTCAGCGTACTGTGCCGGCATCTGGGCTGTATTCATTTTAGAGTAATCCACCAGAAACTTCTTCAACATATCTTTATCAAAAGCACCGGTTTGCGGGTTACGGAACGGAGTTTGTTGCAGCATCGGGTGTACACCTGCATCGATGATTGCCTGAATTTCTGCTTTAGAGACTGAAATACCAAGTTTCTTCGCTTCGTTTTCAATCAACTTATTGTTAACGTAGTTTCTCCAAACCTCATCTTTAATCTGATTGTTTTCTTCATCGGTAAGTGCGCTTGTACCTCTCGAGAATTTCACAACTTCAGTATATTCTTCTACCAAGTTCTGATAATCCTGAGCGGAAAGTGCCTCTCCGTTAACCTCTCCTACATCATGTGACTGGTGTGGCTGCAATACCTTCCAAGCATCTCCTGCGATGAAAGCGAACAGCGCCAAACCAATAACAATCACCAATAAGGGTCCTTTAGACCGAATGTTTTGTAATGTTGCCATTTTAGTTAATATGATTTATTTGTTTATTATTATTTTCTCCAAACTTCATTTTAGCGCACGAAGATACAAAAAATGCTAATACGCATCTATTTATTCTTTAAAAAATTACGCTATTCTGTTATTATTCCACCACTTTCAGGCGTACCAACTCTATTTTTGTGGCCGTAACCTTAATAATTTTAAACTGAAATTTTTCAATCGTCACTACTTCATGCAATTTCGGGAAACTCTGATAACGATTCAGAATCAATCCGCCTACCGTCATATAATCATCTTCTTCCGGTAGATCCAGATTGAATGTCTCATTCACCTTTTCTATTTCCAAACGACCGGAAAGTACATATTCACTCTCTCCTATCTGTTTGCATACATACGAAGTGTTATCATGCTCATCTTCGATATCACCGAATATTTCTTCCACCAAGTCTTCCAATGAAACAATGCCGGACGTACCGCCAAACTCATCCACCACCACAGCAATGGTTTTCTTCTGCTGCATAAACAGCTTCATCAGCTTATGCGCTGCCATTGTTTCGGGCACAATAGGCACCTCCTTTACATTATTTCGCCAATCGGCAGGGTTGCGGAACATTTCAGATGAATGGATATATCCTACCACATTATCTATATTTCCGTCATAGACTATAATTTTAGAAATACCGGACTCCACAAAAAGGCTCTTCAATTCTTCCAGAGAAGTCGTCAGATCCACAGCAACCACTTCTGTTCGTGGCACAATGCAATCACGTATTTTAATACTGGAGAAATCGAGTGCATTCTGAAATATCTTCACTTCAGTATCCAGTTCCTCTTCATCTTCGGCATTATCAATGCTACTCTGAACAAAATAATCCAAATCCACTTTTCCAAAAGCCTTGTCGGACGCCTCCTTGTTGATCTTCATGCCAAACATGCGCAAAAAAAGATAAGACAGTCCCGAAGACAATTGAGATATCGGATATAAAATGACATAACAGATAAGTAACGGGAAAGCACAGACTTTCAACACAAGATTGGGATTAATCTTGAATAAAGTTTTAGGAAGGAACTCACCCGTTACCAGGATAATAAGTGTGGAGATGACTGTTTGTAACAACACTTCCACAAAATCATTGGAGATTAAATCTCCCAGTAAATGCACTTTGATAACTTGCGCCATAAGGATACCATAAATAACCAGCGCAATATTATTACCTACCAGCATGGTAGATATAAAGTTATTTGAATTACGGAAGAAATAAGAAAGGATACGTGAAGTCACACCGTCCTTACGTTCCATTTCAAAACGTAGTTTATCTACGGAAACAAAAGCAATCTCCATACCCGAAAAAAAGGCGGAGAAGGCCATAGTAATCAATAAATAAATATAGGTATCCATAATTTATGGTTTGATACTATCGGTTCGCACACTTCCAGTTTGCACACCGGTTTGCAAGCTATCTGCAGGCGCTGTGGCATCATCATCCACATAGAAAATGCCTTCCGGCTTTCTTATTGTATAAATAGTCATTTGTTCATTGGAGTCAAAGCCATGTCCCGTGATGATACGGTCAGGCTGCTCAATACGGATAAACTGATCGGAATAGATAGTGTGTTTGTTCTGGTCCCAATATAACAGGTCAGTCTCAAACCTTTCACCTTTCAGATTCTGAATATCCACATTGCTCATCAGCTTCCACAGCTTTTGCTTCTCATAATAATACGCTGTATCTGCCTTTACACTCGCCTCCACATTGAATACTGAGTCGAATTTTTCCAGATAAACTCCTTTTTCGAATGCCCAATAGGGCGGATTTTTCCGGTCAAAGACCAGCCACTCTTCCGTATTGATACGATAGCGGGTGACACCGGAATCAGAGATCAAAGTCATGACTCCTTTCGTATCCATCACAGGCAATGAATCACGCTCTGTTATAGCATCTCCCATATCCTTATGACGTCCGGAACAGGCGGAAAATAAAAGAAGCATAACCACTGCCCCACAGGCAATGGTTATGCTCAAGCTTCTACAAAATAGAACGTTACTTCGTTTTGGTAACATATTTATATTTCTTATCGAACCGTTGTGCTTTCACCGATCCAGCCACCTATTGTAACGCGGTCCCCAGCTTTAATACCCAACATAAAGAGGTCTTCAGCTTTCGGTGTATAGCGTGCATACGTTGAAATCAATTCGTTTGCCTTATCAGCTACACTCGGATCTACGGCTTTAGCACGTTGCAACTTATCAATAACAACGAAGTATGTACACTTATTCAAAGCAGACTCGTCATTCCAGTTCGGGCTGGAAGCATAAAGCTGTGCAAGCAAGATATAAGCATCTCCAAAGTTTTCCTTGAAACCGATAGCTTTCTGCAAATAACTTCTGGCCTGTGACAACTTCTTACTATTAAACAAAGATGCAGCAACAATATAACATAATTGAGCCTTCTTTTCAGAGTCGCTTTCAAGACTCAATGCCTCATCAAAGTATTTGATAGCTGTATCAAAGTCACCTTTCTTATATGCCATATATCCACATCCTGTAGCAGCGTCAGCAGTAGGATTGATCTTATACATATAATAAGAAGCTTGGAAGTATGCTTCACTTTCAGTACATTTCATCATCTTCATGACAGCGATAGCCTTCTTCAAATAAGCAGAGTCCGTTTGATTGGCTTCAACTTTAGGACCATAAATACTTTGCAAAGATTCACAATCAGCAGTACCACTATTGATAAACATGGCTACAAGGTTATCTTTTACTTGTTGCAAAGCCTTTTTCTTATTTGCATCAGGTTCTGCCGTGACAGCATCATCCGCATATTCAGAAGCAGTCAAATAATCTTGAATAAATTGTTCTTTATGATTAGTATCTATTTTCAATTTATTCAAAGACATATCCAAAAAATAGTGCAAAATAGCACCTTCTGAATTTCCTTTTTCCGCATCAACCGATTGTTTAAACCAGTCATAAGCTTGATTAACATCCATTTTAGGAGCTAAGGCAATGTAATCAAGAGCTTTAGCACCCAACGCTCCATCAACACTTGTTGAAAGTTTGGTACCTTTAGCTATAAATTCAGGAATGTATTTTATTTTCAGATCATGTAGTTCCATCAATTCGTCGAAATACTTCTTATAATCCGCAGAATTACGATCTTTGATTTCACTCAGGAAAGCACGGAGGATTTTCTGGCCATCCGTAAAAGTGTAATATCTCAATGTCGGACATGCCTTCAGAACTTCTTTCCACGGCAAATAAGCATCCTTAAAATTATTAGCTCTCACCGCTTCATGAGAAATACTACTGTTCTTATTACAATCTTCAGTCTGTGCGAAAGCGCTGGTTACTCCACCCGAAAGGAGCAAGACAGCTACAAGCGTTTTAATCTTCATTGTATTTAAATTTTAGTTGTTATATTGTCTATTCTTCAATTACTAATTACTGAACTTTACGTTTCCAGAACCATTGTTCATTGAATGTCACGCCAATACAAAGACGTAATGTATTCTCATTCAAAAATCTGCTTTCCGTACCTTGCATTCTCACATATTGTGCTGAAATACTCAATACAGAACGGCTACGCGGCAAAGGCAATCCAAAACCGGCAGTGACTCCATACTCATTCGCAGCACGCGCCCCATCTATCTTATAATAAGGTTTGGAATAATAAGCTCCCAAACGATATTTAATATGTGAAAGATAACTTCTTCCCAACAAATTAGGAACATACTCTGCACCCACAGCAATCTTGGCACGATTACAGAAAACATCCGAATTATTCATAAACGTCGTACTACTCCATTTCTGAAACATAACATCCGCACCCACTGTAAGGCGATCATCATATACATATGTCACACCGGCACCCAATGTCATAGGAATACCCATTGTCAATATTGTATCTTTTTGCGTCGTAGTATACCCCGTCGAAGAATTACCCTTCTGGTTTTGTACATACGCGTCATTATTTAAGTCATGTCCCGGTGAAAAAACGACACCTAACGTAGCAACATGCTTCTTGCTGAACTGGTGTGTATATTGTGCACCGAAATCAAGTTTATAGCTTGTAATTTCCATGCCCGTAACCGTAGTCAAAGGCATTACAGTCGAATTAGACGGAAATGACTGGCTACGGGTATGTGTGATATCTCCCCAAAGATACGAAATATTCGCACCAACAGAAAGATTTTTAAATATTTTAAAACCCGCGCCCAAATAAAGTTGGTGTAAACCACCTTCACCGGCATAAGTCGTACTGGCTGAATTCTCCGGATATTCCGTGTTTTCCTGATAACTAGCCATTGTATAACCAACGTTGGAATAAGGCAACAATCCTATACTCATAGCTCCCCATTTGGAAAGGCGGAACTGCATAGTGATATAGTCAAAACTGGAGTTCTTGGCATTCTTTTTAACAGTTCCATCACTGAAGTTGGTATTCTGCATGGAAATCCCCCCATCAAACATAAAAGTCAACGAATCGACCGCCGTATAGGATGCCGGATTCGCAAAATTAGTCTGATACTTGTCACGTAAGCCATAAGCAATGCCACCCATTGCCTTACTATTACCCGACCCTTGGTCTGCCAGCTGTCCGTATCCGTATCGTGTATAGGGAGAATTTGTATTATTTTGAGCGACCGTCGCCCCAGATAATATCGTGAGCAAAAGCACCAAAAGTGTTTGTCTAAATCTTGTCATTATTATAGTTTAAAATTCGATTTAATCCTTTCAACACTAAAAATCTGTCTGCAAAGATGATACTTTTTAAGTTTGTATCAAAAGAAAAATCATCCCCGCCCGTTAAAAAAACCAAAAGTTCAGGATATTTATGTTTCATAGCCATTATGTAACCCGAAATTTCATATTCCATACCTTTCAGCACCCCAGCGCGGATGGCAGTCTCAGTATCCTTTCCCATCGGGAGTTCACGCCCTTCACGCCGCACCAGCGGCAAACGTCCGGTAAACTGGTGAAGTGCACGAAAACGCATTTGCAAACCGGGTGAAATATTCCCGCCGTGATAGCGTCCTTCAGCATCCACAAATTCGTACGTAATGCATGTGCCGGCATCAATCACCAAGATATTTCTGCCAGGAAACTGTTCGTTAGCAGCTACTACAGCCGCCATACGGTCATAGCCCAATGTCTGAGGAGTCTCATACAGATTTTCCACCGGTAGTGGAGTCTTTTCATTCAGCCAGAGTACCGGTATAGGAAGTAATGCTAACTGCGCCAACACCTGTTCGCTCAAGTCTATTACGGTTGCAACAATCGCCTTTTCAAAGTGATATTTATGATAAATATCTTTCAGATGCTCCAAATTCTGTTTGGAGTCATATACCACTTCCAAAAGTGAAAAGCCGTCAAAGACAGCTACTTTTGCTACCGTATTTCCAATATCAATAACGAGATTCACTGAATACTGATTATTTTTCCGAGCGCAAAGATACTATTTTAATTGAATTGGTTTTCTTTTTTCTATCAATATTCGTCATTAGCGTAAAGGAAGTCGAATGTAGCTTGATTATACTCAAATATTTCTTCTGGTTTAAAAAATCTTTTCAACTCCACTTCTGCTGCTTCAAGCGAATCGGAGGCATGCACTATATTCTCCTGGAAACTCATGCTGTAATCTCCACGAATAGTACCGGGAGCAGCCTTCCTGCCGTTGGTGGGACCTGTCAGTGTTCTTACAGCTCCAATCGCATCCACTCCCTCAAAACAACACACAATGACCGGGCATGCCACCATTGAATCCTTCACACGCTGAAAGAACGGCTTTGCACTTAAGTGAGCATAATGCTCATTGAGTATTTCATCCGTCAGCTGCACCATCTTCATACCGGCTAAACGTAAGCCTTTGCGTTCAAATCTATTTGTGATCTCACCTACCAACCCTCTTTGCAGGGTGCATGGTTTCAAAATGACCAGTGTTTTCTCCATCATAATAGTCGATTCTTTTTTAAAGTTATAAAACAACTCTTTCCAAAAATACTACTTTTCCATGAAATACGATCTTCGTTGGGTCTTTTTTATGTAAATCAGGGAAAAAGGGATAAATTAAGTAATACGAATCAGGAGTTGAATTGATTCATATCTTTTCGGTTTTGAGGGAAAGTTAACTTGTCAACTTTCCCGTTTTAATATTTTAGAAGAGGATACAATAAAAAGTTAGCATTATTTTACTCCCACTACTATCACTTTGAAGATAAATTATTAATAATAAAAACATTAAGTATGAGTGAGAGTAACTTTTAAGAGTAAGAGTAAGGGCGTTACTCTCACTTTGTCTCGTCCTATAAACAAGGCATTCACCTGCTTTACATCAGGGATTATTTCGCTTATCCTTAGGAACAATCAGCTGTCAACCTTGGTCAACAGGCTTATCAACCAAGATTGATGAGCTCGTCAACCATCGTTGATAAGCCTGTTGACCAAGGTTGACAGCCAATGAAGCTTACTATAAAAAAATACCACAATAAGTATGCTGGATTAAGACAACCACTCATCATCCCTCCCAATCACCTGAATTTCCGGTCTGATATTGAGTCAGCAGAAAAGAGATAAATCTCTATAAAAAATGCTTAAGAAATAAAGGAATGCCTCGTCAGCCAAAGATAAACTAAAGAAATTGCTGTAAGAATGAAAAAGATTACAGTCTTTTTGCCTAATTTTGCAGCATGAAACGAAAACTACTCATTTCCGTATATTTCATACTTTGTTCTCTTTGCCCGCACATAGCCACTGCCCAAGAACAAACGCCGCGGGAAAAGATAACCGATTCGATCCGCATCAGCCTGCTGACCTGCGCCTCGGGTGGAGAAATATATTCTCTTTTCGGGCATACTGCCATCCGCTACGAAAACTTTACCCGGAATATCGACGCTGTTTTCAACTATGGCATGTTCAATTTCAATGCTCCCAACTTCATTCTCCGCTTCGCTTTAGGAGAGACAGACTACCAGTTAGGAGCTACCAATTACGAGCACTTTGTAGCCGAATACAACTACCTGGGACGGGACGTATGGCAACAAACACTGAACCTTACTCCGGACGAAAAGGAACATTTGTTTAATCTGCTTCAGGAAAACTATCGCCCGGAAAACCGTGAGTATCGTTACAACTTCTTCTACGACAACTGCGCCACCCGACCGCGCGACCAAATAGAGAAAGCCATCGACGGTTCTCTGCAATATGCTGACAATATGACCGACAATAACACGGGAGTTTCTTTCCGTGATTTACTGCATAAATACAGTGAGGGGCATCCCTGGTCACGTTTTGGCATGGATATGTGCATGGGTAGCGAAGCTGACAAGCCTATCAACCGAAGACTGATGATGTTCGTCCCTTTCTATGTACAAGAGTACTTCAATACAGCCCAAATCATAGACAAAGAGGGAAAAGCACGCCCGCTGATATCCTCTGAAGAGAAAATAGTAGAAACCGGACTGACAGCTGCCGACCACCGCTCCAGTGGTATTACCCCGATGCAATCGGCCTTGCTGCTGTTCATCCTGGTAACTGCCGCCACTATCTACGGTATCCGACGCCGGAAAACCCTCTGGGGACTGGATTTAATCTTGTTCTTCTGTGCCGGAATAGCCGGATGCATCCTTGCTTTCCTGGCCTTATTCTCCCAGCATCCGGCAGTAAGCCCCAACTATTTACTGTTTGTATTCCACCCGTTGCACCTATTTTGTCTCCCGTGGATGATAAATAAGGTGAGAAAACGACAAAAAAGTCGGTACATGGTACTTAATTTCATCGTTTTAACACTTTTTATACTGCTTTGGGCGATAATACCGCAAAGATTTGACTTAGCTGTATTACCTTTGGCACTTTGTTTGCTAGTACGTTCAGCAAGCAATCTTATTTTGACATCGAAAAAGAGATAAATGAAAAAGGGACTGATAACTTCCATACTCGCATTAACTTTCACCGGTCTGCAAGCCCAACCGCTGCCTGCCACTCCTAAATTAGTGGTAACGTTGACGATTGACCAGCTGCGCACCGACTACATGGAAGCATTCTCTTCCCTGTACGGAGAAAAAGGGTTCAAAAGACTGATGCGCGAAGGCAAGGTTTTCTATCAAACCGAGTTTCCCTTCAGCGGAACAGACCGCGCCTCTGCCATTGCCGCCATTTACAGCGGTACGACGCCCTCAATGAACGGCATCATCTCCCAGCAATGGATGAATGCAAATACATTGCGCCCGATGAACTGTGTGGACGACCCCGCTTTTATGGGAAACTTCACCGACGAGAGCTCCTCTCCTTCCCAATTACTGACTTCCACCATAGCCGATGAACTGAAAGTAGCTACCCGCAACAAAGGTATGGTATATGCCATTGCCCCCTCGCGCGATGCAGCTATCCTTGCCGCCGGACACTCCGGAAACGGTGCGTTCTGGTTGAATGAAAACACCGGTAAGTGGTGCAGTACTACATATTACAGCGAATTCCCATGGTGGGTGAGCCAATACAATGAACGGCAATCACCCGATTTTCGCATCCGCGATATGGTGTGGGAACCGATACATCCTATAAATAGATATACGTTCCTGCCCGAATGGCGGGATCAACCCTTTAAATATAAGTTCGACAGCGAACGGATCAATAAATTCCGCCGGCTGATTACCAGTCCCTTCATCAATGATGAGGTAAACTTACTCACAGAGGAACTTCTGGAAAAGAGTACGATTGCCAAAGATGAGATACCGGACTTGCTGGCACTGACTTATTACGCAGGAAACTACAACCATAAGAGCACACAGGAGTGTGCCATGGAAATGCAGGATACTTATGTACGCTTGGACCGCAGCATCGGCTTCCTACTCGACCTCATCGACCGCAAAGTAGGCTTGCACAATGTCATTTTCTGCATTGCATCTACGGGATATGCCGACCCGGAAGCACCTGATTTGGGCCTGTACCGCATCCCGGGTGGGGAATTCTACCTGAACCGCTGCGCTACCTTGCTGAATATGTATCTCATGGCTACGTATGGCGAAGGACAATACGTAGAAACCTACTATAACCAGCAGATTTATCTTAACCATAAGTTAATAGAGAATAAGCAACTGAATTTAGCGGAGATACAAAATAAATCCGCCGACTTCCTGATACAGTTCAGCGGAGTGAATGAGGCTTATTCCGCCCATCGCTTATTATTAGGCCCCTGGTCGCCCCAGATTGAACTGGCACGCAACGGTTTCCATCGTAAACGTTCAGGTGACCTGCTGATAGACGTGTTGCCCGGCTGGACTATCGTGGAAGAAAATGTCACAGATAGCCGCGTAGTACGTCATGCAGATGTGCCTGCTCCACTCATCTTTCTGGGTGGTGGTATAAAACCCGAAACCATACGGGTTCCTGTCAATATTACCCGCATAGCCCCTACCCTGTCAAGTACGATGCGCATCCGCGCCCCGAACGCTTGTACAGCTATTCCACTGAACTTTTAAGCTGAAAACACATCTTACTTGGTAAATCAAGTGACATGTTAACGAAGTGAATCGAAAGTTGAGTGTTTTACTCAAAAAACAATTCGTAAACTTCTCGTAAATCAGCATTTTAATGTAACTTTGTACCCGCATTTAAGGTAAAGTTACGCCTGAACTAATTAAGTAAATAATAATAAAAACAAATATATAATGGGATTTAATGAATTTTTAAGCTCGATTTTCGGCAATAAATCCGCACGCGACATGAAAGAAATTCAGCCGTGGGTGGAAAAAATCAAAGCCGCTTACCCGGAAGTTGCCAAACTCGATAACGACGCCCTACGCGCCAAGACGGAAGAACTGAAAACCTACATCCACAATTCGGCTACAGAGCAACGCGCTAAGGTAGAAGAACTAAAGGCAGGTATTGAAGCTATTGAACTGGAAAACCGTGAAGAGGTTTTCGCACAGATAGACAAACTGGAGAAAGAAATACTGGAATGCTACGAAAAAGCACTCGATGAAGTACTGCCTGTAGCTTTCTCCATCGTAAAAGAAACAGCAAAGCGCTTCTCTGAAAACGAAGAAATTGTAGTGACAGCTACTGAATTCGACCGTCATCTGGCTGCTACGAAGGACTTCGTACGTATTGAGGATGATAAGGCTATCTATCAGAATCACTGGTTGGCCGGTGGTGCGGAAGTTACCTGGAACATGGTACACTACGATGTACAGTTATTCGGTGGTGTGGTATTGCACAAAGGTAAGATCGCCGAAATGGCAACGGGCGAAGGTAAGACATTGGTGGCTACCCTCCCGGTATTCCTGAATGCATTGACCGGAAACGGTGTGCATGTAGTAACTGTGAATGACTACCTGTCTAAACGTGACTCCGAGTGGATGGGGCCTCTTTACATGTTCCACGGTTTAAGTGTGGATTGTATCGACAAGCATCAACCGAACTCTGACGCACGTCGCAAAGCTTATATGGCAGATATCACATTCGGTACGAACAATGAATTCGGTTTCGACTACCTGCGTGATAACATGGCTATCAGCCCGAAGGACCTTGTACAACGTCGGCACAATTATGCCATCGTCGATGAGGTGGACTCCGTATTGATTGACGATGCCCGTACACCGTTGATCATTTCAGGCCCTGTACCTAAAGGTGAAGATCAGTTGTTCGAACAGCTCCGCCCACTGGTGGAACGTCTGGTAGAAGCACAGAAGAAACTGGCTACCCAATACTTGGCCGATGCCAAACGCCTCATTGCTTCCAATGACAAAAAAGAACAGGAAGAAGGTTTCCTTGCCTTGTTCCGCAGCCATAAGGCTTTGCCGAAGAACAAGCCTCTGATCAAATATCTGAGTGAACAGGGGATCAAAGCAGGCATGCTGAAGACCGAGGAAATCTACATGGAACAGAATAACAAACGTATGCACGAAGCAACCGACCCGTTGTACTTCGTCATCGAGGAAAAACTGAACAGCGTAGATTTGACAGATAAAGGTGTGGATCTGATTACCGGAAATTCGGAAGACCCTACTCTCTTCGTATTGCCTGATATAGCCGCACAACTGTCTGAACTGGAAAACGAAACCAACTTGACAGATGAGGAACGTCTGGCCAAGAAAGATGAGTTGCTGACAAATTATGCTATCAAATCCGAACGGGTTCATACCATCAACCAACTGTTGAAGGCTTATACCATGTTCGAGAAGGACGATGAATACGTTGTGATTGACGGTCAGGTGAAAATTGTAGACGAGCAGACAGGCCGTATCATGGAAGGTCGCCGCTACTCCGACGGTCTGCACCAGGCTATCGAAGCCAAGGAAAACGTAAAAGTGGAAGCTGCCACACAGACATTCGCCACCATTACGTTGCAGAATTACTTCCGTATGTACCACAAGCTCTCGGGTATGACCGGTACTGCCGAAACGGAAGCAGGCGAACTTTGGGACATCTACAAACTGGATGTAGTGGTGATTCCTACCAACCGCCCCATTGCCCGTAAAGATATGAACGACCGCGTTTACAAGACGAAACGCGAGAAATATAAAGCAGTCATCGAAGAAATCGAACAGTTGGTACAAGCCGGACGCCCTGTCTTGGTGGGTACTACATCTGTAGAAATCTCCGAAATGCTGAGCAAGATGTTGACTATGCGCAAGATTGAGCACAGCGTGTTGAATGCCAAGTTGCACCAGAAAGAAGCGGACATCGTTGCCAAAGCCGGTTTGAGTGGAACTGTGACCATCGCTACCAATATGGCCGGTCGTGGTACGGATATCAAGCTGAGCCCGGAAGTGAAAGCTGCGGGTGGTTTGGCAATTATCGGTACGGAGCGCCATGAGTCCCGTCGTGTAGACCGCCAGTTGCGCGGACGTGCCGGACGTCAGGGTGACCCGGGTTCTTCCGTATTCTTCGTGTCACTGGAAGACGACCTGATGCGTCTGTTCTCCTCCGACCGCATTGCCGGTGTGATGGACCGCCTCGGCTTCAAGGAAGGTGAAATGATCGAGCACAAGATGATCTCCAACTCCATTGAGCGTGCACAGAAGAAGGTGGAAGAAAACAACTTCGGTATCCGTAAACGCTTGCTGGAATATGATGACGTAATGAACAAACAACGTACCGTTGTGTATACCAAACGTCGTCATGCCTTGATGGGTGAGCGTATCGGCATGGACATCGTGAACATGATCTGGGATCGTGTTGCCGCTGCTGTTGAAGCTCCCGACTACGAAAACTGCAAAATGGACTTCCTGCAAACACTCGCTATGGAAACTCCGTTCAACGAAGAGCAGTTCCGTAACGAGAAGAAAGAGAAACTTGCAGAAGAAGCATTCAATGCAGCCATGGATCTGTTCAAGCGCAAGACTGACCGCATGGCACAGATTGCTTATCCGGTTATCAAACAGGTGTATGAGACTCAGGGACATATGTATGAAAATATCCTTATCCCCATTACAGATGGCAAGCGTATGTACAATATCTCCTGCAGCCTGAAAGCCGCCTACGAAAGCGAATGTAAGGAGGTAGTGAAAGCTTTTGAAAAATCTATCTTGCTGCACGTCATTGACGAGGCATGGAAAGAAAACTTGCGTGAGTTGGATGAATTGAAACATTCTGTGCAGAATGCAAGCTACGAACAGAAAGACCCGTTATTGATTTACAAGCTGGAGTCTGTCAATCTGTTTGATACAATGGTTAATAAGATCAACAACCAGACTGTTTCTATCCTGATGCGTGGACAAATTCCGGTACAGGAGCCACAGGAAATTCAGCAGGCTGCTCCCGAACAGAAGCAGGACATGAGCAAATACCGTGAACAAAAACAGGAACTGAATGATCCGAATCAACAGGCTGCCGCCCAACAGGATACACGTGAGCAAGTGAAACGTGAACCGATTCGTGCGGAAAGAACTGTAGGACGTAATGATCCTTGTCCTTGTGGAAGTGGTAAGAAGTATAAGAACTGTCACGGAAAAAATATGTAATGAGAGGAGTGATAAGGTGATAGAGTGATAAGTATACCAAACATTAATCGCTTATCACTCTATCGCCCTCTCCCAATCACTAATAAAAGCCTCAAACGGTTAAAATCTGTTTGAGGCTTTTATATATCCATACAAAAGTGTATTTTTGTTATTCTTAGATAAAGAACAAGCCTATGACTAAGTATTCGCATCTCTTAGGGATCTGTTGTGCTCTGCTACTTGGCGGTTGTCAGACCGTAGAGCAATTATCCATCGACTATATGCTGCCGGCAGAAGTTAGCTTCCCGCCCAGCCTAAAACGTGTAGCCGTGGTAAATAATATGCCATCCATCCCGGACAACAAGCTGATCGTAGAAGAAACGGATGAAAAGAAAAAAGATGAGACGGAAATTGCCCGCAAAACAAAATACTTCAACGGAAATTCTAAAATAACCACTGAGGCACTGGCTGAAGCACTTGCCAACGAAAACTATTTCGACGAAGTCGTTATTTGCGATTCTATGTTACGGGCCAATGATATGATTCCCCGCGAAAGTACCCTCAGTAAAAGTGAAGTGGAAAGTCTTATCGAAAGCCTGGATGTCGATTTCCTGATAGCTTTGGAAAATATACAACTACGCTCTCTCCGCAAAATTGAATACCTGCGCGAGTGGGGTGTTTATGCCGGAACCATAGACGTAAAGGTATACCCTACCGTAAAAGTATACCTGCCTAACCGAAATGGCCCGATGGTAACAATCAATACCAACGATAGTATTTTCTGGGATTATGCTGCCCCCAGCATAGCTCAGGCCGGTGCAGGGCTCATCAGTGAAACAGAAATGCTGAAAGAAGCTTCTGAATTTGCCGGCACCGTGCCTGTAAAGTATATGCTGCCACATTGGAAAACATCTTCCCGTTATCTGTTTACAAGCGGTTCCGTGAATATGCGTGATGCAGCCGTTTATGTTCGTGAAAACAACTGGCAACAGGCCATTGAGCTTTGGAAACAGACTTACGAGAAGAAGAAAAAGGGAAAACAGAAAATGTATGCGGCATATAACGTGGCTTTAGGATATGAAATGCAAGATAGCATTCAGGCAGCGGAAGAATGGGCATTAAAAGCGCAAAAAGAAGCATACGACATAGACAAGATAGAAGAGAAAAAAGAGCAGGGAGGAATAGACATCAGCGACGTTCCCAACTACTTTGCAGTAACCCGCTATTTAAATGAATTACAAGAACGAAAAGAGGGAATGACACGATTGAATGTCCAAATGGAACGATTTAAGAATGATTTTTAATCAAATGATGCAAGGGTAATTATTTTTTTTATACCTTTGAACATCCATTAAGAAAGAATACCTATTATGAAACTGAGCCAAGCATCTTTATCACTCTTAGAAAAGACCATAAGACAAGCAGTCAGCAAATACACTTGCGGCTGCGAGCAAACCATTGTGACCGACATTCATCTGCAAGCTAACCAGAATTCCGGCGAACTGTCTATATTCGACGATGAAGACGAGTATCTGGCGTGTGCCTCTATCGAGGAATGGATGACGTATGATGGAGATGATTTCTACGAAAATGTAGAACGTATTCTTTCTACATTACTTAATAGCATGAAGAATGGCGGTGACTTCGACAAACTGGCCATTCTGAAACCTTACTCTTTCGTATTAGTGGATGATGAAAAGGAGACAATTGCAGAGTTATTGCTGATGGATGATGATACATTGCTCGTGAATGAAGAACTACTGAAAGGTCTGGATGAAGAGTTGGATTCTTTTCTGAAAGAACTATTGGAAAAGTAATAGCATTTGAATTATAAAAAATAAATTAGCCCTTGCAGTAGTTGAATATTGCAAGGGCTAATTCCTTTATAGTAAAGATCCGGGAGAACTCCCGGACCAAAAGGTTTATTTCTTCAGCGCAGCAATACTCTCTTTCAGAGAGTTGATAATGCTTTCCGCATCCGCCTGCTTCTTACGTTCCAGTTCAAGGACAGCGGCAGGAGCATTATTCACAAATTTCTCATTGCTCAGCTTCTTCATGACGCCTTGCAGGAAACCTTCTTTGTGCTTCAATTCAGCTTCCATACGGGCTATTTCAGCTTCTACATCAATCATATTACCCAGAGGTACGGCATATTCCGTAGTTCCTACCATGAATGAAGCAGCACCCTCGGTTTTAGCATCCACTACATCAATTGCTGTAAGGTTACACATCTTTAGGATCACCGCACTGAATTCAGCAACCGGATTTTCACCCACTACCTGTAATGTCAACGGTTCCTTTTGAGCTATATTCTTCTGCAAACGGATAGAGCGAATGTTACTGATCACCTCTTTCACCACTTCAAATTGCCGAATAGTATCAGCATCTACATAAGTATTTATAGTCAAAGGACATACCATAAGACTTTCACCTTCTTCGCGCTCATACATCTGCTGCCAGAGTTCTTCGGTAATGAACGGCATGAACGGATGAAGCAAATGAAGCAGATTATCAAAATAAGAAATCGCAGCACTATGAATTGAACTGTGGATACCTTGTCCATAAGCCGGCTTTATCATTTCGAGGTACCAGGAAGAGAATTCATCCCAGAATAATTTATAAACAGCCATAAGAGCTTCGCTCAAACGGTATTTACTAAACAAGTCAGCTACCTCGGCAGCAACCTCATTCTGCTTGGATTCAAACCAGCAAGATGCCAGTCTTGCTGCTTCCGGTACAGGCTGACTGTCATCAATTGTCCAGCCACTTACCAAGCGGTAAGCATTCCATATCTTGTTACAGAAGTTACGTCCCTGTTCACAAAGGGCATCATCGAACAAGATATCATTCCCGGCAGGAGCAGCCAGCATCATACCCATACGCACACCATCGGCACCAAACTTCTCAATCAGTTCCAACGGGTCGGGAGAATTGCCGAGGGACTTGGACATCTTACGTCCCAACTTGTCACGAACGATACCCGTAAAGTACACATTCTTGAACGGCATCTTTCCTTCATATTCATAACCTGCCATAATCATGCGGGCTACCCAGAAGAAAATGATATCCGGACCGGTTACCAGGTCACTTGTCGGGTAGTAGTAACTGATTTCCTCATTACCCGGATTATTAATACCGTCAAACAAAGAGATGGGCCACAACCAGGAAGAGAACCAAGTATCCAGACAGTCTTCATCCTGACGAAGGTCTTCCATAGTCAGGGCCGGATTACCGGTCTTCTCTTTTGCCAGTTTCAGAGCTTCTTCTTCAGTAGCTGCTACCACATATCCACCTTCCGGAAGGAAGTATGCCGGAATGCGATGTCCCCACCACAACTGACGGCTGATACACCAGTCTTTGATGTTCTCCATCCAGTAACGATAGGTATTCTTATACTTGGCAGGATAGAATTTCAGCTCGTCATTCATCACAGGAGGCAATGCCATATCTGCAAAATGCTGCATCTTGAGGAACCACTGCATAGAAAGCTTCGGCTCTATAACTACGTTGGTACGCTCGGAATAACCTACCTTATTGGTATAGGCTTCCACCTTATCCAACAGACCGGCAGCATCCAAGTCTTTCTCAATCTGTTTACGAACATCAAAGCGATCCATACCGATATAAAGACCGGCAGCCTCGCTCAATGTACCATTATCGTTGAAGATATCGATGCTTGGCAAGTTATACTTTTCACCCAGCATATAGTCGTTCACATCATGCGCAGGAGTTACTTTCAGACAACCTGTACCGAACTCAATATCCACATAATCATCTTCAATCACCGAGATAACACGATTTACCAAAGGAACGATTACTTTCTTACCTTTCAGCCATTCGTTCTTCGGGTCGTTCGGATTGATACACATAGCGGTATCACCCATGATCGTTTCAGGACGGGTAGTAGCTACCACGGCATAACGTCCTTCCGCATCACCTTCTACTTTATAGCGCAGATAATACAGTTTACCATGCTCTTCCTTGTAGATAACTTCTTCATCGGAAAGGGCAGTCAAAGCCTTCGGATCCCAGTTTACCATACGTACACCACGGTAAATTAATCCCTTATTGTAAAGGTCTACAAATACTTTCAATACACTTTCGCTACGCTTTTCGTCCATAGTGAAAGCGGTGCGGTCCCAATCACAGGAAGCACCGAGTTTACGCAGCTGCTTCAGGATGATGCCACCATGTTCATCTGTCCACTCCCAGGCATGCTTCAGGAATTCATCACGAGTAAGATCCGTCTTCTTGATACCTTGTGCAGCCAGCTTATTTACTACCTTCGCTTCCGTAGCGATAGAAGCGTGGTCAGTACCCGGTACCCAGCAGGCATTTTTACCTTCCATACGGGCACGGCGTACCAGAATATCTTGAATGGTATTATTAAGCATGTGTCCCATGTGGAGCACGCCGGTGACGTTAGGGGGCGGAATGACGATGGTGTAAGGCTCACGACCATCGGGTTTTGAACTGAATAATTTGTGATCCAACCAATATTGGTACCACTTTCCCTCTACGTCAGCAGGGTTGTACTTACTTGCTAATTCCATATCTTTTAAATCTGTATATAATTTATTTTATCGCGAATAACGGGCGCAAAATTACTAAATTAAATTCAAATCTTGCCACCCTCCGGCGCTTTCTGTGCAGAGAACGACAATTTATAACCTTCATAAAGAGCAATTCCATAAAATACGATTGTCATGGAAGCCATATTTTCTATTACCACAGACATCACTTCACTATAACTGGCATCGAAAAGGACGTCCATAAAAGAGACTTCATATTCTTTGGCCACCAGACCTACGATAGAGAAGAAATCTCCCATCACACAGCTTATCAACGCCAAAGCAGCACCAATAATGCCGAATATTGGGCGTATTCCTTTCCCCTGGCGCATCGCAAATCCTACCAGGAAACCGACACCAATGGCCATATATCCCATCTGATATCCGGTAGAAATAGAAATCAAAGCCCAAGCCACAGCACCTGCAATGCATGCCAGCACTCCGAACAATACAGCTTTCGGTAAATTCTCCTCAGCCAACAGTTTTTCCCTGTCTACATATCCCGAATAATCTTCAGGCTTAGGAGTGGGAGCCATTTTCTCCAGCTCTTCATCTTTCTGATAGCTTTCACATTCACCTACAAATGCAGGAATAGCCCCGGTACGCTTGCAAACCAGTCCTCTGCCATTCACGAAATCGCGTGAAACGCAATTACGGCAATAGCGTTCAATGTCATTTTGATCAGTCATAATTACAGTGTCTAATGTCGTTACTTAAGTTGCTTATTAATAGTTTTTTTGCAAATATAAAGCTAATTTCCTACGTGACATTTAATAAATGTATATTTTTGCCTTTCAAATAAATTTGCGATGAAATATAAGCTGAAGATTCGTTATATCGTGCTATGCACACTCTTGTTAGTAGTCTGGACCACACAGCTCATTCCGGCTATGGGAAAAATATATGCACACAGCGTATATCCTGTCATAGCTTATATTCTTTCGTCTTTCTCCCGCCTCATTCCCTTTGCCATAGACGACTTATTCATAGCCCTCAGCATTGCGGGCATACTCCTCTACCCTGCCTATGCCCGCCGCTTTCAGAAGAAAAAATGGAAACGCATCTTGCTGAATGATATTGAATATCTGTTATGGATATACGTCTGGTTCTATCTGACTTGGGGACTTAATTATTCACAGCCCAATTTCTACCAACGGACAAAGATTCCTTATACCGCATACACTCCCGAAAACTTCCGGAACTTTGTTGATGATTACGTTGACAAACTGAATGGATCGTATGTAGATGTAACCACTATCAACAAGGACCTTATCCGCCGGGAAACAGTTCGCGGATACAATCAGATCAGTGATACGCTGGGTGTACATCATCCTTTCCATAAGTCACCACGAGTGAAGACAATGCTTTTCACTCCGCTGATTTCCATGGTGGGCGTCACCGGTAGCATGGGACCTTTCTTCTGCGAATTTACTTTGAATGGAGATCTGCTCCCTTCACAGTATCCTGCCACGTATGCGCATGAACTGGCACATTTATTGGGCATTTCCAGCGAAGCGGAAGCCAACTTCTACGCTTATCAGGTCTGTACCCGTTCGCAAGCGCGAGGTATCCGTTTCTGCGGATACTTTTCAGTGCTGGGACACGTACTTGTCAATGCCCGCCGCCTGATGGATGAAGAAGAATACAAAGAGCTCTTCAACCGGATACGTCCCGAAATCATAGAACTGGCTAAAAGTAATCAGGAATACTGGACGGAAAAATACAGTCCACTCATCGGAGATATACAAGACTGGATATACGACCTGTACCTGAAAGGAAACAAGATACAAAGTGGCCGCAAGAACTACTCCGAAGTAGTCGGTTTGCTTATATCCTATTATACACATTGCAATAAATAACCCTATAAAGATATGTTACATACAAGAAAAGAACAGATGGAAGCCTTCGGACGCTTCCTGGACATACTCGACGAACTCCGCGAGAAATGTCCCTGGGACCGCAAGCAGACTAACGAAAGTCTGCGTCCCAACACCATTGAAGAAACTTATGAACTTTGTGACGCCTTGATACGTGACGATAAAAATGATATCTGCAAAGAGCTGGGAGACGTCTTGCTACACGTAGCTTTCTACGCAAAGATCGGTTCCGAGAAAGGCGATTTTGACATGAAAGATGTATGCGATCACCTTTGCGAGAAATTAATCTTCCGCCATCCCCATGTGTTCGGTGACGTAAAAGCAGATACTGCCGGACAAGTTTCCGAAAACTGGGAACAACTAAAGTTAAGAGAGAAAGGTGGAAACAAGAGTGTGTTGAGTGGTGTTCCTGCCGCCCTCCCTTCACTCATCAAGGCTTACCGTATTCAGGACAAAGCCCGCAACGTCGGCTTCGACTGGGAAGAACGGGAACAAGTATGGGATAAGGTAAAAGAAGAAATCCAGGAGTTTCAGACAGAAGTGGCCAATATGGATAAGGACAAAGCAGAAGCCGAATTCGGGGATGTACTATTCAGCCTCATCAATGCCGCACGCCTCTACAAGATCAATCCGGATAATGCATTAGAGCACACTAACCAGAAATTTATCAACCGCTTTAATTATCTGGAAGCACATACCATCAAGGAAGGCAAAAACTTGCATGATATGACTCTGGAAGAGATGGACGTCCTCTGGAACGAAGCTAAAAAGCTGGAAAAATAAAAACTCAAATGCATAGGACTGCGAAGATTCACACTTGCGGCTGCGAAGGTCATCACTTATACAAGTGAAGGCTTACATTCCCGCAAGTGTAAGCCTTCGCAGCCGCATGTATCGGCTATAGACGAAAAAAGGAGCCGAAGCTCCTAATATTCTGTTATTTTTTCTTTCCTTGCGGTTTTTGAGGTTCTCCACCTTTATGATGCATCCCCTTCAGCAACTCACGGTTAAAACGCATTTCAGCACGCTGTACTAAATATATCTTTTTGTTCGAAAGTATCTTCTTGAACTTCTCATAGTAAGTTTTCTCCAGACGGTTGGTAGCAATACGAGCATCGTATACACCTTCTAAAATCTCATTATATTGCGCTTCGGTCGTCTTTTCATCCCTTCCTTTTCGAAGTAAGTTCCATGCCTCATCATTCAGTTGCTTTTTGCGATCCTGTAATTCAAAATAAACAGGAAAGAATTTAGCGGCTTCTTCCTTAGTCAATCCGGCTTTCTCAGTGATATACGCTTTCTGCTTGGCGCGGAATTCGTCAGGAGACAAATGTTGATTACATCCGTCCATAGCCCATGACAAGGGGATGAAACTGCACATCACAATAAACAAAACAATCAGCTTTTTCATTTTCTTCTCATACAGTTAAGTTGTTACTCACATCACTCTGCACCGGCGTCTGTGAGATAGACATACAGCGAATAATCATCCAGCATGGAATTATCCAGCACAGCACTGATATATTCATCAGAAACAACTTCGGTTTCAGGTTCGTCCATCGCTATCCGGTTGTTAACAGGTGTACGGTCAGTAGAAGCAACGCGGATAATCAATGCTGCACCGGCAAACATGGCAGTCATATATACCCATGGCTTAATTCTCTCCCACTTCGTAGGTTCTCTCTTAATAATTGCAGGTGTTTCCTTTTCGGGAAGCCGGCTCATCACCTCTGAAGTAAGATTCTCAAAGTATCCGTCAGGAACACGGAAAACATTTTCCTTCCCTACCTTCTTCAATATGTTATCTTCTTCTTTCATAAGCTTTTTTCCTCTCTGTTAGGTTAGACTATGTTTTGGGGTAAAGGTTTAAAGCTCTCCCTCCAAAAACTTCTCGATTTTTTTCACGGCATGATGATAAGAGGCTTTCAGAGCGCCGACAGATGTACCGAAGATGTCGGACATCTCCTCGTATTTCATTTCCTGGTAATACTTTAAGTTGAATACCATACGTTGCTTTTCCGGCAGTGTAAGCAATGCTTTCTGTAGAGACTTCTGTGCTCGGTCTCCGGAGAAATAGGGATCGCTTTCCAGTTTCTGAAGTGCAGAAGCATCTTCATCATCGATAGAAACAGTAGTTACAGCGCGTTGTTTATTTAGGAAAGTCAAACATTCATTCAAAGCGATGCGATAGAGCCAGGTAGAAAGCTTCGCATCTCCACGGAAATAATCGATATTGGTCCATGCCTTAATGAACGTGTTCTGAAGTAAGTCATTGGCATCTTCATGCAAAAGCACCATACGACGGATCTGCCAGTATAATTGTTCGCTATATTGCGCAACAATCAACTCAAACCCTCGCTTTTGTGTACTTTCATCTTGTAGAAGCTCCAGCACTTCGCGTTCATTATAGGAAGGATTCATAAGTATCTATTCCGTTTTGTTTATTTGATTACCACTTTCCGCACGACATTCCCAATCTTAAAGATGTAATAACCTTTAGGCAAATTCACCTGAACGGTGACATCCGTAGAGTCAATGCGTATCGTGGTAAGTTTCACGCCTACAATATTGTAGACTTCCATCTGGGAGCCGGGTTCTGCATTCTGCACACGTACCCGGTTATCCACCGAAACAGTCAGCACAATAGTAGAAGACGGCTGCTCTTTCTGAGCCGTTTCCTGCTTCCGACCGTCCTGCGCCCATGCCACGGACTGCGACGAAAAAGTCAACAAAAAGAAAAAACAGTAGAGTAACTTTCTCATCTATAAGCCTATGTTTTCAGATTATTCCGTACAAATATACGGCATTCGGTTCGATAAAACAAAAAACAGACAGTTAAATGATAAATTAGGGGCTATGCCGCTAATTTAAGTTACGAGCTACGGGATACAAGATACAAGTACTTTGCAGCGTGAAAGTAGCTTTATTTCCCTCCTAAGAGAAGAATAAATTAAAATAGTTTTAACCATAAATAGCATACCGAAAGGCACTTGTAACTTGTAGCCCGTCACTAATTTAGTGCTATGCACTAAATTATACCTCTAGGCACAGCGTTTCCTTAGCCAGCACCGTCTCAGGGAAAACAGCCGAAGCTTCTTTAAGCAAAATATTCTCATCCTCATAACGGGCAGAGAAATGCCCGATCACCATTTTTTTCACTCCTGCTGCCTTGGCTATCTCTCCCGCCTGAGCAGCAGTAGTATGAAAAGTTTCTTTGGCACGAGGCAAATCCGCATTTGCAAAAGTGGCCTCATGGAATAGTAAATCTACTCCTTTTATTTGTTCTGCAATCTCAGGCATATAGATGGTATCCGAACAATAGGCATAACTACGCGGTGGATCAGACGGACGCGTCAATAAGGAATTGGAAACGATTTTGCCTTCCGGAGTCACATAATCTTCCCCATTCTTTATCCTATTCAACTCGTATACCGGCACTTCATAGAAGTCGACCATCTCCCGAATGATATGATTGGGGCGCTGCTTCTCTGCAAACAGAAAACCACAACAAGGCATACGATGACGCAATGGAATGGTAGTCACTGTCAGAGAACGATCTTCATAGATCATTCCAGGTTCTTTCGTCTCAAACTCATGGAAAAGAACCTGATACGTCATTTGCCGGCAAAAGAAACTTAGCATCGGAACAAATAGGGCTTCCAACCCTTTCGGTGAATGGATATGTAACTCAGCCGTGCGCCCCAGCAGATTAAGCGTGGATATCAATCCCAGCAAACCAAAGCAGTGATCTCCATGCAGATGAGAAATAAAAATATGATTCAAGCGGGAAAACTTCAGTCGGGACTTGCGGAATTGTAATTGCGATCCTTCTCCGCAGTCTATCATATAAAGTTTGTCACGCACATTCACCACTTGCGAAGTGGCAAAATGACGGGTAGTAGGCAGCGCAGAGCCGCAGCCCAGTATATGTAATTCAAATTTCTCCATAACACTGCAAAGATACGGAAATTCACCACAGAGGGCACAGAGAACATAGAGTTTTTTCTGCTTGATAAGAAGTACTCCGTGGCCTCCGTGTCCCCTATGATGAAAAAAGAAAAGGGTACCTGTAATAACAAGCACCCTTTACCTTATTTATTATATAGAAGTGATTACTTCTTTCCAGCTTCCATTTGCTCTTTCAAAGCAGCCAGAGCGTCGATGTCGCCCAAAGTAGTAGAAGCAGCCTGGTTTTGAATAGCCGGAGCGTCTTCTCTCTTATTGCCAGCCGGCTTCTTACCAGCAGCCTTCTTTTCAGCTCTTTCTTCTGCCTTTGCAGCATCTTCGAAGATACGGCTGTGAGAAAGGATGATACGTTTAGCGTCCTTGTTGAACTCGATTACCTTGAACTCCAGTTTCTCGTCCAACTGAGCTTGTGATCCGTCTTCCTTAACGAGGTGCTTCGGAGTAGCGAAGCCTTCTACACCATAAGGCAGAGCAACTACAGCACCCTTATCCAGCATTTCGATGATAGTACCTTCGTGTACAGAACCTACTGTAAATACAGTTTCGAATACATCCCAGGGATTTTCTTCAAGTTGCTTGTGACCGAGGCTCAAGCGGCGGTTTTCCTTGTCGATTTCCAATACCTGTACGTCGATGTCAGCACCAATCTGAGTAAATTCAGACGGATGTTTAACCTTCTTCGTCCAAGACAAGTCAGAAATATGAATCAAGCCGTCAACACCTTCTTCGATTTCAACAAATACACCGAAGTTAGTGAAGTTACGAACTTTTGCAGTGTGCTTGCTGCCGATAGGATACTTCTCTTCGATAGTTTCCCAAGGATCAGACTTCAGCTGCTTGATACCCAAAGACATCTTACGTTCTTCGCGGTCCAAAGTCAGGACTACTGCCTCTACTTCGTCACCTACCTTCATGAAGTCTTGTGCAGAACGCAAGTGTTGTGACCAAGACATTTCAGATACATGAATCAGACCTTCAACACCCGGAGCGATTTCGATGAATGCACCGTAGTCAGCCATAACTACAACTTTACCCTTCACGTGGTCGCCAACCTTCAGGTTAGCATCCAGTGCATCCCAAGGATGCGGAGTGAGTTGCTTCAAGCCGAGAGCGATACGCTTCTTCTCATCATCGAAGTCAAGGATAACGACGTTGAGTTTCTGGTCGAGTTCAACCACTTCTTTCGGATCGCTGACACGGCCCCAAGAAAGGTCTGTGATGTGAATCAAACCGTCTACGCCACCCAAGTCGATAAATACACCATAGGAAGTGATATTCTTAACGGTACCTTCGAGAACTTGTCCTTTTTCGAGTTTACCGATGATTTCCTTCTTCTGTTGTTCCAGTTCGGCTTCGATAAGAGCCTTGTGGGAAACAACCACATTCTTGAATTCCTGGTTAATCTTAACAACCTTGAATTCCATAGTTTTGCCAACGAATACATCGTAGTCGCGGATAGGCTTCACGTCGATTTGAGAACCCGGCAAGAAAGCTTCGATGCCGAATACGTCTACAATCATACCACCCTTTGTGCGGCACTTGATGTAACCCTTGATAATTTCTTCGTTTTCCAAAGCAGCGTTCACACGATCCCAAGAGCGAGTAGCGCGAGCTTTACGGTGAGACAGAACCAACTGTCCTTTTTTGTCTTCCTGGTTTTCGATGTATACTTCTACAGTATCGCCGATCTTCAAGTCAGGATTGTAGCGGAATTCATTCAAAGGAATGATACCGTCTGATTTGTAACCGATGTTCACAACAACTTCACGTTTGTTCATCGCGATTACAGTTCCGTCAACTACCTCACGGTCGTTAACTTTGTTAAGCGTACTGTCGTAAGCCTTTTCCAACTCTTCGTGGCTGGCACCACCGAAGGTTTCGCCATTTTCATAAGCATCCCAGTTGAAGTCTTCAACAGGCGCTACATTTTTTAAGTTTTCCATTAAATAAAATAAGTTGTTTAATAATTAATTGAGTGAGACATTATATTAGCTCATAAATTCGGGCGCAAAGATAGTAGTATTTTCTTGAAGAGCAAAAAGTTCCATCTGTTATTTCTCGGTATTTTTACATCCGGCTCGTATAAAAATAGTGGGAACTCCGACCGAGTTATTTTGTATAGAGAACGAAACAAGGCAAAAACGTTCTGTAGGTGGTGCGTTTGCCACAAACAAACGGTCTAAATCCCACACGTTAATGAAGTAAATGCCACACGTCAATCCCCCAAATGCCACATGTTTCACCTGCTGAGCTATGGCATTTCACTTATTGAGTTGTGGCATTCGGGAAGCTAAGATGTGGCATTTCAAATGAAATGAAAAGGGAGGATACAAATAGAGGAGAAACAATGTCCCTCCTCTTATGCTAATTTAAAGTTGAATCTGAATTAAGATTACGAATACAAATATACGACATTGAAAAGCCGAAGTCAAGTATTCAGGTGTTTTTTTTGAAAGGGAAGTAGTCGCTGAAAGAGATACAATAGGGAAAGCATGAGAGTCATTTGCAAAAGATAAGACATTTCAAGCATTCTTCCTGATATACGCCAGCGCCGCCCCTATCGCCGTCCTGTATTCCGCATACTGTGGAATATGGAAACGCACCCCATATATCTTTTCCATATTTGGAAAAACCTCATGGCATTGCGGAAATTTAGTAAGATTACCGATCAAGACGAAATCTTTGACAGGACCATTCAGCGCAGACAACACAGCTGCACCACCTATCGTTTGCAGTACCATATAAATAATCCCTTTTGCAATATCTTCCTGCGAAGCGTTGCTATCCGCCTTTCCGAACAAAGAAGCAGTGGCATGCACCGGAAGATCCGGCAAAGGACGATTGCAAATATCTCCGATCTGTAAGTTTACGCGGGTAACGTCGCCTTTCTCGGCAATGGCTGCAATCTGCCTGAAATCATGCGTCTTCAGCAACAAGCGGGAAAGCCCCTGCAAAGTGCCTCCGCCAATAGCCATACCACCGATATGTTCTATCTTCTCCCCGCTGATTCTTACGAAAGAAGTGCCCGTTCCCATGCTTACCACAATCAACTGGTCAATATCTGTGGCATGACGTGCACCCAACCCATTGGCTATAAACTCATCGACCTTATCCGTGGGTAAACCATACAATGGACTATCTACAAATGCACTGCCCACACCTGTCAGCATCACTTGCTCTATATCCGAAAGCTGAATGCCGTTATCATAAATATACTTCCCGAAAGCCCCGAACAAAGAAGTAACCGGATCAGTCGCAGTGATAAACATCGGTGACTGTATCTGTTCTCCGTTGATTCCTACAATTTTTGTAGTACTTCCACCAACGTCTATTCCTATTACAATTCCCATAGTTTCAATATTGTATTCGGCTACAAAGGTACAAATTGTTTTATTGCAAACATGTATTCAGATTTTTTTTGCTCCGCACATCTATTTAGAGAAATTCATCTTGAAGAGCAGATTCCTCTGCTTCATTTTTCAGTCCCAAAGCCCTATCTTAACCCTGTCAAGTCCGTACCAAGTCCGTATCTGGTCCGTATAAAGGTACCTTTACTTGGGCTTGACACGGACTTGGTACGGACTTGATACGGAGAAGACGAATGTATCAGCATCAATGGCTGCAAACCTTCGTTATATCCACCGTAAATCCGTCAGCAGCAGGCATGAATTTTCCTTTTGCTTTCAGAAACTCTATCAATTTATCCGCATCCATATCTTCTGCCGAGCAAGTATAGAAATGCTGATGCTCACCGAATTTCTGGATGATTGCCTCTTTTAATGACGATTCCGAATAACTGTTGCCTTCCATCATGTGAAGGACTTCATGAGCATGTAACTGTTCCATAATCTATTTTTTCTGCAAAGATAGCACAGAGCACGGATTGAAGTTGTAACATTTGTGACACGAACCTATAAAAAATAAAGAAGCAAAGTTAAAAGCTCTTTTTTACCTCCCGATATACGTTTCGGGAAGTTTCTCCGTTTATAGAAAAGGTATGAGACATTTTTGGTTACTGACATCTCTTATAATACTATTCTCCACTCCCGCCCTTGCCCAGAAAGCGGTCAAGATAGGCGGAACGGTTACGGATGAAAATGGTAATCCGATTGAATTGGCAACAATACGATTGGAAGGGACAGCTATAAGCACAGTCAGCAACCTGAAAGGGAGATATTCGCTGAAATTCGAAAGCCGGGACAGTGTAACGGTCATCTTCTCCATGCTGGGATACCAGACTCGGAAACGAAAGTTAGTACGTCCGCAGGGAAATATCAGTCTGAACATAACCTTGCCCCCGATGAATTTTGAATTGGGCGAAGTGAGCGTAACAGAGCGCCGTCGGCAAACCGGAACCATCCAACAGATAGAAACCAAACAAAACCGCCTCGCCCCCGACGCTTCGGGCGGAAGCATAGAAGCCGTGATAGCCACACAGGCCGGAGTGAGTAGCAACAACGAACTCAGTTCGCAATACAACGTGCGCGGCGGTAGTTTCGACGAGAACATGGTGTACGTCAATGGCATTGAAATATACCGCCCCTTGCTGATCCGTTCCGGGCAACAGGAAGGATTGAGTTTCATCAATCCCGATATGGTGCAATCCGTCGGCTTCTCCACGGGAGGCTATGAGGCCAAGTACGGGGACAAGATGTCATCCGTGCTGGACATCACTTACAAGAAACCTGAACGATTGGAAGGAAGTGCCTCCGTCAGCCTGTTGGGAGCTTCGGCATACGTAGGAATTGCCACCAAAAAGCTAACCTGGACAAACGGCGTCCGTTATAAAACCAACCAATATTTGCTTGGCACGCTGGATACAAAAGGAGAATACGACCCACGTTATATCGACTATCAAACTTATCTGGACTGGACACCTTCGAAGCGTTGGGAAATAGGCGTCATCGGCAATATTTCAGAAAACCGCTATAACTTCCAGCCGGAAGACCGCTACACCCGCTTCGGTACTCTCAGCAATGTACGTGAGTTTAAAGTTTATTTTGAAGGACAGGAGAAAGATTTATTCCGCACCCTGTTCGGAACCGCCTACGCCACCTACCGGCTGAACGAACAAAACAGCCTGACCCTGCAAGTCTCTGCCTTCCACACGAAAGAACAGGAAACGTACGACATCACCGGGCAATACTGGCTGAACTCCCTGGACAGTGGAACGCAAGTAGACGGCACTACCAACGAAGAGGAAACTTCCGAAACCATCGGTGTGGGAACTTACATGGAACATGCCCGCAATCACCTTACCGCAGAAGTGCAAAGTTATTCCATCACAGGCCGCCACCGACTGAAAAGCCACTCCCTGCAATGGGGTGCGGAGTTCAAACGGGAGCGCATCAAAGACCGGATGCGCGAATGGGAAATGCGCGACTCTGCCGGATACTCCATGCCGCAGACTTCCGAAGGACCGAAACTATTCTACACCCTCCGCTCACGCAATGAAACGGACAGCAAACGATACGGATTTTACCTGCAAGATACATACCGCTTCCGCTCCACCGCCGGACTATTCACCCTGACCGCCGGCATACGAGGCAGTTACTGGAACTGGAACAAAGAATTCATCTTCAGCCCGCGTGCGTCCCTGACTCTGATTCCGGCATTCAATGAGAAATTCACCCTGAGAGTAGCCGCCGGAGTCTATTACCAGGCACCGTTTTATAAAGAATTCCGGGATACTACCCAAGTTGACGGGATAGCTACCGTATCCCTGAACCGTGACATCCGTTCGCAGCGCTCCCTGCACTTCGTTACAGGCGGCGACTATAATTTCCGTGCCATGGAGCGCCCGTTCCGCTTCTCCATGGAAGTGTATTACAAAGCGTTGGGCAATCTCATCCCTTACAATATAGATAATGTACGGATCAGTTATTACGGACGCAACCTTTCCAAAGGTTACGCCACTGGTATCGACATGAAACTATTCGGTGAATTTGTTCCCGGAACAGATTCCTGGCTGAGCTTCTCCTTGATGAAAACTGAAGAAAAAATAAACGGACAATGGCTCCCCCGCCCTACCGACCAGCGCTACCGTCTTTCGCTCTATTTTACAGACTATTTTCCCGGTAGCCGCAAATGGAAAATGAACCTGAAAGGTACACTTGCAGGAGGTCTTCCCTTCGGTCCTCCACATAGCGGACGCGAGGCTGCCGTATTCCGTACATCCCCTTACCGACGTGTGGATATAGGTATGTCCCGCTGTATCATCGACCGTAGCGAACGCGAAAATAAGCGCGGCATCCGCAGCCTTTGGTTGGGAGTTGATATTTTCAATTTGCTAAATATCAGCAACGTCAACTCATATTATTGGGTAACAGACACCCGAAATAACCAGTTTGCAGTACCCAATTACCTGACATCCCGTCAGATTAATGTCCGACTGTTGCTCGACTTCTGAACAGAAGTCTAAAAAAAACTTTCTAAACTTCAAATATCCAATAATTAATTGACGAAAAATTTCTTTATTAAGCAAGAAATCTCTTTCTTTGTGCTGTTTTATGCCTTTAATTAAGACATTATACCAACATTAATAAATATAGTTATGAAGATTTCACACATTGAGCATCTGGGCATTGCCGTAAAGAGCATTGAAGAAGCCCTGCCGTATTACGAGAACGTATTGGGTCTGAAATGCTACAACATCGAAACTGTAGAAGACCAGAAAGTTAAAACCGCTTTTCTGAAAGTTGGTGACACTAAAATCGAACTACTCGAACCGACCTCTCCCGAAAGTACTATTGCTAAGTTCATCGAAAACAAAGGTGCAGGCGTTCATCACGTGGCATTTGCTATTGAAGACGGTGTAGCAAACGCATTAGCTGAAGTAGAAGCTGCAGGCGTTCGCTTAATCGACAAGGCTCCGCGCAAAGGTGCTGAAGGTCTGAACATTGCTTTCTTACACCCGAAATCAACACTGGGCGTATTGACAGAACTTTGCGAAAAGCCGGAATAATATGCATTAATTACGAATTTAGGAATGACGAATTACTTATTTTACAGGCAGTTCGTCATTTGTAATTCATAATTCACAATAAAAAAATAGTATTAACCCATTATATTTAATAAAATGAGTAATCAACTTGAAAAGATTAAAGAGCTTATAGATCGCCGCGCAGCTGCACGTCTGGGTGGTGGTGAAAAAGCGATTGCCAAACAGCATGAGAAAGGTAAATATACAGCTCGTGAGCGCATAGCCATGCTTCTCGACGAAGGTAGTTTCGAAGAAATGGATATGTTTGTAGAGCACAGATGTACCAACTTCGGTATGGAAAAGAAACACTATCCCGGTGATGGTGTTGTGACCGGTTGTGGTACTATCGATGGTCGTTTGGTTTATCTGTTCGCACAGGACTTTACAGTTTCTGCCGGTTCTTTGTCTGAAACGATGTCTCTGAAGATCTGTAAAATTATGGATCAGGCTATGAAAATGGGTGCTCCTTGTATCGGTATCAACGACTCGGGTGGTGCACGTATCCAGGAAGGTATCAACGCTTTGGCTGGTTATGCTGAAATCTTCCAGCGCAATATCCTGGCATCAGGTGTTATCCCGCAGATTTCAGGTATCTTCGGTCCTTGTGCCGGTGGTGCTGTTTACTCTCCTGCACTGACAGACTTCACGTTGATGATGGAAGGTACTTCTTATATGTTCCTTACCGGTCCGAAGGTAGTTAAGACTGTAACGGGTGAAGACGTAACTCAGGAAAATCTGGGTGGCGCAAGTGTTCACTCTACTAAATCAGGTGTAACTCACTTCACTGCCAAGACTGAAGAAGAAGGTTTGGCTTTGTTGCGTAAACTGTTGAGCTACATTCCTCAGAACAACCTGGAGGAAGCTCCTTACGTAGATTGCACCGATCCTATCGACCGTCTGGAAGATTCTCTGAATGAAATCATCCCCGATAGCCCGAACAAGCCGTACGACATGTACGAAGTAATTGCTGCTATCGTTGACAACGGTGAGTTCCTCGAAGTTCAGAAAGATTACTCAAAGAATATCATTATCGGTTTCGCGCGTTTCAACGGACAGTCCGTAGGTATCGTTGCCAACCAGCCGAAGTATCTGGCAGGTGTGCTCGACAGCAACGCATCCCGCAAGGGCGCACGCTTCGTCCGTTTCTGCGACGCCTTCAATATTCCTATCGTATCATTGGTAGACGTACCGGGATTCCTTCCGGGAACCGGCCAGGAGTACAACGGCGTCATCCTGCACGGTGCCAAACTGCTGTATGCATACGGTGAAGCTACTGTACCCAAGGTTACCATCACACTGCGTAAATCCTACGGTGGTTCGCACATCGTGATGAGCTGTAAGCAGCTGCGTGGCGACATGAATTATGCTTGGCCTACTGCTGAAATCGCTGTAATGGGTGGTGCAGGTGCTGTAGAAGTATTATATGCCCGCGAAGCCAAAGAGCAGGAAAATCCGGCTCAATTCCTGGCTGAAAAAGAGGCTGAATACACCAAGTTGTTTGCCAATCCTTATAATGCAGCTAAATATGGCTACATTGATGATGTTATCGAACCGCGTAACACACGTTTCCGCATCATTCGTGCCCTGCAACAGTTGCAAACCAAGAAATTGACTAACCCGGCTAAGAAGCATGGTAATATTCCCTTGTAATCAAGCTTTTCACACTAAAACAAGAACGATTATGAATAAAACAAAAATCGGAATATTCCTTTCATTGATGCTGGTGTTAGGCTTTTGCTCTTCTTGCAAAGAACAGAAATCGAACAACAAACTGCTGCTGAATGAAGTGCTGGTCAACAACGAAAGCAACTATCAGGATGACTACGGTGTGCACAGCGCATGGATTGAAATATTCAACAGATCATACGGCAGCGCCGACCTTGCAGGTTGCTATCTGAAATTCAGCAGCCAGCCGGGTGATACTGCCAGTTATTTCATTCCCAAAGGTGACGTTCTGACACTCATAAAACCACGTCAGCATGCACTTTTCTGGGCTGATGGAGAACCAAGACGCGGTACATTTCATACGAACTTCAAACTGGATGCCACAAATGCCAACTGGATTGGGTTGTATGATTCCGGCAAGAAATTGCTTGATCAAGTCATAGTGCCTGCCGGTACTTTAAAAGCCAACCAATCCTATGCCCGTGTCAGTGATGCAGCCGACCAATGGGAAGTAAAGGGTGGAAGCGAAGATAAATATGTCACTCCGAGTACCAACAACAAGACTATCGACAGCAATGCCAAAATGGAAAAATTCGAAGAGCATGACAGCGTAGGTATCGGTATGGCTATTTCTGCCATGAGCGTTGTATTCTGCGGGCTGATATTACTCTACATCTCCTTCAAGATTATAGGTAAAATATCAGTTAACCTCAGCAAACGCAATGCCATGAAAGCTAAAGGTATTACTGATAAACAAGAAGCAAAAGAGAAACAACTGGGGCAGGCTCCGGGAGAAGTTTTTGCTGCCATTTCAATGGCCATGCACGAATTCCAAAGCGATGTACACGATGTGGAAGACACGATACTTACCATTACCCGTGTAAAACGCAGTTACTCACCGTGGAGTTCAAAGATTTATACGTTGCGTGAGACTCCTCACAAAAAGTAAGTCACCCATAATAAAATAAAACGATGAAAGAATATAAATATAAAATTAACGGTAACGTATATAAAGTTGCCATTGGAGATATTGAAGACAACATCGCTCATGTAGAAGTGAACGGTACTCCCTACAAAGTTGAAATGGAAAAAGCACCGAAGGTAGTTGTTAAACCGGTAGCACGTCCGGCAGCCACATCCGCTCCTGCTGCTCCTGCTACTCCGGTAGTAAAACCGGCCGCTGCTTCTACCGGCAAGTCAGGTGTAAAATCTCCGCTTCCCGGTGTAATCCTCGATATCAAAGTAAATGTCGGCGATACAGTAAAGAAGGGACAAGTTATCATCATTTTGGAAGCCATGAAGATGGAAAACAATATCAATGCTGATAAAGACGGTAAGATTACAGCCATCAATGTAAACAAAGGGGACTCTGTTCTCGAAGGTACTGACCTCGTAATTATTGAATAATATGGGAGAATTTATCACATTTTTAGGAAACAACCTTGCCGACTTCTGGACGTACACGGGCTTTGCCAATGCAACGGCAGGTCATGTCACTATGATCCTGATAGGTTTGTTCTTCATATACTTGGCAGTAGCCAAGGAATTTGAGCCGATGCTGCTGATTCCCATCGGATTCGGTATGCTGATCGGTAATATCCCCTTTAACATGGAAGCCGGATTGAAAGTCGGCATCTATGAGGAAGGTTCTGTGCTCAACATCCTGTACCAAGGAGTAACCTCCGGTTGGTATCCGCCACTCATCTTCTTGGGCATCGGTGCTATGACGGACTTCTCGTCTCTGATATCCAATCCTAAATTGTTACTGATTGGTGCTGCTGCTCAGTTTGGTATCTTTGGTGCTTACATGATTGCTTTGGAAATAGGTTTCGATCCTATGCAAGCCGGTGCAATCGGTATCATCGGTGGTGCTGACGGTCCGACGGCTATCTTCCTTTCATCCAAGCTGGCTCCTAACCTGATGGGTGCGATTGCGGTATCAGCCTATTCGTACATGGCGTTGGTACCGGTAATCCAGCCGCCTATCATGCGCCTGTTGACTAACAAGCACGAACGTCTGATCCGTATGAAACCACCGCGCGTAGTTTCTCACACGGAGAAAGTAATCTTCCCGATTATCGGTTTGTTGCTGACTTGTTTCCTCGTTCCGTCCGGTCTGCCTTTGTTGGGTATGCTGTTCTTCGGTAACCTGTTGAAAGAAAGTGGTGTAACCCGTCGTTTAGCTGAAACGGCACGTGGTCCGCTGATTGATACAATCACTATCTTATTAGGTTTGACAGTAGGTGCTTCTACTCAGGCTTCTGAATTCCTGACGCTTGACTCTATCAAGATCTTCGGTCTGGGTGCATTATCATTCGTGATTGCTACCGCTTCAGGTGTCATCTTCGTGAAGATATTCAACCTCTTCCTGAAGAAGGATAATAAGATTAATCCGTTGATCGGTAATGCAGGTGTATCTGCCGTACCTGATTCGGCACGTATCTCTCAGGTAGTAGGTCTGGAATATGATCCTACAAACTACCTGCTGATGCACGCCATGGGTCCGAACGTTGCAGGTGTAATCGGTTCAGCAGTGGCTGCCGGTATCTTGCTGGGATTCTTGATGTAAAAGACAAGTGCGTTGAATGGTATCTTTACCATTCAAAACATCCGCTATATTTTAGCGCTCCTTCGTCTGAAGGGGCGCTATTTTTATTCGTTAATCTATCTAAAAGAAACTACGAATATTTCGTAAAGTAAATCTTTTTAGTAACTTGCAGCCAATTAAGCAATACTTTAAAGATAAAAAGACTATGCGGAAACTCTTTATTCTACTCTTTTTCAGTGCCTCCTCATTGCTGATGGCACAAAATACCAACCCTATTCAGGAAGCAATGGCAAACTATGATTATGAGACGGCATTGACGCTTATAGATAAGGAAACGCCGACTATTCCCTTACTCTATCAAAAAGGGAAGGCTCTAAAAAGTCTTGGTAATAACAGGGAAGCACTTCAAGTATACGAGGAAGTCATATTGCAAGATTCTCTGAATCCACGAGCTTATATTGAAGCAGCAGAGTGCTGCAAGTCATTATTAAAAAACAAACAAGCATTGAAATATTACCAAAAGGCAGTGGACCTGAATCCGGATAATAAATATGCCCGTATTCAATACATTACTCTATTACTGAATCAGCGGAAATTCGATGAAGCATTGGGAGAGAGCAGTCTACTTACAGAAACAGATAGCTCGGCTGTTGCGTTACACCTACAAGCTCAAAGTTTTGAAGGGGTAGATGACATTTTAGCAGCATTAGGATGCTATGAAAACATACAGGAGAAATATCCCAACGATTTTCTGGCTGCTGCCAAAGCAGCAAGACTACACATCGAAGGAGCATTTTATAATTATGCTATCGAAGCTACCGAAAAATACCGCCAAATAGACAGTACAAACGTTGTTGTAAACCAACAAAATGCATTGGCATACTGCCTGATGAAAGATTATCAGACCGCAATACAGAGATACGAACAGTTACTAAGCCTAGGGGACAGTACATTTACCACCTGTTATTATTTAGGAGTCAGTTATTATGCAGTAGAAAAGTTTTATGAAGCACATGATATACTGGAAGTAGCTCGCCAATATGATAAGCGTAATGTGAATCTGCTATATTATTTAGGACGTTCCTGTTCCAAAACGTCATGGAAGGATCAAGGAGTTGCATATCTGGAAGAAGCTGTGGCATATGCTACCCCACCCGATAGCGCTATGGTACGCCTCTATGTCGGCCTCACAGACTGCTATAAAATGGCACTAATGCCTAAAGAGCAAATCAAAACGATGCAAGACAGATATGATAAATATGATATAGAAAATCATAAGCTCTTGTATGACATGGCATATGTTTACCAATATCAGTTGAAAGATAAAAAGAATACAGAACGTTGTCTGGAGGCTTTCCTTAAAACGCGTCCCAAAAACAGCAGTGAGCAACCCGAAACAGATGATAAAGGAAATGTAATATTAGGATTAAGTACTTATTATGGTGCGGCCGAAACTTGGCTGAAAGATCTTCGCGAGAAAAAGAAAGTGGATGACTTCTTTCAGGGGAAAGTGATGGCAGTACCAACAAATACGAAAAAGACAGAAACTTCCAGAGACACAGTAAAGAAGTGAAAACGTTTGCATAACATTATAAAGTATATAATAGCGGAGTAGCGGCAGCTTTCTCCGCTATTTGCTTATATTAGCACCAAAATACGGATATAATAACGAAAAGCTAATATCATGAAAAAATTATTCCTTATCCTGGGAACGTTTTTACTTTCCCTTAGTACTTATGCAGCTATGAACGTAAACAAAATCGACCCTCCGTTTTGGTACGCTGGAATGCGAAATCCCGAACTCCAACTTATGGTCTACGGTGAAGACATCGGTAACTCTTCCGTTACTGTCAACTATCCCGGCGTTTCTTTGAGCAGCACTGTCAAGCTGGAAAGCCCGAACTACCTGATTGTCTACCTGAGACTGGAGAAAGATGTGAAACCCGGTAAAGTAGCTCTCACTTTTGCACAAGGCAAAAAGAAAATCGTCAAAGAGTATGAACTGAAAGCACGCGGCAAGAAAAGCTGTGAACATACAGGTTTTGATGCTTCCGACGCCCTCTACCTGTTGATGCCCGACCGTTTCGCAAACGGCAACCCGGACAATGACCAAATCCCCGGCATGGCCGAATACAAAGTAGACCGCAATGATCCAAACGCCCGCCATGGTGGTGACCTTGCAGGTATTGAGCAAAATCTGGATTACTTCTCCGACCTGGGTGTAACTGCCCTTTGGTTCACTCCGGTACTGGAAAACAATATGACTGGTGGTTCGTACCACGGCTATGCTACTACCGATTACTATAAAGTTGATCCACGTTTCGGTACCAATGAAGAGTATCAGCAACTGATATCCAAATGCCACGACCGCGGTATCAAGATTGTAATGGATATGATCTTCAACCACTGCGGTGTAGAGCATCCATGGATTAAAGATATGCCATCTAAAGACTGGTTCAACAATCCCGATCATGAAAAGAACTTCGTGCAGACTTCTTTCAAACTGACTCCGCACGTTGATCCTTATACTTCACAATACGATTTCGATCAGATGAACGACGGTTGGTTTGTTACCGCTATGCCGGACCTTAACCAAAAGAATCCGCACGTATATCGCTACCTTGTACAGAACAGCTTCTGGTGGATTGAGTACGCCAATATCGACGGTATCCGCATGGACACTTATCCGTATGCCGACTATGACGCCATGAGCAACTGGATGAAAGAGCTGAACGAAGAATACCCCAACTACAACACCGTAGGCGAAACCTGGGTTACCGAACCGGCTTATACAGCCTGGTGGCAAATGGATTCCAAACTCTCTGCCCCGAAGAACAGTAACCTGAAAACCGTTATGGACTTTAGCTTCTTCGATAAAATCAACACTGCCAAGAACGAGCAGACCGAAACATGGTTCAAAGGTCTGGATCGCGTATACAATAACTTCGTATACGACTTCCTCTACCCCAACCCGGCTTCCGTACTGGCATTTATCGAAAACCATGATACCGACCGCTTCCTGGGTGAAGGCAACAATCTGCCAATGCTGAAACAAGCTTCTACCCTGCTACTTACCACCCGCCGTATTCCGCAACTCTACTATGGTACGGAAATCATGATGAACGGTGTGAAGAGCAAGAGTGACGGATACGTTCGTAAGGACTTCCCCGGTGGATGGACTGGCGATACAGAAACTGCACTGACAGCCGCAGGACGCAGCAAGATACAGAACGAGTGTTATAACTTCTACAAGACCTTATTGAACTGGCGTAAAGGAAACGATGTTATTGCCAAAGGTAACATGGTGCAATTCATGGTACAGAATGGTGTTTATGCCTATGCCCGCCAGCACGAAGGTAAAACCGTATTCGTAATGTTGAATGGTACAGATGCCGAAACTACTGTTCCTTTGAAATTCTACAAAGAAATATTGAAAGATTCCAAACAAGGAAAAGATATTCTCAGCGGAAAGACAGTTACATTCGGTGAATCACTGACAATGGGACCAAGAGAATCATTGGTTATCGAATTATAAATCGTATTTCAATTATAACAGAAGGGTATAGAAATTAGCTTTCTATGCCCTTTCTTTATTCATAAAAGTATATTCTCTAATCTTTCTTCCAAATCTCCCCTCACAAATATTAGTCAAACATTTGACTAATTTCGATAAAAAGCTCTACCTTTGCACCCGAAAAATAAAAAGCAACGTAGCAATGGAGAATTACAATTCATCCCGAGGGCTAATCTTACAAATACTGAAGACCCGCATGGCATTCCGCCAAGCTCTGCAACGCGTATTGAAACGCAATAACATAGATATCACCTTTGAAATGTTACAAGTACTGAGTTCCCTGTGGCAGGAGCAAGGAATCAGCCAGCAGGCATTAGCCGAAAAGACAGCCAAAGACAAAGCCTGCATGACTAATCTGATGGCAAACCTCGAAAAGAAAGGCTGGATCATGCGCCAGGAAGACCCCAACGATCGCCGTAACCGACTTGTGTACCTCACTCCCGCAGGAGAAGAGATATCCGACCGTGTACGCCCTCTCATCAAGGATTTTTATACCCAGACGGGCCAACTGATGGGAATAGAGAACCTAAACGCATGTTCCAATCAACTAGAGACACTCTATGAGATATTCAACCAGTTCTAATTTTCTTCGCCTCTTGCTCATTCACATACTTGCTGTAGCTCCGCTGTGGCTAACCGCTCAGGAGAATGCGCATCTATTATCCGTAGACGAACTTTTCCGTCTGGGCACAGAAAACAGTCTTCAACTTAAAAAGAGCAAACTACAAGAGGTTATTTATAACGACCAAAAGAAGTCTGCATACACAGACCGATTGCCAGATATCCAAGTAGGTGCCAGCGCCGGAATCATAGGCCAGCCCGTCATCTTTCAGCGGGGACTTTCACATCCCGTGCGCCCCGAAACGCCGGACTGGTCACAAAACTATAACATCAACCTGACGCAACCCCTCTACCAGGGAGGAAAAATACAAGCCAAAATACATCAGGCCGAACTTAAAAAGCAAATAGCCGCCCTGAACAGTGCCGACAACGAAGCCGAAATCAAGCTGATACTGCTGCAACAGTACATGACGCTTTTCAGTTACTACAAGCAGCGGGAAGTGCTGGCACGCAACATCGAAGAGTCCGAACACCGACTGAAAGATATCCGCCGGATGAAAAAAGAAGGCATAGTCACCCGCAATGATGAAATCCGCAGTGAACTGCAACTGACCGTTGCCCGTACGCAGGCCATTTACACTTACTATGAATTACAGCGAACCTGTGGCATGCTTTAATGCTTCATTTTTTAATTATTAATTTACAATTGTAGTCTATGTCCGAATTACAAAAGAAACATAAGCAACTGAAGAGATTAAGAATAAGGAATATCACCCTCAATACGGTATGTATCCTCCTTGCACTAGCGGGAATTTCATGGACGATCAATTACTTCTGGAAATACGTTCATTACGAAATCACCAATGATGCCGTAGTAGACCAGTATATAGCTCCGCTCAATATCCGCGCTTCGGGTTATATCAAGGAAGTCCGCTTCACGGAGCACCAACCTGTACATGCCGGAGACACCCTTCTCATTCTTGACAACCGGGAATATCTCATCAAAGTAAAGGATGCGGAAGCTGCCCTGATGGATGCGAAAGGTGCAAAAGACGTATTAAGCTCCGGCATTCAGACCTCGCAAGTAAATGTAGCCATTCAGGAAGCCAACATTACAGAAACCAAGGCCAAGCTCTGGCAGCAGGAACAGGATTATCGCCGCTATGCCAACCTGCTTGCCGAAGAATCCGTCAGCCAGCAACAGTATGAACAGGTAAAAACCGCCTACGAAGCAACGAAAGCACGCTATCAGGCCCTGCTGCAACAAAAGGAAGCGGCAAAATCCCAATACTCCGAAACAAGCAAGAAATCCACTGGCATCAAGGCGAATATCCTCCGCAAAGAAGCAGATCTGGATATGGCAAAATTGAATCTCTCTTATACGATAGTCACCGCTCCTTACAACGGATATATGGGGCGCCGTACCCTCGAACCGGGACAATTCGTACAAGCTGGGCAAACCATCTCCTATCTTATACGGGGCAACGACAAATGGATCACCGCCAACTACAAAGAAACGCAGATTTCCCACATCTACATCGGGCAGAAAGTACGCATCAAGGTCGATGCTTTCCGCGGGCATATCTTTCACGGCACAGTTACCGCCATCTCCGAAGCAACCGGTTCCAAGTACGCCCTGGTTCCGACTGATAACTCCGCCGGCAACTTCGTCAAAGTACAGCAACGCATTCCCGTTCGCATCGAGCTGGACGACGCCAGCCCCGAAGAGATGAAAAGCCTCCGCGCAGGCATGATGGTAGAAACCGAAGCACTGAGAAAATAAGGAAGTCCGCTGATGGTAAAACTGAACCTTCCACTCCGTCCCTAGGTACCGCAATGGATGGGTATTGTCACTATGTTCGTGCTGATGTTCCCTATCATTATGCTCAACGGAACCTATACGGGAAGCATGCTGGAAGTCAGCAGTACCCTCGGAATACTCAGCGAAGACATCACAATGGGGTATTATGCGGCAGCAGCAGGTATGGCGGTAGCTTATCCCATCATTCCTAAGATTCGTGCGATTGCCACTCCTAAGACGATGCTGCTTACCGATCTGATCCTGCAAATCTTTCTCAGCTACGTCTGCGCCCAGGTTGGCAATATGGACATCACCATTATATGCAGCTTCTTCATCGGCTTCCTGAAAGCCTTCATCATGTTAGAGTTTATTATTCAGGTACGCCCGTTCTTTAGTCCGAAGAATGTGCGTAGCGAGTTCTACGCCTACTTCTACCCCATCGTATTCTCCGGCGGACAAATATCCATGGCGCTGACATCACAATTGGCCTATTACTATCAGTGGCAATACATGTATTACTTTACAATCCTCCTGATGCTGATTGCCATTATCTTTATCCTGTTGTTTTTCCGGTATGCCAAGCGCCCCATGCGCATCCCTTACAAAGAAATCGACGGAAGAAGCATGTTTATCATAGCCGCTACATTGCTTTTCAGCATTTACATATTTACCTACGGAAAGACATTAGATTGGTTCTCCTCTCCCAAAATACGGATTTATACGATTGCCATCCCCATACTGATTTACCTTTTTATCCACCGGCAACGGACACAGGAGAAGCCATACGTCAGTCTGAAACCACTCCATCACCATAAATCCATCATCGGATACACTTTCATGGTACTGGTCATGTTTTTCAGTGCCAGCAGTTCCCTGATTACCAATTACCTGAACAGCATTATCCGCGTAGACAGCGTGCATGCCAATTCGCTCAGCCTGGTGCTTATACCGGGATTCATTGTGGGAGCCATTATATGTTTCTGGTGGTTCAGATGGCAGCGATGGCGGTTCCGCTATCTCATTTCCGGAGGAATGTTCTGCTACGTCATCTATCTGGTCATCCTCTACTTCGGCATCACGCCCTACTCCACTTACGAAATGCTTTACTTTCCTGTTTTCCTCCGCGGACTGGGGATGATGACTCTTTTCATAGCCTTCGGTGTATATGTAGTAGAAGATTTGGACCCTAAGCTCATGCTGTCTAACGCTTTCTTTCTGATATCCCTTCGCTCTGTACTGGCTCCGGCAATATCCGCTTCGTTTTTCAGTAACCTGCTCTATTACTTACAAATTAAGGGGATGAATACCCTTTCCGAACACATGACGCTCACTAATCCACTGGCTTCCTCCCGCTATGCGCAAGCCATGAACAGTGCCTTGGCGCAGGGACATGGATACGATGAAGCCAGCCAGTTAGCTGCCAATAACTTTTATTCCACGCTTCAGCAACAGAGCCTGCTACTGGGCATCAAGACTGTAATCGGCTATCTACTGATTGCCGCATTGGTTATCGCAGTGGTTTCCGCTTTCATCCCTTTCCATAAGACTCTGAAAGTGGCTGTGGTGAAGACGGGAGACGATATGGTATAAAGATTATAGTGGCCTCATAAGCATAAATTAAGATTTATATCAAGCCTTTGGCTAAGTTCAATCGAATCAGGGTAAAGGTTTTAAGAGATAATTCGAGACCTTTCTCAAAGATTTAGTATTTTTGGCAGCTGTAATAAACCGTTAAACTATCGAAGCCTGCATATTACTATCGTGGAGAATAGTAATTGCGCTACATACAGAAATTGCTGAGGCAAAAAGTAAATTAACAAAATGCTTCATTATCACGAAAGTAAAGCTATAAAATAATCAATTTGAATACCTGTTATGACTACAGAAAATTAAATAAAGTATTTTGAAAATCGAGAAGATTGGAGAAAGTGGTTAATGGACAACTTTGAAACCTCCTGTGAAATATGGTTTGTATTTCCCTATAAGTCATCAGGTAAAAAAGGTATTTTATACAATGATGCTGTTGAAGAAGCCCTTTGCTTCGATTGGATTGACAGCACAACAAAACCACTTGACAAAGATCATAAAATTCAGCGTTTCACACCCAGAAATCCTAAAAGTACTTACTCACAAGCCAACAAAGAAAGACTTAAATGACTATTGGAAAATAAAATGATACACCCAAAATTTGAAGATAAAACGCGAAGCATTTTATCTGAGCCTTTCATTTTTCCCAATGATATAATTGATAAATTGAAAGAAGATGAAACGGTATGGAAAAACTATCAGCCATTTTCCGAAGCATATAAACGAATCCGAATAGCGTACATCGAAGCCGCAAGAAAACGTCCTGAAGAATTTGAGAAGCGGTTAAATAACTTCATTAGCAAAACAAAAGAAAACAAAACGATTATAGGATTTGGCGGAATTGAAAAATACTATTAATCAAAAGATTAGCATCATAAATAGAAAAACGATTTAAAATGAGGGCCGAAACACTTGACTTCACCTTTCTGACATAGAAAAGGCTGCCCTTTTTCAAGAGCAGCCTTCTATTCAGTCTAAAATTCCGTGGATTATTCAGCCAATTTACCGTCTGAACCAAGCACGTTGATGATCTTATGCATGTACATCTTTTCCATGTTGTCACGAGCCGGGCCAAGATACTTACGCGGGTCAAACTCAGCCGGTTTTTCTGCGAATACCTTACGGATAGCAGCAGTCATAGCCAGACGAGAGTCTGAGTCGATGTTGATCTTGCAAACTGCAGACTTAGCAGCCTTACGCAGTTCTTCTTCAGGAATACCGATAGCAGCTTCCAGCTTGCCACCAAACTTGTTGATAGTTTCAACTTCTTCCTGAGGAACTGAAGAAGATCCGTGCAATACGATGGGGAATCCCGGAAGTTTCTCCATTACAGCGTCCAATACTTCGAATGCCAAAGGAGGAGGTACCAAACGACCAGTCTTCGGATCTACGTGGCATTGTTCGGGTTTGAACTTGTATGCACCGTGAGAAGTACCGATAGAAATAGCCAAAGAGTCACAACCTGTGCGAGTAGCAAAGTCGATTACTTCTTCAGGGTCAGTATAAGTATGATGTTCAGCAGAAACTTCGTCTTCTACACCAGCCAATACACCAAGTTCGCCTTCTACAGTTACATCAAATTGATGAGCGTAGTCAACTACCTTCTTCGTCAAAGCAACGTTTTCTTCGTAAGGCAGGTGAGAACCGTCGATCATAACTGAAGAGAAACCCATATCGATACAAGACTTGCAAGTTTCGAATGTATCTCCGTGGTCGAGGTGAAGAACGATTTCAGGGTGTTTGCAACCCAGTTCCTTTGCATATTCTACAGCACCTTCTGCCATGTAACGCAACAATGTCTGGTTAGCATATTGACGGGCACCTTTAGATACTTGGAGGATTACCGGAGATTTGGTTTCAACAGCAGCCTTTACAATAGCCTGCAACTGTTCCATATTATTAAAGTTGAAAGCCGGGATAGCATATCCACCTTTAATAGCTTTCGCAAACATTTCTCTTGTGTTTACGAGCCCTAAATCTTTGTAATTAATCATTTTGTTTAAAGTTTATTGTTAGTGAATAAAAATTCTACGCAAAAGTAAGCATTATCCTTTAAATGGAAGAACAGGTTGGGAATAAATTATCGTATTATCCCCATTGAAACAATTCTATTTTAAAGCTATTGGATGATTTTAACAGAATATTGTAATCTCTATGTTACAAACTCTTTTCATCTGTAGCCTTCATCAGCCTCTTCTGCATACCTTTATATAGATAACAAAAAAACCGGAAAGCAAGTTTAGCTTCCTGGTCTTCGTTTACACATTATTATATATTACTTTTTCAAATAAATGATAGTGGGTAAATGGTCGCTGTAGCCATTCAACCAAACACGTCCGCCGTGCGTGCGCAAGGGAGAGCCTTTGTACTTGCCATCCTGCTGAAAAAGGTATTCACGGATAAAGACTTCATTATGATCGTACTTCAAACCTTTCTTGGCTTTCAGCAAAGGACGAGAGACCACAATCTGGTCGAACAAGTTCCACTTGCCACGATAGAGCAATGTTCCCACACCTTTATCTTCAAGGGTTTCCCACCAAGGATTATAGAATTCGCCTTTTTTCACCTGCTTCGCATACTTGCGTGCACCCAGTGTCACCATGCTTTCGTCCATGGGATCGTCATTCATATCCCCCATGACTATCAGCTTCAGTTTCTTGTCCGTACGCATCAGGGAATCTGCCAATGCCCGTACCTGCTTGGCTGCATGTACACGCACCGGAGACTTAGCTCCACGGGAAGGCCAGTGATTGACGATGAAACAAACGCGTTCGCCTGCCATCTGTCCGTCTACAATAAGGAAGCCACGCGTCAGGTGCACAGTGTCTCCCTCAAAAGGAGTGGAAAGCACCAGTTTGGAATTGGTAACAGTGAATTGTTCCGGATCATAAAGCAAAGCGCAATCAATGCCCCGTTTATCCGGACCTTCGTAATGCACGAATTTATAGTTGGATATAGCCGGCTGGCTTACCAAATCTGTCAGTACCCGGTTGTTTTCAGCTTCGGCTACACCGATAACGGCGGGTCCTCCCGGTACGCGATCGCGCGACACTTCACTCAGGACTTTGGCAAGGTTCTTCAACTTGGCCTCATACTTCTCAGCCGTCCATACATAACTGCCGGAAGGCAAAAATTCAAGGTCGTTCTTACCTGCATCATGAATCGTATCAAACAGGTTCTCAAGATTATAAAACGCAACACTATACAGATCCCGCTCGTTCTGCTGGGCATCTGCTGTAGTGACGCAGAGCCATAGGGAAATTAAGAAAAGTAGCTTCTTCATGCTGAATATAAATTAAAATACCATGCAAAAATCTGAAATAAAAAGCGATAAACCTATTTTTTGAGGGAACTTTTTTCTAATTCAGAGAAATGCACTGCCTTTAAACAAAGGTAGACTGCACCTTAAGCAAAAATAAATCTGAATTTATTTTGTATTATCTGCGACTTGCACTATCTTTGCGCTCTGAAAAATAAGACCATTACACTATTTATTACCAAAATAGTAACCGAATATAATAATTAAAAAAACAAATATTGAAATGAAAAAAGGTATTCATCCTGAAAATTACCGTCCGGTAGTATTCAAAGATATGTCTAATGGTGACATGTTCTTGTCTCGTTCAACCGTAAATACGAAAGAAACCATCGAGTTTGAAGGTGAAACTTATCCGTTAGTAAAGATGGAAATCTCTAACACTTCTCACCCGTTCTATACTGGTAAATCTACATTGGTGGATACAGCTGGTCGCGTTGATAAGTTCATGAGCCGCTACGGTGACCGTAAAAAGAAATAATTCTGCTTCATGAAAGCAAAAAAAGGGAGATTTTGAAAAAAGTCTCCCTTTTTTATATACGTACATACACAAATACTGGCAAATTTCTCTATATTTGTATCTCAAAAAAGATTTCCAAAATAGCAGGACAATACTTTGCAATGAGAAACGGTCTGTATCTGATAATGATACTCTGTACTTTTTTGCTTTCAACACAAACAAAAGCACAGAAAGAAGTGAAATTCAATAAGGATTCCATCCCTCCTGCTTTCTCTAAATTAAAAACCTATTATAACCAGCCGGAAGTATATCTTTCTCACTGGGAAAAGATAAAGAAAGATATCGACAATAAAAAAGGAGATAAGACAACCGATCTATTCTATCTATATAAGGACAGAAATTATTTTCACTATAACCATGGTGACCTAGACAGCTTAAAGAAATACACTCCTATTATAAAAGATTTATCTCTCCGTCTCCATAACAAAGCAGAATACTATAAGAATTGGAGCTTCTTATGTGAACAAATCATATACTCCAATGCCTCCAAAGAGGATATGGAAGAAATGGATAAGATGTACAATGATGCATTAAAAAGGAAAAGTGAAATAGGACTAGCATTTAGCCTGAATGAAATAGCCAACTTTTATGGAGCAAATAAAAATTATGCCAAAGCCTTACCATATATTACACAAGCCATGCAATTGTTTGAGAAATTGAAATTCTGGGATGAATATACTCCATTATGCTCCAATTACATTGTAATTTTAACGAGCACAAATAAATATCAGGAAGCTCAAAATGCATTTTATCATTTAGACTCATTAGCTAACTTGTCACTTACCAGTCCCAGTGTCAATATGAGCATAGCCCGCATCTTAATGATAAAAGACATGGCCTCAGTGGTATTCACCGAGCCACAGGATACCGTTATCTTGCGAAAGTATCTGGCCGACATAGAGGATTTATACCGAAAATCACCACACGAGAACCGCATTTACTTATATAATACAAAAGAGAAATATGCCAAATTAAAAGGTGATATTGACACACTACTTGCCTATCAGGATTCCTCTGCAGAACATTACCGGAAATCCCGCAATGTGATAAACCTTAAAAGGATGTATAATAATAAAGCCTCTGCTTTGCACCGGGCTCACAGATATGACGAAGCTTATCTTATGCTACGCAAATACGTATCTCTAAGTGACTCATTGTATAAGAATGATACCCAGAAACAGCTTAATGAGTTATCCACCCGCTATAATATGAATAAGCTGGAACTTGAAGCCAAAAACATAAGTTTGAAAGCCCGTAATATACAGTTCCTTTATGCTTGTGCCTTGATTGTTGTATTGATAACCACTTTAATCATCGGCATCCAGTTCTATCGCCATAAATTGAAAAACAACCGCTTACTGAGAAAACAAGCCCAAGAACTGCAGCAGGCCAATGAAAAGGCACAACAGGCACAAATCATGAAGACAGCCTTCATCCAGAATATGAACCATGAAGTACGGACACCGCTGAATGCCATTGTAGGCTTCTCCGAATGTCTGGCAGAAATACCTCTGAGCAAGGCAGAAACCAAAGAAATCAGTGCCACCATAAAAAAGAATAGCGATAATCTGCTGAAAATCATCAGCGACATGATTTCTATTGCCAATATTGACAGTGGAGACCAAACATTAACTTATCAGGAGATTCCGGTGAACGAGCTTGTAAATAAATTACTTCAGGAGATGAAGGAATATGCCCAAGCAAAAGTAAAATTTTACTATACCCCATGCCAGACAGACTATATACTTTCGTCTAATGAGGATATCGTACATCAGATACTTATCAATCTGCTACATAATGCACTAAAATTCACTTCAAGTGGCGAAGTAGAGTTGAGTTATGAGGTAGACAACAAAAACTACAAATTATACTTCCACGTACGAGACACCGGCATTGGCGTGAAAAGCGAACTAAAAGAAAAAATATTCTCACGATTCTATAAAGTGGATTCTTTTGTACCCGGCGCCGGATTAGGATTATCCCTATGCCGGATTCTCGCAGAGCGCATAGAAGCACGGGTATATTTAGACGATACCTACCAGAACGGATGTTTATTCACCTTCGAACACCCATTAAAGTAAAATATAGGAATGGAATAATTCCCTACCTTTTTGTAGGGAAAAGAATAGGGAAGGGAGAAAACTCTTTCCTATTTTTGTATCAGCAATTTTGATAATAAGTCAATAGTACGAACCATAAACGGATCCATATGAAACGTCTTATCACTTTCGTTATCCTCGCCGTCCTCCTCTCCACGGCAGGATTTGCTGCCAGACAGAAAGACTTGAGCGGCCCGATTGCCATAAAAGGCGAACTACAAGAACAGTATGAGGATTTTCCTGCCGGCACTCCCGTAGTGATCCGCAAGGTAGTGAAAATGAAATCGGCAGACCAGGCAGGTCCCGACATTTTCTATGCAACCGAAATCAACGGTATACAATTCGCAATACCTTCTTCTGCTCTGAAAACCATTAAACTCTCACCTCCCGAAACCAATCAGGAGTTTTGGCAGCAAACTTATCTGAAACAACATCTGTATGAGTATTTCGGCGAACGCGGATATAACTCTAAGTTGCGCAAGGAAGTGGACGAAGAATGTCGGGATTACCTGTACAAGCTGGAAGAGATCGGTTATGAGGATGATTTCATCACTTCATATGTACAGAATATCTTTGCTAAACTGACTGCCACCGGTATAGATTCCAACCGCAGCGAACGGTTGAATGTACGCGTCATCCAGTCGCCCGAACCGGATGCTTACATGCTGCCCAACGGCACAATGCTGATTAGTACCGGTCTGCTTTGCACACTTGATTCGGAAGATGAACTTGCCGCCATTATTGCCAATGAGATGTCTCATTTTGTGCTGGACCATCAGGTTAATAACATCTACCGTGCTGAACGCCGTGCCAAGCGGGCAGCTTTTGGGGGAACGGTTCTTGCCGTCACTGCCGAAGTAGCCCTGGAAGTGGCATACTGGGATGACGATGATACAGCTTTAGGTGTAGGCGCTGTTGCCAGCATCGGAAGCGTTGCCGCCCTGCTGAATGTAAATGTAGTGAATCGCCTGGGAATGAATTACAAGAATAACCAGGAATACGCAGCCGACCGGGTTGCACGTGAGTTATTGGAATTCAAAGGGATGAATCCCGATGGATTGGCGTCTGCACTTTCCAAAGTCATCGGATACTATAATATACAGCAACGCGGTCATAAGTTGCTTCGCTACGGCAACATCGACAACCTGAAAAAGCGAATAGACAAAGCCGGTGAGGCAGAAAATCAAATCAGTCATCCTTATCTCAAAGCAACATCGGATGTAGTGACTTTCAACGCAGCCATGAATATGGCAGACCAACGGTATGAAGAAGCCGGAAGATTAATACAGAAGAATATCAATAATAATCTGGCCACCGACCATGATTACGTTATCTTAGCAAAATCACAGATGGCGCTTTACAACACAGAAGAGGTAAACGAAGAATGTGCCACCCTGCTTTGGAAAGCCAAAGAACTAGCAGGAGACAGTCCAAATCTTGACATATATAAACAGGAGATTCTATTGCTAATGCGCATGAATAAACAGGCTAAAGCCGCCAGCACATTGAAGGAATATCTGGGATTACTTTCCCGGTATCAGGAACAAGGGATGCAAGGAGAAGAGGAAGAATGGACAAGCAAAGAAATAGCCTGGGCCAATCAATTATTAGATAAGATCAACAGATTATAAAGGAAAGAGTATTATAAAGTCTTTTTCACCACAGATTACACGGATTTACACAGATATTTATATTGATAATTTAATCTGTGTAAATCCGTGTAATCTGTGGTGAAAAAGACTCCTCTTATTTACGGAATGCCGGACGAACCACTACCGCTTTCAGTTTGCGTCCACGCATATCAATGCAAATCTCCGTACCGACCTTACTATATTCCGGTTTTACATAGCCCATACCGATACCAATCTTACGAGTAGGCGACATAGTGCCTGAAGTTACTACTCCGATAGCTTCACCCTCTGTATTGAACAATTCATATCCATGACGGGGAATTCCACGCTCCACCATTTCAAAACCGACCAACTTACGGACAGTACCTTCCGCTTTCTGCTTTTCAAGCATCGGGCGATTGATAAAGTTCTTACCTTCAGCAAACTTGGTAATCCACCCCAAACCGGCTTCAATAGGTGATGTCGTATCATCCAGATCATTGCCATACAGGCAGAAGCCCATTTCCAGACGAAGCGTATCGCGTGCACCCAAGCCAATCGGCTTGATACCAAATTCTTCACCTGCCTCAAACACGGCATTCCAAATCTTCATGGCAGCTTCGGGATAGAAGTAAAGCTCAAAACCTCCTGCACCGGTATAGCCGGTATTGGAAATAATCACATCTTTCTCACCGGCAAACTCACCATGCGTAAAGGTGTAATACGGCAGTTCCGACAAGTTTATGCTCGTCAGTTTCTGCAAAGCAAGAATGGCTTTCGGTCCCTGTACGGCAAGTTGAGCCATGTGGTCGGAAGCATTTTCCAATTCGGCACCTTCGGTATTGTGCGAAACACACCAGTTCCAGTCTTTTTCTATATTCGAAGCATTCACTACCAGCAGATATTTCTCCGACTCATAATGATAAACCAGCAAGTCATCTACAATACCGCCTTCTTCGTTGGGAAAACAAGTATATTGCACCTTGCCTGGAGTCAGGGCAGCCACATTATTGGAAGTCACTTTCTGAAGAAAAGCCAACGCATTGGGGCCTTTCACCCAGAATTCTCCCATGTGGGAAACGTCGAATACACCCACAGCATTACAAACGGTGAGGTGTTCATCAATGATACCGGAATATTCTATCGGCATATTATATCCCGCAAACTCATGCATCTTAGCACCCAGCGAGATATGTTTTTCTGTAAACGGAGTGGTTTTCATGTCTTAAGGTATTAAATTATTTTTTTGCAACAAGTTCGGCAATCTTCACGATGACCTTCATCGCTTTCTCCATATTCTGGATAGGAGCGAATTCATATCGTCCATGGAAATTCAGGCCACCTGCAAAGATATTGGGGCAAGGTAAACCTTTGAAAGAAAGTTGTGCGCCATCCGTACCACCACGGATAGGTTTCACATTCGGTTTCACACCTACAGCCTCCATTGCGGCAAAAGCCGTATCAATGATATGCATTAACGGTTCAATCTTCTCACGCATATTATAGTATTGGTCACGGAGTTCAAGCGTTGCCGTACCTTCACCATATTCGGCATTGATTTCACTGACAAAGCGTTCTATTTTCTTCTTGCGGCTCTCAAAACGGGCACGATCATGATCACGGATAATATAAGCCACTGTGGTCTGCTCTACATCACCGTTGAAACTGATGAGATGGTAGAAGCCTTCGTAACCTTCGGTATGTTCGGGCGTTTCATGAGCAGGCAACATGGCACAGAAACGGTTGGCTACACGAATTGAATTAATCATCTTATTTTTGGCATAACCCGGATGCACATTGCGACCTTTGAAGGTGATTTTAGCAGATGCCGCATTGAAGTTTTCAAACTCCAACTCTCCTACTTCACCGCCATCCATTGTGTAAGCCCAGTCGCAACCGAACTTCTCAACATCAAATTTATGTGCGCCCAATCCTATTTCCTCATCCGGATTGAAACCAATACGAATCTTGCCATGCTTGATTTCAGGATGCTCTTTCAGGTACACTATCGCAGAAACGATTTCGGCAATACCTGCTTTATCATCTGCGCCCAACAATGTCTTGCCATTGGTAACGATCAGGTCTTCACCTTTATGATCCAGCAGCTCGGGGAACTGAGACGGAGAAAGAACTACATTCTCTTCTGCACAAAGCACGATATCCGAACCGTCATAGTTTTGAACAATGCGGGGAGATACATCTTTGCCACTCATATCGGGACTGGTGTCCATGTGGGCGATAAAACCAATAGTAGGTACCGGCTTATCGATATTTGCCGGAAGTGTGGCAAACAAATAGCCATGCTCATCCAGCGTTATGTCTTCCAAACCTAAAGACTCTAATTCTTCTTTCAGATATTTGGCAAATACCATTTGCCCTGGAGTACTTGGAGTCACCTCTGTCTCTTCACTGGACTGGGTGTCGAAGCTTACATACTTCAAAAAACGTTCTACTAAAGCCATATTATTTATTATTTATGATTTATGATCGAGAACATGAACTACCAATTATCTATCAACAGTAGTCAATAGTTCTGCCGTAAAGGTAGAAAAAGGGGCGTGAACTGCCAAGTAATTCACGCCCCTTTTTACAAAATGTTAGTATTTGGAGTTACTCAAAAGCAACTGCTACCATCAAAACAATGTGTACAAACCTTACATTTCGGCAATCCGATGGACTCGATGAGAGTTTCCAGGGTATTAAACTTCAAAGTTGTAAGGCCAAAACGCTCGGCAATAATGCTGACCATCTTCTCATATTCCGGAGAACCGGTAGTGGCATATTTCTCCAGATTCTTATCTGCATCTCCTTCCAGTTCTGCAATAATACGGCGTGTAATCAATTCCAACGGACTCTTGGAAGCCGTGAAGCCTACAAACGGACAAGCATAAATCAACGGTGGACAAGCAATGCGGATATGTACTTCTTTGGCACCATATTCATACAATACCTTCACATTATCCCGTAATTGCGTACCCCGTACTATGGAGTCATCACAGAACAATAAGCGCTTACCTTCCAGCATGGCACGGTTCGGTATCAGCTTCATCTTCGCCACCAATGAGCGCATCTCCTGCTTACTGGGAGTGAAACTGCGCGGCCATGTCGGTGTATATTTAGAAATGGCACGATGATAAGGAACTCCTTTCCCTTCGGCATAACCCAAAGCCATACCTACACCGGAATCAGGAATACCGCAAGCACAATCTACTTCAGAATCATCGCTCTGTCCCATCTTCAAACCACTGGTAAAACGTACTTCCTCTACATTGCGACCTTCATAGCAAGAAGTAGGAAAACCGTAATATACCCACAGGAAAGAACAAATCTGCATCTTTTCCTCCGGCTTCCGAAGTTGTTCCACTCCATCGGCAGTCATGCGAACAATCTCTCCCGGACCGAGATAGCGGTCTATTTCATAATCCAGATTCGGGAAACTGCTTGACTCACTGGTTGCAGCGTATGCCCCTTCTTTCCGGCCGATTACAATCGGAGTGCGTCCCCACTTGTCACGAGCCGCAATGATACTGCCATCTTCCGATAACAGCAGCATAGAGCAAGAGCCTTTGACACGGCGGTAAACATTTTCTATACCTTCCACAAAAGTTTTTCCTTGTATGATGAGTAGTGAGATAAGCTCAGTTTGATTGGTATTGCCTGAACTCAGTTCGGCGAAGTGCATATTTTGGGAAAGTAGTTCTGCTTCTATTTCTTCCAGATTCACAATTTTGGCTACTGTTACAATGGCGAAGCGTCCGAGGTGGGAGTTAATGATGATGGGTTGCGGGTCTGTGTCGCTGATGATTCCTATTCCGACATTTCCTTTAAACTTATCCAGTTCGTCTTCAAACTTGGTTCGGAAATAAGTGCTCTCCAAGTTATGAATAGATCGGGCAAACATGCCCTCTTCTGCATCATACGTGGCAAGTCCGCCCCGCTTAGTTCCTAAATGTGAATTATAATCTGTACCGTAAAATAAATCCGTCACACAGCTCGCTTTGGAGACTGTCCCGAAAAATCCTCCCATAAATCCTATTATTTATTATTGATTTTAGTATTGACGGGCACAAAGGTACAAAGAAGTTTCTTCTCCACATTACTTTCCTACGAGACAAATTCTAAAAAAACTTATTTTTATGCAGGTTTCCGAACAGCAAAAGGAACGTTTTGTTTAATTCGCAGATAAAAGAAACCAAGTTGAAAAGAACAAAAAGGAGGCTGAACTCAAAAAAACTATTTTGAGACAGCCCCCAACCTAATGCCTGATAAGAACTTCTTTCTACCCTAATTTTAAGGATTTTCTCAATCCGAAACTATTTCTTATCTCCATTTTTTCACAGCCTTCTTATCTGCCGGAGTAGCTTCAATCAAACTAAGAGCGAAACCACCGCTACGTGCCAGTTTCACAGACATCTTAGTCTTATTGGTTACAATACCTTTCTTTATCTGATAAGAGGTTGGATTCTCTTTGTAATCGGCATCCTTACCATCTGCATAGAGAGTAGCAACATATTGCTTACCCGGTTCCAGGAAGTCCAAAGTAAAGCTGGAAGTACGTGCATTTTCATCAGTGATGCCACCTACAAACCAGTTGCTCGTGCCTTTAGCCTTGCGGGCTGCCGTAATATAATCACCCGGTTCCGCTTCCAAATATTTACTATCATCCCAATCCACAGCTACATCTTTGATGAACTGGAAAGCATCCATATGCTTCTCATAATTCTCAACTAAATCGGCAGCCATCTGCAACGGACTGTATAATGTTACATAAAGAGCCAACTGCTTACAGAGAGTAGTCTGTACCTGTCCATGAGGCAGGTCACCCATAAATTCCAATTTCGTATCAAAGATACCCGGAGTATAATCCATCGGACCGCCAATCAGACGATTAAACGGAAGTAAAGTAGTGTGGAACGGTTTACTGCCACCGAAAGCCTCATATTCCGTACCACGAGCAGACTCGTTACCAATCAGGTTAGGATAAGTACGGCAAAGTCCTGTAGGACGTACAGCTTCGTGAGCATTTACACAGATCTTATAATCAGCAGCTTTAGTCACAGCATAGAGATAGTGGTTGTTCATCCACTGACCATAATGATGTTCACCGCGAGGAATCATATTGCCTACATAGCCACTCTTTACTGCATTGTAACCGTTGTCTACCATAAACTGGTAAGCTTTATCAATATGACGTTCATAATTGCGTACGGAAGCAGAAGTTTCATGATGCATCATCAATTTCACACCTTTGCTCTTAGCATATTCGTTCAACATCTTTACATCAAAGTCAGGATACGGAGTTACAAAATCAAACACATAATCTTTGGAGTGACCGAACCAATCTTCCCATCCTTCGTTCCAACCTTCTACCAGTACTTGATCAAGTCCATTTTCAGCAGCAAAGTCTATATAACGTTTTACGTTCTCATTGGTAGCACCATGACGTCCGTTAGGTTTAGTTTTAGTATAATCCGTTTCACCCAATTTTACGGAAGGCAAATCATCGGTATAAGCCCAAGTGCTCTTACCGGCAATCATCTCCCACCACACACCTACATATTTCACCGGCTTAATCCAGGAAACATCTTCGTAGGCACAAGGCTCATTCAGATTCAGCGTCAGCTTAGAATTCAGGATATCACGAGCATCATCACTTACGATAACCGTACGCCATGGAGATTTGCAGGGAGCTTGCAGATATCCTTTATCCCCTTTTGCATCAGGAGTTAACCAAGATTCGAATACGAAGTTCTTATCATCCAGATTAAGATGCATACAAGAATAATCTACCAAGGCAGCCTCATGCAAGTTAATATAAAGGCCACCGGCAGTTTTCATCTGCAAGGAAGTTTGCACACCTGTAGGAGAGAAAGTAGTCTGTGAAGAGTTAGGAGTAATGGCACCTTTCATCAAACCACGGATTTCAGAAAGTTTAGATTCTGTATAATCATACTCCTGAGTATCATAATCACCCGGTATCCAGAAAGCTGTGTGGTCGCCTGCCATAGCAAACTGAGTATGCTCATCTTTAATAACAAAGTAATTCAGATTCTTAGATAAAGGAAATTCGTAACGGAAACCCAGCCCATCATCAAAAAGGCGGAAACGGATGATCATATTACGATCCTGAGCCTTCTGATTCAACGTCACAACCATTTCATTATAATGATTGCGGATTTGCTTCACTTCACCCCATACTGGCTCCCAAGTTTCATCAAAAGTAGAAGTCTTGGTGTCTGCCAGTGTAAATCCATTCATCAATCCCGGAGCATCTTTCAGCTCCAGACCGAGTTTAGAAGGTTTGATAACAGCTTTTCCTTTGTAGGAAAGTTCATAGATCGGTTCACCTTGTGCGTTTACTGAAAAGTTCAGTTGCAGTTGTCCGTTTGGAGAGGTAATGCTCTCAGCCATTGTCCAATTGCTCACAAATAAAAAGAGCAGAAGACAGAACAATTTAATTACTTTCATGTTTTTCATGATTTGAATTATTTTTAGAGAATTGTAATCGTGATGCAAATATAAGGATGAAAAGGAATGCGGACGAAGGAATAAAATGAAAATATAAATGAATTCCCGGCAAACGTTTGCATAAGGCATTAAAGGACTGAATCTTAAAGAAAAAGCCTCTTTCTGAAAATATAGATGAAATATAAATACTAACTTTGTCGCGATCTTAGAAATAGTCCCATAAATCAATATAGAAAATGACTAAAACATTCATATTTATCTTTTTAGGCGGAGGTCTTGGAAGTGTACTTCGATTCTCTGTACAACAAATGTTGCACGAACGGATTGTCCCCTACTCTTTTCCATGGGCGACATTCACAGTCAATATCCTCGGAAGTTTCCTTATCGGATTATTTTATGCGTGGTCGGCACGCTTCAATTTAGCAACAGAATACCGGGTACTGCTGACAACCGGTTTATGTGGAGGTTTCACCACATTCTCTACTTTTTCAAATGATGGAGTAATTCTATTGAAACAAGGATTATACGGACTATTCTTCACCTATTTTATATTAAGCATCACGTTAGGAGTAATAGCAGCTATAGCTGGAGGAGTTATCGGAGGAAAATAAGAATTCAGTAACCGGTATCACTCACAAAACATGAATCTTTTACTGAACAAAAGCCGATTGTCCCTTGTTCTCTATTTAAAATAATTACAAATAATATCATAGTTATGAAAATAGAAAAGATTATCGGACGTGAAATCCTCGATTCAAGAGGAAACCCTACAGTGGAAGTAGATGTAATGTTGGAATCAGGCTTTATGGGCCGTGCTTCCGTTCCTTCCGGAGCTTCTACCGGAGAACACGAGGCATTGGAACTCCGTGATGGCGACAAAGGACGTTATGGAGGTAAAGGTGTGTTGAAAGCCGTAGAAAATATCAATAACATCATCGCTCCTCAGTTAGTTGGAATGTCTGCCCTCGACCAGATGGGTATCGATCATGCCATGCTGGCACTGGATGGAACCAAAACGAAATCTAACCTGGGTGCCAATGCCATTCTCGGTGTATCTCTTGCCGTAGCCAAAGCAGCAGCTGCCTATCTCGATATACCTCTGTACCGCTACATCGGTGGCACTAATACATACGTAATGCCTGTGCCGATGATGAATATCATTAACGGTGGTTCACATAGTGACGCTCCTATTGCTTTCCAGGAGTTCATGATACGCCCTGTGGGTGCAACTTCTTTCCGTGAAGGTCTGCGCATGGGTGCTGAAGTATTCCACGCATTGAAGAAAGTATTAAAAGACCGAGGACTAAGTACTGCCGTAGGTGATGAAGGTGGTTTCGCTCCAAATCTGGAAGGTACGGAAGACGCTTTGAACAGCATTATCGCTGCCATTAAAGCAGCCGGATATGAACCGGGCAAAGACGTCATGATCGCCATGGACTGTGCTTCCTCCGAATTCTATAAAGATGGTATCTACGATTATACCAAATTCGAAGGTGCAAAAGGCAAGAAACGTACAGCCGATGAACAGATTGACTATCTGGAACAACTCATCAACCAATTCCCCATCGACTCTATCGAGGACGGTATGAGTGAAAATGACTGGGAAGGCTGGAAGAAACTTACCGACCGTATCGGTAACCGCTGCCAACTCGTAGGTGACGACCTCTTCGTTACTAACGTTGACTTCCTGGCTATGGGCATTGAAAAAGGTTGTGCAAACTCTATCCTGATCAAAGTGAATCAGATCGGCTCCCTGACCGAGACATTGAATGCCATTGAAATGGCTCATCGCCACGGATATACAACTGTAACCTCCCATCGTTCCGGCGAAACGGAAGATGCTACGATTGCCGACATTGCCGTTGCTACCAATAGCGGGCAAATTAAGACCGGTTCGTTGAGCCGTTCAGACCGTATGGCAAAATACAACCAGTTACTCCGCATTGAAGAAGAACTGGGTGCTAATGCTGTTTACGGCTACAAGCGCATCAAATAAATTGCAAGAGGGGCGAACCATCACGGTCTGCCCCTCTTCTTCTTTAACCTTAAAATCACCAATCAATCTACCACCTTAAAGAAAACTTCTTCTCCCGATTGGCTGTCTGTTGCCACCCAAAGTCCAAAGTCTCCGGGTTCCACAACTTTCACCATATCGATGTTCCAAAATGCAAGTTCACTAACGGGTAGTTCAAACGAAACATTCTTTTTCTCGCCCGGTTTCAAGGTTACCCGAGTAAAACGTTTCAGTTCTTTCACCGGACGAGTTACAGAACCAACCTTATCTTGTATATACAATTGAGCAACTTCCGTCCCCTTATATTTACCTGTATTTTCCAGATCAAATGTCACAGTCAATACATCATCTTTCTTCAATGACGCTGATGAAAGTTTGACATTACTATACTTGAACGTTGTATACGACAAGCCATAGCCAAATGGGAATAAAGGATCAAAACCGGCATCCATATAGAAAGAAGTACATCCCAATGAAGTTTGTCCAGCCTCAACAGCAATATCATCCAGCAACACCTCATTACGTGTAGCCGGCCGCCCGGTATTGTTATGAGCATAATATACCGGAATTTGTCCTACCATCTTCGGGAAAGTAACCGGTGTTTTTCCACTTGGAACCGCCTTACCCCACAGCAGATCGGCCAATGCCGGTCCACCCATCGTACCCGGATGGAATGAATAAAGAACAGCTGTTGATTCTTCCACTTCCTGACCGATAGTCAACGGACGACCTGCCATCACAATGGTTACTACAGGTTTACCTGTCTTAGCCAAAGCCGTAATCAAAGCACTTTGATCACCCTGAAGATTCAAATCTGCCAGACAGTGTGCTTCACCCGAAAGAATGGCTTCTTCACCCACAAAAGCAAGAATGACATCTGCACGTGCAGCAACAGCAGCAGCTTTTGCTACGCCTGCCGGATTTTTCTCACGGCTATAAGCTAATCCGGGTTCATAAATCACCTGTACTTTGTCGCCAACTATTTCCTTAATAGCATTCAGTGGTGTCTGAGTATGAGCTTTCTCACCATCAAAGATCCAGGTACCCAATTGTTCATAAGGCGCATTGGCCATAGGTCCTACCACAGCAATGGTTTTCAGAGACTCCTGTAACGGCAGTACTTCTTTATCATTCTTCAACAGGATAGCCGATTCTACAGCAGCCTGCTTAGCTACTTTCAGATGAGAAGGATCATACATGACAGAGGGTTGCTTTTCATCTACATAAGGAACATCAAACAATCCCAGACGATACTTGACGCGCAATATATTACGAACGGCTTCATCAATGGTGCTTTCTTTCACCTTTCCTTCTTTTATCAATGCAGGCAATTCTTTTACAAAGGTATAACTTACCATTTCCATATCCACCCCAGCATTCACTGATTTCATGGCTACCTCTTTAGAATCGGCAGCAAAACCATGACTTATCATTTCGCTGGCAGAAGCCCAGTCTGTCACTACCAAACCATCAAATCCCCACTCGCCACGAAGCACATCTTTCAATATGAAAGCATTTCCGGTAGAGGGTATCCCATCATTATCATTAAAGGAAGTCATAAACGTAGCTGCACCCGCTTTCGTTGCCGCTTCAAACGGTGGCAAGTAAACATTACGCAGGCGACGTTCAGGAATAAATGTCGAATTATAGTCACGTCCGCCTTCAGCTGCACCATAGCCCACAAAATGTTTAGGACAGGCAGCTATGGAAGTGGGACTATTCAAAGAATCTCCCTGAAAACCTTCTACCATGGCAGCTCCCATTACAGAAGTCAGGTAAGTGTCTTCACCACATCCTTCGGCAATGCGCCCCCAGCGAGGATCACGGGCAATGTCGATCATCGGTGCAAAAGTCCAACGGATACCTACGGAAGAAGCCTCAATAGCCGCTACCCGTGCACCGTCTTTCGCAATCTGCGGATTGAACGAAGCCGCTTGTCCCAATGGGATGGGAAAAATGGTTTTAAACCCGTGAATAACATCGCGAGCTATCAACAAAGGGATTCCCAACCGGGACTCCTCCATCGCTACGCGTTGCAACGCATTAATACGTACCGGATCCACCTCATTCAGGATAGACCCGACTTCACCTTTCTTAATTAAACTACTCATATCCTCAATATTCCCGTAAGAGGTAATCTGGTTCATCTGACCGATTTTCTCTTCAAGGGTCATTCTGGATAAAAGAGACTCTACTTTTTTCTCGGTTGCCGCATCGCTACCTTTATTTGCCACTTGTGTACAAGAGACAAAAGGCAGAAGGAGCAAGCAAGTGGAAAAAATTCTTATAGCTTTCATACCTATTCAATTATTTTTTTCTGAAATACACGTACATAGTCAATCTCGTAAGTTGCGGGCAAGGCCGACTCATCTATACCCTGAGCGCCTCCCCAGTCACCTCCCCATGCAAGATTCAACTTCAAGTAGAAAGCTGTATTAAAGGGCCAGGTGTTTTTATTTCCTTTTTTATCGTTATCAAAAGTAAAGTAGCACTTACCATCCACATACCCTTTGATAAAGTCTTCCGTCCACTCAACGGCATATACATGAAACTCCGTTTGAGCAGTCGGCACTTTTATGGTTCCTGATTTTTGAGTACCTATAGAATGATTATAAGCTTTACAATGAACTGTTGATAAAATCACATTAGGATCATAACCCACTTCTTCCATGATATCAATCTCACCATCATCGGGCCAAGCTGTATAATTCTTCGGCATCATCCAAAATGCAGGCCAGGTTCCTTTTCCTGTCGGTAGTTTTAGGCGAGCTTCAAAATAGCCATACTTCCAACTTTCGACTGTATTCATACGAATAGAATAAACCTCATTACCCACCTTCTTAGCAATAATCTTCAGCGTCCCATTACTTACCTGAGCACAAGTTTCTCCATTCTTCGAACCAGGAATGTAGTTCTGTATCTCATTGTTTCCCCAGCCACTGGCACCTGTCTCATACCACCACAATGATTCGTCGGGCGTAGACAGTTTGGAGTCATTAAACTCATCCTGCCATATCAACCGATAGCCCTCAGGAGTGTCGATATCCGGATCTACAATATCAGGTTTTGCTTCTTGTGATACCGGAACAGAAACACGTGTGGTACCTGACTTTACCACTACCGCCCCCTCTCGGGGTTGGTAAGTGGTATTAGCTTTGACCGTTACTTCAACTGTCCCCTGCAGAGTATTACTCAATATTTTACAAGTAATCCAGTCTTCATTGCTGAAAGCAGTCCACTCCTGATCGGACTTAACCGAGAGTGTTGTAACGGAGCCTTCATAAGTAGCCGTTATCTGAGTTGGCACTACGCTGACTACAGGAGAGGATACTTCCGGTTCGCCATCGCTACTGCTACAGCTAAAGAAACCGAGCAGGCAGGTAAAGAAAGAAAGTATTGTCATTAGCTTTATATTCTTAATCATATCAGTCTTTATGCTTTTGTAAGATGATGTCTTTAATCGTTACATCAGTATTGGCAGGATTACCTCCGAAGTCAAATACTAAAGATATAGCATGCATAGCTTCAGGAGCTTTCACAGAAGCTGCCCAAACAGCTTTTTCGGAATCAGCAACTAAATCCACTTTCTTATCAAAGAAGAAGTTACCATCATGCTTGATTTCTTTACCATCTTCACCGATTTCATTGGTCTGCACCAATTTAACAGTTACATTTTTAAGATCCGCTGTTGAATTTAAGATAACATGGAAGTCATAGGCAGTCTCTGTGTCAGCTGTAAGATCAGTCTCAAATGAGAACTGATTCTGCCATGCTTCTGCAGTAGCTTCCGGGAAAGACAAAGAATAAGATCTGCCATCAATGACCAAAGCCGGATTAGGTTTGGGACTCCAGTCACTATTTGCATAAAAGAATTTGTTAACATAGGTCATGCCATTCCAAAGGTTATCCTTACTATCGACAGCAACCCATGTAGGTTCAGGAGTTTCATCGATCACAGGAACTTCAGTGCCGTCGTCATTAGCATGGTCCTTTAACACAATACTTTCAATAGTCATATCCGTGCCAGCTGCATTGCGGCCAAAATCAAAAACAAGCTTCAGATTGGCGATATCAATGCCCGGCATATTACTCTTCCAGAAGCAAAGCGGTTCGTTAGCTTCCAGTTTTATGCCTTTTTGTTCAAAATAGAAATTACCATCATCCGTACTATCCACCAATTTTACTGTAACATTGGAGTGTGCTACTGAAGCTGTAAGAATTACTGAAAAGTCATAATTCTTAGTAGCCTCTGTTGAAATATTGGTTGCCATTGCCATTTGCGCTTGCCAAGTATCATCAGTAGCCTCCGACAATTTTACAGTATAAGTACCATTTTCCAATGTATATGCAGGATCTGCGATAGCCGACCATCCCGGAGCATAATAAAAAGTGGGAGCCGCTATCGTAGCCTTCGTCCACATATTAAAATCACTTTCATACACAAATCCACCGAAACCATTCATTATCGTCTTATTGATGCGGAAAGTTTTGGATATACTACCATCACTTACACCATTGGCATTAGCAATTTTTACATCTACACTGTAATCTCCGGCTTTTCTATAATATTTCTTCATTGAGAATGAAGATGAATAGGTCTTACCGTCAAATATCCAGACAGGAGTAATGCCCGGTTGAGCGTTAAAAGTAAAAGTTACCCAATTGGTTTCCTGATCCACATCTATTTGAATCGTATTTTCATAAGTTGATGCAACCGGAATGCCGGCTTCATTAGGTGATGTAAAGTCATCGGGTGAGCAGGCTGTGATGCTAAAAGCCATAGCCGTCGTCAGCAACATTCCTCCGATATAGCTATATATTTTTTTCATAATCCTTCTTTTTTAATAAATTAATAATTGTTTTGAATTAAAGTACCTTGTGCAGCATCAATTTCGCTCTGCGGAATAGGCAGATGCTTCTTATTTGCTGACCAGGTATTTGTACGGTAACCATATCCATCGGGCACCAACACACTGGTAGCTTTACCTGTACGTATCAAATCCCAATAGCGTTTACCTTCACCCACAAACTCAAGATGACGTTCGTCTATGATATTATCAATTGTTGCTTCTTTTTCAGTAGTCAATCCGGCACGTTTACGTACGCGATTCAAGTATTCTCTTGCATCACCCGAACCTGCACCGCGAGTAATCAATTCAGCTGCATTCAGCAGAGTTTCAGAGAAACGATAGATACGAAGGTTGTTATTCCAGTTCAACTGTGCATCTGCTTTATGACCGGAATTATCACCAGTATGTGCAGCATACTTTTCGAGAAAATAGCCTGTATCCTGGTAGCGGTGATTATAAGTAAGCTGGTTCGTAGGATTTGCAGCATTATGAGCATCAATTGCAGCCTGTGCATTCCAGCAAGTGGCATCACGACGGGTATCATTATTGGCATAACGTTCATACGTTTCCAAACGAACCGGACAGAATCCCCATCCTTCATCATGTCCATCTGTTCCGTTAGGCCAGGTATGCGGACTAACCAGTGTAGGTAATACAGTACCGCCTGCATTCAATGGGCCATCCCATGAACGAATAGCATCATCATCTTTATAGTTTACTTCAAATATAGATTCCTTACCCCATTCATTTGCTTCCTTGAAGATACCAGCATAATTTTCAAGCAAACCATACTGAGTGCTACCGATAATCTCCTGCATATACTGTAAAGCTTTACCATAACGGGATTCATCATTCTGATACATTACAATTTCAGCATAAAGCATATATGTCATAGCCTTGGTCACACGGCCATAATTATCTGCTTTTTCTTTCATCGGAAGAGCATTACTTGCAATCACACCTTCAAGATCAGTAATGATATTTTCATACACCTGATCTGCAGATAATTGTTCCGCAAGATAGGGGGATGTCAGGTTTGTATTATAATATGGTATATTACCCCAGAACTTCCACAGCCAATTGTAGTAGAGTACACGGAGAGTGATAACTTGAGCCTCGTAATATTTCCGATTCTCCTCAGTTACATTATCTCCTGCCCAACCTAGGTAAGTAATGACATCATTACAACGCTTCACACCACTATAAGAAACAGTCCACAGCCCTTTAATCACATTTGTAGGAATTGCTTCAAAATTCATCATCAAATGCCATGCCTGATTATCTGTTCTGTCCTGACCGCCAATCCAAAGATCATCAGCCATGATATCACTCATAAGAGTTACAGGATTATATTCACCCATTGCCCAATCGGACCAATGCAGAGGGTCATAAGCTGCTACTACTGCTTCCTGAATATGCGCATCGGTAGTAAAATAAGAATTAATTGTTTCATCTGTTGGAGAAGAAACCTCCAAAAAGGATTCTGAACATCCTGTAGCCAAGAAAGCGGACGCTATCAAACTTGCTACTATATATTTATATCTTTTCATAACTTTTTATATTTTAAAGATGAGAAATTAGAAAGTGAGGTTAGCACCAATCGTCCATGTTCTGGCCTGAGGATACACACCATAGTCAACACCAAGTGAAGTACCACCCGATGAAATTTCAGGGTCGAAACCATGATATTTAGTGAAAGTAAACAAGTTCTCTGCTGCTACGTAGAAGCGCAGTGAAGAAACAAACACTTTCTGTGTTAATGCCGCCGGCAAAGTGTAGCCTATTTGAATGTTTTTCAGACGCAAATAACTGCCATCGTAAACATACAAATCAGATGATTGCCAGTTTGTATTATCACCCAGCATAAAACGAGGGATACGGTTAGAAGTACCTTCACCGGTCCAACGGTTCAGCATCCATGAAGGAAGATTAGTAGCAGAGATGTCGGTACGGCGAGTTGCATCATAAATATCATTACCCATAGTACCTTGCCACATCATACTCAAATCGAAGTTCTTCCAACTTACATTCAAATTAAGGCCATAAGTCCAGTCAGGCATACCTTTTCCGATATCGGTACGGTCATCAGCATCAATTGAACCACTTCCATCCACATCCACGAAACGAACATCACCGGGAACTGCGTTCGGCTGTATCAATTCTCCCTTAGAGTTAGTATAAGCATTCACTTCATCCATATTCTGGAATACACCTGCAGTTTTGTATCCATAGAAGTATGGGAAAGGTTTACCATTCTGAGCACGGCTGATTGTACCTGTACCTTGGAAAGAATCAAGGTTTGCCCAACCAGATTCGTTTCCATATTCAATCAGCTTATTCTTTAAATAGGTCAGATTACCACCAATGCGGAAGTTCCAGTCAGATACGCGGAATCTGTATGCTGCTTCCAATTCAATACCACTGTTTTCCATCTTACCTACGTTACCAATCGGTTTGGATTCACCCACATAGGAAGGGATATTCATTTCCATCAACATACCATTGGTAGTTTTCTTGTAATAGTCGGCAGTAAAAGTCAAAGCGTTATTAAAGAAACCAAAGTCAATACCAAAGTCCAACTGTTCTGATTCTTCCCATTTCAGGTCAGGATTAGCGAGTCCACTGGCCTTCACCCCATTGATCACCTTTTCTCCGGCTCCGAAAATGTAATTGTTGCCGGTTGAAGTTAACACAGTATATTTAAAGTTACCTATGTTTTCATTACCGTTCTTACCCCAAGAGAAACGAACTTTTGTAGATGTCAGCCACTCAGGACGTCTCTCCATAAACTTTTCGTTTGTTAAATTCCATCCAAGTGAGAAGGAAGGGAATACAGCGTAGTGATTATTAGATCCGAAACGGGAAGAGCCGTCACGACGGATTGTAACCTGAAACATATACCGTTCGTCATAGTTATAGCTGGCCCGTGCAAAAAGAGAAGCCAATGTAGCTATCTCAGAAGGAGCACCCGCTGCTGTCTGATCACCATCCGCCGCCTGTCCGGTACTTGCATTGATATAAGGACGGCTATAATTGATAATATTGTTACGTGTACCTCTAAGATATGAACCGGTGTTCTTCTTGGCTGACTGACCTAACAATACTGAGAAAGTATGCTTGTCAATCGTCTTATCATACATCAACACATTTTCCAACTGCCAAACAGTCCCGTCATGCTTCTCTGAGTAGGCAGTAGAGCGTGATGAAGCACCACCACTTCTCAAATAGTAAAGAGGAGTATAACCATCATTGCCCCAAAAAGAGAGGTCGGCACCATAAGAAGTCTTGAATTTCAGGTTATCCCATAATTGCAGTTCTGCAGAAAAATTAGCCACAAACTTATGGCTCCAGTTCTTAGCGCCGGGCAAAGAAAGATTAGCAATCGGATTGGTCATTTCACCAAATTCCGAACCGGGAATACTAAAGAGCTTGCCGTTACGTGGATCAAAAATCGGAGTGTAGTCCGTTGTATTAGCATACTTGTCAAGCTGAGCCTGTGCAGCATCTCCTTCATCATAAACGGTCAACATCGGAGATAAAGCCAAAGCAGAACCTAACGGAGATCCCCAAGTGGAATTAGCTTCGATACCGGTACTTTTAATACGGGCATAAGAAAGGTTGGAAGTCACTTTCAGACTGTTCAACCAATTGCGGTTCTTAGATTCATCAAAGAGAGTATATTGTGTATTGCTACGCAAAGTCAGACGCTCATAGTTAGAACGATTAAAGTTACCACCCACAATACCATCTTGGGTATAATAACCAGCTGAGAACAAATAGTTCACCTTATCACTCGCACCACTCACACTCACCTGATGATTCATTACAGGAGCATTATCATTAAATACTTCATTCTGCCAATCAGTTCCCATACCATAAGAGTATGGATCGTTGTATTTGGGAGCTATACCTGCATTAATAGCACCCTCATTCATCATGAGCGCATATTCCGTAGCATTCAGCACATCCCGATTCTTCCATGCACTTTGCCAGCCGTAAGAAAAGTCATAAGTCACTTTCGTCTTACCAATCTTACCGCTTTTAGTAGTAACAAGAATTACACCATTCGCAGCACGCGCACCATAAACAGCACCCGAAGCAGCATCTTTCAGAACTTCGATAGAAGCAATGTCACTCGGATTCAAATAATCCAGACCACCTTCAATAGGCATACCGTCTACAATATAAAGAGGATCGGCTGCACCATTTTCCGTACGAATCGTACCTACACCACGTACACGAATCTGAGCTGCTGCACCCGGCTGACCGGAAGAGGAAGTAACTGTAACACCAGCTGCCAAGCCTTTCAAAGCATTATCCATACGAACCGGAGCTGTATTTGCCAAATCCTCAGATGATACTCTGGCAATAGACGCTGTTACCACACTCTTTTTCTGAGTACCGTAACCAATAACCACTACTTCGTCCAATGCTTCAGAATCTTCTTGCAGAACAATTTTAAGCTCACGCTTGCCATTTACCGGAATTTCCAATGATTTGAATCCTATATAAGAAATAGAAAGGATTGCGTCGGAGGGAACCGACAAAGCAAATTCACCGTCTATACCAGTGATTGTTCCCGTAGTGGCATTACCTTTCACCACCACATTTACTCCAGGTAAGGGTTCATTGTCCGCACCACTTATCACTGTACCTTTTACCTGTATATCTTGTGCATATACAGAAGCTAAGGTAAAGCTTAGTAAAAATAAAACTGATAATAACTTCTTCATAAGTTTTACTAAATTAAGATTAACAATTCTCGGTTATGTTCTCAATCGAACACTGCAAACATAGAGTAAAATGCAATAAAAAAAGCCCTAAGTACCCATTCTTAAATACGTCAATTCAAAATCCAGAATACGTTATCAATACGTCAAAAACAAATAATCAATTGATAATCAATAAGAATACTATACTTTCATCGAATACGTCATTGCATGTTATAGAACATAGAATACTATTTTTCTAAACTACAATAACACTAAAGCCGGGCAATTTATAAAGGAAGTTAATAACAGAAATACGAGAGAATTTAAAGATTATCGGTTGAACAACTCAAAAGTGAATTTGCAACCTATCTCCTTAAATTTCCAGTTGGCAAAGCTGCCAAAGACTCCGAAATCAAAAATATTGGTACCGATGCCATAGCCAACCTCAACATAAGGATTCAGATGCGGAACAACCAAAGCATTCAGATAAAGGCGCTCATTGAGCACATGCTGTGTATACTTCACCAAATGGCGCAACATCAGGAAAGGAGATTCGTATGTCAAATGCCCACGAAGGTATTTACGGGAGGAGTTGTACCACCGCCCGTCAAGCAGCTGGAATACTCCCCCAATTTCATCATTCCATCCTACAGGAAGATTCGAACGGGTAAAGTTAGCAAAATCCACAAAGTATATATCTTTTTGATTGGTAAAAGCGCCCCATCCAAAGCGGAGATAAAAATCACGCATCAATCCCAAAGGAATGGAGTGCTGAATATCTACTTCGACACGCTCATAGGTACCGGTACTCTTAAAAACCCCATTGATGCCCCGCTCCCAGTCCACTGAAATACTGGGATATTTGGAATGTAAGTTCACTTTGCGATCACCATTCATATAATAGTATTGCCCGGGAGTCCACGTCAGACGGACACGCGGAGCAAAACTATTGTATGAATGACGCATTTTCTCTGTCCAATCAGGATAAACTTCTGAAGAGGGCACACTTCTTGAAGCCGACTTGGTGGATACATACATTGAGCGATTGGCTTCCGTACGCTTATGCATGGAGAAACCAACATCCAGTGACAAGCCATTTACAATTTCCCAACTATGGCGCACCTGCAAGTATAAGTCATTAAAGTAATCCAGTTGCACCTGATCAAAATCGAAAACACTATCCGGAATATTTTTCAATTCATCCAACATCCTACTACTATAGATGCGGTGACCATTACCTACGCTGATATGAAGAGCTGCACGCTTGCGTGGCCAGTAATCAAAATCCGACTTTACAGACCAATAAAACTCATTATACTTGAAGTTATAACCCAATCTGGGAACGAGACGCAACAGACGGTCGCCCGTAAAAATACGGTTGTACTTAAATTCCTGCCGATAAGAAAAACCATTCTTCCCGCTATAACTCAGCAAGAAGGGATTGATAAGCGGTGAACAGCGGACACTTCCCAATTTCGAAAGGTCCACCGTATAACGGCTGATAAGTGCATCACCTATCTGCCCCCAGAATTCCAGATTCTTATTTTTGGGTTTCTTATATCGATATGAAGTATCACGGCTCAAAAAGAAATCCTTATATAAATCCTGTTCATGTTCAGTCAACGGAATCGGACGTATGCTCTCGAAATAAGAACTATCTTTCCTGTAGCTATTCGTATCACTGCGTAATGTATAGGATTCCGACAAATCATACTTGCTTTTCAATCTCTTTCGCTCCAACTGTGAAGGGTCTTTCTGAATAATGGTTTTATAATCAAGAGCAGCAATATAATTAGCATCAACCACATTGCCCAAAAAGCGGAAAGTAGCATCCACATCATAATGTACAGGCAAGAACTCATCCGACTCACCCACATCCCCCATACGTATCATATTGTCGAAACGCAACATTTCAGAACGTCCGCTAAAATGCATCTCACGTACACTCCATACATTCTCGCTGACCACCATGTGCCCGCTCACCAACTGAAAACTCTTGCTTTTCGGCTTGAAACTAATCTTATATCGCAAATCATGCACTTTACCCATTACGGAATCGACATGATAAGAATAATATTTCATTGCATTTGGAGCCAGAGGCGAAAGGAGCTTATCATACAATAAGGTAGAAGCATAGACATTAACATGAAAATATTCTGGCAACCTGCCATCCAGCTCCCAAAACTCAGAAGAAGTGCCGACACTCGCTTTTACCTTCTGATCATAAATGTCGGGAGCAGTAAAATGCAAGTCACTATAAGTCTCCATCATATATTCCCTCACTCCTTTCCGGATACGGAACATGGTAGGAATAAAGCGCAAAATATGATTTTTCTTGCGAAGATTCACCTTTCCCTTAATATAAAGATCAGCTCTATAGTCGTCGATAATACTTTCATAAAAAGGGGCAAAGAAGATGACCTTCTTCATAATAGAGTCCGCAGAAAGTAATTTCGCATTGTAAGGGTCAGGGACAAAAGATGCGTGCACTTTCGGACAAGCTGAAAGCAAAAGACATAGCAAGGTTCCTATACAAAAGACATGTTTCAACGATAATACCTCCAAATATATAGGGACAAATATAGAAAAAAAGGTTGTAAAACGAAGGAATAGCCATTTTTTTAATATATACCAAATACATACCAAGCCCGTACCAGATCTGGCTCCAATACAGCATTGATACTCCCAAGAGTAGAAACAGCAAGTATCACAATTTGCACTTTTTGCAATACAAGCAACTCTTTTCAGGGGGTATCTGCAAGAAAAATTGCATTATTTTCAAGAATACCCCCTAAAAAATAGGGGTACTTCCAGAAAAAACATATAATTTTGCACCCAACAATCAACAAAAGGAAGACAAGTATGTCAAAAATGAGATTCTACGCCTTGCAAGAGCTCGCCAACCGGCGCCCTCTTGAAGTTACTACCCCTTCGAACAAATTATCCGATTATTACGGAAGTCATGTGTTTGACCGCAAAAAAATGCAGGAGTACTTACCCCGGGAAGCTTACAAAGCTGTGACAGATGCCATAGAAAAAGGTACCCCTATCAGCCGCGAGATAGCCGACCTGATAGCAAACGGTATGAAGAGTTGGGCAAAATCCCTGAATGTCACTCATTACACTCACTGGTTCCAGCCACTGACGGATGGCACTGCCGAAAAACATGACGGTTTTATCGAATTTGGAGAAAATTCAAATGTAATCGAACGTTTTTCCGGCAAATTACTGATCCAGCAGGAACCGGACGCTTCTTCTTTCCCTAACGGAGGCATACGTAATACGTTTGAAGCTCGCGGATATACCGCTTGGGATGTCTCTTCGCCCGCTTTCGTTGTAGATACCACATTGTGTATTCCCACAATCTTTATCTCTTATACCGGTGAGGCACTGGACTATAAGACTCCATTACTGAAAGCACTGGGTGCTGTGGACAAGGCTGCCACGGAAGTATGCCAGTTATTCGATAAGAATGTGACCCGTGTATTCACGAATCTGGGATGGGAACAGGAATATTTCCTGGTAGATTCCGCCCTATACAATGCCCGTCCCGATCTTTGTCTGACCGGGCGCACGCTTATGGGACATTCGTCTGCAAAAGACCAGCAGTTGGAAGACCACTATTTCGGTTCTATCCCCCCACGGGTAACAGCTTTCATGAAAGAACTGGAAATAGAATGCCACAAACTTGGAATTCCGGCAAAAACACGCCATAACGAAGTTGCCCCCAACCAATTTGAATTGGCTCCAATCTTTGAGAATGCCAACCTTGCCAATGATCATAATCAGTTGGTAATGGACCTGATGAAGCGTATTGCCCGTAAACATAACTTTGCCGTGTTGCTGCATGAGAAGCCTTACAGTGGTGTTAACGGTTCGGGAAAACACAATAACTGGTCACTCTGTACAGATACCGGCATCAACCTTTTCGCTCCCGGTAAGAATCCAAAAGGAAACATGCTTTTCCTCACCTTCCTGGTGAACGTATTAATGATGGTTTATAAAAACCAGAATTTACTGCGTGCTTCTATAATGAGTGCAGGCAACAGTCACCGCTTAGGTGCCAATGAAGCACCGCCCGCTATTTTATCCATATTCCTGGGCAGGCAATTATCTGCCACTCTGGATGATATAGTACGTCAGGTAGGAGACGATAAAATGACTGCCGAAGAAAAAACAACTCTTAAATTGGGAATCGGACGTATTCCAGAGATTCTCCTCGACACGACAGACCGTAACCGTACTTCTCCGTTTGCTTTCACCGGCAATCGTTTTGAGTTCCGTGCAGCCGGTTCTTCATCCAACTGCGCAGCTGCTATGATTGCTATCAATGCTGCCATGGCTAACCAGTTGAATGAATTCAAAGCATCCATCGACAAACTGATGGAAGAAGGAATTGGTAAAGATGAAGCCATTTTCCGCATCCTGAAAGAGACTATCATCGCTTCCGAAGCTATCCGTTTCGAAGGAGACGGCTACTCTGACCAATGGAAAGAAGAAGCTGCCCGCCGCGGACTGACTAATATTTGCCATGTACCCGAAGCTCTGATGCACTATATGGACAACCAATCCCGTTCAGTATTGATTGGCGAACGTATCTTTAATGAAACGGAACTCGCCTGTCGCCTGGAAGTAGAATTGGAAAAATACACCATGAAAGTGCAAATTGAGAGCCGCGTATTAGGAGACCTAGCCATCAATCACATTGTTCCCATAGCAGTCAGCTACCAGAACCGCCTGCTGGAGAACCTACTCGGTCTTAAAGAAATCTTCTCTCCTGAAGAATACGAAGTACTAAGTGCCGATCGTAAAGAACTGATACGGGAAATTTCCAAGCGTGTAACTTCTATCAAAGTCCTTGTACGCGAAATGACCGAAGCCCGTAAAGTGGCCAATCATATGGATAGCTACAAAGATAAGGCTTTTGCCTACGAAGAAAATGTACGCCCATATCTGGAAAAGATACGTGATCATATCGATCACCTTGAAATGGAGGTCGACGACGAGATTTGGCCGTTGCCGAAATATAGGGAATTGTTGTTCACAAAATGATAATTTAGCGCTACGCGCTAAATTAAGTGACGAGCTATGAGCTACCAGTGCACAAGTTGCTGTGCTATAAACCTGAAAGCTATTATATAGTAACTTACACTCACATACCGAAAGCTACTTGTAGCTTGTATCCCGTAGCTTGTCACTTAATTCCATATTTGAAAATTCCTGCCCGATTACTGCATCTTTTCGTGTCTTTTGTGCAATATTTAATTTTTTCTTTTTACATTTGTGCTGTATAACACAGTTTTGCAGCAGTTATGGTAAAAATGAATTTGTCAGACGTGAATGTTCCGGAGCTGATAGCCGATATGTGGGAGCCCCTGAATGAAGAGCAGCGGGAATTTCTCGCGAACCATTTTACGCTCCAGAATTATAAGAAAAATGAGGTCATTCACTGCGAAGGTGAGACCCCGAAATACCTTATGTGTCTCTTGAACGGAAAGGTCAAAATTTATAAGGATGGTGTTGGCGGCAGAAGCCAGATTATCCGCATGATTAAGCCTGTAGAATATTTCGGTTATCGCGCCTATTTTGCCAAAGAAGACTATGTTACTGCTGCTGCTGCTTTCGAACCCTCTCTTATTTGCCTGATACCAATGAGCGCTATCACAACACTGGTTTCACAAAACAATGATCTTGCCATGTTCTTCATCAAGCAGTTGTCCATCGATCTGGGAATTGCCGACGAACGTACTGTCAACCTGACACAGAAGCATATTCGTGGAAGATTAGCTGAATCGCTTCTTTTCCTCAAAGAAAGTTATGGATTGGAAGAAGACGGTTCTACCCTCAGTATTTATCTGTCACGCGAAGATCTGGCAAACCTGTCTAATATGACAACTTCTAACGCTATCCGTACTTTATCACAATTCGCTACCGAACGCCTGATCACGATTGACGGACGAAAAATAAAGATCATCGATGAGGAAAAACTAAAGAAGATAAGTAAAATAGGATAAAGGATAGTGATTGTCTTCCCCCTAAAGGCTATTATTTTTTTCCTCTTCCCTATTTTACCCTATTTATAAACTTAACACACATAAATGCCATGAAAAAAGGATTGAGTGCTTTGCTATTAGCAAGCCTGCTGTGTGCCTCCTCCGGCTGTCAGCAAAATCAAAAAGAGGTAGTGAACGAGTATAACATCGTTCCGATGCCCAATCAAATGACTCCTCAAGAGGGACGTTTTCAGCTGAGTAATAAAGTATCTATCGCCACTGCCGGTTGCATTCCGGAAGTACAAGCCATTGCAGACAGCCTGATCGCCCGTATCCGGTTGACCTCCGGTATCTCTTTGCAAAGTAATCCGCAAGAAAATCCGGAACAACCTGATATACGTTTCGTTACGGAAGATGGAATGCCAAAAGAAGGATACAAGCTTTCTATCACTCCAAATGAAATCACCCTTTCAGCATCCCATCCCAACGGTTTCTTTTATGGAGTACAGACTATATACCAACTGTTGCCGCCTGCTGTTTATGGAGAAACAATAGTGAAACGTGCTAATTGGTCTCTGCCCGCTGTCGAAATAGAAGATTCTCCCCGTTTTCCTTACCGTGGTTTGATGCTGGATGTATGCCGCCACTTCTCCACCACCGATTATATTTATAAATTCATCGATATACTTGCCATGCATAAGATGAATACTTTCCACTTCCACCTGACAGATGACCAGGGCTGGCGAATAGAAATCAAGAAATACCCGAAACTACAGGAAGTAGGTTCAAAACGGAAAGAGACACTGATAGACTACTACTATGTAAACTGGCCGCAAATCTTCGATGGAAAAGAACATGGCGGATACTATACCCAAGAGGAAATCAAAAATATAGTAGCCTATGCAGCAAGTAAGTATATCACTGTCATTCCCGAAATAGAAATGCCGGGACATGCCATTGCAGCCCTTGCCTCCTACCCTGAACTGTCTTGCAGACCGGATACGACATACGAAGTAACCGGCACATGGGGTGTGTTCGAAGAAGTCTTCTGTCCCAAAGAAGAAACATTCCAATTCCTGGAAGGTGTATTGGATGAAGTTATTGAATTATTCCCCAGTTCATATATTCATATTGGCGGTGACGAATGCCCCAAGGATGCCTGGATGAAATGCGCACATTGCCAAGGATTAATCCAAAAGTTAGGTCTGAAAGACGACACCACTCCGAATGCCATTGACGGTAAGAAGCATACGAAAGAAGAAAAGCTGCAAAGTTACTTCATCACCCGTATGGAAAAATACCTCAACAGTAAAGGACGAAATATCATAGGCTGGGATGAAATCCTGGAAGGCGGACTGGCTCCCAATGCAACAGTCATGTCCTGGCGCGGTGTAGAAGGCGGTATCACAGCTGCCAAAGCCGGGCATGATGCAATTATGACTCCGAGTCCGTACGCTTATCTGGACCAGTACCAAGAGGAACCGGAAACTGCACCGACTACTATCGGTGGATATAACACACTCAAGAAAACATATAGTTATAATCCTGTCCCCGATGATGCGGAAGAATTAATAAAGAAACATATTATCGGTGTGCAAGGCAATATCTGGAACGAATATATGCAGAATGACGAACGCCGTGACTACCAAGCGTTCCCCCGTGCCATAGCCTTGGCTGAAACTGGCTGGACGCAAAACAGCAGAAAAAACTGGAACAGTTTCCGGAACCGCATGATAGAAGATTTCGAACGTATGGACGTTATTAATGTGAAAGCTTGCCGTAATTTCTTTGATGTAAACATCAACACTCATGTATACGACGGAACATTGAAAGCTGTACTGGAAACATTCTATCCGGATGCTGAAATCAGATATACAACGGATGGAAGTGCGCCGACTGCCAAATCCGAACTTTACACACAACCCTTCATCTGGGAAGGCAACATAGACTTACAGGCAGCCGCCTTCAAAGGTGGTAAGATGCTGGGCAAAGTAAACGGTAAGAAACTGTATGCAAACCTGATAAGCGGAAAACGATACACTACCACTCCTCATTGGGGCTGGATGAGTGGAGATATCTTCGGAGAAAACGATGTATTGGGCACAGATACCACTACACTGGGATTGACCAATGGAAAACGAGGTAATATCGCTTCTTTCACACCGTGGGTGGCTTTTAAACTGAACGAGAAAAACAACAATGAACTCGTATTCTCTGTAGATATGGAGAAACCGGTCACTATCAGTAAGGTCGTTTTCGGTACACTTTATAATCCTGCTTTCCGTGTTCTGCCTGCAAGTGCAGCCCGTGTAGAGGTATCAACTGACGGTAAGGAATTCAAGGAAATAGCTCAGGCATCCTACACTCGCGAATATCCGGAGCATGGCAGAAAAATGTTCACCGATACGCTGGAATGTACGCCTACCGAAGCACGTTACATCAAGGTGACATTGAAGAGCAGTGGAACATTGCGTAATGGTATTGACTGCCGTAAAGACTCACCAGAAGATATTATTCCTTCAGACTTATATGTAGATGAGATAGAAGTATATTAAAAGAGAAAAGCTCCGGATTGCAAGACAATCCGGAGCTTTTCTCTTTTAATATGAAGAATTTAGATCAAGCATTTGGATGAAAGATATCTTTCCGCTTCAAGTGCCGCCTTACAACCGCTACCCGCTGCCGTAATAGCCTGACGATAATGTGGATCAGCAATATCACCGGCCGCAAACACACCCGGCACTTTCGTACGAGGACTATCGCCTTCTGTTATGATATAACCTGTTTCATCCGTATCCAGATACGCCTTGAAGATATCCGAATTCGGCTGATGACCAATAGCCAGGAAGAATCCATCAATAGCCAAATCATAACGTTCTTCATCCGGTTCACCCATACGTTTCACCAGATGAACACCTTCTACACCGTTCTCTCCAAACAAACCTACGGCATTATGTTCAAACAGTACATCGATATTTTCATGCTTCATCACACGCTCTTGCATGATCTTAGAAGCACGTAAGAAAGGTTTTCTCACAATCAGATAAACCTTCTTAGCCAGTCCGGCAAGGTATACAGCCTCTTCACAAGCCGTATCACCACCACCCACTACTGCCACCACCTTTTTGCGGTAGAAGAAACCGTCACAAGTAGCACAAGCGCTGACACCCATACCGGCATATTTCTTTTCATCATCCAGTCCCAGATATTTAGCGGTAGCACCCGTAGCGATAATCAACGTATCTGTTTCAATCACTTTTTCTTCATCAATCGTCACTTTATATGGAGCTGCACTCAGGTCAGAAGCAGTTGCAATACCGAAACGCAGGTCTGCACCGAAACGTTCTGCCTGCTTGCGCAAGTCATCCATCAATTGTTGACCACTGACTCCTTCCGGGTAACCGGGAAAGTTCTCCACATCTGTAGTAGTTGTCAACTGACCACCCGGTTGCAATCCTTCATAAAGTACCGGAGAAAGGTTGGCACGCCCTGCATAAATAGCTGCAGTATAACCGGCCGGACCAGAACCTATAATCAGACATTTTACTTTTTCTGTTTCCATCATATCATTTTATATTAATAATTCATCTTAAATCAATCACTTCGGCAGTCGGATACACCTTCTTGTCGAAAGTGAAAAGATTATCATTGTAAGATTCTCCTGTTTTATAAGATGTAATGCGGATAGCTACGCTATTCCCACCCTTCTGAGTCATACTGATACACAGAGGTTGAAGAGTATCTTTTGTCACATAGATAATAACACACTGCAAATCCTGTTTTCTGTTAGAAGCTGTCAGTATCACTTCATAAGCAGGTTTACCCCCATAAGTATCAGCTTTACCCAACTTCATATGATACCCTTGTTTATAAATGGACAATAAGGCATAAGGGTTAATGCTTTGCAACTCTTCGGGAGTAGGTTCGGAGATATTCACTTCGTCACTGTTAGTAAGATAACTCCATTGCGTACGACCGTCAAACCAAGTCTTCACGCCATCTGCATCCAACAGGAACTTTTCTCCTTTCAAACGGATAACCCCTGTAGAACTTCCTTGCAAGATACTTTTAGCATACGTCTGAACCGTAAAATCAGCCTGAATACCTCCCGCCTGGCGGAAGGCAGTAGCTGTACGATCCAATATATCTTGGGCATCCATTTTCTGTGCCGAAAGCGGTAATGCCAGACCGAACAGGCAGATACAGATTAAAAGAACATTCTTCATCATTAGTTTAACACGATTTACAGTAAATTGTTCAAACGCATTTGCAGGTCATTTTCATCGACACAAAGCACCTCACGCGCTTTACTGCCTTGTGCAGGTCCCACAATTCCGGCTTTTTCCAATTGATCCATCAAGCGTCCTGCACGATTATAACCGATAGCAAACTTACGTTGGATCAATGAAGTAGAACCTTGCTGATGGATGACAATCAGGCGGGCAGCATCTTCGAACAACGGATCCAAACGTCCCATATCCACATCTCCCAGATCACCTCCGCCATCTTCACTGACATATTCGGGCAAGTAGAATGCAGTAGGATATCCTTGTTGCTTGGCAATGAACTTCGTGATTTCCGCCACTTCCGGTGTATCGATAAAGGCACATTGCACACGCACGGGATCGGCACCCTGCAGGAACAACATATCACCGCGTCCGATCAGCTGGTTAGCTCCCGGACGGTCGAGAATAGTACGCGAGTCTATCATGGCAGATACGCGGAAAGCAATACGCGCCGGGAAGTTCGCCTTGATTGTACCGGTAATGATATTTGTTGTCGGACGCTGTGTAGCGATAATCATGTGGATACCCACCGCACGCGCCAACTGGGCAATACGGGCAATAGGCAATTCAACCTCTTTACCTGCCGTCATTATCAAGTCACCGAACTCATCGATCACCACTACTATATAAGGCATGAATTTATGCCCCTTTTCCGGATTCAACTGGCGATTGATAAACTTCTCATTATATTCCTTGATATTACGCACATGTGCAGCTTTCAATAAGTCGTAACGTGTATCCATCTCTATACAGATAGAATTCAACGTTTGCACTACCTTGGTTACGTCTGTAATAATAGCATCTTCTCCATCGGGCAGCTTGGCAAGGAAATGATGTTCAATCACCGAATAGATACTGAATTCTACCTTCTTCGGGTCTACCAACACAAACTTCAGTTCAGCCGGATGCTTTTTATAAAGCAAAGAAGTGATAATGGCATTCAGTCCGACAGACTTACCTTGACCTGTGGCACCGGCTACCAGCATATGCGGCATTTTACAGAGGTCTACCATGAACACTTCATTGGTAATCGTCTTACCCAAGGCAACTGGCAAGTCATAAGTAGACTCCTGGAACTTTTTACTGCCGATAATACTCTGTCCGGAAACGATTTTCGGATTAGAGTTCGGCACTTCAATACCAATCGTTCCTTTTCCCGGAATCGGTGCAATGATACGAATACCCAATGCCGAAAGGCTAAGAGCGATATCATCTTCCAGACCGCGAATCTTAGAGATACGCACGCCTTGTTCGGGAGTGATTTCATACAGCGTCACCGTAGGCCCCACCGTTGCCTTGATCGTACTGATTTCAATACCAAAACTACGCAACGTATTTATAATCTTGTCCTTATTGGCATTCTGTTCCGCCATGTCAATAGTTGGCTCGGCATTATCGTAATGCTTCATCAAGTCGACAGTAGGATAGCGATAATTTTCCAGATCGAGACGAGGATTATAAGGTTCCTTTTCCGAACCTTTATATTCGTCGTCATCCTCTGCAGCTTCTATTTCAAAAGTAGGTTCTACCGCTGCAGGTTTCTCATGAAGAGAAGGAGCAGGATCGGAGACCGGGGTTTCAATAATCATAGAAACTTCTTCCCCCGACGGCTTGGCAGGTTGAGGTTCTGTAATACCACCTAAATCCAGTGTTATTTCATTTTCCGGTTCCATTACCGGCTCAGGAACTTCAATGGGAGTTTCTTCTTCTTTCGTATCAGCCTCCGCCACATCAGGAGCAGAAGCAGGTTTCTTCTTTCCTTTCGCCGTCCAAGAGTCTGTAAACTCTTCCGGTGTTTCACCTTTCTCTTCTTCTTCCTTCTGTTTGCGCTTCAAGAAACTGAGGCTAAACAGCCTCCGCAACCAGATCACGGTACGTGCACTGATATAGATAAGGAAACAGATAGCAGTCACCAACAAAATCATCCAAACGCCCGGCACGCCCACTTGCGACACCAGCCAATTGCTGACATTATATCCATGCATACCGCCCAGATATAAGAAAGAATCCTTGTATTGCTCCACAAAAGCGAATCCAAAGAAGACAGAAAACCAGACGAGCAATAGCGAGCATCCGATAAACCACTTCCAAAGCCGAACCACACGCACACGCATCAACTTCAGTCCCGCCACTGCGAGAAACACAAGAATGAAGAAAGACGATATGCCGAAGCAGTCGTTAATGAGATAGCTTGCCAACTGTGCACCACGCGAACCGGCATAGTTCTTCACTCCATTATTGGTAGAAGCCAGTTCCTGCGCACTGCCCGAGTCAATAATACTTTGATCCGCCGCTCCCGTAAAGAAGAACGAAGAAAAGGCTAATAGCAAGTATACTGAAAAGATGACCAGTACCAAGCCGATAACAAAGTGAATGGTTTCGTTTTTAAAGATTGCCCTTATTTTACCAAACAAGGAAAGAGTCTGTTCCGTATCTTTAATTGAATTTTTCTTAGCCATGAATATAATTCCTTAGTAAATGATAGATTGGTGCAAAAGTAACAAAAATATTCAATCCTTCCACCAGATACCTATCAATATCTGTTGATTACCTCTTTGGCTTTGTTTACAGCAGTAGCTGCCGGAATTTCTCCCAAACTCCGCTCGTCGAACATTTGCAATATTTTCTCAATATTCTTAATAGCACCTTTATTACCTTTCTTCTTAAATTCTTCTTTCAGAATACGCACTTTTTCAAAAGCTTGCACACCCTCGACCAGACGCTCCATGCGGATGGATGAACGAGCACCGGGATAGATCAGATAAGTATCCCCTGCCGCCCACGCGGTAAAACGGCTATCCTGCAACGGATTTTTCACCCAGCTATTCAATGCCCAACGCAAATAACCATCCAGATTTTCTTTAGCGCTATGCCATGCCAGCCATTCGGCTTCGGCAGGTGGGCTAAAAGTAAAGGTGTTCGGACGAGGTTCCGAACAGCAGGTATAATAAGTGGTTACTTTTCCGGCTTCACGGCGTGAATCAATCGTTTCAGGCGGGAATCTCTCGGCAATCGTAATGCAATAATCATCCAGTTCATCCACCAATTCAGGGTGATAAGTTCCGGCCAGTGAAACCTTAAAATCCTTATCGGCTTTGCGGATCACTTTTAATGTTTCCTGCATGTCTTTCATGAGGCGTTCATCCATAGCGATATGAGTAATCTCAAACCATCCTTTTTCCTTCAGATGTTGGGCAAACGATTTCAGCATCGTTATCCAGAACTCTTCGTAAGCAGCTTCTCCCAGCTTGGCATTCAAATATTTGAATGAATTGCTCGCCTGGTCAAAGTACTGAAAAGAAAGTCGCCAAGGTACCATAGAGAAACAACTGATTTGCTTCCTGACACCTGTGCTCATCATAAACTCCACCCATTTATCGAACACCATATAATCAAAATACCAGGTACCGTCGGCTTTCTTCAGCCAGGTGACCATGCTCTCGAAAGCATCATACGTCTGCCCGTTCCAAGGCTTGTGCATAATGGAAGCGGTAATCACTTTCCCGCCTGCATCGGCATACAACTTCATCAACGGGCGCATCAGTTCAAAATGTTTGTCACTGAATGGTTCCACCCCATAATAGCGCGCCACAGCATAGGGATTCTGCCATAGGTCCAGATGGAAAGCCCATTCGGAAGGAACAGGAAGGATACGGTTCTTTACATTAACAGTCAGTTTCAATTCAGACAAAGCAGTATCTCCGTTTCGCACGGTAACCGTTCCCGTATATTTTCCGGCTTTAGCATACTGCGGCACTCGAACACTGATCCAACCTCCTTGGGCAGAGTTGGCAGGAATCACCAGGGAAGGGGTAAGATGATCAAGTACATCCGCCACCAGAGTAGAGTCAAAGTCGGCACTGTTGCGATAGCCACATGCCCCCAATCCATTCTTGTTCAGTTCATCGGTCATAACATAGCGTACAAAACTAGTGCGAATATCGTCTTTACTAATGGTTTCGGAGCCGGAAGTCAGATCACTGACAGTGAAAGTCAGATTGTTTAATGTTTCAGGAGTCCACACTACCAGTTGGGCAGATACTTTTTCACCTTTCCAAGCTGTGAGATTAATATTTTTCTTTATTCCGGAAATAGCGGCAGGTTCTTCCTTCTTATACCGTATGTCCGTACTTCCCCAACTGACTTGCGGGACTTTCACTTCAGACCATAAAACCGGATTGACGGCTACTGGATTGGGAACCTCCTGATAAGATTCCGTATCTTGAGCATTCAGGCATACTGTAGAGAACAGGAGAGTTCCCAGGAATAAGAGTTTTGTCATAGGTTAACTACAAATTAGGGGTTTGGAAAGCAAAGATAAAGAAAAGGCAATGCGAAAACAAGGAAAGAGCGATGTTTTTAAAAAGAAAGAGTAAGACAATATTTTAACAAAAATAAGAATAAAGACGGCAGAAAATAAATGAAGAGAAGTAGTTTACAGATAAAAGTTATGCGGAAAACTTAAAATTGGAAACATTCAAACAGACTATTAATAAGTAGCGAAATCTTATGGAACTGTTCTTTAGGAGATGCTGCATCAACAGGATAATACACACTCCAAAGTCTTGACAGATGGAAATGTACACAAACCAGATGCTTATAGCTGCGTTAGCTTGCGCACTTATCTGCATCGGGTAACGCTTATAGCTGCGTTGGCTTGCGCACCTATCTGAATCAGGCGATGCACCTATCTGAATGTACTTTTCCCAGCTAAATTCTTTTCTTAAGTTAATAATTTATTTAAAATCAGATTTGAAAGTAAAGTTAACGGTTATAACTGTATATTCTACTACTTCCATCTAAAACATGAAGTTTTTCTGTTTATGTGTGTAACACAGCTTAAAGAAAAAGTAAGGAAATTCGCGCCTCCGAGTGCGTATGCGCCCGTACATCATTAATAAGAAAAAGACGGCACGGACGTATTATTCCACCGTGACCGCAGCTTATCTACCGGATTCTATTCCAAGATCGTTTCGGGTCTATATTCTCGAAATCTACCGTCAAGACTCCAGAATTGTAGCTGGCGGGTAGAATAATGGCGTCGTAGGTGGCGGTGAAGGCAACGGTGGCAGTGAAGGCAGCATAAATGTGAATGAAATGTTTAACGAACTATTGCTTAGTAAAATGCAAATAAATTTGCTACTGCACTCGGTTTGCACTATCTTTGCGTTTCAAAATCAAGTAGATTATGAAAAAAGAAAGCCAAGTGATATTCGACCGCAACGTGGTGGAGTTCGTCACCGTAGCTGCCGAGTTCTGTAAGTTCCTAGAACAGGCGGAGACGATGAAACGCGATACATTTGTCGATACCTCATTAAAGATACTTCCGCTACTTTACCTCAAGACTGCCATGCTACCCGAAACGGAAATAATAGGCGATGAGGCCCCCGAAAGCTATGTGACGGAGGAAACGTATGAAGTGCTTCGCATCAACCTTGCCGGTATTCTTGCCGAAAAAGATGATTATCTGGATGTATTCATACAAGATATGGTTTATAGCGACCAACCCATCAAGAAGAATATTTCCGAAGACCTGGCGGATATTTACCAGGCCATCAAAGATTTCATTTTCGTCTTCCAACTGGGATTGAATAAAACGATGAACGACTCTCTCGCCATCTGCCAAGAGCAGTTCAAAGAGTACTGGGGACAAACGTTGGTGAACACGCTACGTGCACTACACGACGTGAAATACAACCATGCCGCCGAAGAAGAAGACACAATTGAAGAAGATTTTGATGAAGAAGAATGCGGTTGTCATGGCCACGATCATGGTCATTGCGATTGCGACGATGATGATTGCCATTGCCACGGCCATCATCATCACGAATAAAGAAATTAATTATGGTTATTAAAAAAACAATCAATAAGGAAGCTATCAAAGAAATGCCCAAAGTTCTCTTTCCAGGACAAATACATATGGTACAAACCCCCTGGGAAGCAGAAAAGGCAGTTACTTACCTGAAGCAATATCCTTTGCTGGGAATTGACAGCGAAACCCGCCCGTCGTTCACCAAAGGGCAATCACACAAGGTGGCACTGCTACAGGTATCCTCTGAAAAAGATTGCTTCCTCTTCCGCCTGAACCTGACCGGCCTGACGCTTCCGATTATTTCGTTGCTGGAAAGCCCATCGGTCACCAAAGTCGGACTTTCGCTGCGGGATGACTTTATGATGCTGCACAAACGTGCTCCCTTTGAACAACGCGCCTGCATCGAATTGCAAGAATATGTCCGTATGTTCGGCATACAGGACAAGAGCCTGCAGAAAATCTATGGTATCCTGTTCGGTGAAAAGATTTCCAAATCGCAACGTCTTTCCAACTGGGAAGCTGAACACCTGACCGAACCTCAGAAACAGTATGCGGCTACCGATGCATGGGCATGCCTCAACATCTATAACCGACTGCAAGAATTAAAAATCAGCGGTGACTATGAGTTGGCACCGGACGAAACAGAGGAAATTATAACCCAATAATCAGTGTGATACTACTCACTCATCACTAACAGCTAATCGTTAATCACTATAACAGCATGTACAAAGTATATCTCAAATCTGGCAAAGAAGAGTCATTAAAACGTTTTCATCCCTGGGTGTTTTCGGGTGCTATCGCTCATTTCGACGGTGAACCCGAAGAAGGCGAAGTAGTAGAAATTTATACTTCCAAGAAGGAATTCATTGCCAAAGGACATTTCCAGATTGGCAGCATTGCCGTACGCGTACTCTCTTTCCATCAGGATGAGGCTATCGATTCCGATTTCTGGAAACGCAAACTCAGTATTGCTTATGAGATGCGCCGCAGCATTGGTATTGCAGAGAACCCAACTAATAATACTTACAGACTGGTACATGGAGAAGGGGATAACCTCCCCGGACTAATCATTGATATTTATGCCCGCACCGCCGTGATGCAGGCACACTCTGCCGGTATGCATCTCGACCGCATGGAAATAGCCAATGCTCTCAGTGAAGTAATGGGTGATAAAATAGAGAATATCTATTATAAATCAGAAACGACTCTTCCCTTCAAGGCTGATCTTTACCCTGAAAACGGTTTCTTGAAAGGAGGCAGCACTGATAATGTAGCTATGGAATATGGACTGAAATTCCATATTGACTGGTTGAAAGGACAAAAGACAGGTTTTTTCGTTGACCAACGTGAAAACCGCTCCTTGCTGGAACGTTATGCAAATGGACGTTCCATATTAAACATGTTCTGTTATACCGGTGGCTTCTCTGTTTATGGTATGCGTGGAAATGCCAAACTGGTACATTCCGTAGACAGTTCAGCCAAAGCAATTGACCTCACAAATAAGAATATAGAATTGAATTTCCCCGGTGATGCCCGCCATGCAGCTTTTGCCGAAGATGCCTTCAAATATCTGGATCGTATGGGTGACCAATACGACTTGATTGTTCTGGACCCGCCTGCATTTGCCAAACACCGCGATGCTTTGCGCAATGCCCTGCAAGGTTACCGCAAACTGAATGTAAAAGCTTTCGAGAAGATCAAACCAGGCGGTATTCTATTTACTTTTTCCTGCTCGCAAGCAGTCAGCAAAGAAAACTTCCGCACGGCAGTCTTCACAGCAGCTGCAATGTCCGGTCGCAGCGTTCGCATCCTGCATCAACTGACGCAACCCGCCGACCATCCGGTAAGTATATATCATCCCGAGGGGGAATATCTGAAAGGATTAGTGTTGTATGTAGAATAAATAGTGCATGTACTTTGGTCCTTATAAAGGGGGAAAGCACTCCTTATATTCTAAAAGATGTTAAACCAAAGAAGAAAATCACTAAAACGTTATGTTGTATAACATAAAACCTCTACATTTGCACTGTGTTTTTCATGGTATTAGATTTAAGGTTAATAAAGATTGGCTGTCTGGGATAGATAGCCTTCTTTTTTTATATACACTTGCCTACTTCACTTTTTACCATCTATTCTTCACCATTCTTCACTTTTATGTGCTTTTTATCAATTAACTTGCTCACGCAATCAACGAAAATATTATATTTGCATCTATTATTTAATGTGAAAAGGAAACACACAAATTAGAAAAGTCATGAGTATAAAAGTTCGTTTGATTATCATGAACTTCCTGCAATTCTTCGTATGGGGGTCATGGTTAATTTCATTAGGAGGTTACATGGGCAGAGAACTCCACTTCGAAGGAGGCCAAATCGGTGCAATCTTCGCAACCATGGGTATCGCCTCTCTGATTATGCCTGGCATCATTGGTATCATTGCCGATAAATGGTTTAATGCAGAACGCTTATACGGACTTTGCCACATTGCAGGGGCTGCCTGTCTTTTCTATGCTTCCACGGCTACGGGATATGACCAGATGTATTGGGCAATGCTACTCAATTTATTGGTATATATGCCTACTTTATCACTGGCCAATACAGTTTCGTACAATTCGCTTGAACAATATAAGTGTGACCTTATCAAGGATTTCCCACCCATTCGCGTATGGGGCACTATCGGTTTCATTTGTGCAATGTGGGCGGTGGACCTTACCGGATTCAAGAACTCAAGCGCCCAACTCTATGTAGGTGGTGCATCCGCATTAATGCTGGGTCTGTACTCTTTCACCCTGCCAGCATGTAAACCTGCCAAGACCGGAAAGAAATCACTGATTTCTTCTTTAGGACTGGATGCATTCGTACTATTCAAAAGAAAGAAAATGGCTATTTTCTTCTTGTTCTCCATGCTTCTGGGAGCAGCGTTGCAGATTACCAACACGTATGGCGATCTTTTCTTAGGTAGTTTTGCCAGTATTCCGGAATATGCAGAGTCTTTCGGTGTGAAGCATTCGGTTATCCTGCTATCCATCTCGCAGATGTCCGAAACATTATTTATTCTCGCCATACCTTTCTTCCTGAGACATTTCGGAATTAAACAGGTCATGCTAATCAGTATGTTTGCATGGGTATTCCGATTCGGATTGTTCGGGTTCGGTGATCCGGGCTCCGGACTGTGGATGTTAATCCTATCCATGATTGTGTATGGCATGGCATTCGATTTCTTCAACATTTCAGGTTCGTTGTTTGTTGAACAGGAAACCAGTTCCAATATCCGCGCCAGTGCCCAGGGATTATTCTTTATGATGACAAACGGCTTGGGCGCCATTATTGGAGGATACGCCAGCGGTGCCGTAGTAGATGCCTTCTCGGTATATGCCGACGGCAGACTGGTGAGCCGAGAGTGGCCTCAAATTTGGTTGATCTTTGCTGCTTATGCATTGGTTATCGGTATTTTGTTTGCCTTGGTATTCAAGTACAAACACCAGCCGGAAGAAGCAGCAAATAAAAAGCAGTAAGTAGCAAGTGGCTGGTAGCTGCCAGCCACTCGGAAAAATATTATGGATAAAAAGAAGAAAATAGAACTAGAAGTACTAAACATTTCCAATAGTCAGGAACAAGCAGGAGCTTACGCTTTGGTATTGGGAGAAGTGGAGGGCACCCGCCAATTACCGGTTATCATTGGTGCGGCGGAAGCGCAGGCAATGCTAATCAGCCTGAAAGGGATTATTCCACCACGCCCCTTGACTCATAACCTTTTCGCTTCGTGTCTGGAAGTATTGGGAGTGAATATGATGCGTGCTCTTATCTACAGGGTAGACAATGGTGTATTCTATTCTTATATCTACCTGAAAGCAGACGATGCGATCATTCGCATGGATGCCCGCACATCCGATGCGGTTGCTATGGCTTTACGGATGAAAGCCCCCATCTTTATTTACGAGGAGATTCTGGAAGCGGAACAACTCAAAACCGGAAAAGAGAACGAAACTGGCAGTGTAGCTCCTATGGGCGAAAACCCTTCCCCACATGATGATGAATTCTTCCACGGAGATACGATGGAGATGCTACAAAAGGCATTGCAAGAAGCCATAGCCAACGAGAATTACGAACGAGCAGCCCACATCAGGGACGAAATTACCAAACGAAAAGAACAGCAATAGACTTATGCATGTATTCTATACACCCGACATACAAACCCGTGCCGAACTTCCCGAAGAAGAAGCCCAACACTGCATCCGCGTACTACGCCTCAATATTGGCGATCAGATTACATTGACCGATGGCAAAGGCTATTTCTATCGTGCAGAAATCAGTGCTGCTACCAACAAGCGTTGCATGGTAAACATTCTGGAGACCATTTACCAGGAACCTTTATGGAACGGACATCTGCACATTGCCATGGCCCCGACCAAGAATATGGATCGCACAGAATGGTTTGCTGAAAAAGCCACTGAAATAGGCTTCGATGAACTGACTTTCCTGAACTGCCGCTTCTCGGAACGGAAAGTTATCAAGATCGAACGTATCAGTAAAATACTGGTGTCAGCCATCAAACAATCCCTTAAAGCCCGTTTGCCACAACTGAATGAAATGACGGATTTCAACAAGTTCATCGCGCAGCCTTTCAAAGGACAGAAGTTCATAGCTCACTGTTACGAAGGAGAAAAGCCGCTATTGAAAGATGTGCTCCGCAAAGGAGAAGATGCACTGGTATTAATCGGTCCGGAAGGGGATTTCAGTGAAGAAGAAGTGCAAAAGGCAATAGAAAACGGCTTTACTCCCATTAGTCTGGGAAAGTCGAGACTGCGTACAGAAACGGCAGCTCTAGTGGCCTGCCACATTCTGAACTTACAAAATCAATGATAATCACACTTAAATAATAGTTATATGAAGAAAAGTTTGTTTCCCCGTTTGGCGTTGATGGCTGTAGTGGTCGCTCTTGTCAGCGCATGTTCCCAGAAGAAGCAAGAATACACCGATGTGATTCCTGCCAATGCTCATACGGTAGTCAGCATCAACCTGAAATCATTGGCTGACAAAGCAGGCCTCAATGACAAGGAGAACAAAGAAGTACAGGAAAAGCTGACGAATGCTTTGAAGAGCGGCATGAACGCTGCAACATTCCAGCAAATGGAAATGATAATGAAAGATCCGAAGAAATCGGGAATCGATGTATCGGAACCTTTGTATATCTTCACCACGGAAACATTCCCTACTACTATCGTTGCCAAAGTCAGCAGTGAAGACGACCTGCATGCACTGCTGGAAACATTGGAGAAAGAAAAAGTCTGTCAGCCTCTGGCAAACGGTGACGGTTTTCAGTTCACACAAATGGGGAATCAGGTACTCATAGCATATACTCCTTCAGTGCTTATGCTGACCAATTATAGCGGCACTACCCAGCTTGAGAAAATCAAAGAGAATATTCCTGCCTTGCTGAAACAGACGAATGAAAACAGCATTGTTTCAACTACTATCTTCAAAAAGATGCAGAAGATGGGAGGAGATATCAGCACTATGTTCTCTCCGGCAAGCCTGCTGGGCCCTTATGCCAATATGATCAAAGCAAGCGATATGCCCTACAACATTGACCTGAAAGACATGAAAATGTTGGGAAGCCTTTCCTTTGATAAAGGTAAGGTAAGCATGAAGTATGAGAGCTTCACAGAAAACCCGGAACTGCAAGCTTTGTTCGACAAGCAAAAGAAGGCAACCTGCCCCATAGAAAACACTTTCTTGAAATACTTCCCGAAATCCACCCTGATGTATCTCAGCATGGGTATCAATGGAGAAGAGTTCTATAACATGTTGTTGGAAAATGAGCAGTTCCAGAAGAATTTCTCCATAGCCAAGGCTAATGAAGTAAAAGAGTTGTTCGGCACATTCCAGAAAGATATTGCAATGGGGCTGATAAACTTCACTATGAATAACGCTCCTACTTTCCTGATGTACGCCAGTGTAAAGAGTGCTGCCCCCGTACAGTTATTGTATGAGAAAAAAAGCGAACTGGGCTTAAAAAGAGGAGACGACATCCTGAAACTGGGAGAAAACGAATATGTATATAAATCAAAGGAACTGAACCTGTTCTTCGGAGTTCGCAACAATAGTTTGTATGCTACGAATGACGAAATGTTGTACAAGAGCATAGATAAAGCCGTTAATCCATCCATTAAGGATACCGAATTTGCATCCAACATCAAAGGTAAGAACAGTGCTTTCGTCATTAATGCTGAAGCAATTCTTGCTTTGCCAATTGTGAAGATGTTATCGGAATATGGCGGCACACAATATGCAACAGCTTTTGCTTTGGTTGACAAGATAGCTTATGTAGAGGCTGTTGGGGACCCCAATAATAATGCAGATATGGTTATTCAACTGAAAGACAAAAACGTAAATGCATTGAAACAGATTGTAAACTTCATCAAAGAGTTTGCAGGCATCTAATCTCGATAAATAATGGAAATCATTCATCTGCGGCAAACACTTCCCCAAGTGTTTGCCGACCGGGATGCCATTTCATCCGACGTATGGCATCAAGACCTTGTGCTACAAAAAGGAGAGCGGTATCTGATTGAAGCTGCTTCGGGCACAGGTAAATCCTCTCTATGCAGCTATATCTACGGATATCGCCGCGACTATCAGGGTATCATTAACTTCGATGAACGAAATATCCGTTCGCTCTCCATTCATGAATGGGTGGAATTGCGAAAACATTCATTGAGCATGCTGTTTCAGGAGCTACGTATCTTCCCTGAACTGACCGCACTGGAGAATGTACAGTTGAAGAACCGGCTTACTAACTATAAGAAGAAAAAAGAAATCCTTGCTCTTTTTGAAACGCTCGGTATCACTGACAAAGTAAATGAAAAGGCTGGAAAGTTATCTTTCGGACAACAGCAACGCGTAGCTTTTATTCGTGCTCTCTGCCAACCGTTCGATTTCATTTTTCTGGATGAGCCTATCAGCCACCTGGATGATGATAACGGTACACTCATGGGACGTATACTGACCAAAGAGGCCGAACAGCAAGGTGCGGGAGTGGTTGTTACTTCCATTGGAAAACATATAGAGTTAGAATATAATAAAGTGATGAAACTATAAAATTAGTGATTAGGACTTAGTGATAAGTGATTAACACCATGCGGAATGATAGCGCAGCCTACTAATCACTTATCACTAAACCCTAATCACTAATCACCTATCACTAAACGCTAATCACTAATAAAAGAACATAGAACTTCAATGAACAAACTTGTTTGGAAACTTCTCCGCCAACACATCAGTATCGGACAACTGACCGGCTTTTTCCTCGCCAATATCTTTGGGATGCTGATTGTATTGTTGAGCGTGCAATTTTATAAAGACGTCCTTCCCGTCTTCACGCAGGGAGATAGTTTCATGAAGAAGGATTATATCATCGCTACCAAAAAGATCAGCACCCTCGGCAGCATTACCGGACAAAGCAATACTTTCTCCAAAGATGAAATTAAGGAACTGGAAGCACAACCCTTCACACGTAGTGTAGGCGCTTTTACACCTACCCTTTTCAAAGTATCAGCAGGGCTGGGAATGGAGCAAGCCGGTATCCGCATCTCTACGGATATGTTTTTTGAATCTGTTCCCGATGAGTTTGTAGATGTCAGCTTGGACAAATGGCACTTTGACGAAGGTACACAAACCATACCTATTATCATTCCCCGTAACTACCTGAACCTTTATAACTTCGGTTTCGCACAGAGCCGCAACCTGCCGAAGTTGTCGGAAGGTGTAATGGGACTGATACAAATGGACATTGTGCTGCATGGCAACGGACGTGTAGAACAATACAAAGGGAATATTGTCGGTTTCTCCAACCGCTTGAACACTATCCTTGTTCCACAATCGTTTATGGAATGGGCCAATCAGGCTTTCGCATCCGAAAGAGAAGCACAGCCTTCCCGCCTGATCGTAGAAGTAAAGAACCCTACGGACACAACCATCACCGACTATTTTCAACTGAAGAACTATGAGACCGAAGGGGACAATCTGGATGCCGGAAAGACCACTTATTTCCTCCGCCTTATCACAGGTATTGTTTCCGGCGTGGGACTGTTCATCAGTATCCTCTCTTTCTATATCCTGATGTTAAGCGTATTCCTGCTGCTTCAAAAGAATACGGCAAAGTTGGAGAACCTGTTATTAATAGGTTACAGTCCTTCTAAAGTCGCATTACCTTATCACGTATTGACCGTAGGATTGAATTTGCTGGTACTGATCCTTGCCATAGGCGGTGTGGCCTGGTTAAGATCTTACTATACAGGCGTCCTGCAAACTCTCATTCCACAATTGGAAACCGGGTCTCTCCTACCCTGTATTTTGGCTGGAAGTATCTTATTTATAGCAGTATCTGCCTTGAATATTCTTCTGATACGAAGGAAAGTACTCTCTATCTGGAAAGGAAGTAAAGAAAAGTAAAGAGTATGATAAAACGAAAAGTAAAAAGAATAATAGTAGCATGTCTCATGCTGCTATTTCTTTTATCAGCAGGAATTTTTATCTTTCGGGGAAGCCTACTGCGTCACATCGCAGATCAACGTATTACCCTACTGGAACAGCGTTATGGACTGGATATCAGCTACAGCGAACTCCATATGAAGGGCCTGAACACAATCGCTATCGACGGACTGAGCGTAGTTCCGCAGGAAAGAGATACACTGTTTGCCCTGCAATCCCTCAATGTTCGTATCGGCCTTTGGAAACTGATGTGGGGAGATATCAAGATTAAAGAAGTCCGGCTCGACGGCCTCTCACTCAATTTCATTAAAAAGGACTCCATAGCTAATTATGATTTTCTTTTCCGTACTTCTGCCGAGCCCACCTCTCCCAGTGAACAAAGTTCCAGTACCGATTATACCCGTCGCATCAATACAACATTAAACCTCCTTTTCGGATTATTACCCGGCAATGGAGAACTCACCCACCTTACTATCACTGAACGGAAAGATCATAACTTTGTCAGTTTCCGCATTCCCCGTTTCGTTATTGAAGACTACCATTTCCTGTCCGAAATAACAGTTCAGGAAGACAGTTTAAATCAACAATGGAATACTGAAGGAGAATTTAATCCTTCGGAAAGACGGTTGTATGCCACTTTGCATGCTCCACAACTGACTGTTCCCTATATCAACCGCCGATTTGGTGCAGAAGTACAATTTGACAGCCTGACATGTAATTTCTCACAGGAAAAGGTAAGTGGCGGAATCACTCGCTTGGTCGGCCAGTCGGAAGTACGGGGATTGCAAGTATATCATAAACGATTGTCTCCCGAAACCATCAATCTGGATCGCGGTCAACTGGACTTCTATGTTAATGTCAGTCCACAGGCTGTAGAACTGGATAGTGCCAGCCTTGTACGCTTCAATGCATTGACCTTTCATCCTTATTTTAGGGCAGAACGCGTTGGAGAAAAGACCAATCAAAAAGAGTGGCACTTTACAGTTTCCGTTCGTAAACCCTGGTTCACTTCGGAAGAACTGTTCGGTTCGCTGCCCAAAGGACTTTTTGAGAATCTGGAAGACCTCAGCACTACCGGACAATTAGCTTATCATTTTCTACTGGATGTAGATTTCTCACAACTGGATAGCCTAAAGTTTGAATCGGAACTGAAGGAGAAAGATTTCCGTATTCTTCATTATGGAAAGACGGATTTGGGTAAGATGTCCGGTGAGTTTATCTATACAGCTTACGAAAACGGACAACCGGTATATACGTTCCCTGTCGGTCCGTCATGGGAACATTTTACACCACTGGACAGCATTTCTCCCTTGCTGCAAATGTCTGTTATGCAAAGTGAAGACGGAGCATTCTTCTATCACCGGGGATTCCTGCCGGACGCTATGCGCGAAGCTTTGATTCATGATCTGGAAGTCCGTAAATTTGCTCGCGGAGGTAGCACGATCTCCATGCAATTAGTAAAGAATGTCTTCCTGAACCGCAATAAGAATATAGCCCGCAAACTGGAAGAAGCGCTTATCGTCTGGCTCATCGAAACCGAACACCTCACCCCAAAGGCCCGCATGTACGAAGTTTACCTGAATATAGCCGAATGGGGGCCTATGGTTTACGGTATCCATGAAGCAGCTGATTTCTACTTCGCCAAGCGTCCTTCACAATTGAGTATAGAGGAATCTATCTTTCTTGCTTCCATTGTTCCTAAACCGAAACACTTCAAAAACTCATTTACTACAGGCGGCAAACTGCAAGAGAATCAGGAAGGTTACTTCCGCCTGATTGCAGAAAGACTGGCCAAGAAAGAAGTGATTACCGATGCACAAGCGGCACAGGTAAACATCAGCAACTTAGAACTTAAAGGCGTAGCCAAAGAGTTTTTCCGGGATTCTATCCCTGATGCGCCAACATATACTCCTTAGGCGACATGCCATGCACTTCCTTGAAAGAACTGGAGAAATGCGACAAGTTCGTGTAGCCCGTAGCATACGCTACTTCGGATACTGTCAGTTTCTTCTCTTTCAACAAGGCAGCAGCCTGCTGTAAGCGGATATTCTTAATAAAGTCGCGTGCCGAAAGATTTGTCAGTTCTTTCAGTTTCCGGTGCACATGGACACGACTTAAGCCCACATTCGCCGCCAACATTTCCACATTGAGATCCGGATTGGACAGATTCTCGTTGATAACCTTCATTATCTTACTCATCAATATCTCATCTGCCGATTTCATACTCAACTTCTGTACCTTATCTTCCTGCTGCTGCGCACCGCTGAACTTGCTCTTCAGCAGTTTACGGTTAGCAATCAGATTAGCAATCGTACTCTTCAGAAGTTCCGTATTGAAAGGCTTCACCATATAAGCATCCGCACCGGTTGCCATACCTTCCATAGTATCCTCGGGCTTGGATTTAGCCGTTAACAAGATTACAGGCACATGATTGACATTCGTATTCTGCTTAATCTTCCGACATAATGATAATCCATCCATTTCCGGCATCATGATATCGCTGATCACCAAGTCAGGAGTATCTGCAAGGATCGTATCATAAGCCTCCCTACCATTCTTCCGGGTCATAATCCGATAATCCCCTTCCAATTCTTCTTTCAGGTAAGAGAGGATTTCTTCCTCATCCTCCACTATCAATATGCGCATGCGATTTTTCGACTTACCCGCCTTCTTGCTTTCTTCGTCCTCTTCTTCTTCAAAGGCTTCCTCTAAATCCGTCTTCTCCGGTTTAACCAACACGGTATGAGGGGTGATGACTGCTTCCACATCTTCCAGTTCGTCCGTACGCAGATGGGCAGAGCCCAACGGTATACGGATAATAAAACGGCTACCCGGAGCATCTTCCCGATTCTCTGCCAGGATGATGCCATGATGCAGTTCCACCAATGAACGGGACAAATGCAAACCGATACCCGTACCAAAGTTCGATTTAGTCACATCATTATCTATCTGATAGAACCGTTCGAAGATACGCTCTATCTTTTCCCGGTCGAGTCCGATGCCGTTATCCGTCACAGTTATTTCAAAGTACTCCTTCAGAGGATCGCACCGGGTGGAATCACGTCCGGTAGAAAGTATAACCGTAATCTCTCCTTGCTCCGGTGTGTACTTAAAGGCATTGGAGAATATATTCATCAGTATCTTATCGAAGTTATTCATATCCACCCATACCTTCAACTGCGGCATGACGTGTTCGAAACTGAAATGTATCTTCTTCTTCCGCGCCATATAGTCGAAAGTAAGCATCACATCGTCAATGAAACCCACCATATCCGTCTCCCGGAATTTCATGAACATCTGTCCTTTATCCAGCTTACGAATGTCCATCAATTGGTTTATCAGGCGAAGAATACGTTGTGCATTCCGGTAAATCATCAGGTAAGTCTTCTGTACTTCTCCTCCCTTCTTTTCAGCCAGCAATTTCTCCAGAGGATTAATAATCAGCGTCATCGGAGTACGTATCTCATGCGAGATATTGATGAAGAACTGCAGCTTCGCTTCATTCAATTGTTCGGCATGTTCGCGCTTCATGATTTCACGGCGATGGCGCATACGCGACAGGATATAATTCACAATACCCAATACAAGCAAGCCGAACAGGAACGCATAAATACAATACGCCCACCACATCTCATACCAGGGCGGAGTAATCAGTATCTTCACAGTACGTATCTCCGAAAGATTGCCATGACTCAACGCCCGCACATGGAAAGTATATTTGCCGGGCAGAAGATTATTATACGTCACCCGGTTCACCCCCGGCTCAGTGCTAAGCCACTGGTTACTCAGTTCTTCAATCTTATACTGATAGGATATCTGTTCCGGATTGTTGTATTGCAACGTAGAGAACACAATGCTGAACGTATTATCATAATGAGCCAACTGGAACATATTCGCATCCGGCACAGATGTATAAATAACGGTATGTCTTCCCGAACGTGTATTCTTCCGTACAGGCTGGTTAAAGATAGAGAAATCCGTAATCCAGACCTTGGTATCTTTCAGCACGCTCTCTATAGATGAAGGCTGAAAATAAGTGATACCATTGATTCCACCGAAATAGACTTTCCCAGCCTCGTCCTTATAGAATGCACCGTGCGTAAACTCGTTTCCCTGCAAACCATCGCCCGCATAATAATTGATATAACGGCCGGTTTTAGCATCATACTTGCAGATACCCATATAGGTGCTGATCCACATATTGTGCTCCTCGTCCTCACAAATCCCACAGATTACATTATTCGGCAAACCATCCGCCACCGTAAAGCAAGTAAGCTCATCAGTCTTCTTGTTGAAGCAATATAAACCGTCTGTCGTACCTGCCCAGATATTTCCGGCATGGTCTTCTTGCACTACATAGCCCACCCGGTCTTCAACCAGGGTGTTCACCTTCCGGTAATTAATAAAACTCTCATTAACCGGATTGAAACAACTAATGCCTTTATAATGCCCCAGCCAGATCATTCCCTCACTGTCACAAAAGATGTAGTTCACCCAGTCATTGGCCAATTCATTCCTCGTCAGGTCGCCCGTTTCGTCTTTAGACGACTCGTAGTGTTTCAACTCTTTCGTCACCAGATTATACTGATAGAAACCCGAACCGAAAGTAGCGATATAAAGATTCTTATGCCGGTCTTCCGTAATTGAGAATATCTTTTCGTTGTCAACGGGCAGCGGGTACTCACACTCACCGGTTCTCCTGTTTAGCTTTGCCAGTCCCCGAGTATACGAACCGAGCCAGAAGTCTCCGTTCGTATCTTCGTACATACACATAATGGTATTAGCCATGGAACGCGGATTATTACCCGGCTGATAATGGCGCAGTCTTCGTCCTTCCGCATCCAGTTCAAATATTCCTTCATTGTCCGCCCCTACCCACAGATGACGATTACTGTCCTGATAAATAGACATTACACATCCTTGTCCGATGGGATTATAATGAATGGACTTATTACCATAATACTCAAACGGATTTTCCTGCTTCGGCATCAGTACAATACCCTTCTGAAATAATCCTACCCACAGGTTCTTGTCTCGGTCTTCCATGATAGTGTGTATCTTTCCTTCCGAAAAATCCAGCGGCGCGGAATTGATACTATAATCCTCTATCTTTCCGGTCATCCGGTTGTAAGTCTTCAGTCCCTGACCGTCGGTACCGATCAGCAAACGGTCGTCCACTAACGTCAGACAATAGATGGACAGTTCCTCACCGCCCATATAGGGAACAGGAACAAAGCGGTTCTGCTCACGCTCATAACGGGACAAGCCATGCTTTTGAGTGCCAATAAACAAATTCCCGTACTTATCTTCACCGATAGCCGACACATAGTTATCATTAATCACCGGGTATCTGAACACACGAACTTCCTGCGTATCAGGCAGATAGCAGATCAAGCCATGTCCTTCCGTACCGATCCATATATTGTAATGAGAGTCTTCGTATAAGTTCGACTGAAAGTTATAATTCACTTGCCTCATGATAGCGTCAATGGACTCCGCCTGCTGCTTCTCTTCGTCCAAGCGGAAAATGCCCTGCCCGGTAGTTACCACCCAAATCTCACCATTATGCAATTTCTGCATCTGCGTGATGTGTGGAAAAACCCGCTTGCCCGCACGTATCATTGGAATCTCCCGGAAAGTATCTGTTTCCGAATCATACTTCATCAACCCGTCAATGCAGCCTACCAGCAGATTCTGCCGACTGTCTTCAAAAAGCGTGCGCACATAATTGTTTTTGATGGAAGTGGAGTTGCCGGACACATGTTTATAGTTAGAAAACCGAAGCCCATCGAAACGGTTCAGTCCGTACTCAGTAGCTATCCAGATGAATCCACGCTTATCCTGAAAGATCTGGTTGATAAGACTGCTGGATAATTCATTGTTAGTGGAATAAAACTTACCGGTCTGCGCTGCCAAAGGCAGAACAACCAAGCACAACAATAAGACTATAAGGGGGGCTTTGTTAGGAGCTGTTTTCATTGCATTCTATACTTAAAGGTAAACAAAGATAGTGAAAACTTTCGGAATTAATTCATATTCCGCCAGAAATGAACTAAATGCAATAGCTAATTCCTTTCTTAGGCATTCCTATGCTTTTTCCCTTCCAACGGTTAGGCTTTTCCATCCGAACGCTTATTCTTTCTACCGTGGAGTTTCTTTCTTTCCACCATGGTGGAAAGAAAGTTTCCTCGTGATGGAAAGCAACTTTCTCCATGGTGGAAAGAATAAGTACCTACTACAATTTTCCTTAACCGTCGCAGCGAAAAGGGATAAAAGTGGCGATGCGGCGGCTTAACCTCTGAAACTTAATATTATTTATGCGGATCAGGAGTTGGATTGTGTTCATAACCCAGCAAAAACGAACATAATTCAACTCCTGATTTGCATTTTTTACTCATAAGTACCATCAGAAAGAAAAAAACAAGAAAATATGGGATTTATCACTTGAATATGTATCTTTCGGGTGTCAATTAAGCCCGAACGTAACACCAGCAAATGATTTTGTAACACATGGAAAAGTCATGTTACATTTAAATGTAACACAGGCTACAATAAAATGCCTGCTTCTTCATATTATAGAATATCTTTGTCACAAACGAAAAGGAATGTTTAATCACTTAATCTAATTGAATACAAATATGGAAACTTAAAAATGAAATGCACGTCTTCACATCTTTAATAAAGAAAGAGAATATTATTGTTATCCAACTAAATTAATTTCATTATGAAATGCACAAATTATTGTTTTAAGCCTTTGGGGCTTCTATTCTTATTATGCCTGATACCTCTATGGGCATTTTCACAGAACATCACTGTGAAAGGTGTGGTGAAGGACGCCACAGGAGAATCAGTTATCGGTGCGAGCGTAGTGCAGAAAGGCACCAGTAACGGTATTATTACCGACATTGACGGTAACTTCACGCTGAATGTTCCATCCAACAGTACCATCGTAATTTCATTTGTGGGCTACAAGACTCAAGAAATTCCTGTAGCCGGGAAGACACAAATCAACGTTACCCTGAAAGAAGATGCTGAAATGCTGGACGAAGTCGTAGTGGTAGGTTACGGACAGATGAAGCGTTCAGACCTGACAGGTTCGGTGGTATCGGTTAATGACCAGGCCATCAAGAAGTCGGTTCCGACTTCTATCGACCAAGTATTGCAAGGCCGTGCTGCCGGTGTGCAGATTCAGGCAAACACAGGTACACCGGGCGGTAGCTCCGCCATCCGCATCCGTGGTATCAACTCACTGAACGCCACTAATCAACCTATCTTTGTGATAGATGGCGTAATAGTAGACTCTTCAAGCAGTGACAATGGAACCTCCAACCCGTTGTCCAGCATTAACCCTTCGGACATTGTCTCCATGGACGTGCTGAAGGATGCTTCCGCCACCGCCATCTATGGTGCACGTGCTTCTAACGGTGTCATCATGATTACTACTAAACGAGGCAAAGCCGGTGAGGCTACCATCACCTACGATGGCTATGTAGGCTGGCAAAGCATGCCCAAGAAACTGGAAATGATGAATTTACGCGAATATGCCGCCCACCACAACGTGCGTGCCGATGCACAGATTGTGGCTCATAGCAACAATTTCGTCAATCCTGAATTACTAGGCGAAGGAACCGACTGGCAAGACGAGCTGTATCGCAACGCCTTGATGACCAGCCATAATATATCCATCACAGGCGGTCAGGAAAAAGTGACCTACGCATTCAGTGCAGGCTATTTGGATCAGGCAGGTATCGCTTTGGGATCCGGCTTCAAACGTCTCTCCCTGCGAGGCAATCTGGAAGCTCAAATCAAGAGCTGGCTGAAGGGAGGTATCAACTTCTCCATGTCGGACAGCAAGCAAAAAGTGGGTGCCGACAATAACATTATCATGACTGCCCTGCAATCGCAACCTTCTACCGCCGTCACTTCGGCAGACGGGTCCTATGACGGTCCGGACGACCAATACATGCCCGACAACCCCGTGGCACTGACCGAAATCCGTACCAACAACAACAAGAAAGAGAATTTCCGTTTCAGTACCTATCTGGAAGCCGCGCTGTTGAAAGGGCTGACCCTGAAGACAGAACTCTCCACCGACTACAACCTGAACAAGTATTACTATTATGAACCGGACTTCACCTTCGGTGTGAAAGTAAACAACACCCGCACGGGTCGCTGGACCAAGAATGATTCCAAATACTGGAGCTGGCGCAACATACTGACCTACAACCACACGTTCAACGACAAGCACAACATCAACGTTATGGTGGGACAGGAAATGAGCGAAAACCATTGGGAGACCCAGGAGAGCCGTGCCACAGGCTATCTATCCAATTCCGCCCAAGACCCCAGTGCAGGCGGACAAGTGGACGGTTCGGGTTATCAGGACAACAGCTCCATCCTTTCCTACTTCGGACGCGCCTTCTACTCGTTTGCCGACCGCTACCTGCTAACGGCCACCATCCGACGCGACGGTTCTTCCAAGTTTGCCAAAAACAACCGCTGGGGATGGTTCCCTTCTGCAGCCCTGGCATGGAAAGCAAGCAACGAGACGTTCCTCAAGGACAATCCGATCATCAACAACCTGAAAATCCGCTTGGGTTGGGGTACTACCGGTAACCAGAACGTGCAAGACTGGGCCTATATCGCCCTGCTTGCCACCAAGAACACCCCGTGGGGTAACGGTGTACTGAACGGCAATACCGCTAATCCCGACCTGAAGTGGGAAACGACCTATTCCACCAACCTAGGTCTGGATCTGAACCTCTTCGACAACCGCATTGAGTTCATCGCCGACTTCTACTACAAGAAAACCAAGGATATGCTGCTGCAAGTGGCTCTACCCGCATTCCTGGGCTCGTCCGGTCAAGGTGCTGCCAGCAATCCCTGGAGCAATATAGGCTCGCTTGAGAACAAAGGTGTGGAACTGACCCTGAATACCGTGAACATCGACACCAAGGACTTCCAATGGAGAAGCAACTTCGTATTCTCACTCAACCGCAACAAGGTGGTGGAAATGGATACCGAAACCGGTAGCCTGCCCTACTCCCTGCAAGTGGGTTCAGATACACAAACCGTAACCAACTCCGTAGCAGGAAAACCCATCGCACAGTTCTGGGGATATAAGGTAATCGGACGTTTTGACGAACCTACCGACTTCTACTACACAGATGCCAATGGAGCTGTTAAGGAAGTGGCACGCCCCATCAACCAAGGCATTGCCCAAGGAGAAACGTGGCTGGGCGATTACATCTTTGCCGACATTAACAATGACGGGAAAATAGACAACAACGACCAGACATTTATCGGAAATCCCGAACCTAAGTTCACCTACGGCATAGGAAACACCTTCTCCTGGAAGGGCTTCGACCTGACCATATTCCTGAGTGGCAGCTACGGCAACGACGTACTGAACTACAACCGTCGCTGGCTGGAACAGTCGGGCGCCAACAGCAACCTGTTGAAATCCACCGGCTATGCCATCGTAGAGAAGATTGATCCCAACGGACCGGATGACTTCCGTAACTTCCACGTAACGGGTGGTGACCCTTTGTCACCCCGCCTCTACACAGCCAGTGCCAAAAACTTCAACTGGCGCGTGAGCGACCGCTACATAGAAGACGGTTCTTATCTGCGCATACAGAACATCTCTCTGGGCTACACATTCCCCAAGAAATGGCTGGGGAAGACTCCCATCCAGAACCTGAAGGTGTATGCCAACCTGCAGAATGTATATACTTGGACCAAATACAAAGGCTACGACCCGGAAGTGGGCAGTCTGTGGGGGAATACCTTATATAATGGTATCGACTACGGACGTTATCCTTCGCCCCGCATCTACACCTTTGGTTTGACCGCATCATTCTAATCCTAAAACAAAAAAGACAATGAAAACAAAATATATCATATCGACTATTGCGTTGACAGGCGTACTGGCACTGACCGGATGCGAAGACTTTCTGGAGCAGAAGAATACGCACGACCTGAATCAGCAGACCTTCTTCGACTCCGAAGCGGCATTACGGGCAGCCACCGCACCTCTCTACAACTATGTATGGGCAGGCTTTAATGACAAGTTCTATTATGGAATGGGCGATGGACGTGCCAACAACATCACCGCCCAATATTCCGACTACATCTACCCGTACACCAACCTAAGCGAAACATCCCTGAGCCAAGGTCTGACCGATGCATGGAATTCCTTCTATTCCGTAGTGGCACAGGCCAACAATACCATCAACAATATCACTGACTATTCCGCCCCCACCCTCAGCGAGGACTCAAAGCGTGCATCTATTGCCGAAGCACGCTTCATGCGCGGTACGGCCTATTGGTACATCGCTTCCCTATGGGGAGTGGGCATCATCTATACCAACACCTCCAGTATGGTGAACAATTACGTGGTTCCCGCCAACCCGGGTGTGGATGTCATAGAGTTTGCCATCCGCGACCTGGAATATGCAGCCAAATACCTGCCTAAGACTCCTGCCGATGCAGGACGGGTGACGTGCTACAGTGCCTACGGCATGTTGTCGCGTGTTTACCTCTCTATGGCCGGACTTACCACCGATGGCCTGTATAACGGAAGCAACGTTGCCACCGATTTCAACCGTGGCACACGAAACCAGACCTACCTTGATCTCGCGAAGCGGGCAGCCCTGAAGGTGATTGCCGAATCGGGAGCCGGACTGATAGACAATTATGGAGACTTGTTCGCAGCCAAAAGCTTCAACAATAACAGCGAGAGCCTTTTCCAGTTGCAATGGTTACCTGCCACGCAGGCCAACAGCAGCGCCTGTGGCAATACAATGGTCCGCTTCCTCGCATGGTCTACGATGGTGGCCGACAAAGATGCCTGGGGAGGCGCCACCTATTGTTCTTGGAACCTATGGGAAGAATTCAAAACCTATAAGGATGAGACACTGGGTAAAACCGTGGACGATGCTGTCCGCCGCCACTATTCGGTAGCTTCGTATGGCGAGTTCTATCCGGACATGAATATGAAAAACGGAGGTTATACCTATGGCGAGACCGAGAATCCGGGCAACCAGGGAGCCAACATCAAGAAATACGTCATTGGCACAACGGCCGACAACGGCGGCATCAGCGAACCGGGCAACTCGGGTACCAATACCTACATGATGCGTCTGGCCGAAGTCTATCTGAATTATACGGAAGCCGTTTTGGGAAACAGTGCAAGTACCACCGATACAGAATATTTCAACCGAGTGCGCACCCGTGCAAAAATGGAAAGCAAAAAAAGCATTACTTACGAAGACCTACGCCACGAACGCCGTATGGAATTTGCTTTCGAAGGACAGTATTGGTACGATCTCGTGCGCCGTTCCTATTACCGCCAGCAGGAGGTTATCAATTACATGAACCACCAGCAGCGTAACGCCAGCTACGAGTACCAGACCGAATCGGGCGTATATGAAATCAGCCCCGACTATGTGGAACCGGGGAACGGTGTAGCCACAGCTACGGCAAACAGCCTCATATTGCCCATGTCGGACACCGACCAAAGCAAGAACCCCTATCTGAAACCCGATACCGGCGGAAACTTACAGACCGTAGCTTATGAATTTGGAGAAAAAGAAGTTTCTGAAGAAGATTTGTTCAACTAATATAAACGAATAATCATGAAATACCTGAAATATACCCGACTATTGTGCATGGCACTTCTGGCAATGGGCTTCACTGCCTGCAACGACGAGGATGCCTATTTTGAGGAGGATGCGCAAAACTCTCCGATTGTAGTGAATAAGGTCTATCTGCAAGACGTGGAATCGTCCGTTCCCGACCGCGAAGTGACGTTTGCACGGCTCGGACAAGTCATCCGTCTGTCCGGAAGCGGACTGTATGGAGTGAGAAAAGTGTATATCAACGGATATGACACTTACTTTAATCGAGCTTTGGTAAGCGACCAGTCATTGCTGGTACAACTCAACAAAGAAACTCCCGTGGCCGAAGCCGAAGAGGAAGTGAGAAATACCATCCGTCTGGTAAAAGACGGTTCGGAGTTTGTTTATAAGGATCTGGTGGTTCGTGCCGCCTCCCCACAAATCTCGCATATCAGCAACACTCTACCACTAGAGGGGGAAAAGGTAATTGTTTATGGAGCCAACCTGCAAGAAACACTCAAGTTGACCCTTCCGGGCGGCGTGGAAGTGTCTGCAGGCATAGAGAGCGATGAGGATGGCGAATGGTACTCGTTCACCATGCCGGGTGGCGTGAGCCAAGGCGGAAGTATCACCTCGGAAGGTGCCAACGGAACCGCTGTCACTCCCGCCTACTTCAACGAAAAGAGCTGTATGATTCTCGACTTCGACGGCACCGGCGTACAGGGATTTTGGAGCTGGGATGCCGGCAAGTCCATGTGCGACGATGAGCACGACGTAGCGGACGATCCGCTGGGGAAACGAGGCAAATGTGCCCTGCTGGTACCTCAACGTATGCTGGATGCAGGCGGCGCTGTCTCAGGTAAACCGCGCGTGTCCGAGTGGTGGACGGCAGGTAATGACGAGCCTACCGATGACTGGAACCGCATGACCGGACTGATTCCGGCAGAAACGCCTGTGAACGAAGTGGCCTTCCAGTTTGATATCTACGTACCGCAACCTTGGAGTGGAACAGGTCACATCCAAATATCGCTTATGAACAACTTCAATATTAGCGGCATTGGATCGGACGATGATGGCACCAACAATGCCGTGGCATTCTGCGTACCTTGGATTAAAGAGGGAGTAGTGGTGCCCTTCTACACCGAAGGCTGGCAAACCGTCACCATTCCTTTTAGCCAGTTCAACAAATATGCCACCTTATTGGAAAATGAGGAGGAAGCTACTTTCCAAATGGTAATAGACGACCGCAACGGAGCATCTTACCGCAACTTCGGCATGGGATTCGTCAACACCGACTTCACCTTTGGAGGCGTAACGGTGGAATCGACACTCTTCAACCAGAAAATCTATGTGGACAACTGGCGCGTAGTGCCTTGCAAGAAGACCATCGTATCCGATTTCCCGGATGAAGAAGAATGACCTTCTCAACTCGTCAACTATTTTAAGAACTTAAAACTGAAAAAGTATGAAATTAAATAGAATCATCCTTCCCGCAATGGCAATGGCATTGACTTTGGCAGCCTGCGAGGATAATAAGATGGAATGGGGTACTCCTGACGGACACGGACAGGCCGACCTCTCCGATATTCCACTAAGTTTAACCGAAAAAATAGCCAACTACAAGAGTATCAAGGAATATGCGGCTGAGTATATTCCGAATATGACCGTAGGCTTAGGCATCGGAGCAGACTATTATATAAATAACGGGACTGTGAAGCAACTGGCCGATGCAAACTTCAACACCTTTACCACCGGAAATGCCATGAAGCATGATGCAGTGGTGGGTAACAAGGGTGAACTGAACTTCGCTACCATAGATGCTTTTGTAAATGCCATTCCGGCAGACGCCAAAATGTACGGACACTGTTTTCTGTGGCACACGCAGCAGAAACAAATGTACCTGAAATCGCTGATTGCTCCCGAAGTAGTGATTGAGGATACCGGTGGTGACGATGTCTGCGAGAATGTCATTACCAACTCCGGTTTCGAAAGCGGAACCGACGGATGGACCGGTCTTTGGGGAAAATACACTTATGCAGTGGAAGCTCCCGGAAAGGACAGCGATAATGCCATTCACTTCACCATGACCGGAGAAACGGCTGCGAACTACGACTGCCAGCTTTTCTGGCCACTCGCCTCCCCTTTGGAAGACGGCGTGACGTATGCTTTCTCTGCCGATATCAAGTCCGACATGGATATTGCCGTGCAGTTCATAGGTCAGAACGCATCATACGCAGGTATTTATAAGGACAGCTATACCGCTCCTGCCGACTGGCTGCACGTGACGGGTGAATTCACTTATAACGCAGCTTCCGAGGCTACCGATATTATCCGTGTAGGCTTCCAGTTTGGCGGCACACCGGGCAGCAATGTGTGGATAGACAACCTGAAATTCGGCGTGAAGAAGGTAGAGAAGATGAAAAACGTCATCACCAATCCTTCGTTTGCCGACGGCACCAACGGTTGGACCGGACTGTGGGGCAAATATACATACGGTGTAGAAGCGCCGGGACGTACGGACGACACAGCCATCCGCTTCACCATGACCGACGAAACGGCCGCGAACTACGACAGTCAACTCTTCTGGGCACTCGACACCCCTCTGGAAGTGGGAGCCACTTACGCTTTCTCGTTCTATACCAAGAGCGACATGAACATCGCCGTACAGGCCATCGGACAGAATGCAAGTTATTCGGGTATCTACAAGGACAGCTTCACGGCACTGAACGACTGGACACTATGCGAAGGAGAATTTACCTACAACGCCTCTGATCCTGCCGACATCGTCCGCTTCGGTGTTCAGTTTGGCGGTACTCCGGGCAGCACCATATGGATTGATGACTTTAAATTCGGTTTGAAGAACGAGGAAGCACAGCCCAAGGCCAAAAACCTGGCCCGCGCCGCAGGAGGCGTGACCTACATCTACAAAACGCCTGAAGAGAAACGTACCGCCCTCTTGGGTGCCATGGAAACTTGGATTAAAGGCATGGCCGAGCACATGGGCGACCGTATGATAGGCTGGGATGTCATCAATGAACCTATCGACGACAGTACGAAAGGCGTACGTGGAATCAACGGTGTGTTTGGAAGCGAAGATGCAGACGGCAATCCCGATACCGCACCCGTAGAACAAGATGGGCTGAACCTGAACTGGGCAAGCAACCACTTCTACTGGGGCTACTATCTGGGCATGGAATACGCCACCAAGGCCTTTGAATATGCCCGCAAGTATTGCAGACCTGAAACCAAGCTCTTCGTCAACGACTACAATCTGGAAGTCAGCCCTGCTAAGCTGGATGCCCTGATTAACTTTGTGAAGTACATTGACGAACACAACGAGACGAATGCCCCAATCGTAGACGGTATAGGCACACAGATGCACGCCGTAGCAGCCGATCTGACTCGTGAAAAGATAGATGAAATGTTCAAAAAACTTGCCGCTACGGGTAAGATTATCCGTATTACCGAGCTTGACGTACGCCACACTTATGAGCCTACAGCTAATCCGTCGGCCGAACAGCTAATGAAACAGGCGGATGTCTATCGCTGGATTATCGAGTCTTATAAGGAGAACGTGCCCGCTACGCAGCAATCCGGCTTTACCATCTGGAGTTTGTCCGACCACGCAGACGAACACACCGGCTGGTTCACAGGCGACACTCCCAATCTCTTCGATGCCAACTATGCCCGCAAGCCGGCCTATAAGGGCGTGTGCGACGGTATTGCCGGACGTGACATCAGCGAAGACTTCACCGGCGACGACTGGAAAGCAGCCTACGAAGTGAAAGAGGAAGAAACTCCCGCTGATCAATAAGTGAAAACAAGAAATCCGGTAAGGCTCCGGCCTTACCGGATTCCATTCACCCAATCATTCAGCAAATCCGGTAAAAACATCCGTTTTATCCCCTGAAACAGGAAGATGTACGATAAACAAAAAATTATGTAACATCATTCGGGGATAATGTAACCGAAATGAAGTTTTCTGCAACATTGCGAAAAGTTTTTTAAATTATAGCTCACTATCTTTGTTGCAATGGAAAACATCTCAAATCAATACCAGAGACAAACAATGAAGAATTGGATTTTCATTTTAGTTTTGAGTGTAATGACAGTTGGGTATGTAAATGCTCAAAAAAGTACATTACAAAAACAAGGTACCGCTACTCAATTAGTAGTAGACGGTAAACCATTTCTTGTTTTAGGCGGTGAATTAGGAAATTCATCGGCAGCATGCACAGAAGATATCGAAAGTATCTTCCCGAAGCTGCAACGAATGGGACTGAATACAGTACTCGTTCCCGCATACTGGGATTTGATAGAACCGCAAGAAGGACAATTCGACTTCACCCTCACAGATAAAGTTATCCGTCAAGCCCGGCAGAACGATCTGAAAGTTATCTTTCTTTGGTTCGGTGCCTGGAAAAACTCCATGAGTTGCTATGCTCCCCTCTGGTTCAAAGAAAACTATAAGAAATATCCGCGTGCTTATACACAAAAAGGAAAACCACTCGAAATAGCCAGCGCATTCTCTGAAAATGTATTCCAAGCCGACAACCGTGCTTTTTCCGGGTGGTTGGAACACGTCGCAACCATCGATAAAGAGGAAGGTACCGTCATCATGATACAGATAGAAAATGAGATAGGCATGCTGGAAGATGCAAGAGACTATTCTAAAGAAGCCAACGCACTGTTCAATGCATCGGTGCCTGCGGAATTAATGAGCTACTTGCAGAAAAATAAGAAAACACTCCATCCCCGGATGCTTGAAAAATGGGAAAGCCAAGGTAGCAAGAAGCAAGGTACCTGGCAAGAAGTATTCGGAGCCGATATCTACACCGATGAATTATTTATGGCCTGGCACTACGCCCGCTATGTGGAAAGAATGGCACAAAGCGCCCGGTTCATCTACAATATTCCACTATATGTGAACGCTGCCATGAACAGCCGTAACCGGAAGCCGGGAGAATATCCTTCTGCCGGTCCGCTGGCACACCTTATTGATATATGGCATTGCGGAGCGCCCAGCATCGACCTTCTTGCTCCCGACCTGTACGACAATGGCTTTACAGACTGGGTAGCCCAATATAAATTGCACAACAACCCGCTGTTTATCCCCGAAATCAAACTAACAGACAATAATGGCGTAAGAGCTTTCTACATCTTTGGTGAACATGATGCCATCGGCATCAGTCCGTTCTCTATCGAAGGTGGTTCCGACTCTCCTAACTCTCCGTTGGTAAAAAGCTATCGTACGCTAAAGGAGTTCATGCCGCTGCTGGCTAAGCATCAAGGTAAAGGGACAATGAAAGGATTACTTTTCGATCAGGAAAATAAGGAACGTATCATTTATCAGGATGATCTGAAGATAACTTGCCGCCATTTCTTTACCCTTCCATGGGATGCGCGCGCCACCGATGGCAGTGTATGGCCCGAAGGCGGAGGTATATTACTGAAACTGGCACCTAACGAATATATAGTAGCTGGTAGTGGCATCGTTATCGAGTTTGAAAAAGCTACAGAAAATCAAATTAAATCCCAGGCATTGGGCGAAGACGGATTTGCCCAGGCAGGAGGAAAGGGTGATAAAGTGATAAGTGATGGAGTGATAAGCGATAAGGTGATGTGGAAAGGAGAACGTTGCGGCATCGGTTCCGTAGATGAAGTGAAGGTGAACGAGGACGGTACACTCTCTTATATCCGTCGTCTGAATGGTGATCAGGATCACCAAGGGCGACATGTACGCATCTCAGTGGGAGATTTCCAGATACTTCATGTGAAATTGTACGAGTATAAGTAGGTAGTAGTTAAGTCGTGGGTAAAAGATAAAATTAGATATGAATAAGGTTAGTTTTAATAAAGTTAGGTTGAGTCTGGCAGTGCTGCTTTGCCTTTGCGCTACTTCCATGGTGGACGCAAAGGTAAAGTTGCCTGCTTTGATTTCTGACGGAATGGTATTGCAACGCGAGCAACCCATCAAAGTATGGGGCACGGCAGATGCCGGAGAAAGTGTACAGGTGAAGTTCCTAAAGAATGCCACCCCTACAGGTGTAAAAGGTGGTAAACTGAAAGTAGCTTACACGGTTACAGCAGATGCAAACGGTAGGTGGACCCTCACCCTGCCTGCAATGAAACCGGGCGGACCTTACATTCTGCAAGTTAATGACATCGAACTGAAAGATATTCTGGTAGGAGATGTATGGTTGTGCTCCGGCCAATCCAATATGGAACTACCTGTCAGCCGGGTAACAGATATGTTCCGTGATGAAATTGCCGCTTATGAGAACACGAATATACGGCAGTTGAAAGTACCTAATATCTTCAACTTCCATGCACCGCAAGCGGACTTGCCGGATTACGTTGCCTGGAAACCACTGACGCAGGAAAACGTTATGAACTTCTCCGCTTTGGGCTATTTCTTTGCCAAAGCCATGTATGAAAAGAACAGCATACCCGTCGGACTGATAAACTCCAGTTGGGGCGGAACTCCCGTTGAGGCATGGATAAGCGAAGAAGGACTGAAAGAATTTCCGAAGTATATTAATGATAAACGGCAATATGAGGATGATGCTTATCTGAAAAGCATTAAACAGACAGAAGGTTTGAGCTTCTATCGCTGGAACACTTCCCTATACCGGGGAGATGCAGGACTGCACGAAGCAACACCTTGGTATGCCGCCAACTACAATGATAAAGACTGGAAGACCGTTGATTTATTCTCTACCGACTGGGGAACCAACGGTTTGAATCCTATAAACGGTTCGCACTGGTTCCGCAAGGAAGTGGAAGTACCGCAAGACTGGAACGGAAAAGAAGCGACCTTGCGTTTAGGTTGCATCGTAGATGCAGACTCCGTCTATGTGAACGGTACATTCGTAGGTACTATTTCCTACCAGTATCCTCCACGCATCTATACCATTCCAGCAGGTGTGTTGAAAGCGGGAAAGAATACAGTAACCATACGCCTCATCAGTAATAACGGTTATCCGCACTTTGTAAAGGAGAAGCCTTATAAAATTATTTGCGGAAATGAAGAAGTAAGCCTGCAAGGAGAATGGAAATACAGATTAGGTGCTTCCATGCCTCCGGCTCCGGGAATGATGTTCTTCTGTTACAAACCGGTATGCCTGTACAATGCCATGATTGCTCCATTACAAAACTATGGCATCCGTGGTGTACTCTGGTATCAGGGAGAGTCCAATGTAGACCGCCGCAATGAATACGCCGCACTACTGACAGTTCTGATTGCTGATTGGCGCAGCACATTCGACAACCCGGAATTACCTTTCTACATTGTAGAATTGGCGGACTTCCTGTCCAAAGATGACATCAGCGGTCGGCAAGCATGGGCTGAGATGCGCAAGGAACAAGCCAAAGTAGCCGAAACCAACCGGAATACTCGTCTCATCCGCAACAGCGACCTGGGTGAATGGAACGATATACATCCATTGGATAAAAAAAACCTGGGACAACGTGCGGCAGAAAGTGCGTTGGAGACAGATAATAAATAACAGATTACTAATAACTGAATAATACAGCACTATGAACGCACTAAGTCAAAAAGTGTCTATGGCCGAGAAGATCGGCTATAGTTTAGGAGATTGTTCTGCGAACCTCGTGTTCCAGATGATGATGATTTACCAAACCAAGTTTTATACCGATGTCTTCGGTCTGGAAGGCGCCATTGCCGGATCAGTGATGCTGATTGCCCGCATTGTGGATGCTTTTGTAGACCCTACCGTAGGTATATTATCCGACCGGACACGAACCCGGTGGGGTAAATACCGTCCTTGGGTACTTTGGACTGCGCTGCCGTTCATGGTGTTCTATGTGCTGGCATTCTACAATCCCGGCATCGAGGATAAAGGTTTGGTAGCGGTATACGCTACAATCTCTTATACCTTGTTGATGACGCTTTACTCGTTCAATAATACACCGTATGCATCGTTGGGTGGTGTTATGTCAAGTGACATCAAGGAACGTACAAGTATTACGTCTATCCGTTTCGTAGCTGCTACTATTGCGCAGTTTGTGGTGCAGGGCTTGACGCTCCCGTTGGTAAGCAAGTTTGCTGGTGAAAGCGGTGATAAGGGGCACGGTTGGCTGTGTACTATCTCCTTATTTGCAGTCATCGGTTTCGTGTTCCTGGTTATTACCTTCTTCTCCAGCCGTGAACGTATCACGCCGCCGGCAAATCAGAAAACTGATACCAAGAAGGATATCAGGGATGTATTCAAGAATATTCCCTGGCGGGCGATGTTCATCCTGACGCTCTTTCTTTTCACGACCCTTGCCATGTGGGGAAGCGCAATGAACTACTACTTTGAGAATTATGTGGATTCGGGCGCACTGTTTGCCTTCCTCGATAAACTGGGGTTGGTGGCTACACAGGCCAGTGATTCAGTGGGCTATACGATACTGAATGCTTTCGGCCTTATTGTCAGCAGTCCTGAAAAGGCTTATGAAGTGGGATTCGGTGTGTTCAACATGCTGGGAGCAGTGGTACAGTTCTTCGGCGTTATCTTCCTGTCCGGCTTCCTGGCCAACCGTTTCGGAAAGAAATCGGTGTTTATCGTTTGTTTGGCTCTGACGGCAGTGTTCACCGCCTTCTTCTATTTCCCGAATGAAACGGATGTAGAGACAATGTTCGTTCTGAACTTCCTCAAGAGTTTGGCATACGCTCCCACCGTTCCATTGCTTTGGGCTATGATTGCTGACGTAGCGGATCATTCGGAATATGTCAATCATCGCCGTGCAACGGGTTTCGTGTTTGCAGGTGTGGTGTTTGCACTGAAAGCCGGTTTGGGTATCGGTGGCGCTATTTTGGGTTTCCTGCTCTCCGGTTTTGGTTATGTATCAGGCGCAGGGGTGGCACAAAGCGAATCGGCTATTCATGGTATCGTGCTTTCATCCAGTATTATTCCGGCAATTACATTCTTCATCGGCGTTATAGCGCTGTACTTCTATCCTATAACAAAGAAGTATAATGAAGAGATGCAGGCCGAACTGACGGAACGCAGAAGTAAAGAAGATTATTAATCATACTAAAGTAGAATGAAATTAAAGTATTTAGCACTATCAGTTTGTGCTGCTACATTCATGTCTTGCAACAGTGACAAACCTGTTGCGGCAGACCCGACTCTAAAAGATATTCTCGGTAATAAATTCCTCGTTGGTGTCGCCATCAATTCCGAACAGGCTGTGGGTCGCGACACCAGCGGAGTCGATGTGGTACGCCGTCACTTCAACTCCATTGTGGCCGAAAACTGCATGAAAAGTGAAGTGATACACCCGGAAGAAGACAGATATGACTTTAGCCTGGCAGACGAATTCGTTAAGTTCGGCGAGGATAACGGAATGTTCATCATCGGGCATTGCCTGGTGTGGCATTCCCAACTCTCACCTTGGTTCTGCGTAGATGCCGATGGAAAGAATGTTTCACCCGAAGTCCTGAAAGAGCGGCTGAGAAGCCATATCCATACCATCGTAGGCAGGTACAAAGGTCGCATTAAAGGCTGGGACGTAGTAAACGAAGCCATCGAAGGAGACGGAAGCTACCGCCGGAGCAAGTTCTACGAAATACTGGGAGAAGAATATATCCCGCTGGCTTTCCAATATGCACATGAGGCAGACCCGGAAGCGGAGCTCTACTATAACGATTACGGCATGCATGAACCGGGACGCCGCGATGCGGTGGTGCGCATGGTCAACTCACTTAAGGAAAAAGGATTGCGCATAGATGCCGTAGGTATGCAGGGACACATGGGATTGGATTACCCGAGCATAGGTGAATATGAAACCAGCCTTCTCGCCTTTGCCTCGACAGGTGCTAAAGTAATGATAACGGAATGGGACATGAGTGCTTTGCCAACCGTAAACCGCGGAGCAAATATTGCCGACAAAGTAGCCTTTGAGAAAGCCTTAAATCCCTATCCCGAAGCTCTGCCGGATAGTGTTTCCAATCTGTGGAATGCACGCATGAAATCGTTCATGGAACTTTTCATAAAGCACTCGGACGTCATTACACGCGTAACCGCCTGGGGAGTATCGGACGGTGACTCCTGGAAGAATGACTGGCCCGTACCGGGAAGACGGGAATATCCCCTACTCTTCGACCGTAACTATCAGCCTAAGCCCTTCCTAAAAGAAATTCTGGAACCTAAAAAGGCCGTGTTCGATGAGTTCACATATACGGTAGCTCCTAAGGATACCGATAAAGCAACTGATCAGCTTACCACACCGGGCACATTGAATCCCGTGTTACCGGGTTGTTATCCCGACCCGAGCATCTGCCGCGTAGGAAACGACTATTATATGGTCAACTCCTCTTTCGCCTTCTACCCCGGCGTACCCATCTGGCACAGCACAGATCTGACGAACTGGGAACAACTGGGCTACGTCCTCAACCGCCCCTCACAGTTGCCTATGTACGACGGCCTGCGCATCAGTGGCGGTATCTATGCTCCGGACATCAAATACAATCCTCACAACGGACTGTTCTATCTGATCACTACAGCCGTAGACGGTGGCGGCAACTTCTTCGTCACCACGGATGATCCGAAGAAAGGAAGCTGGAGTGATCCCACTTTCTTGCCTGAAGTGGGCGGTATCGACCCCGGATTTCTCTTCGACGAAGACGGGAAAGCATACATTGTGAACAATGACGGTCCTGCAGGAAAGCCCGAATATGACGGTCACCGCGCTATCTGGATCCGCGAATTTGACTGGAAAAACGGTTGTACCGTAGGAAAACAGAAGATGATTGTTGACGGGGGCGTAGACAAAACCCGGCACCCCATTTGGATAGAAGGTCCACACCTCTACCACATCAACGGCACATACTATCTGATGGCTGCCGAAGGTGGAACAGGTCCCAACCACTCGGAAGTGATCTTCACCTCTGCGTCTCCGTTTGGTCCTTTCAAACCTTGTGCCATCAACCCGATATTGACGCAACGCGGCTTGCCGGGCGACCGTCCCAACCCGGTTACCTGCGTCGGTCATGCCGACCTGGTAGAAACTCCCGCTGGTGACTGGTACGCCGTCTTCCTCGGTGTTCGCCCCTACCGCGACGGTCATGACGTGATGGGACGCGAAACTTTCATGCTCCCGGTGACCTGGAAAGAGAATCAACCCATTATTCTTCCTGAGGGTGACGTCATCACTTATACCGCCGACCGCTCCTACGGTCCTGCCCCACTATGGACAGCAAACGGACTGGCTAAAGAAGCATTTTTTATCCGCACTCCACTGGTGCCCTGCTACAGTATAAACGATAAAGGGCAGTTGGAAATGACCGCCAGCAGCACTGATCTTAACCAAAAGCGTCAGCCCGCCGCCATCGGTCGCTGGATCAACAATTGGACATTCACAGCTCAGACCGGCTTGGACTTCGTGCCACAACAGCCGAAGGATTTCGCAGGCATCATCTGTTTCCATGATGATAATTGCTATATTCGCTTCGGAAAGACATTGGACAAAGACGGCAAACCCGTCATGCTTCTGGAAACATACAGCCATGGCAGACTGTGCAGCCAAGCCGGCAGCCCGCTAACCTGGACAGATGGGAAAGTATATCTGAAAGTAGAAGGTGATAATGCAGTAAACTATACCTTCTGCTACTCCACCAGTCCTAAAGGTAGCTGGACACAAGTAGGCGAACCCGTCTCCGCCGACCTGATAAGCACGCAGACAGCCGGCGGTTTCACCGGAACCATGGTCGGCATTTATGCCACAGGAAACTATACGAATTAACCTTTAAAATTATAGAGTCATGAAGAAAGAAAAAAGATACTTGGTACCCGGAGATTATATGGCAGATCCTGCCGTTCATGTGTTCAACGACCGCCTTTACATCTACCCTTCCCACGACTGGGAAAGCGGTATCCCCGAAAATGACAACGGTGACCATTTCAATATGAAAGACTACCACGTCTTCTCTACCGATGACCCCATGAAAGGTGAAATCGTAGACCATGGCCTGGTACTCACCACCGAAGATATCCCCTGGGCAGGACGCCAGCTTTGGGATTGCGACGTAGCTGAGAAAGACGGCAAGTATTATATGTATTTCCCCCTGAAAGACCAGAACGATATCTTCCGTATCGGCGTTGCCATCAGCGACCGTCCCGAAGGGCCGTTCATTCCCCAACCCGACCCGATGCGCGGAAGTTACAGTATAGACCCTGCCGTTCTGAATGATGGAGACGGTAACTATTATATGTACTTCGGTGGTCTGTGGGGCGGACAATTGCAACGCTATCGCGACAACAAAGCCCTGGAAAGTGGAGCTACTTTCCCCGCAGACAACGAACCGTCCATCCCCGCACGGGTTGCCCGCCTCAGTGCGGACATGCTGCAATTTGCCGAAGAACCTAAAGCCATAGTGATTCTGGACGAAAACGGACAACCGCTGACAGCCGGAGACAACGAACGCCGTTTCTTCGAAGCAAGCTGGATGCACAAGTATAACGGAAAATATTACTTCTCCTACTCTACCGGTGATACCCACCGCCTGTGCTATGCGATCGGCGACAATCCTTACGGTCCTTTCACCTATCAGGGAGTAATCCTGACACCGGTGGTAGGCTGGACTACCCACCACTCCATCGTGGAATACCGGGGCAAATGGTATCTGTTCCATCACGACAGTGTGCCTTCCGGCGGACGCACCTGGTTGCGCAGCCTCAAAGTATGCGAACTGGAATACGACGCCGACGGAAAGATCGTCACCATTGAAGGACTGGATTAACCGTTGCCCGATAGAGTATGGATACTGTCAAAATAGGTATTATAGGTACCGGATGGATTGCCGAAAAGATGGCAATCACCCTCGAAGGAATGGAGGGAGTAGAAGCTTATGCAGTCTCTTCCCGCCAATTGCAGACTGCCCGTGACTTTGCCGACCGGTGGGGTTTCACCCGTGCCTACGGTTCCTATGAAGAAATGCTGGATGATGAAGAGGTGGAGTTGGTATATGTTGCCACTCCCCATTCCCATCATTTCGAACATGCACGTATGAGTCTGCTGAAAGGCAAAGCGGTTTTATGCGAAAAGGCATTCACCGCCAATGCCCGTCAGGCGGAAGAACTGCTGAATCTTGCCAAAGAAAAGGAACTCTTCATCACCGAAGCTATCTGGACACGTTACATGCCCCTATCGCAAACCATCAATGACCTTGTAAACGGTGGAATCATCGGACGTCCCATGACGCTATCCGCCAATCTGGGTTACCCAATCGGCAACCGTGAGCGCCTCCGCCAACCGGCACTGGCAGGCGGGGCTCTGCTCGACCTGGGAGTATATGCACTGAACTTTGCTTCCATGGTTTTCGGGACGGACGTAGAGCGTGTCACCTCCACCTGCGTAAAGACCGATACCGGAGTCGATGCACAGAATAGTATAACTCTTACATTCAAGGATGGGAAAATCGCTGTACTGCACAGCAGTATGCTGAGTATGAGCGACCGTCAAGGCATCATCTCCGGTGACAAAGGCCATCTGATCATTGAAAATATCAACAATCCGCAACGAATCAGGGTGGTAACGGAAGATTATAAGACAGTAGTTGTCTACAACTGTCCGCCACAGATCACCGGCTACGAGTACCAGGTATATGCATCCATGGAAGCTCTGAGGAACGGGTGGCTCGAATCTCCCTATATGCCTCACACCGAAACCCTACGCATCATGCGCATGATGGATGACTTACGCCGCGAATGGGGAGTACGCTACCCCGCCGATGAATAAACCAACCAATACTTTTTGTTTATGAAAAAACTGCTCTCTTTATTCTTATTATTATCTTGTTTACTCGGCACCGTATCCGCGGAAGACGGCAGCCGCTTGTGGCTCCGGCAATCGACAGATGCCCACGCACAAATTACAGCGCCTCGCCAGTCTCCGACACTAAACATAGCCGTCCGTGAACTGAAACAGGCATGGAAAGGGCTCCCCGTTACACTTGTACTGAAGAAAGACAAACAGCTATCTTCCGAAGGCTTCCGCATACGACAGGTAAATGGAAAACTCACTGTTACTTCTCCCAGCGAAACGGGTCTGCTTTATGCTGCCTATCACTTGATCCGCCTGCAAGAAATGCGGAACTTCGGAAAGCCTTCGGAAACAGACCAGGAAATAACGGAGAATCCTGCCTATGACCTCCGTATTCTCAACCATTGGGACAACCTCGACCGCAGCATCGAGCGCGGTTATGCCGGCAAATCTCTCTGGAACTGGGAAGAACTGCCCGGCACGCTCTCCGACAGATATGAAGCATACGCTCGTGCCAATGCCTCCATCGGAATCAATGCAACGGTGCTGAACAATGTAAATGCTTCTTCTAAAATCCTTTCCGCCGAATATCTGGAAAAGGTAAAGGCTCTGGCAGACGTATTCCGTCCTTACGGCATCAAGGTGTATCTCTCTATCAACTTTGCCTCCCCCATGCAACTGGGCGGGCTTTCCACAGCCGATCCTTTGGACAAAGATGTCATCGCCTGGTGGAAGCAGAAAGTCAAAGAGATCTACCGCACCATCCCTGACTTCGGCGGCTTCCTGGTGAAAGCCAATTCCGAAGGACAGCCCGGTCCGTGCGACTTCAACCGTACACATGCCGAAGGTGCCAATATGCTGGCAGATGCATTGAAGCCCTATAAAGGCATCGTCATGTGGCGTGCTTTCGTCTACAGCCCAACGGATGCAGACCGCGCAAAGCAAGCTTATCTGGAATTCCAGCCTTTGGATGGACAATTCCGCGACAATGTCATCGTACAGATAAAGAACGGTCCGGTCGACTTCCAGCCTCGCGAACCGTATAGTCCTTTATTCGGTGCTATGCCCCGGACTCCGCAGATGGTTGAGTTCCAGATTACACAAGAATATCTGGGCTTCTCCAATCACCTTGCCTATCTTGCCCCGATGTGGGAAGAGTTCTTCGACTTTGTGAAGCCGTCTTCACTGAAAGCCATAGCAGGCGTCGCCAATATAGGTACGGATACAAACTGGTGCGGTCATCCTTTCGCCCAAGCCAACTGGTACGCTTTTGGGCGCATGGCCTGGAATCCTTCCCTGACATCAGGAACAATCGCAGAGGAATGGCTGAAACAGACTTTCTTCGATGTAAGTAATCCTAAACATGCACCCATTGCCTATGAAATACATAACATGATGATGGAAAGCCGCGAGGCTGTGGTAGACTATATGATGCCGCTCGGTCTGCATCACCTCTTTGCATGGGGACACCATTACGGTCCGGAACCTTGGTGCGACGTGCCCGGTGCACGCCCCGACTGGATGCCGTCTTACTATCATAAAGCAGACAAACAGGGGATAGGTTTCGACCGCAGTCATACGGGTAGCAATGCTACAGCCCAATATCCCGATTCACTCTGCCGCCTTTACGATGACATCCGTACCTGTCCGGATGAGTATCTCTTGTGGTTCCATCATGCCCCTTGGCAACACACCATGCAAAGCGGACGTACTTTATGGGACGAGCTTTGCTATCGCTACGATCATGGTGTACAGCAGGTAAGAAGCTTTCAGAAAAAATGGGACCTGACCGAGAACTATATCGATGCGGAACGTTTCAAGGATGTACAGTCACGCCTGAAGATACAGGCACGTGATGCCGTATGGTGGAAAGACGCCTGTCTGCTATACTTCCAAGAATTTTCGGGTATGCGTGCCCCTTACGAAGTGGAAAGACCGATACATGAATTGGAAGACTTGAAGCAAGTGAAACTTCCTATTAATAACCATGAATGCCCGACACCCAAAATGCTGAATGAAAGAAGATAAGCAACAGCCCTGTTTCAAATAGAAAATACAAAAAAGAACAGCTCTAATGATACATTGAACTGTTCTTTTTTGTATTTTTGTACCTTATGGATATTATAAAGGATATGAAATATGAATAAAGTAGCATTATTATCTATAAAATGGATACGGTTATCACTCTGTCTGATTACTCTCTCTTTCTTTGTACTATCCTGCGAGAAAGATGAAATAGAATCTGTTGAAAACCAAAAGACTTTATTCATGTACCTACCTTGGTCCACCAATCTGACCAGCAATTTCTACACGAATATCTCGGATATGGAAAAGGCAATCAGCCAGAAAGGACTGAATGGTGAACGGGTCATTGTATTTATGTCTACTACTTCAGAAAAAGCAATTCTATTTGAAATAACCTGCAAGAAAGGTAAATGTGAACAAGTTACTCTAAAAGAATATAACAACCCGCCTTTCACCACCGCCGAAGGAATTACTTCCATTCTCAATGATGTAAAAAGTTTCGCCCCTGCACCCACTTACGCCATGACTATCGGATGTCACGGTATGGGATGGCTTCCAGTTCATAGTACAAAAGGACGGGCAAGGACTTCAATAAGAATGCACTGGGAAAACGAAGGCGTTCCACAAACCCGTTATTTCGGCGGTACGACAAGTCAATATCAGACAGATATCACTACCCTTGCAGAAGGTATAGCAGATGCCGGAATAAAAATGGAATATATCCTATTCGATGATTGCTACATGTCAACCATAGAAGTAGCCTATGACCTGAGATACGTTACGGACTACCTTATTGGTTCCACCTGTGAAATCATGGCTTATGGTATGCCCTATTCTATCATTGGAAAAAATTTGATGGGCGAACCAAATTATCAAGCCATCTGTGACGGCTTCTATTCATTCTATTCCACCTATGAAGAAATGCCTTGTGGAACATTAGGCATAACTAATTGTGCAGAATTGGATCATCTGGCCGCTATCATGAAAGAAATAAATAACCGGTATACATTTGACCCTTCAAAGCGGAACCAGTTACAACCTTTAGATGGTTACTATCCGGTAATCTTCTATGATTACGGTGACTATGTAGCACATCTGTGTGATGACACATCCTTATTAAAAGAGTTTAAAGAACAGTTAGAACGGACCGTACCATATAAAACGCATACCGAAAGTTATTATTCCATGAATACGGGAACTACCACACCAATTAAAACCTTCTCTGGCATTACTGTATCCGATCCGAGCATAAATTCTTTAGCAACAGATAAAACAGAAACAAATTGGTATAAAGCAACGCACTAAATAGATTGTATACTAGATTAGATAATCCAGAAACCATATTCACACTGATTATCAAGTATTTACAAGAAGTTAACTTCCTGTCGACAAGGACTTAACTTCTTGTTGACAAGGTATTCCATGAATCAACTGCTTATTCACTACCCAATAAGGTATAATTAGTTCACTTTTTAAAAGAATATATAGAGGATATTAAGTATATTTGTAGAGTCAAAGTTAATAACTATGAAAAATATATTTATATTCTATTTGTTATGCTTATGTTTATCTCTCCCATGCTATGGACAAGAAGGAAAAATGTTCACAGTGGATAGAGAATTATCAAGCAGCATGCTCAATAAAATCTATCAGGATCGTGACGGAATCATCTGGATAGCAACAGAAGATGGTCTGAATCGATACGATGGAGCAAAATTTACAGTTTATAGAAATGAAAAAGATAATCCGAATTCCTTATTAAGTGACTATGTACGTACACTGTTCGAAGACAGTCAAGGTCGCCTTTTTATAGGTTCTCTAAACGGGCTGCAAATATACGATCGCGCAACCGATAGTTTTACAACCATCCCAATGTACCTCTCCAGTGGAGCCCCAATAGCCCCTAATGTAGGAGTTATACTTGAACAAAATAACGGAGAAATATTAATAGGAACTTCCGGTCACAGTATATTTTTACTGAAAACACAAGGAGATAGTATAAAAGCACAACAAATAGACCAATTTATTGCCAGCAACCTGATTACATATTCATATCGGGATAAAAAAGGAAATCTATGGATAGCAACAGGCGATAATGGAATATTCCGTCTCGATAACAACAATCAATTCAAACACTACTCCGGCGAAAAAAGCATAGCTTGGAATACAGTTTCCAACATGTGCGAAGATAAACAAGGAAATCTTTATATGGGTAGCTTAAAGAAAGGACTATTCAGATATAATGATAAAATCGATACATTTGTACCAATTACATACACTCCTAATCCCAACTTACCTATCAAAATCCTATACCCTGAGGAGGAGAATCAAATTCTTATTGGTACAGATGGTTCGGGAATGAAAGTTTATGACATCCAAGAACAAAAGATTAAAGAAGCCAATTTTAATATCACAACATTTGACCTTACAAAAGCAAAGATACATTCTATTCTGAAAGACAAAATGGGAAATATATGGTTAGGGTTCTTTCAGAAAGGAGTTATGATTATACCTGCCATAACCAACGAGTTCAAGTATCTAGGTTACAAATCTTCCAGACACAATGTGATTGGTTCCAACTGCGTCATGTCTGTACACAAAGACCATACAGGAACTCTTTGGGTAGGAACTGATAATGACGGAATTTATGCAGTGACTCCAGATAAAACACCCAAAGTGCATTTTTCACCTACTGACAATACTCATTCCGTTCCTGCCACCATTATGAGCATTTTCGAAGATTCCAACCACAATATGTGGATAGGTTCTTATCTGAATGGTATGGCCAAATTAGATACAAAAACCGGTCGTTGCGAGTATCTGAAGTTAGTGGACGAGACATCTAATCTAATGGAAAATGTATATTGTTTTGCAGAAGATAACAATAAAACCTTATGGATAGGAACTATGGGAGGAGGCCTATATCAGATGAATATAAATACCAAGGAAATAGTCCGTTGTCCCACCACCACCACCAGCAATACCGATTGGACCAAAGTAAATATGCTACATAACTCATGGATAAATTGCCTGTTACATACCGCTGAAGACAAACTCTACATAGGTACTTACGATGGTTTGGGCTGTCTGGATATAAAAACAATGGATTTCGTTTCTCCCATGAAAAACAGAAGAATATTATATGGCGATGTAATCTATGCTTTGCATGAAGGTAAGGATGGTAATATCTGGATAGGAACATCCAAAGGATTAAAACGCTTAAACCCACGAACTGTTGAAGTGCAAGAATATACAACAAAAGATGGTTTACCCAGCAATTATATCTGCGCAATCAAAGAGGATGCGAATGGTTATCTTTGGATCAGTACGAATTATGGAATCAGCCGATTCAATCCTCAAAACCAAAGTTTCATTAATTTTTATGCAAGTGACGGATTACAAAGTAACGAGTTTAGTAAAGGAGCCGCTTTTGCCGACAAACAAGGTGAACTTATCTTTGGAGGTACGAATGGAATCACTTATTTTAATCCTACAGAAATAACCACACCCGATAAGAAACCGAAAATTCGAATTACAGACTTCTATATCCATGATAAAAAGGTTAAAAAAGGTATGAAATCGGGGAATAGAGATATAGTCAACACTGCAGTCATGGATGCCGACCACTTTCAACTATCATACAAAGATAATTCTTTCAGCATTGAATTTTCAGCTATGGAGTTCTTTAGTCCGGAACGGATTACTTATACATATAGCATTAATAATTCCAATTGGATTAGCTTACAACAGGGAATTAATCGGGTTTCATTCAGCAATTTAAATCCAGGTACCTATACATTCCAGGTAAAAGCAAAAGATAATGATTCTTATTCAGACATCAAAGAATTTAGTATCACAATCCATCCTGCATGGTATGCCTCCGGATGGGCAAAATTTATATATGGAGTACTGTTGATAGTTATTATCTATGGTATAGTCATTCAGATACGTCATCGTTACCGTGCTCGTCAGGAGATATTGGAACATATACATGCAGAACAGATCAATGAAGCCAAACTACAATTCTTCATTAATATTTCTCACGAAATACGCACTCCAATGTCTCTCATCATAAGCCCATTACAGAAGTTAATCGCTACTGATAAAGATAACGAGCGGCAGAAAAACTATCATACCATTTATCGAAATGCGGAACGTATACTTCGCTTGGTCAATCAGTTGATGGATATTCGCAAAATAGATAAGGGGCAAATGTCTCTGAAATTCCAGGAAGTGGATATCGTAGGATTTATCCGTGATTTGTACTATACCTTCGAATATCAAGCAAATGCCAGGCATATCACGTTGAGCTTCCAACCGGAAACTGAAAAGTTAAAAGCATGGATTGATCCGAAAAATTTCGATAAAATTATCCTGAATATAATTTCCAATGCATTCAAGTTTACGCCGGAGAATGGAGAAATCAATATATATTTGCGTATAGGTGAGGATATTAACGCTTCTCAATCTCTAAAACACTATTTTGAAATAATAGTGGAAGACAGTGGCATTGGCATTAACCCGGAAGAAATGGGACGGATTTTTGAGCGTTTCTATCAAATCCGTAATAGCCATAATAATTCGAATGTAGGTAACGGTATAGGATTACATCTAAGCCGTTCGCTAGTAGAATTACACCATGGCACCATAAAGGCTGAAAACAATGAAAACAGACCAGGATCCCGGTTTATCATACGGCTACCTTTGGGCAAAGAACATCTGAATGTAGAAGAAATCGATGACAATCCGGCTGGGAATAATACTCCCGTACATATCACGACTGCTCTGCCTATCCCTTCATCACCTGTTGATGAAGAAGATGAAAAAATACGTTCCAAAACTAAATGTCACGTTCTAGTAGTAGAAGATGATGAAGAAATACGCAAATATATCTGTCGTGAATTAGCCAGCGATTTCCACATGCATGAGTGTGCAAATGGAAAAGAAGCTCTCACTCTTATCCTAAAAAAGGAGCCGGATTTGATTATCAGTGATATTATGATGCCTGAAATGGATGGGTTGACACTTTGCAAAAAAATAAAGCAGAATATAACCATTAACCATATACCAATTATCCTCTTGACAGCTAAATCAAGAGAAGAAGATAATCTGGAAGGTTTAAACATGGGAGCAGATGCGTATATAGTGAAACCATTCAGTATCGAAATATTGAGAAAAACGGCAATCAATCTTATTAAGAGTAGGGAAATACTACGTAACAGTTTCAGTGGCAGTCAGATGCAGGAACAGAAGTTGAAGAAACTAAAAGTCCAATCACCTGATGACAGACTGCTTGATAAAGTGATGAAAGTGATTAATGACAATCTAGGTAATCCTGACTTGAATGTTGAAATGATAGCAACTGAAGTAGGTATCAGTCGTGTGCATTTGCACCGTAAGCTAAAAGAACTGACTAACCAGTCAACCCGCGACTTAATACGTAATGTTCGCCTGAAACAAGCAGCATCCCTATTGGCAAACCAATATCATAACATTACTGAAGTTGCCACCCTTACGGGATTTACTAATGTTGCATATTTCTCTACCGCTTTTAAAGAATTATACGGGGTACCACCCAGCACCTATATGGAGGAGCAGCAAAAGTCTTCTTCTGACAATGAAGTTGACCAACAGAACTAGACAAAACAAAAAGAAAGCCAGCTAAAATCAGCCGGCTTTCTTTATTAATTCAACTCTTTATCTGCATAGACTAATATCATTACATGCTACGCTCCAGCGAATAGTCTTCTCCCGGCTGAGTAACAATGTCATATTCGTAAGTACGATAAAGGACCGGCACCTGAGGATTTATCAGTTTGGAAACTACCGGTTCTTTTATAACTGCCGATGCATAAAGAGGATTCGGGCAAGCACCGTCTGCCACTTTCACTCCTTTTCCCTTTAAAGGAACATAAGAACGGATACGCAGTACCCCACCCAAGCGAGAATGTATCTTCGCCTTTTTCAATTGAACGCCATCCCATTCCATATCTACCACAAAACCACCACGGGCAACAAGGCCTTTCACACTTCCTTTTTTCCATGCTTCAGGCAGTGCAGGCAATAAGTGTACTGCACCATCATGGCTTTGCAACAACATCTCTGCAACTCCTGCCGTATAACCAAAGTTTCCATCGATTTGGAAAGGTGGATGGGCATCAAATAAATTAGGATAAGTACGTCCCTCAGGATATTCTTTCTGAACCTTATCACTAGGCAAAAGATGGAGCATATTCTGTATAATCTTATAAGCATGATTGCCATCCAGCATGCGTGCCCAGAAATTAATCTTCCACCCGATACTCCAACCGGTAGCCATATCTCCACGCTGTATCAAAGTATTCCGTGCAGCCTGGAATAATTCCGGATTTGTAATTGGAGAAATCTGATTACTAGGATACAAACCATATAAGTGTGAAATATGCCGATGGTCATCCAACGGATTGTCAGCATCAATCAACCACTCTTGCAATTGATTATGTTTGCCAATCTGCATGGGTGGCAACTTGTCCAACATGGCCTGCAAAGAATCTTCATACAGTTTATCACCACCCAGAATACGGCTTGCCAGAAGTGTACTGTAAAGGGCATCAAAAGCAATCTGATTATCCATTGTACAACCTGCCGTAATCGTTGTTTGTGAACCCCGGTAGCCATGTTCCGGAGACATGGAAGGTACTGTAACCATCCACTTATACTTCGGATGTTCCACTAAATGACTTAAATAAAAATCAGCAGTTCCTTTCAATATCGGATAATACTTCTTTAGAAACTCTTTATCACCGGTAAATAAATAGTGTTGCCACAGATGTTGTGCCACCCAAGCACCTCCATTAGGCCACATACCGAAACTTGCAGCATCCACCGGTCCGCAGGCACGCCATATATCCGTATTATGATGTGCCACCCAACCTTTAGCATCATAAAGAACTTTAGCAGTTTCACTACCTGTAACTGCCAAGTCAGTCACCATATCAAAGAGAGGTTCATGCGTCTCACTCAGATTGGTTACTTCAGCAGGCCAATAATTCATCTCCGCATTGATATTAATCGTATATTTACTGTCCCAAGGAGCATACAGACTATGATTCCATATACCTTGAAGATTGGCAGGCTGACCACCGGGTTGCGAAGAAGAAATCAGCAGATAACGACCATATTGGAACATCAAAGCTGCCATCGCCATATCATTCCCTTCTATAAAACGTTGCACACGGACAGGTGTCTCCAAAGCAGAAACTCCGGTACTTTCCAAAGTCAGGGCCACACGGTCATATTGCTTGCGATAAGAGGAGATATGACTCTTCAAAGCCTGTTCGTAAGGAATGCGGGTGGCTTTCTGCAAATAAGTAGCTGCACGTTTTGACTCGTTCGCACTGACATCATGATAATTCACAAAATTGGTAGCCGCCGATATGTACAAAGTAGCTTCGGTAGCCCCATTTACAGCAAGTGCGCTTTCTGCCTTACTCACTTTACCATCTGTTTTTACCTGCACCTGGCATTCGGCACGCATAGCAGCAGGGATTCCTTCATGTTCAGCTCCCTGACAGGAGATAATCAGTTTGCCACCCTTTACTTGTACATTCGATTTCAGCGGACTGTTGTATGATATGGCGAAATTCAAAGCCTTTGCCTTATCCGCCTGAATGCGGACAATAATCACATCATCACTCAAAGAAGCAAACGCGGTACGGACAAACTTCACTCCGTCCACTTCATAACGGGTGGTAGCAGTAGCATTCTCCAGATTCAGGTCCCTGTAATATTCAGAAGGATTCTCATGTCCGGGGAAATTCAAAAAAAGACTCCCCATCGTCAAGTAGCGCATGCCATGCTGAGGCGTCATATAATTCTCATCAATGAGTTTCTGTGCCTCCAGGGTTTTGCCTTCAAAAATAAGACGGCGTATTTCAGGCAATACCTGCAATCCTTTGGGATTATTATTATTGTAAGGTCCGCCAGCCCAGAAAGTCTCTTCATTGAGTTGCAGTTCTTCACGGGCAGTTCCGCCAAATACCATAGTTCCCAAACGGGAATTGCCCAATGGCAGAGCTTCCAGCCAGTCTTGTGCCGGACGAGCATACCATAATTTCATATTCTGGGCAGATGTCCAATCTCCATATCCCAAAATAGAAAGCATCTTAGCAGCATAACGTGCTCCCAATATCCGGTATCCTTCGGCTGTAAAATGAAGATTATCGAATGCAGCCGGACAACCAGCGGAGGATATGACATGTGCAGTAGGAATTACCTGGGGCAAACTGTCGATGATTGTATTCATGCTGGCACAGATTCCATTCTGATCTGCATGTACCACCTCACCCGCCAGTAAGGGCACATTAGCAGCAGATAATCCCAAATCTTTCAAAAGATTATCATACACCCCCTTTACTTTTGAAGGCCAGTCTTTATCATTTGTATTCGACTCTCCCTGATGCAGCAGAATACCTTTAATTACTCCATCCTTTTGAGCAAGCTTTGCCATCTCAACCAAACGTGCATAAGGATTGCCACCGTATTCTTTTACCATATTCTTCAGCCAATCCGGAGAAGTTTCTACGTATGACTGATAATTATCCTTATCAAACAATTCTATTTTGCAACCACCTACGGCAACATTGATAATTCCTACCCGCACATTGGATGGCAGGTTAGCCACCATAGCCCGTCCAAAATAATCACCCGGAGTCAGGCCCGTATAGCAACGTGCCAAAGGAGGAACCGCCTTATACCAATTCCCTTTGGTCCTCCCCAAATTAGGACAATCTACAGCCGCTAATACCTGAAAACGACTGTCAACCGCCACTGTATCCTGTTCTTCTACCTTTGCATTTCCTTCCATGTTCGATTGTCCCAAACACAGATAGATATGAAAATTCGCATCTTGTGCATAACCGGATAGTGTATACATCATTACAGCCAACCATACAATTATCTTCTTCATCATATCTTTTATTTAAAGTTTATCAGACCATTCATATATATCTGCAAAAATAAGGCATGAATCCAATCACTGATTTGCAATTTTAGACATTTGAATATCAATATTAGATAAATATTACAGATTTGTATTCCTGCACACTCTTCACAGAGGATGCAGGAAAGATATTATAAAATGCACAAATTATATCAAACTCTCGGAAAGATGAGAGTTGATATGTCTTTTTAATTTGCTAAGGAGACATTAGCTATCACAATAGGTTTTCCACCTGTTGACCAAAAGCCTGCAATATAAAGATGCGAAGGATCAATCTTTCCTCCGTTCTTATCTTTCATATTTTTCAACTCCACTACAATCTTACGCGAAGATCCGAAATCATACACAGCAGGCTCACTCCAATAATTGTTTTTATCAAACAGACGGAACGAAACACCACTTTCATTATCGTTACCCAGCTCTACGGTCACAGTCTTATATCCCGACAAATCAAGTCCATTGTCATATTGCCAACCTCCGAAACCATACTGCCCCGTCACCAGTGTGCGGGTATTCTCGTCGAATGTGCCTTTCTCCCATATAGAAGGATTGAAGACATCTGCCGTCAGTGAGAAAGGAGAAATTACCGTAACCAGTAAAGTCAGTTGCTTACTGACTCCGGCAGCCGATTGATACGTAACGGTTACCGTAGCTTCACCGGGTGCCACAGCTACTAATTTGGCTGCCTGTTCTACTTTCAGCACGTTTGTATCTGAGCTGTTGACAGTCGCCTCCGCAGTCACCATCCGTACCGTTCCATCAGAATAAACAGCTTTCACTTTGAGATAATTCGTACCACCCATTTGCAGACGAAGTTCTCCCTCTTGTCCCATCAACTCCAGTTTTTCCAGTTCCCCATTTACTACTATCCCTTCAGCATATTCTTTGAACCAATGGTACATCGCCCACGGGCAGGCCTCGGGATCATTGAGGAAAGTGTAATTGCCCGGTTCACCCGGCACATCTTTAAACGCCGCCAGTTCGTGTGACCTCGTTGTAAAGAACAACCAGGAAACATTGCCTGAATTATCAGCTATATATTTGAAGTTGGCACCAAAGCCTTCACCACCTGCCGTTCCTGTAATACTTTTACCCCAAGTGGCATCATATTTCTTCGGAGCCCAGTCTATTTCAGTCACCATGATAGGAGCGAAAGCCGCCACAGGGCCTACTTGCGCATCCCAACCACGCTGAAAAGCTTCATAACCTCCTCTTGTGGAAGAGCCGATTCCTTCACCGCTGTCTTCCTCGGCATCGCTACCATACCAACCGGGATAGCAGTGAACGGCAAAGCCTATATTCTCCCCTTCGATACGGTGAATGGCATATCCGGCGTAAGATGACTGATAAGACAATCCCGGCACCCAAACAATGTTGCGGCAGTTGGCACGTATTTTATCTACTATAGCCTGAAAGTAGAGTTGGAGGTTCTTGAAATGACCGTCACCGCTACTGCCGTATGTTCCGTCAGTACCTTTTATTCTGACAGGTTCATTGGCAAGCTCGAACATGACATCCATATTATTTTTCAGCTTAGGATGTTGCGAAACAATATCCCACACTTTGAGCAAAAACTGCTGATAAGTGTCTCCTATTTCTATACCTTGATAGGGAGCATCAGCCGGACAGACTCCGGGCGGACGCATCACCACATACATTCCTTTGGAAATAAAGTATTCTGCCATCGGCACAAACAACTCTTCAAGATACTTCCGAAAGCGAGTTTCGGAGAACCGTTCATGTCCTTCATATCTCACGGACTGCATGGAGGGGTCATCACTCCAATACGGGTCGAGGTGCATACGCACGAAATTGAACTTCCATCCGGCAGCCACAATTCCGTCTACCATACTCTTATTATACCTGAGGCATGCCTGCACGTCATAGTTACCCCAGGCATTGTTATTAAAGAAAGGGCTGTAAGTCTGCGTAAAACCATGCAGATTGACTATCTCTCCCTTTTCATTTTTAAGGTAGCGCCCGGCTACATTCAGGACTGGCAACTTGGCTTCAGCAGGAGGCTCGGGTTCCGGGTCCGGATTCGGTTCGACAGGTTGTTCCGGTTCCTGCTTTTCCGGCTGCTCAGGAATAGTCTCGTCCGAGCAAGCCGCTAAAGACACTCCTAAGAGCAATGTCAATAAATAAATTATTTTTCTCATATTGTTCTTCATTGTTTTAAGGACTTGAAAGTTGTAAGCTAAAGCAAGAGAGTGATAACAATCTACATTCTTTACAAATAATACAAACGAAGGATACAGTCGTATATCGAACCTAATTCAGTCGTATACTGAATGCCATTCACTCGTATACTGAATAGGGTTCAGTCGTATACTGAATGCAGCATATCCTATAAGCATTGATATTCAAGATATTACGAAGCATCCTCATCCTTTTGATAAATTACAACAAATATTCCAAATTACACCATTATCTGCTGACGTTACATACTAAATGGAAAGCCCCAACAGACCTGTTTATTATAATATCACCAATAGCGAACAAAACTATAGGTATAAATATCATCTCCTGTAGTAGTTCCTTCATATAGTTTATAGCCTTTTATATCACCATGATAATCAACTAACGGAGAACCATTATAATCCATTTCGTAAGTTCCTTTCGTTTCTCCTTTCGGAATAGTGATTGATGCATTGCCGTCATACTTTCCCCCATCATTGTATGCTTCGTATGGGATTCTGCAGCTTATATCTTTTTTTACGGGATAAGTTGTGGTGGCAGTAAAGACAGGATGATTCTTATAAGATTCTCTCACAGCAATCATTATATGATTATTACCTGCCTCTTGTATAATTTTGATAGATAAGATTTTATTAGATTCTGGTTGTTGCCACACAATATCCCCACTTCTTTCTTTTGAAGAAATATTATTTTGCATATATACATACACCGCAAACATACCATTATACATAGTAGCTTTATGTGCAATACTATCTATCCAAACAGGTTTAGTTAAAACCTGAGGTATAATTGGTTCAATACTGTTATTATCACCCCTATGAAATGAAACTATGGCAGGCATTACTTTTTCCCAATTACCCTTACAATCATATTGGTAGTAAGCTGACAACGCTCCGCCATAAATTTCAAATGAATATTCATCTAAATTCGCAGCCCTTGTAGCAACCATATCTTCTGCCCTACCAGTATCAAAAGGAATTTCATCACTACAACCACACCAAATGACCAAACTCAAAATAAATAATATGTTTTTCATTGTTATTCGATTTTTATTGAAACAATAAAGGCAGCGGTTTCACATCATGCCCCGCTGCCTTTTCTCATAAGACTCTATTATTTTCCAGCCAATCCATCAGCAAAACCTGCATAGGTATGCTTACGACTGTAGTTGGAATCCCAAAGGCCTACGGGTTCACCACCACGCCAGCCCGAATCACTGGGAGCATCGGTAGCACACCATTGCGTGATACCATACTGCTGAGCAGCAGGAATAATCTCGAAGTACTTCTTCACGATGAACTTATAGTATTCTGCCATCGCTTTATGCTGAGCTTCGGTCATATTCTCTGTCTTAACACTGGTATTATTCTCATCTATATAACCCATATCAAGTTCTGATATCTTTACCAGTTTACCACTTTCCGCCAATATCTCAAACATCTTCACTACATGGTCTTCCTTACTCTTCTGAGTAGCAGCATTAGCATAACAACTTACATGCATCTGTGTACCGATACCGTCAATCTTCGTCACACCATCAGCTTCCCACTTCTTAATCCAGTGTACTAAACTCTTAACCTTTTGATTGTCATCCCAGTCAGACTCTAAATTATAGTCATTGACAAAGAGCTTTAAAGGATTGGTACCACCATTTTCTGCATAATACTTACGGGCAGCAGCCACAACAACGCGAACGTAATCTTCGCTACCTAAGTAGTCTTGCCAATAGAAATTGTTCTTAGCATCCTCAGCAGAAACGTTGCTGGCAGACTGCAAAGGATAGAAGCCTTCACCGTCATCACCGCCACCGGAAATAGCTTCATTCACTACATCCCAAGCAGTTACATAACCAGCAGTGGATTTCATCATACCCTCTATCCAGCTATTCATAGCTCCTGTAAGGATTTCTTTCTTTTCTTCGGGAGTTTTCTCTATAATCTGGTCAGGGGTTCCACCAGAAACATAACCCTCTCCCTCCTCAGACAAAGAATGATAACCGTTACTATTCCATCCATTTACGTTACCAGCTTCAAAGTCGCTATTATCAATCAGGTTTTTATTGCTTCCTGACTCTACAAGTTTAACATTGTCCAAGAATAATGTTCCAACAAAATCCCCAAAATTCAATGTTACTTTGTCCTTATCACTATTCTCTAAAGTAAATGAAATCTTGACCTCTCCCCATGTTTGCTCAAAATCCAAGGATGGCTTATACTCTTGAGCACCTGTAGCCTCACATTGTAAAAAGACCGCAGAAGAATAAGGTTCAGAAGCCTTGCCCATAGCAGTTAAAGTATATTCAACCCCCGCCAATAAAGGTTCACTCAACTTATACCATGCTTGAGCTCTCCAATTATCCGTTTGTTTGGTAGTGTTTGTTATCTTCAAACAATAACCACCACTGCCACCACTCGAACTTTCGGTTTCAACAGAATAAGTAAAAGCATGCCAAGAATATTTTTCCCAATTTGTAGTTTCTCCGGTCTCAAAGTCACCATTATCTATCAGATTTTCAGTATCTCCATCAGCTGTCAAAACCATGTTATCTATATCCCACCATCCGGCATAATGTCCAAAAACAAGTTTAAGGTTTTGACCATTTTCATAATCGGGAGTAAAAGAGACAGAATAATCATCCCATTCATCAGAAATACTTACTTCAGGAATTCCATATTTGTCTTCCGAGCCAGCAGTCATCACCCAAAGATTCAGGTTAAATGGACTTTCTGCTTTAGCACGAAAAGATAAATTGTATTTTTGACCTTGTCGCAAATTACTTAACAGTTTACAATATAACTGACCATCCCAATTATTTGTCGCTGTCGGATTAACAATATGCAGATATTTATTTCCCGATGAATCAGGTACTCCAGGAATAATAATCGGTTGAATCAGCGAATTCAGATACTTATTATTCTGCTGCGCATGCCAAGCCAATGTATGTCCATAAATGGTGATTCCAGCTGCTTGAGCTGCAGAAACAAATTTTTCCACAGTTCCAAAATCCATATCGCCCTTATCGTTTACACACGAAGCGTATTTCATGGCATTGCCTGCCGTCATCTCATCGAAATTGGAGATGGCCATAGTACGCACCATTTCTCCTTTCAGAAAATCACTCGCCGACAGCGCAATTCCCAACTTAAAGTCGGGACTTGCACTTCGGTCTATATATGTTTTCAATGCATCGTAAGCATTGAGATATTCATATTGGGCTATACTTTCCGGCTTTTCAGTCTTGAAGTCAACGATTTGATCATCGGCACAAGAGGCAAGCGACAGCAATAAGCCCAAGGATAATGAGTATTTTATTGTTTTCATTGTATAATCATTTATTAACATATTTCTTATTCTTTTCATCAATATGCAATCAAGGGTAACGATAAGTAGTAAATGTGAAACTTCTATCATTCACCACATAATTCGGGCCTGTATCCTTCTTCAACAATACACGTATGGTTACACTTCTGGGCGTACCGTTCAAGCTCAGATAACGCTCATTATGCAATCCGGAATATTGCAAAGAAACCTCCGAACCATCCGAAGAGTAAGCTTCCCATTCATAATGCAATGAGCTATCCGGCACATCCATTACGATACGGACAAATCCGGACAAGGCATTCAGATGCATATGGTTATCTAAATCAGCCGTTATGGGAGGCGTATAAGGGTCATATAACACTGCGGTATAACTTCCCGTGATATTGACAGCCGGTCCGCTTTGTGCACAAAGCAGAAGAGGAAGACATAAAAATATAGATATTAAAATCTTTTTCATGATTGAATATTTTTAGTTATTATCCAACATTATGTCAATTGATCGTTTAAACGTTTCCGTTCAATTGGCACGATACTTAGGGACAAAAGTTTCTATCTTGTTCGTTCCGCGCGTCTGCATCACCAAAGTATCTTTCGTGGCATACTTCCGAATGCCAAAGTCAACGGTATAGTCCAGATAAAGCGCATCGCGGTCTTTGTTTCCCCATGATTTCTTTTCACCGTCCACCACGTATTTACCTGTCCCCGAAGCAGTCATTCCCGATGTCTCCGTAGTAATGGAACATTCACCCGCATCGTTGAATGTCAACAGCAAATCACATGTCATTGTTGTCCCGTCAGCCTGTTTTGCGCTAACCGGAAAAACAGCTGTCGTCAGCGAACGAGTGGTAATGCCACACACTTCATCCTTTTCTACAGACTGAGCATGACGCACAACAGTAGTTGTAGTCCCATTTTCTGTAATCTGATCTATACCACGACGCAAATAAGAAGCCTGCCATGGATTCATGTACTTTACACAATAAAGCACATAATCTTGAGGTAACACACTCCAATAATCCGAGTTGGGACGTGCCGGAGCATCGCCTTCAATCAAAGGAGTACCTGTCAGGATGCGGTCGGCACCTGTCTGTTTCTTCATCACTACAGGAATCACATAATTATTGCTCAGTGCTTTTTCGTCAGCAAAGAAAGCATCGGTAAGCTGCACCTCCACATTTCCCCAGTGTTCACCGTTGTATTTAATTTTATCACCCGCCAATGTATAATATGTAGAAGGCATGGGTAATACCGGTGAGCCGTCTTCAAAAAAGAGGTTATCACAAAGCGTATTGTCAACGGCAATGTCTATAGTGATATTTCTTCCACCGTATGCCCCTCCCATTGTGGCATAAATGGCACACTTGTGCTGACGGTCAGCCGAATTATCTACCACCGGATCATTACCCAATACAATAGTACGCACCGGATATTGATAAGCAAAATAGACACTCACACCACCCTCATAATCGGGAAAAGAGTTGCTTGCATTCTCACATGAAGAGAAAGCAAATGACATGGCACTCCCCAATATTACAGATAATAATTTATAGATTTTCATTTCCATATTCTTTTTGCATTTTATAATTATATGATTACCATCCTTTGTTCTGTTGTAGATTACTCCACTTCAACATCTCACCATAAGGTATAGGTCCATAATTCATATACTCCTTATAGTTTCTATTTTCTACATCAATTACGGTATAGTTCAGACTTTCGCCCACTTTGTCAATCCGTATTCCTTTAGCTGTTTCTGCCAATGGCATCTGCCAACGACGAATATCCCAAAAACGCTTATTTTCGAAACAAAGCTCAATGCGACGTTCGTTACGAATAAGTTGAGTCATCTTTTCCTTATCTCCCTTGATGCTCTCCAGATAAGCGTCGCCGTTATCGGTTCCTACACCACCACGAGCACGAATAGCCTTAACTACGTCATAAGCACTATAGGCGTTACTACCTTTGCCCATTGGTCCCCAAGCATCGTTGGCTGCTTCAGCATAAGCCAGGAATATTTCCGTATAACGGATACGAACAGGAATATGAAACTTGGCATTAAGTGAATTCGGATTGGCATTACAGTCTTCACGCAACAGCTTACGTAGATAGTAACCCGTACGGGTAGAGGTGCTCAATTGATTCAAATTATTATCTTGCTTGTTTTCTGCATCAGGATAAGTACCTGTAATAATAGCCTTTTCCTTAAATGTAGCTCCATTGAATAAAATGTATTTCGCTAAACGCGGATCACGATTTTTATAAGGAGCATTTTCCGAATAACCGCTGTTAGCCTTGTCTGCAACAGGATAACCGTTAGCCATAGGGAAAGCATCCACTAAATTTTGTGTAGGATTAATACGTCCACTACCATAGAGCGTAGGAGGAAAGTTATTTTTCTCCAGCTGAATACCTATATCCCAATCTGCCGTTCCATTACTCTTATTTCCTCTCCAAAGGATTTCAGCAGGCACTTCTCCTGAACCAAGATTATCAAGATCACTTGTATTCATATACCAAGTATTACCCGTCGGATCAAGACCAGCTACACCACCAATACGATTCAATACAGTAGCAGCATAGTTTGCGGCAGTTTCAGAAGTCACACCTGAACCTTCACGGTAAGCCGGACTTGCAGCAAGCAAAGCTACCTGTGCCTTTATGGCTTCAGCTATTCTGGCAGTAATACGTCCACGTTGATAAGTTCCAAAAACAAGATTATAGTTACCCATCTTTGCACCGATTTCCTTATATCTTGCAGGTACTTCAGCATCACTTTTTATATTTTCATAATCAACAGGCAATAAATCAACTGCTTTATTTAAGTCAGTAAATACCTGCTCTACACATGCACTGAAAGAAGCACGGGGCTGATTGAAGTCAGAATTGTTATCTTCCGGTTCCAGAAGTATCGGCACACCCAGTAACTGCCCGTCTGCCGTCCAGCCTCCATGAGCCATCAAAAGATAGTAATAATTCAAAGCACGCAAGGCATATGCTTCTCCGCTGAGTTTGTCAATGAACATCCTGTTCGTCACCTCATTCTCAGCCCAACTTACCTGGTCTGCGATACCTAAAAATGTATTGAGGTATTGTATTGCCGCTTTACGGGCTTGCCACTGTTCCATAGGATTATTATTCGACGCCCATGAACCAAGAGCCATTTTTGAATAGCCACTCTCTTTATCATTGGTCACAGCATCGTCTGTAGCTACATCACTTACACTAGAATTGTCGTACGGCAGCATAGCGTATCCGTACCCCAAAAGTCCCACAGCATAATTAGGATCTGAAAGCATTTCCTCAACACCGCGATTATTCTCCTTAGCAGGTTCGAACATATCCTCGCAAGCAGAGAAAGTCGCCAGTAATACTGTAGTTAATATAATATTTCTTAGTTTCATTTTTATCATAATTTTAGATTAGAATACAGCTTTCACACCAATATTATAGAATCTGCTTTGCGGAGCACTACCCACATTCATCTCCATGTGTTTACGCTCTTTCGAGATTGTCAGCAGATTTGCACCGCTGACATAAGCAGATAATTCATTGATGAAAGTGTTACGTAAAATACGTTTCGGCAAATCATAAGTAATCTGTACTTTCGCCAGATCGAAGCGGTCAGTCTTGTACAACCAATAATCCGAAGCACGGAAGTTATTACTTGAACTTCTAGCGGATAAACGGGGATAAGTCGCGGTAGCCGCTGTTTCAGGAGTCCAACGATTGCGGACTACGGCTGAATATTTATCATCGCCATCCACCCAATAATATGAACTGTTTTTCAATCCATAAGCACCGAAGTTACCGGTACCCAACACAAAGAAAGTCAAGTTCTTCCATTTGGCAGTAAAATTGATACCGAGTGTAAAGGGCGCACCATACCAACCGCCTTTACCCAAGAAGACTTCATCTTTGTCATCAATTACATTATCTCCATTCTGATCTACATACTTGATGTCACCCGGTTGAACCGTACTACCCAGTTTCTGTTCAGGACTATTCTCAATATCTTCCTTATCCCGGAATAATCCGGCACTCTGAAGTCCCCAAATACCATCAACAGCTTTTCCCTCACGATAACGATAGGCATCATCATAGATTTCATCACGCTTAGTAACCTTAGTATCGTAATATGTGCCTGCCACACCCAAAGACAAGTCTACATCTCCAAAACGCTTATTAGCATTTATATTGAAATCAAAGCCTACACGCTTGTTATTGTTATAGTTCATCACAGCCATAAAAGATGCTGCCGGATATCCTGTATTCAAATGTGACGGATAAAAAGTAGGTTGATTGATCAAATATCCCTCCATAGAGTTGATAAAGAATGAAGCATCGGCCGTAATCAGTCTATTCCAAAGCGAAGTTTTCAGGTTTACAGAGAACTCTTTGCGCTTGATAAACGAAAGATCATTGTTCTGGCCTCTGGTAGAAATAGTATATTTACCGGCCGGACCGTCATACCATGCATAACCATCGTTTTGAGTCCATACTGATTCATAGAGATAAAACTCATTATCACCCATTACCAAATCAATGTCTTGATTGAGGATACTACCCGATACGCTCAACAATAAATCATCAACCACAGGAGAATCCTTCAGAAAGTTTTCACCGCTTAAACGCCAGCCCAACGTCACCGAAGGAGAGAGAGCCTGACGATGTCCTTTAGCCAACTTAGCCGAATGGATCAATGCAGCACCAAAATCTGCATAATAGCGTTGCTGATAGTTATAGCCCGCCTGTAATGCCAAATTAGCATTGCTGATACGATGATATTGTGCAGAAACCGTCTGCTGGTAACCATTGGCTATAAGCATAGCCGATACATTATGATACTTATTGAAAGTGTTCTGATAATTGAACTGTCCGGAAAATGCAATCGTTTGCTTATCCGCACTTCCACCCACATTCTGAGTGCCCGGCTTTTCATCATTTCCCTCCTTGCTGAGCGCTACTATAACATCTTTACCGCCATAGTTAGCCCAAGTAGGAACAAATACCGCATATTTATTATCAAAAGAAGTGGAGTAAGAAGTGGCATAATCTACAGCAAACATAGCATTGAATGAGAGTCCCTTCAGAACTTGATTAAGATCGACATTCACACCAGCATCAAACTGAAACTGACGACTCGTCCACTTACTGCTCCCGGCAGCATAACTGTCAGCAAAAGCATTAGTAGGATTAGCCTGTGTACCAGCCAAGAAATACTTTCCATCAATAATATTGGAAGTTGTGCTCAGTAGTTCCCAAGCGGCTGTGGCATTGGGATCAATCATATCCAATGGAATAAGCGGAGCCGCATATTCCGGAAAATTCGGACGTGCAGTCGATGCTATGTTCCAATAATCACCTTTCGCCGTTTTTGAATTGTAAAATGTAGCATTGGCATTAATGTAGGCATTAATAAAGCTATTGATATTTACGTCTACATTACCACGTACGTTAAAACGGTCCGTCATATTATTCTTGGCTTCGCCAAAATCAAGAAAATCTCCATTACGATAATAACTCACATTACTATAAAAACGCGCACGCTTACCGCCACCAGTAATCTCAGCAGTTACTTCCGAACGATTATATGCCTTTTTTACATAATCAGAAGAATAGTAATTTATATTTGTATAACGATATGGATTCAGTCCTGAACCATGATTGTAAATATCTTCGGCCGTATAACGGAGTTTCGCAGTAGGATCATCATTCAAGAGGGCTTCATTATAAAGTGTCATGTACTCAGCCGAACCTAAGTATTCAGGAAAAGCCTTCGCTACATGAAATCCGGTATTAGCTCTGACACTAACGTTCAACCCCTCTACATTACCGCGTTTTGTAGTGATTACCACCGCACCTTTAGCAGCTTTACTACCATAAAGGACCACAGCCTGGGCACCTTTCAAAAATGAAATCTGTGCTATTTCAGACGGCATAACATTGTTTGCATCACGAGGTACACCATCTACCAAAACCAAATAACCAGCATTGTCACCATCCATTCCCCACAATGAGTTACCATTCCAACCACCTACATAGCCCTGCATGTTATCCAGGCTGTAAGTATTATAATTCTTCTTCGTAAGTTCTTCCACATTGACTACAGAAACACCACCCAAAAGGTCTTTTTGAGCTACCTTACGAAAAGCGACCTGTACCATCGGGTCTTTTTCGTTTGCCAATGAATCGGTCTCATTCCAGTCTGTGGCCTGCGCACTGACAAACATCGGAGAAACAGCCAGCATAGCACAAAGAATGAATTTTGCTTGTATATATTTCATTGTTTATTCATTTATTATTAAACATACTTTTTAGTCCTCCATGATTACCAGCCTGGATTCTGTCCGAACTCTGGATAAAGATAAACATCATCATCAGGTAAGGGGAACCAATAATGCTTCGTACCGTATACACGTTTCACAATCAGCTCGTGACGGTAGTTAGCCACTTCAGCTTCCGCAGGGTCATTATTTCTATAGAAATCCACACTCTCTACCCGGTCGAATTCTACAGAATACTTCTCAGTATAAGGTGACTCGGTCAGCAACAGCCAACGTTGCAGGTCATTGAAGCGAAAACCTTCCATAGAAAGTTCAACTGCACGTTCACGACGAATCTCGTCCATAAACTTCTTGTTATCTGCAATATAGGATGAATGTACTCCCTCAGCACCACAACGAGTACGAATCTTATTGATTGCATCAAGTGAAGTAAGCGTACAATTATCAGACTTGGCAGATGAACCACCAAAGGCAGCACAGCTCTCAGCATACATCAGGTAAATATCCGCCAAACGCATATAAGGCAGATAGGTATGCAAGTTACTACCCCAGTCATATTCCTTATCGCCTTCATTACAAGTATGGGGAACAAGTTTCTGGAAAAAATAGCCGGTACGGCTTCCCAAATCGATTGAACGCATATCCGCACCTGTAGAAAGGTCACAATAGGCATAAGGTTTTTGTGCATCGGACAATTTATCTTCCGCTAAAACAAAATGGAATCCGTCGAATACGATATCATGATAGAAACGTGGATCCCTATTCTTAAATGGATGTCTCTTATCAAATCCGGATTGCGGATCGTTGAGAGGAAGCCCATTAGCCATGCCATACATTTCTACAAGATTGGCTGTAGGCAGGTGTATAATCTTGTCATGAGATACAAGACCTGCTACTTTCGGACCCCATATCTTTGTCATATTCCAGTTACTACCATTAAAATCCGCGGAAGGACCACGGAATATAGCCTCTACCGAACCAGGCATTAACCAGTTCTGACGGCGGGTATAGAAAATATCGGAGTAGCTTGTCTGCACACCTTTCTCCTTCTCGTGATCATAGATATTGCTATATTTAAAATCTGCAAGCGCATATTGAGTCTGTCCACTCTCTACCAAAGCCAACAGCTCGCCAAATGCCTGTGCAGCTTTCTTACAATAAGCTTCATCATAATTATAAGTCTGAGCCCCTCCCAACTGTGCACCGTTCTTCATCAGGGGACTTCCTGCCCATAGATAATTCTTACCTAAATAGCCCAGTGCCATAATTTTATTGATACGTAATTGATTCTTACCTTCTGTAGCCTTACCCGCAGTGGTCTTATCCCAATCCACCGGCAACAGATCGGCAGCACGACGGAAATCCTCCGCAGCTTTATCAGCACATTCCTGATAACTCAATCGCGGCAAGTTCAGCTCTTGCGTAGCATCAAATACCTGGTCAATATAAGGCAATCCTCCCCAATAAGTCATCAGTTCAAAATGCCACCATGCACGAAAGAAATAAAGTTGACCGGCAATCATATCTTTTTCTTCCTGCGTACCCACCAGTTTGTCCAGATTGGCAAGACCTACATTAGCTTTGCGAATACAATACCAAGAATGCGGCCACAAAGAGTGTTGAAACTTATCGGTAGAAGCCGGGTTGCTGGGATTTCTATACAACCAACATTGACCATTGCTTTGCCAAGCACGAAAATTACCTAAGTCAGCCTGATGCGTCATGTGCCCATCACCCATGGAGTTGAAGAGTTCGTCATCACCCCAGTTCCACGAAGTACAATAGTTACATTTCTCCTTATCGGGAATACAATTATATATTTCTTCTATGAATCCCTGAAAATTACGGAAATTCTTGAACGCATCTTCTTCGGAAACAGTCGATTCAGGACTCTTATCCAAATAGTCTTCACAGGACGTCATGCCAAATCCCACTGCCAGCGACAACAGACCTGAACATAAAAGAGTCTTATATGTATATTTCATCTTATTCATTATTATAATGTAAATTTAATACCTAAGTTATAACGTTTCACTGTAGGGTAAGCTCCCAGATAACCAGCTCCGGAAAGATTAGCTTCACGGTCATCCGGCATACGAGTCCATAACCATAGGTTATTACCATTGACATAAATTTTCAGGTTACTTAATCCTATTTTCTTGATCCAGCCTTTATTCCAAGTATAAGCCAGTTCAACGTTCTTCAAACGAATATAAGAACCGTCATAAAGAGATTGGGTTCCATCGTTATAGCTTGGTGTAGAGTTCCAGCGAGGTACTACCACATCGGCATTAGGAGTATTTTTTGACCACCATGTACCAGTGTCAAACACTGTGTTCAGTTTACTGCCAAAACTAGTAAGACCCACATCACGGGTAACATTGGTCACACCATAGAATTGTGCAAATGCACTGAATCCTTTCCACTCGAAACCTACGGTAGCATTAAATGTATTTTCGGGCTGGCTAGTATAACCATAAGGGGCCTGATCTTTGTTATCCACCACACCGTCGCCATTAAAATCGACAATGTAGTAGTCGCCCACCAGCTTTTGAGAATCATTAGCATCATGAGCAGGGCTACCATACAATTGATCATAGTTTTGAATGTATCCCGCATCAATATAAGAAGTATATTGACCTACCCCGAAACCAGCCGCTTTCTGATAGGCTGGACGCATAGCCTGGTCATCTTTCACCAATACCTTGTTCTTTGCATGCGTCATACTGAAGTTACCCCAAACACGCCAGTCATTACCAAAGGTCTTATTTACACGTAATTCCAATTCATATCCGTTCGTACGGATCTTACCTTTATTAACAGAAGGTGGAGTTCCTCCGAAATAAGAGGGAATGGAACGGTCTCCGCCATAAACAAAGATATTAGAACGTTCGTCACGGAAGAATTCCAAACTACCGGCAAACACCCCTTCAAGGAATGAATAGTCTATACCTATATTCAGCTTTTTCACAACTTCCCATTGAATATCTTTATTTCCAATAGCAGACTCACGATACCATGTATAAATACTTTCAGTATGGTCCAAATCCATAGTAGTGTGACCGCCATAAGCCCATTGATTCATGTACAGCCACCGGCGGCTCGAATCAAACGGATCACCTAACTGGTCGGAACCAATTTCACCATAAGAGGCACGGACTTTCAACATATCGATAATCTTCTTTTCACGGAAAAACTTCATGAAAGGTTCTTCACTGATCATCCAACCGATGGCACCTGAATTAAAAAATGCGAAACGATTTTCCGGACTGAACTTTTCAGAACCATTGTAAGCACCATTGTATTCGATGAAATAACGGTCGGCATAGTTATAAGTAACACGGAAAGCCCAGTCTTCGCGATAGGTAGGCATCACACTGCCTCGCGCATTTTCCTGACGGCTGAACAGTCCCATAGCTGTAGCATTGTGCTTGCCGAAACTACGCGCCCAGTTCAATTGCGCCTGATAATAAAGGTTACGTACCGTCTGACCATTGTCCACTGCACCGGGAGAAGTGCTCCAATTAACCCCTTGCGTCCAGTCAAAACCATTATTTGTGTCGTATGACTGTTCATATCTCACCTGACCGGTATCCGGATCAATCCACTTACGCTGCGCACTATTATACAAGTCATTGATACCACGATTGTTTTCAACAAATATGTTATCCCATGAAACAGTGGCCCGGGCAGAAAGCCCTTTGGTTATAAACTTCAAATCTTGCTCCAGTGTAAAGTCGGTATTGATACGGGTTGTTGTGAGCTGCATCGTACCACCCAAAGAAATATTCTCTGCTGAGTTTGTGGTATTTGAAACAAGCGGATACATTCCCCAGCTACCATCAGAATACTGCGGCAAAAATACGTCCGGTGCAATATTGTATGCACCCGACCACTGCTGCCCAATCTGCCATTCCGAATTACCCGTATTACTCCATGGAGCCTTACGAATAGAATTAGATCCCGCAAGATTCATCTTCAGTACAGTAGTTTTCGTTATATTGAAGTCCAGATTACTACGCACATTGATACGATCGTATCCATAACCGGAGTTATAGTCACGACCATTGTCATAAATTCTAAAGAGGTCACCCTCATGTACATAATCGGCTGAAGCAAAGTACTTCACAAATTTGGTACCACCGCTAATATTAAGGTTAGCATTGTAAGACATCGTGTTATCTTTAAACAAGGCCTTCTGCCAATCTACATTCGGATAACGTTCTCTCTGTTCAATAGTGGTCTGATTACGATAGTTATTGATGAACGACTGAGAACGGATATATTCCCATGAGTCAGGTCTCAAAGCCAACTCATGCTCAATAGCCGTATTGCGAAACATCAAAGCATCATAAGAATCGTACTTATTGGGTAGTTTGGAAGGAGACTTCAGAGTTGCATTGAAGCCTACATCAATCTTCGCACTACCCTCGGCACCACGTTTTGTAGTTACAAGAATTACACCATTGGCACCCTTCACACCGTAAACGGCAGTTGCGGATGCATCTTTCAAGACTGAAATAGATTGTACAGAACTGATATCCACTGAACTCATAGGGCGTTCAATACCGTCAACCAACACAAGTGGATCTTCATTATTATTCCAAGAACTTGCACCGCGAATCGTTATTTTAGGTTCTTCCGCGCCCGGCATACCTGTACCTGTGGTAGTAACCACACCCGGCAAATTACCTGTCAGTGCCGCACCAATATCGCTGATACCGGCTGCACGTTCCAGTACTTTACCTGTAGTTTGTGTGATAGCACCTACTACACTGGCCTTCTTCTGCTGGCCATAACCTACCACAACGACCTCTTCAAGCTGTTGTGAGTCATCTTCCAGAGTGACCTTTAAAATCTTTTGACCCGCAATTTTGACTTCCTGCGATTTCATTCCTATGAATGAGACCACAAGAGTTACTTTGTCATTAGGAACAGCCAACGTGAAATTTCCATCTATATCTGATATCGTACCTATTGAACTATTGTTTTTTACAACGACGGAAGCCCCAATCACCGTTTCGCCATTTCCATCGACGACTGTTCCTTTCACTGTTACTCCATTCTGTGCTAAAGTCGGCAAACAACTCAATAGCAACAAAAGAATCAAGTAAGGAATCTTTTGAATTTGTTTTGTTACATTTTTCATTACCATTAGTTTAAGATATTAATAACTACATTCTCTCCATTACATTAGCTATTTAGAAATAGCATTAACTGTCATCATACATGCATTTCATAATTACACCAGTCTTTTAAGATTAATAATTCCAGCAATTAGTATTTGCAATATTTTACATAGATTTACATTCTTAGTTATATAGAAGTCAGAGACATATCATTAACAACTACCTCAGTTATCAAAACCTTTCTCTTCTCGGCAGCAAATGTATCCAACAAAAACGAAACAATCCACACATTCATGCTACACGTTTTTTTGACAGTATTACATCTTTCTTTTTGATGTTACATTTTTCTTTGAAAGCATTACAAATTAGCATATACAATACTCATTTTCAAATAATTACATCTCAAGCACAATCTTATAAATCCAGAAGATATTTTCCTAAAAATTCAGTCTTTCAGAGTATCTTGAAACTGATAAAAAAGAACTCAAAAAACGGAAGAAAAAACGATTTGTAACGCACCGCAAAAGATATGTAACCCATCTGTTAGAAGCGTAAAAACTCTCTTGGCCGATTCATTTAGCAAAAGAGCAATTAACACATTTAAAGAAATGGACAAAAAAAACACGGTTATCTATATTAGATAACCGTGCACCTTTACTGCAAATTACAGATTAAAACCGGGCGATTGGTAAACCTATAAAATCCCTATCTACTTTACTACCTCCATTTGAAACGGCGAAGCCGGAAGCCCTGACTTATTCCTCAGGTTAGCCTCCTGTGGATTATCATCCCAAGCGTAACGAACCTTTATAGGCTGAGTAATACCTTCGCTCCAAACCATCACTTTATTGCCTTCTATGGTCGCCTTTGCCCATTTAAAACGTCCATCCGCTCCCGCCAGTGCAAAACCTTTGAGTTCAGTTACAGGCATTAAATCATTCGTTCCTTCTTCAAAAGAGAGAATGATCTTTCCACTTTCAACAGATGCATCAGTACACAACGGACCACTATGAACTACATCCCTATGACCATATACCTTCTTTTTAACTTGAAGTGCCACTCTTCTTGCCAGTTCTTTCTTATTTAATGGATGAATATCATTCCACTCTCCCAAGTCTATTGCTACTACTAAAGAAGTATTAGGCAACTTCAAGGTCACTTGCCGTTGAGCCTCTCGCATACCCGCCCAACCACTTTCTACAGGTTGCAGATGCGTCTGCATAAAATTGGGTAGTTGCATAATAAAGAACGGGAGATTTTCATCTGCAAACTTCACTCGCCAATCTTTTATCATCGCAGTTAATAAGGCCTCATATTCACTTGAACGTCCTGCATTCGTCTCTCCCTGATACCACAAAGCTCCTTTAAAATGCAAATTTCGCAAAGGAGAAATCATGGAATTATACATGCCAGTCGGAATATTCTGAAAAGACACCCCACCTCTTCCGGCAGGCATTTCACAACCTAATCTATATTTCCACTGTTCCGCCAAACGAACTGTGTCTCCATCTATCGCCATACAATAGGGCTTGTCTTTTACAAAGCTAGGGCGACCACCCGAATTGATAAGACGAACCGTCACCAGATTCTCACCTGCTTTCAATACCGATACAGGAACTTTATAAATACGTGGCGGATATTGATACGAAGTGGTACCTACAAATACACCATTCACATACACTGAGTCCGCATTCACCATACAACCCAAACGCAATATGGCATCTTTATCAGCTTGCTCAGCCGTAAGACGAATATCCTGACGGAACCAATGTGAGCCACTTACCGGATAGCCATTCTTAGTGCCCAATTGATAGGAAAACATATTCACTTCCTCCCAATCGGAATCATCCAATCCCGGTTCATACCACTTGACCGGAGCATGAAGTCCTTCATCCCCTTTATACAAAGAGAGATTCCAAAACCTCGACATCATACCACCTGCCTTATTCATCAAAACCTTATATTCGTCAGAGTTATAAATATCCCTTTCACGCAAATTCTTTGGGAATTCCTGTAGAGCATCCTCACTCATCCAAGCTTCAATAGAACTTCCTCCCCAACTTGAATTAATAATCCCCACAGGAACTTTCGTCTCATTATACATCTCTATAGCAAAAAAATAAGGTAGTGCGGCATAAGACTGAGCAACCTCCGGATTCAAGGATGTCCAGTTCATCCGGGAAATATCTTCTTTCGGACCCTGCAAATCATTGCCATAGGGAGTTTTCACGTAACGGATCATTGAATTTTCATAAACAACCGTTTCCTTGCCAAACATATCCGCTACACGTGCCACGGTCAGTTCCATATTCGATTGCCCTGAGCACAGCCACACATCCCCTACCAGAATATCTTTTACTATCACTTCATTCACCGTCATCTCATAAGGACCGCCAGCCTTCATAGCAGGAAGTATGACCACCCATCTGCCATTCTCATCAGTCTTTGCCGTGTATTTCTTCCTCTTAAAAGTTACCACTACATCTTCACCCGGTTCAGCTGTCCCCCATATCTTAATGGGCCTTTCACGTTGCAATACCATTCCATCCGAAAGAACAGAGGGGAGTTTAACCTTAGCTTCAGCCCATACAGAACATATACAGACCAATACTACCAATAAAGTAAATTTATATCTCATAATATTGTAATTTTCAACATTCCTACTCTTTTATCAAACTTTCAGGTGCTCCCAGGAAAGAAGGTTTCAAACCTCCCAGGTCAATCATGATTTTCTGCATAACAAGTGCCGGATCAAGCGGACGGATACGCAAAGTATGTCTCCCCTTCTTATCAAGTAAGTGTTTGGTTTGAGTAGTAATAATGTGCTCTGCCTGCAACTTACCAAGCTCACCTTTATAATCACTGTTGATATTGACTATCTGTTCTTCCCCACCATCCAAACTGACCGCATAACGCAATCCTTTATAATCATTGAAATTCAAAGTTGAAGAAAAACGGACGATAACTGTAGCATCCCCACTTTTCTCCGTTTCAAAATCATATTCCAAATACATATCTGCTCCCGGAACGGCTGTGGTAGGTAAAGTAGTGACAGCAGACAACGTACGCCCCAAATTTGGAATTGTAACCCAATTAGCAGATGTACTGTTAGCTGAACGGGTATAATGTTCCGCTTCAATAGATACATATCCATCCTTTTCTACAAATACAGGTGGTGCAGGAGCAATACGAGGTTCCGGAACAAAAGTAACTTTAGGCATAATATTATGTTTCGGATCGTTCCAGGATTTATATCCAATATGTGTCTGATCCATGATATGATTCCATTTGCCACCACTCATTATATGGTTATAGTGATAAGTCAATACAGAATCACGTTCAAAACACGCACGAGCCTTATCAGCCCATTTATTGGCTTGTACATTATTCTCCTCTGCCAGTTTGCGATTCATTGCTACGGCATAATACATATCATACAGGTTGGCACATGCCTGTATCGGAAAGAGTACCAGTTGGTCGAAAGTATCCCGGTAACCGGCAGGCATCAGATAGTAGAGTTTCAGGGCATCCAGACTCAAAGCCGCATAATCATCTTTCACACGCCGCCACTCATCATAGTTTTCCAGGCTGTACGTTCTGTCATTCAGCATTTCAGGAGTAACTCTGCGGTTATATTTGGTATATGTATCTATAAGACGCGCCGCCTCTTCCGCATAATTGCCACCAAACTGCTGCTTGCAGAAGTCTACCGTATGCTGGAAAAGATTGTTTTCATTGAAACGTCCGGGATTCCAGGCCATGTCCAGGAAGAAGGTTATCGGATATTCCATAGGCTTCAAGTCACCCACGTTGACTACCCACAGTTCACGGACACCATATTCATAAGTCAGCATCATCTGTTCCCAGGTGCGCTGTATCTGGGTAATGTTGATCCACTTAGTATTACGGGGAGCTCCTACATAGTCGAAGTGATAATACATTCCATAACCGCCCTTACGGGGTTTAGCTTTCAAATCGGGCAACTTGCGCACATTTCCCCAGTTATCGTCACACAACAGAAGGGTTACATCGTCGGGCACACGCATACCCTTATCATAATAATCCTGCACTTCTTTATAGAGCGCCCACACTTGCGGAGTTTCTTTCGCTTTCTTACCAGTCACTTTCTCTATAATCTTCCGCTGATCCTTCACTATATTCTGTAATAAGGAGATATTGGCATCCTCACTCATCGGTTCGTCACCATCACCGCGCATAGCTAGGGTAATCACTGCTTCCCAATCCTTACAACGCTCCATACCCTTCTGCCAGAAGTCACGCAGTACGGCGCCGTTCGTTGTATAATTCCATTCTCCGGTTCCACGGCGTTTCCAGTCCTTTTGAGCCTGTCCCATAGGTTCGTGGTGAGAAGTTCCCATCACAATTCCCATCTCATCAGCCAACGGACCGTTCATTGGATCATCGTCATAGAATGCACTGTTCCACATAGCCGGCCACATGAAGTTTCCTTTCAGGCGAAGCACCAGTTCAAAGACAGTCTCATAAAATTTGCTATTGAATCCACCGAAAGTATCGCCCGCCCAGTTTCCTAGACAGGGCCATTCATCATTCAGGAAAATACCACGGTATTTCACAGCCGGTTCACCATCTGTATATATACCTTCTTTAATAGATATAATATCGTGCTTTTCCACCGGAACATCCGCCCAGAAATACCAAGGTGATACTCCCATTTGCTGTGACAATTCATATATACCGTAAATAGTACCCCGCTTGTCACTACCTGCTATAACTACCGCCTCGTCCACGCCTTCCATCGGCTGTTTCACCATCTGGAGGATGTATTTCTCACGCTTTCCCTGCAAATCGGCAGCATTGATTTTTCCGGCCTTCAGCAGTTGTTTAATCCAGGAGCTATTCTCTATAGAACCGATTATCAACATACGATTGCCAGCTACAGAGTGAATAATCTCCGGAGTAATACCCGTTACTTTACCCGCATCTGTCTGCAAATTGGCCACAGCCCGTACTACTCCTTTGTCTTCCCGGGAGTCCACCAGTATTGGATACGCCTTTCCTTGCTGTATCCAGACAAATCCATTACTCTCATTTGTCACAAAACGCTCTGCCGCCGACAAAGATTGAGATAGCAACAAACTCACTAAGCAATAGAAAATCCAACTAAATTTTGTTTTCATGGCATGATACCTTTTGATTAATTTCTGTTTTGTACAAAGATAGGTCATTACGAAATATCAACCTATCCTCCATGTTTCCACTTACTATTGCCAATGTTACACTTGGGATTTTCATGTTACATAAACTTTTATTCATGTAACATTTGCCCGACAAACAACCATTATTACAAAAAAACGCTCTTTTCTGTGATTTATTTCATCCTTTCCAGACAAATAGGACAATATACAATTTTAATATTCATAAACATGAAACATCTATTTCGTAATTTATTGATTATAGCATTCGTCGTATGCTGTAACTTCCAACAGGCTCTTGCACAACAGATGCCTCCTATCCCCGTTGATCCTAATGTACGCATCGGAAAACTGGATAACGGCCTAACTTACTATATCCGCAAAAACAATCTCCCCGTCGAACGGGCAGACTTTTATATCGCCCAGAAAGTAGGTTCCATACAGGAAGAAGAGAACCAGCGTGGCCTCGCCCACTTCCTCGAACACATGTGTTTTAACGGAACTACCCACTTCCCGGGTGATACCCTGAAACAATATCTGGAACGCATTGGAGTTAAGTTCGGTGAAAACCTGAATGCCTACACCTCAGTAGATGAAACCGTATATAATATTTCGAATGTACCTGTCAATACTCCGGGAGCCATCGATTCTTGTTTGTTAATTCTGCACGACTGGAGCAATGACCTGACTCTGGACCCGAAAGAGATTGATAAAGAACGTGGAGTCATCAACGAAGAATGGCGTACGCGCATGAGTGCAGTGCAACGTTTCCAGGAAAAGTTGCTCCCTGCTATGTTTGCCGGTACCAAGTATGCTACTTGTTTCCCCATCGGAACCATGGATGTAGTGATGAACTTCAAGCCGCAGACACTAAGAGATTATTATGAAAAGTGGTATCGTCCCGATTTGCAAGGTATAGTTGTGGTGGGAGACGTAGATGTAGATGCCATCGAAGCACAGATTAAGAAACTGTTTGCCGATGTTCCCGCACAACCCAATGCCGCCAAACGCGAATATTATCCGGTAAATGACAATAAAGAACCGATTGTGCTGATTGCCCGGGATAAGGAACAACCCCATATCCAAGCTATCATCTTTAACAAACACGAAGCAACTCCCGACTCAGAAAAAGGCAATATGGATTATCTGATACAAGACTATGCCATCGACCTCATCAATAACATGCTGAATGCCCGACTGAACGAACTGCTTCAAGCTGCCAACCCTCCATATATCTACGCAGGAACCTATGATGGAGATTTCTTCGTTGCAAAAACCAAACAAGCCTTTACCGGCATCGTTGTATGCAAAGAAGATGCAGTGGAAAACGGTATCACCACCCTGGTCCGCGAAATGGAACGTGCCCGCCAGTTTGGCTTCACTGAAAGCGAATACCAACGTGCCCGTGCCGAATATCTGCGCAATATGGAATCTGACTACAACGAACGTGATACACGTAGGAACGAGGAATATATTGATGAATATGTACGCCACTTCCTCGACAACGAACCCATACCGGGTATTGAAAACGAATATGCCATCATCAACCAGATAGCTCCGGCCATCCCCGTACAAGCATTGAATCAGATGATGCAGATGTTGATAACAGATACCAACCAGGTAGTCGCCATTTTCGGTCCCGAGAAGGAGGAGCTGAAAATGCCAACAGAAGAAGCTATCAAGAAGATTCTGAAAGATGTAAAAGCCGAAAAGCTGACTCCGTATGTAGACAAAGTATCAGACGAGCCCTTGATGAAAGAAGCCCCGAAGGGTGGAAAAATCATCTCCGAACAAAAAGATGATGTATTCGGCACTACCATGCTGACATTATCCAACGGAGTAAAAGTTATCATCAAGAAAACTGACTTCAAAGCTGATGAGATTACCATGAAGGGTGTAAGCCTAGGTGGAAGTTCACTGTTTCCCAACTCTGAAATCATCAACATCAACGGCCTCGATGCCGTTTCAGCAGGTGGTTTAGGCAATTTCAGCGCTGTAGACCTTGAAAAGGTATTGGCAGGCAAAAGGGCTTCCGTAAGTTACGGTATCGGTGATAAGACCGAAACAGTCAATGGCTACTGTTCTCCGAAAGACTTTGAAACGATGATGCAACTCACCTATCTGACATTTACCGCACCGCGCCGTGATGACGAAGCTTTTGCATCTTATAAGAACCGCAACAAAGCAGCATTACTGAACCAGGAAATGAACCCGAACGTTGCATTCAGCGACAGTATTACCTTTGCATTGCAAATGGGACATCCCCGTACTATCCGCATGAAGGCCGATATGATTGACAATATGGATTATAATAAAATCCTGGCAATGTACCAAGACCGTTACAAGGACGCCAGCGATTTTACCTTCATCCTCGTGGGTAATGTAGACGTTGAAAGTATGAAACCACTCATAGCCGAATATCTAGGAGCATTGCCTACCATCAACCGTAAAGAATCATTTAAGGATAACAAGATAGAATACCGTAAAGGTGTATATAAGAATGAGTTCGTCCGTGAACAAGAAACAGCTAAAGCCTCTAACTTCGTCAGTTTCATCGGTACGTGCAAATATGATTTAAAGAATTCCATTCTGCAGGACATGACTTGCCAGATTATGGATTTAGTTTATACCGAGAAAGTACGCGAAGATGAAGGCGGAACTTATGGGGTATATGTAGGTGGCAATCTCTCCAAATATCCGAATGAAATAGCTGGAATACAAATTGTTTTCGATACAGCACCTTCTAAAAGAGAGAAACTGATGAAAATCATCTTTGCCGAAATAGAACGCATATCCAAAGAGGGGCCGTCGGAAGCCAATCTTAACAAGGTGAAGGAGTTTATGTTGAAGAAGCACGCCGAAGACCTGAAAGAAAACAGCTACTGGATGGAAAGCATTGATGAATACTTGTTCACCGGAATGAACCCGATAAAAAACTACGAACAAACAGTCAACAGCATCACAGCTAAAGATATTCAGAAGTTTGCCGATGACTTGTTCAAACAGAAAAATGAAGTAGAAGTTTCAATGATTAGTCCGGATAAATAATAATAATATATAGTAGTAATAAAGAAAGGCTGCACTGTGCTTGAAGCACGGTGCAGCCTTTCTTTATTAGCTTCTTTCTTTCGGGGCATGAGCAAAATGTGATAAAGTGATAGGGCGATAAAGTGATAACGGGATAACGCTCTGTGATATATAGCGCAGCCACTTTATCGCCCTATTACCCTACCACCTTATCACTCTTTTTCTTCCTTCCTTATCATTTTAAAGTGAATTACGGGAGTTAAGCCGCCACATCACCACTTTTATCTCTTTTCGCTGCGACGGTTAAGGAAAATTGTAGTAGGTACTTATTCTTTCCACCACGGTGGAAAGAATAAACGTTCGGATGGAAAAGGCTAACCGTTGGAAGGGAAAAAGCATAGGAATGCCTAAGAAAGGAACAACGACACTACAATCCTGCACTACAAATCCCTTCCCCACCTGTTAGAAAAAGGCGGTTTCGACCTCAGTCTCCGTAAATGGGCAGAACTAGTCAGCCTGAGGACAAAAGAATAAAAAGAGCTCAAAGAGTTGTCCGCATTTTTACTTCTGAATATTTTTACATGTTTTTTACGGATAGCCTTTGCAGTTCAATAAAAAATACATAAATTGCCGTATTTAAAAACACGAAGGCTGTATTGCCCGATAATAGAAATAAAACTATGCAGTATGAGAAGGATGTGATTTACTCCCTGAAAGTAACCGGGACCATGATAACAAATGATTGTCATTATTATCTGATAGAAAATGAAGGAATCAAATACAAGGTGAAAATGCTGAAATTCCAGCACAAGCTACCGGTTCCCGATGAAGTGAAATGTATCGTTTATAGCTATGATGCCGATGACACTCCTCTCTTTGCACAACATAAAGGTGAAATATCACGCAAACTTTATACAGTCGGTAGCACTTACCCTTTCGTTGTGCAACAAAAGCCAGGTTATCAATCCGGACACCGCAATATCTATTATGGATATGATATGAATGGCATACGCGCCTTAATCCAGGTAGGAATAGGGAAAGAATTGACTATAGGAAGAAATGTCCGCTGCACGGTCAAGCATATCAATCCGGATGGAATCCTGGGCGTCGTTCCTGTCAACCAGGAAATGGACTGTGAAACCAATTTCATCACCTTCGAGCAATTGATGCATAACATCCATACCGAACAACTGCCAGCCTGCATTCAACTGGAAACACTACGTACCGACTCGACCGGAGATCCGAAAATACAGCAAGTGTTGAAACAATATGACAGTCACGAAGGAGAATGGCTACTGTCATTCCAGAGTATACTGCTTGCCAAAAGAGAAGAAAAAATAGAAAAAAAAGATTGGGAAGGAGTATGTGAATTAATACATTACCAACTTCTTATCACCGAATGGATACTTGAGGATTCCCTGTTCCTTACATTCTATTCGTCGTCCGTAGTTCAATCCCTGCGCGAAAAGGGAGAACGGGAAATATTTGTCTGCGAAGCAATACTAAAGGCCATAGAACTTATCCGGAGCAATGCTGTGGATAATTTTCTAAAACATATATTTACAAAAATACGGACTTCGGGATATTTATCCGACCGAAGCCGGAAGACCGAATTACTGACTGCCTTGTTCCGGCTGGACGACACATTAGCTGATAAAAACATGTTTACCCTCACAGAGTTCTGCCAATATATAGCCTGCAACACTTCAACTACGGAAACTTCCTCCCTGACATCCATTATAGAACTAATCAAGAGGATGATAGAGAAAAACAGAGCAGTGCACGACGTTTCCCCCACTAAAATCATGCACTTACTGGCCATCTACCTGCTGCTTTGCTACAACCGCGAAGCACATACGGCAGTCTATCGCATCATGCTTTATCGCTATGCAGCTTTGGCAAGCCCTTCTTCCGCTGGGATTCTGACGGATAAGGCATTCGATGTATTGACACGGGCAAATCAATCTTACCGCCCGGAGTTTAGTTGGGAAGATGTCGTCCACTTCAAGCCTGAGCCATTCATTACTAAATTGCGCTCATTCATGACGGATACATCTGATGATAAAGACAAGCTGATAGCCCAACATATCACACAAGGAGGACGGATACTGTTACGTAATGGAAAGTTCGGGCTCTATGCCGGTTGCAATCCGGGCGCACTGCTACCCGAACACCAGAAGGTGACGGAGATGGTGTCCGTATTCGACGACAGGATTAGTGTATATGCAAAGAAAGACATCAAACCGAAAGCAAATGAAGCACAAAATGTTTTTGTATTAAAAAATCTCTGGGGAGAGCTGTCAGGACAGCTATCCGGACACATAACGGCATCTACCAAAAAGACACCGGAAAAGATTCTTCCTACGGAGGGAACGCGTGTCAGGATCACGCTGAAAGCATTCAATCCACGTTTTCCACTGATGATGTTTGCAGAAGTAACAGAACCGGGATACGAAGGAACCGGTGCACTACTGGCCAATGAAGTAACCCGTAGCCATATCCACAGCATGGACGGAATTTTTTATGAAGGAGATACCTTTGAAGCCACTGTATCGAAAGTCGGACAGAATGGGCGTCTGACATTCAGCATCCTCCGGGAGTTGTTTGAATTTGTAACGGGGACAATCAAATACGGCCATCGTGTATATGCCAGGCTGATGCGAATCTCCAAAGGAACAGGTGTATGGGTATGTGAGGAAGGATACACACTGTTCACACCGGGCGCAACACCCTATCCTGAAGTAGGTACGGTAGCCCTGCTGGAAGTGAGGGGCATCAATGATGCAGGATACATCAATGCCACCTGTATAGAAAAATCCGATAAAGAGATAGAAGAAACTGAGGCTCTGGCTAAATTAGTCAGCGAATATATCAATTTCTGTTCTCCACAGGATGAAAAAACCGAAGAGGAAGAGGGCAATTTCGGACCAGTCTTCACAGACGAGGATGCAATGCTGACCGGAGAGCAGTTATCGCTCCCCCTGATGTGCGAATTACCTTGGCTACTGGCAGTGACAGCATCCGTCGAAAAGTCGCTGGTGAAACGTTACAACCTGCTGGGAACAGCTTATCTGCTGGCCGGAATGCTCAATGATTCAACCTTAAGCGAGTATCTGGCGCTGCAAATGAATTATGAGGAAAACATCTACAGTTTTGCCACCCATAACGGGCAGGCACGATGGACGCATTTTTCGCGTATAGATGACGCTGCGGTTTCACGTTATCCTTCACTTCGCCCTAAAAAAGAAATGCTACAAATTCTCAGTTTGTTCTATACCCATAACTTCGCCCCGGAGCTTGCAGTAGGCATTGCAACCACCAAAGATGAAAACAAAGAGCGTATAGTCCGGTTGGTACTGGCCCATACTCTTTTACTCAACTCCCTACCGGCGGGCACATTAATCCCTTTGCGCAATGAACTCCTGCAACGCATAGGCGCCGGAGAATTTGCATTGCCCGATGAGCCGGCGGCAAAATCCCCCTCTGCAACAGAACACGAAGACATTCCCCACATGGGTAGGGAGAATGATAAAGTAGAATTTAAATCATCCGTGGTATATCCCGCCGGACGTACCGTACCCGACATGAAACGGCAGTCGGAAATTATACTGCACACCATTGCAGGCTTCCTTAATGCCGCCGGCGGCACACTCTATATCGGCGTATCCGATGCAGGAGCCATAATTGGCCTGAAGGAGGACTACACCTACATGGTATGCGATTCAGATGCCTACGAACGCTTCATCCGCCAACGCATCATAGCAACAATGGGAAAAGATATCAACAGTATCATTAAAATAGATTTTCCCCGATATGGCAACCGCGAAATATGCTGCGTTACAGTGCCTTGTTATGGCAAACTGATTGAACTGAAAGGAGTGATATGGCAAAGGCAAGGCAATTCGACGGTAATGCTCGACGGCAATGCTCTGGCCAAGCAGAAGAAAAGAAAAAATGAGATATTACAGGCAGAACTTAACCAGATTGCGGAAAAGGAAATAGAGCTAATCAACGAAAGCCTGTTGCAAACCGGAGAAACACAGACAGCAGTTGCCGCCGCCTTTGCAGCCAGTCTGGAAAAGAAGAAAAAGAAAGTGGAAACCGTACCGGGAAAGGCTATGATACAAACATCTCTGATACGCACCAATGCGTTGACGGAAAAAGAAGATGGTACACAGATAGTGTCCTATCTGTCACTGCTTAATAATGGCGGATATCTATTGAAAGACGAATACTCACATATAGACAATGCCATACTCACATTGGGAATCAGGAAAGAGGAAATCGACGGTGCACTGCTCCTCTGCTACGAGAACGGTTATGTCAACCGTGTTCCGTTGAAAATCTTATTGCAGAAGAAGCGTGATTATGTTTATAAGAATGGTGTGAACAGAGATTCACATTTAATATTCGCTACCATTGAAAATGGTGAACCGCACGTCCTGGTACGTACCGCCAAACAAAAGAATGAATACCTGAAAATGTTTCCCGTTGCCAAAATAAAGCAGAATATGGATCTGGCTTTAAAAGGAACTCCGCTTTTCTCTTATGATTTCGGAAAGGTAATTGCCTGGGAAGTGATACCGGAAATGGAATCAGAAAAGCTACAAAAGCTCTATAATGACAATCCGGCACATCAAGGGTATGCCATTACATCCGAAGCCGTATCTAAAGAAAGGGAACTATTACGAATAATGGGATGGAATATTGAGAATTAATGATTTACCTGTATAGCACAGGAGGTATGGACATAAAAAAAGGAGTACCGCTGTACTCCAACCTTTGTTAACCTTAAATCTAATACTATGAAAAACACATTGCAAAGGTACGGACTTTTCTGTATTTTGCAAGCTCCGTGTGCGAAAACAGTGTATTTATAACACCATTTAAGAAAATCTTCTTCGTTTTTCACTTCCTTTTTCATATCTTTGTTCAAAAGCGAAGACTAGTTACATCTTAGCACTAAAAATAAGCAAGCTTATTTTGCATTGCTTTTGGATTACATTATCTTTGTAGAAAAATAATTAAAACGACTTATGCCTGACTATGATTTGATAGCTATATTAGGTCCTACCGCTTCCGGAAAAACTCCTTTTGCCGCGGCACTGGCAAATGTTCTTGACACCGAAATCATCAGTGCGGATTCCCGGCAAATCTACCGTGGCATGGATCTTGGTACGGGTAAAGACCTCATTGACTACACCGTAAATGGAAAACAAATCCCTTATCATCTGATTGATATTGCCGATCCAGGGTACAAATACAATGTTTTCGAATATCAACGTGATTTTCTGACAGCTTACGAGACTATTAAACAAAAAGGGAAATTACCCGTTTTGTGTGGAGGTACAGGGTTATACTTAGAGTCCGTATTGAAAGGATATAAGTTGCTCCCCGTTCCCGAAAATCCGGAACTGCGTGCACAGCTGGCTGATAAGTCTTTGGAAGAATTAACCGGGATACTGCAACAGTATAAGACCTTGCACAACACAACGGATGTGGATACGGCCAAGCGTGCTATCCGTGCTATTGAAATTGAAGAATATTACGCACATACACCGGTAGACGAGCGTACATTCCCCCTACTGAACAGCCTCATCATCGGTGTGGATATAGACCGGGAATTACGTCGCGAAAAGATATCCCGCCGACTGCGCCAACGTCTGGATGAAGGAATGGTGGATGAAGTGCGCCGGCTGATAGAGCAAGGCATTCAACCGGATGACTTGATTTATTACGGCCTGGAGTACAAGTATCTGACGCTCTACGTCATTGGCAAGCTGACTTACGAAGAGATGTACCGGGAACTGGAAATCGCCATTCACCAGTTTGCCAAACGACAGATGACCTGGTTCCGGGGGATGGAACGCCGCGGATTCACCATTCACTGGATGGATGCCGGGCTGCCGATGGAAGAAAAGATTGCTTTTGTACAAACGAAACTCAAAGGGAATTAGTATCTTTGGAGCAGCAAAGACGAAGCCTGGGAGGGTAACTAATGATTATGTAGGACTTTACTAAGAGATAACAATATGAGCGTAGAACCCGAAAAGTGGGGAGTGATATATAACCCCAAAGCCGGCACACGAAAAGTGCAGAAACGGTGGAAAGAAATAAAAGAATATATGGACAGCAAAGGCGTGTCTTATGACTACGTGCAGTCCGAGGGGTTCGGATCAGTGGAACGTTTGGCCGGTATTCTTGCCAATAACGGATACCGCACAATTGTCATTGTAGGTGGTGACGGTGCACTGAATGATGCGATTAACGGCATCATGTCGTCCAATGCGGAAGATAAAAGAGAAATCGCCATAGGCATCATTCCGAACGGTATCGGGAATGACTTTGCCAAATACTGGGAAATGACCTCGGAATACAAAGATGCGGTGGATTGTATCATAAACAACCGTCGCCGGAAAATCGATGTCGGCTTCTGCAATTATTACGACGGCGAGAAACACGTTACCCGCTATTTCCTCAATGCCATCAATATCGGTTTAGGAGCCCGCATTGTGAAAATCAGCGACCAGACCAAACGTTTCTGGGGAGTGAAATTCTTGTCTTATCTCATGGCACTCATTTCGCTTTTCTTTGAACGCAAGCTTTACCGGATGCACCTCAAAATAAACGGAGAGCATATCCGCGGACGTATCATGACGGTTTGCATCGGTAGTGCATGGGGATATGGACAAGTTCCCAGTGCCGTTCCCTACAATGGCTGGCTCGATGTATCCGTGATCTACCGCCCGGAATTGCTACAACTTGTATCAGGCTTGTGGATGTTACTTCAAGGACGCATATTAAACCATAAAGTCGTAATGCCTTACAGGACACAGAAAGTGAAAGTACTGCGTGCACAAAATGCCTCTGTCGATCTGGATGGACGCCTCCTCGACAGACACTTCCCATTGGACATCGGCATCATGCATGAGGCAATCACCTTGATTATACCCAACTAAAATAAACGATTAACGTAAACACCAAATACTTATGTTAGAATTAAAAAATAACCCTGCCGGAAATTTCTTTTTATTGGCAGGTCCTTGTGTGATTGAAGGGGAAGAAATGGCAATGCGCATTGCCGAACGTGTGGTAAATATCACTGAGAAACTACAGATTCCCTACGTCTTTAAAGGTTCTTATCGCAAGGCAAACCGTTCACGCCTAGACTCATTTACAGGAATAGGTGATGAAAAAGCACTGAAAGTGTTGCAGAAAGTACATGATACGTTTGGCGTACCCACAGTTACAGATATTCATTCTGCCGAGGAGGCTGCCATGGCTGCCGAATACGTGGACGTACTACAGATTCCGGCATTTCTTTGCCGTCAGACGGACATTCTGATAGCTGCCGCAAAGACAGGAAAGGTAGTAAATATTAAAAAAGGACAGTTCCTCTCCCCTCTTGCCATGCGCTTCGCTGCAGAAAAGGTAGTGGAAGCCGGCAATAAGGAGGTAATGATCACCGAACGTGGAACGACTTTCGGATACCAGGACCTCGTCGTAGACTATCGTGGAATACCGGAGATGCAAACTTTCGGTTATCCGGTTATTCTGGACGTCACCCACTCGCTGCAACAACCTAATCAGACAAGCGGAGTTACAGGCGGTATGCCACAGCTCATTGAAACTGTAGCCAAAGCCGGTATTGCCGTAGGTGCCGACGGATTGTTTATTGAAACACATGAGCATCCCGAAATAGCTAAGAGCGATGGTGCCAACATGCTGAAGCTGGATCTGCTGGAAGGATTGCTGACAAAGTTAGTACGGATAAGAGAGGCTATAAAAGGATAAGTTCACTCTTGTAAAGTACACTGAGATAAATGGGAATTTAGCAAGTTTTGCCGCTAGATTCCCATTTGTGTAAAAAAAACAATCCTCCTCTTGTGATTTCTTTTTCTGCCTTTCGACAAATAGAGCAAGAAACAATTTTAATATTCATTCATATGAAACATTCATTTCGTAGTTTATTGGTGGTAGCATTCGTTTTATGCACCAGTTTCCAACAAGCGGTAGCACAACAAATGCAGTTTCCGCCTCTTCCCGTGGACAAGAATGTCCGTATCGGCCAATTAGACAATGGCCTGACGTATTACATCCGTCATAACAAATTACCCGAAAACCGGGCTGAATTCTATATTGCCCAGAAAGTAGGTTCCATCCTCGAAGAGCCGCAACAACGTGGCCTTGCTCACTTTCTGGAGCACATGGCTTTCAATGGCACAAAGAATTTCCCCGGCGACGACAAAGGTCTCGGCGTTATCCCCTGGTGTGAGACTGTGGGTATCAAATTTGGAACAAACTTAAATGCCTATACCAGCATAGACGAAACCGTCTATAATATCAGCAATGCCCCGATAGACCGTGCCGGTGTATTGGACTCTTGTTTGCTGGTTCTGCACGACTGGTCCAACTACATTCTGCTCAAAGATGACGAGATAGACAAAGAACGTGGAGTGATCCGTGAAGAGTGGCGTAGCCGTAACAGTGGTATGCTGCGCGTTTATACCGACCTGCTTCCCACTATATATCCGGGCGACAAATACGCAGATTGTATGCCTATCGGCTCTATCGATGTAATCAATAACTTCCCCTACAAAGATATCCGTGACTATTACCACAAATGGTACCGTCCCGATTTGCAAGGTATCGTCATCGTAGGCGACATTGATGTAGACGCTGTAGAAGCCAAACTGAAAACAATATTTGCCGACGTACAGAAAGCGGTAAATCCCGCAGAGCGTGTTTATTATCCTGTTGCCGATAATAAGGAACCTATCGTAGCCATCGGTACGGATAAAGAAGTAGACGATCCGTCTATCGAAGTTTACTTCAAGCAAGATGCAACTCCCGATTCAGAAAAGAACAACGTAGGTTATCTGGCTTCCCAGTATATGACAAGCATGATCACCAGTATGCTGAACGCACGTCTGAGTGAACTGACCCAGAGCGCTAATCCGCCGTTTACCCGTGCATATAGCAGTTACGGTAATTTCTTTGTAGCGAAAACGAAAGAAGCACTCAACCTCTCTGCTTCAAGTAAAGCAGACGGCATCGAAAAAGCCTTGAAAGTCCTGTTACAGGAAGCAGAACGCGCCCGTCGTTTCGGTTTCACAGAGTCAGAATATGCCCGTGCCCGCGCTAACTATCTGCAACGTCTGGAATCTGCATACAACGAGCGTGAGAAGACCAAACACGGTTCTTATGTACGTGAGTATGTACGTAACTTCCTGGATGCCGAACCTATCCCCGGTATTGAAACAGAATATGCCATGATGAACCAGTTGGCTCCTAACCTCCCGGTACAGGCTATAAACATGGCAATCCAGCAACTCGTTCCGGACAGCAACCAAGTAGTTATCATTGCCGGTCCTGAAAAAGAAGGATTAAAATATCCGCAGAAAGAAGAAGTTATTGCTCTGCTGAAAGGCATGAAGAGTCTCGATCTGCAACCGTATGTCGACAAGGTTTCTGATGAACCTCTGATGAAAGAAGCACCGAAAGGCGGCAAAATCGTATCTGAGAAAGAAGGTGAAATCTATGGTAGTACAAAACTTGTTCTGTCCAACGGTGTAACTGTTTACGTCAAGAAAACCGATTTCAAGGCAGATGAGATCCGCATGAAAGGAACTAGTCTGGGTGGCAAATCTCTTTTCCCCGATAAGGATGCACTGAACTTTGCCGTTATGGACAATGTGGTTGCTGTAGGTGGTTTGGGTAACTTCAGCCAGGTAGACCTTACAAAGGTATTGGCCGGAAAGAAAGTTTCTGTTCGTGCCGGACTGGGTGCCACTACTGAAAATGTATTCGGAACTTGTTCTCCAAAGGACTTCGAGACCATGATGCAGTTGACCTATCTCACATTCACCGCTCCCCGCAAGGACATGGAAGCATTCGAGTCTTATAAGAACCGTACAAAGGCTGAACTGGAAAGTGCACAGGCTAATCCGCTTTCTTCGATCAACGACACATTGCAGAAAGCTATGTACAACAACCACCCGCGCGTGGTAATAATGAAACCAGAAATGGTAGATCAGATCGACTATGACCGTATTCTGGAAATGTACAATGACCGCTTCAAAGATGCCAGCGACTTTACATTCTATTTCGTTGGAAACATTGACCTGGAAACAGCCAAACCGCTGATTGCAGAATATCTGGGCGCATTGCCTGCCATCAATCGTAAAGAGACTTTCAAGGATACCAAGATGGAGATCCGCAAAGGTACATACAAGAACGAATTTGCCAAAGAGCAACAAACTCCGACGGCAACTATCGTATTCCTGTATACCGGAAAAACTCCTTATACATTAAAGAATGAAATTCTGTTGAGTTATATGACCCAAGTGCTGAACATGGTTTATACTGAAGAAGTACGCGAAAAAGAAGGTGGTACATACGGTGTAAATTGCATGGGTAGCTTACAGAAATATCCGAAAGAACAATTGCTGATGCAGATTGTCTTCCAGACCGATCCTGAGAAGAAAGATAAACTGGCCGGTATCGTAGTAGACGAGCTGAAGAAACTGGCAGCAGAAGGACCGTCTGATGTACATTTACAGAAGGTGAAAGAGTACATGTTGAAAAAATACGCCGATAACCAAAAGGAAAATGCATACTGGCTGAACAACCTGAACGATTACTTCTACTATAATATGGATATGACGCAAGAATATACAGATATCGTAAACAGCATCACTGCCAAAGATATCCAGAAGTTTGCAGCCGACTTGCTGAAACAAGGTAATGAGATCGAGGTAACGATGACGGTACCTAAGAAGTGATAATAGCAAGTGATTAGTGATAAGAACCGTATGTTCACTTATCACTAATCACTGCCTCCTTAATCACCAATTAATCACTAACGACTAATCACTAAAGACATGAATCTATTTCTTGAGCTACGTAAACATGGAAAGTTAGCAGAAAAGCGGCATCCGATGTACGAGAAGAGCAAGTTCGGAAAGTTTTGGATGTACTTCATGAGTGTGTTCTGGGCAGCTTATCTCATATTCTTCGGAACAACTTTCGCCTTTGCTTTCGATGGTGGAGCCAGAGAAGCCTACCATGTAATGAACAGCGGACTCATATTTGTGCTCGCCCTCGACTTTCTTCTACGCTTACCTTTCCTGAAGACACCTACACAGGAAGTCAAACCCTACTTACTGCTTCCCGTAAAACGGAGTCGTCTGATTGACTTCCTTCTCCTGCGTTCCGGGCTTAACAGCTTCAATCTGCTCTGGCTCTTCTTGTTTGTCCCATTTGCCATCATCACAGTTACTAAGTTTTATGGAGTGGCAGGTGTGTTGACTTATTGTATTGGTATCTGGCTACTCATCGTATTCAATAATTACTGGTATTTATTGTGCCGTACGTTGATGGACGAACGCATCTGGTGGTTCCTCCTACCGGTAGCCCTATATGGTGGTATTGCTGCTGCACTTTTCATTCCGGACAACAGCCCGATATTTGCCTTTTCAGTCAATTTGGGTGAAGGATTCATCACCGGAAATATACTGACGTTTATCGGAGTTTTGGTAGCCATTGCTATCATGTGGTTCATCAACAGGAGTATCATGCAAAGATTAGTCTATAACGAACTAAACAAGGTAGAAGATACAACCGTACAAGTAAAGACTGTATCCGAATACAAGTTCCTGGATCGTTATGGTGAAATAGGTGAATATATCCGGTTGGAATTGAAGCTATTGCTTCGTAATAAAGTATGCAAAAAATCACTCTATAATATCACCGCAGTAGTATTAGCTTTTAGCCTCATTATCAGTTTTTCTGATCTTTACGAGGGAGGAGCACGCGATTTCTTTGTACTTTACAACTATATCATCTTCGGTCTTCTATTCCTCTCGCCTCTGATGAGCTACGAGGGCAACTACATTGACGGGCTAATGAGTCGTAAAGAATCTATCTATTCGCTGCTACGTGCCAAATATATCTTATATAGCCTGGCACTGATCATTCCGTTTATACTGATGATCCCCGGCATGGTAACAGGCAAAGTATCTGTATTGCAATGCATCTCATGGCTTATATTTGTTCCGGGTGCTGTTTATTGCTGCATGTTCCAACTGGCAGTGTACAATAACAAGACCCTCAATCTGAATGCCAAAATGACCGGTCGCCAAAACGTGGGAACAGGATTACAGAATCTTATTTCAGCTGGTGCATTCGGTGTGCCCCTACTACTGATGTTCGGGTTAAAGATAACGGTTGGCAAAGAAGCTACACCATGGGTACTTATTGGTATCGGTCTTGTATTTATCCTAACTTCAAGATGGTGGTTGAGGAATGTATACCATCGCTTCATGAAGCGCCGGTATAAGAATATGGAAGGATTTCACGATAGTAGACAAAAATAATTACGAATATGATAGAGATAAACAATCTTCAAAAAAACTTCGGCCAAAAGAAAGCCGTAGATATTGAGAAATATGTCATAGAACAAGGTGACATGCTGGGTTTGGTAGGTAACAACGGAGCCGGTAAAACCACTCTTTTCCGCCTGATGCTGGACTTACTCCAAGCAGATCAAGGCAATGTAACCATTAATAATATCGATGTATCCAAAAGCGAAGACTGGAAACAATTCACCGGTGCTTTCATTGATGATGGCTTCCTGATCGATTACCTTACTCCCGAAGAGTATTTCTACTTCATTGGTAAAATGTACGATCTGAAGAAAGAAGAAGTAGATGAACGCCTGCTTCCGTTCGAACGATTCATGAATAACGAGGTTATCGGACAAAAGAAGTTCATCCGTAACTTCTCTGCCGGAAACAAGCAGAAAATCGGTATTATTTCCGCTATGTTGCATCATCCGCAATTGTTGATTCTGGACGAACCGTTCAACTTTCTTGATCCGAGTTCACAGTCTATCATCAAACACCTGCTGAAGAAGTATAATGAAGATCATCATGCCACGGTCATCATCTCAAGCCACAACCTGAACCATACAGTAGATGTATGCCCCCGCATTGCTTTGTTGGAAAATGGCGTCGTTATCCGCGATATTCAGAATGAGAATAACTCAGCAGAGAAAGAACTTGAAGACTACTTCAATATCAGAGTTGAAGAAGAAATTGAGGAAGAACTGGCAGAAACAGTGATTGAAGAAACACCTGTTCAGGAAACAATCATTGAAGAAACTATTGTTGAGGAACCTATTACTGAAGAGCCTTCTGCTCAACCGGAAAAGAAAGAAAAACAGGAATGAAAAAATACTTCTTATATATAGTTGCCCTCATCGGATTGACATTCAGTTTAAGCTCATGCCATACATCAGCGCCCCGGCTCAATTACAAGGCACTGGCAAAAGCTTCTGTCCGCATGGGTGTTGACATAAATATGGAAGATAATCACAAATTGTACATTGCCTCTGCGGAGTGGATGGGTGTCCGCTACCGCGCAGGCGGTGACAACAAGCACGGAGTAGATTGTTCCGGACTGGTATCGCAACTCTATAAAGAAGTATATAATATCCGTTTGGCCAGAAGCACCGATGGTCTGCTTAAAGAAAGCAACAAAGTCTCCCGCCGCAATTTGCGTGAGGGAGATTTGGTGTTTTTCACCAGCCGTGCATCCAAGAAGAAAGTGGCACACGTGGGTATCTACCTCAAAAACGGGAAGTTTATTCATGCAAGTACCAGCAAAGGAGTTATTGTCAGTAGCCTCAACGAACAATACTATACACAATACTGGCTTTGCGGCGGCAGAGTAAAATAAGAATCTTTTTTCTTCCCCTGTGATTTTTCCTTTCCCTCCCCGACTTATAGTTCAAATGAAACTTTAAAAAGGAAAAACGATGAAAAAGATTTTAAGTATCCTTCTCTTTATCAGCCTTGCGCTGAACAGCAACGCACAATTACTTTGGAAAATTTCCGGTAACGGACAAGAAAAACCCTCATACATTTTAGGTACCCACCATCTGGCACCTCTCAGCATCAAAGATAGCATTGCCGGATTGCCACAAGCCGTAGAAGGTACTACTCAGGTATACGGAGAAGTAGTCATGTCCGATATGATGTCACCCGAGTTTATGCAGGTGATGCAACAAAGTATGATGATGGCAGGCGACACCACTCTCCAGAAACTTTTTATCCCGGAACAATATGAAGTAGTAGGCAAGGTAGTGAAAGAGAACCTGATGGCAGATATAGCCATGTTGGGCAAATTAAAACCCGCTGCCATTACCCAACAACTGACCTTGATATTATGCATGAAGCATCTGGGTGGTTTCAATCCACAGGAGCAATTAGATACTTACTTCCAGCAGCAAGCATTGCAAAGTGGCAAGAAGGTAGGTGGTTTGGAACCCCCGCAATCCCAGTTAGATATGCTCTTTAAAGGTCAGACTCTACAGCGTCAGGCAAACTTACTCTATTGCCTCGTAAGTGACATAGATAAAGCTATGGAACAAACTAAACGTCTCAACAATGCATACAAGGCTCAAAACCTGGATGAAATGCTGAAGCTGATGGAAGAACGTGATGGTAACTCGTGCGATCCGCAACCGGGCGAAATGGAAGCTCTGCTGGATAACCGTAACAAAGCATGGATTGAAAAAATGCCTGCTCTCATGAAGGATGCTCCCACCCTCTTTGTTGTTGGTGCAGGCCACCTGCCGGGAACTAACGGAGTCCTGAATCTGCTGAAACAGCAGGGATATACTGTAGAACCTATGAAATAAAAAACTATGAATTCTCTCTTTACTCACATTTTCTGAAAACAAAGAAAATGCAAGATATCGGGTGATTGCAAGTGATTTGTGGTCACCCGCTTTTATTACAATCTATTTTTCACCTCTCCAATTCTATATTTATACCCCATTAGCTCGCACATTTGAGAAAATAATCTTACTTTTGCAACAAAGTCTTGCCGATTATAGCGATAACCTGCAACTATGACTTTATTTTGTGAGAACGCAAGAAGCGAAAGTTATTGTCCCTGGCCATTCGGAATCTGGAAAATTCAAAAAACACTGTGGGATGATAGCAACAGTTTCTTCACGTCTATGTTATTACATACTTAGGCGTGAGGGCTGTTGTCTATTTACGGTGTGGGCATTTTCCAGAGCCTCGGATGGTAATAGACATAGCAGTCCTCGCGCTTTTTATATAATAACCTCCGCCAAAGAGGGCAGGCGGAAACAAGAAAAACACCAATTATGTTAGTTTCATTATTTGGAGAAATACAAGTATTCTTGCTTCTTAGTATCATATTTGTAGGTTTTCTATATTGGATAAACCGCAAATATAAAAGCTTTAATAAACAGATTATCAAGGCTATTGACATTCCGGTTTATCTAATAAGCAAACAAGGCATTGTGCTTAAGCTATTGAATGAACCTACAGAAAAAACGAACCTGCTCCCACTCAATAATCTGGGAAAACTCGATCTCCGCAATTTAGTAATAGACGCCAAAGAATATCAGAAACATATAGCACTATTACAGAAAGTTTTGGAAACACGCGTTTCTGCCAGTCTAATTGTAAAAATAAAAGTGGAGAGCGGAAAGGAGTTATATGTTTCAGTACGAATGGTGTACTTAAACCGCGAACGCGTTATCGCTTTTGCGCGTAATATTACAGAAAGCGAGACTCAACGCCAGGAAAACGAAAAATACCGCTATTTTCTGGAGAGCATACTCGAAAACCTTCCTATTGCTACTACTGTAAAAGATAAAAATAAAAAAGGTCTCTACCTTATCTGGAATAAGAAAGCCTCGGAAATGATAGGAATACCGGCAGAAAAAATAGTCGGACACCATGAAAGCGAGTTCAATCATCTGATGCCGGATAATTTCATACGGGAAACAGACAAGCAGGTCATAGAAACAGGACTGCCTCAATCATATATTAAACATTTTTCCAATTCCAAGGGCCAAAAATACACGTTATCCTTTCATAAAACATTAGTTTCCTACAATAAAGGGCAAGAGCGCTGGATAGTAAGCTCCGCATTGGATATTACCGAATTATTGGAAGCCAAAGAAAAAGCAGAAGAGTCCAACAAGTTGAAATCAGCTTTTCTTGCCAATATGAGCCACGAGATACGCACTCCACTGAATGCCATTGTCGGCTTTTCTTCCATACTTTCAGAATATATCCAAGAAGAGGATGCAAAGGAATATGTACACATCATTGAAGAGAATAACCAGCTTCTGCTACAACTTATCAATGACATACTGGATATTTCACGTATAGAGGCCGGAATACTGGAGTTTATTGAAGAAAACATGGATGTAAACGCTTCTCTTTACGAAATAAAAGCCATTGCCGAGTTGAAGGTTTCTCCCAAGATTGAAATTCACCTTTTACCCGGTCTTGAGACCTGCGTTATCCATACAGTGCCTCACCGGGTAAAACAAGTTATAAACAATTATGTTTCGAATGCCATAAAACATACAGAGGCAGGACATATTGATATCGGTTATTATACTCCCCAAGAAGGATACATACGATTCTTTGTGCGCGATACCGGTACCGGCATTCCGACAGAGAATCAGAAACACATCTTTGAGCGTTTCGTCAAGCTGGATAGTTTCAAACAAGGAACCGGATTGGGACTTTCCATCTGCACCATAATCGCCGAAAAGATGAATGGTAAGCTCGGAGTAAACTCAACATTGGGCAAAGGATCGGAATTCTGGTTTGAGATACCTTATGTTCCGGTTGAGATGCAGGAATAAAAAGGAAGCTGATTAGTATCTCAAAATCAGAAATTCAGTTTACCCCAAATGGTAACTTTGTTCACTCCACACGGTAACTCCATTTACATACCGCGGTAAAGACCGTTACATGCCGCGGTAAAGGTCGTTACAATAAGGAGTAAAAGCCGTTACATACGGCGGTAAATGCTTTTACATTCTGCAGCAAATGCCATGTAAATACTAACTACTGATTATCAAAGTATTAAGCAATCACCCAGTTATTAACGAAGTATGAACTTTAGTGTTCCACCCTTTACCAATTCTTCATGACTGACGCGATAGCGGGATAATTTTTTCCCACCTAACTCCATTTCATTGATATATAAGGATTCCGCAGAAGGACGTTGGGTTTCTATCACCAACTTATCACACCCCCAGGCTTTAGAATCGAGACGAATCTCTACACGATCGAACACAGGGGTAGAAAGAGTGTAATACGGTGCACCGGGACAATCAGGATAAAAACCCATCATATTGAAAATAGCCCAAGTGGACATAGTGCCTGTATCATCGTTACCGGGAATACCATCAGGAGCATTTTTGAAATACTTTTGTAGCAGACGATGGAGTTCCTTCTGCGTACGCCATTCCTCCCCTTTAAAATAAGAGAAGAGATGGGCATAAGCAATGTCAGGCTCATTAGCCGGATCATAAAGGCCCTTATCAAAAACTTGCTGAAGTTTATCGATAAAAGGTTTCCTACCTCCCATCAGACGGGCAAGTCCTTTCACATCATGAGGTACATAGAAAGTATAGTTCCAGGCACAACCTTCATGAAAACCGGGATTCGGTTCGAAATTTTCTCCTTGCCGCGGATTGAAAGGTGTATAGAATTGTCCATCCGGCAAAATGGGGCGGAAAGTGCCGAATTCTTTGCTATAATAATGTTTATAACCCAAAGAACGATTATAAAAAAGACGCGCATCCTCTTTCTTGCCCAAAGCATCTGCCAACAGGGAAAGAGAATAATCCGCAATGTAATACTCCAATGCATGAGAGACCGAATTATCATACTGTTCACGCAAAGGTACATATCCCAATGACATATAATCATCATTATCCGGTCTCAGCAGATTCTCGGTACCAGGCAAGGTGGCAGATTTATACATAGCTTCATAAGCCAGATCGATATCAAAATCGCGTAGGCCTTTCAACCAGGTATCAACAATGACAGGAACAGACGGGTCCCCCTCCATTGTTAACGTTTCACGTCCGTAAAGTTCCCATTTGGGTAGCCAACCATGTTCGCGGTACATATCGAGCATGGAACGTACCATTTGTAACTGACGTTCGGGGTAAACCAATGTAAGGAGTTGGTGAACGTTACGGTACGTATCCCAAAGCGAGAAAACAGTGTAACGGCCTCCATTGGTAGTCAGTATTTCATTACTCTCCATAGCAGGATATTGCCCATTGACATCTTGCAAGATATTGGGATGTATCAATGTATGATAAAGGGCAGTATAAAAGACTGTTTTCTGTTCTTCCGTCCCACCTTCGACAAGGATACGCGAAAGGTCTTCATTCCAACGCATACGGGCATCTGCCAATACCTGACTGAAATTCTTTCCACTTTGTTCTGTATCCAGATTCAAGCGGGCATTTTCGATGCTGACAAAAGAAACTCCCATTTGTACTTCGATCTGTTCACCTTCCGTCGTGTTGAAAGTAAGAAAAGCACCGATATCATCTCCGGCAATTTCCTTACGATAACGGGTATAAAGTTTGTAGTGTCCATTGTCAGGATCCCATTCAGCTTCAACTCCGGTCATGGGACGCTGTTTTTTCCAATAACCGCTGGATACCGGCTGCTTGTTGACACGCATTACAAAATAAATGGGAAATATTGCCTGGGGGTTATAGCAGAAAGTTCCCAATAACTTCATACCTTCAAATTCGGTGCCACTCACCTGTTTCAGGAAAGCACCGGTTTCATTCGTCAGTCCTTCACCTAAATTCAGTAATACATGACTTTGTCCGGCAGGAAATGTGAAACGTGAAACACCCGTGCGGGGAGTGGCAGACACCTCGGTCTTTACATTATAGCGAGTGAGGAAATTACTGTAATAGCCCGGAGAAGCCTGTTCATCCTCATAACGACTTCCGTACTCCTTGTAATCTACGGACAATTCACCCGTAGTAGGCATCAGCAATAAAGATCCCAGTTCGGGACACCCCACACCACTTAGATTGACATGCGAATATCCGGTAAAAAAGCAATTGTGAAACTCGTAAGGAGTAGACCACCAACGGGCATCTTTATCATACTTGTTATCTTCCGATCCCATCACATTGAAAGGAACCACGGACATCATTCCATTGGGACAAACCGCTCCCGGATTAGTAGTTCCGAAGTTAGTGGTACCGATGAAAGGATTGACATAGCTTATAGGTAAAGAACCCTCTCCACCTCCGGCAAACACCGGAAGCAGACAAAGGGCAGAAAGTGTGTAAGCCAATAAAATACGTTTCATAGCCGACTGATTCTTTAAGGGATTAACTATACAATACTGTTTTTCTTCGTAAATTCTATGATTTCCGAAATATAACCAAAGGCCATACCTACAACTGTATCGGCAGCGCCATAATATACCGCCACTTTATCCCCATTCTGCAAAGAGGCACAAGGGAATACTACATTGGGTACATCTCCCTGCAATTCATAAGGAGCAGCAGGAGCAAGCAAGTACGGACGTGTGCGATACAATACCTTTGCCGGATTTTCTTTATCAAGAATAGCCGCTCCCATAGAATAACGGAAACCGTTGCAGGTAGTAATAACCCCATGATAGAATATCAACCAGCCCTCTTCAGTAAGGAATGGTACAGAACCGGCACCTATCTTCGTACACTGCCATGCACTTTCAGGAAAGGGAGTAACTTTCATTACACAACGGTGTTCTCCCCAATATTTCATGTCCGGACTGTAACTGATGTAAATATCTCCAAACGGTGTATGACCGTTATCGCTCGGACGGCTCAACATAGCATACTTACCATCTATCTTCTGCGGAAAAAGTACCCCGTTACGGTTAAAAGGCAAAAAGGCATTTTCGCACTGGAAGAATTCTTTGAAGTCGAATGTATAGCCAATACCGATAGTAGGTCCGTGGTAACCATTACACCAGGTTATCCAGTAACGGTCTTCAATCCAGGTGACACGCGGATCGTATTTATACTCGGACTCTATCATCTCCGTATTCCCCGCTTTGAAACAGATAGGCTCATGGCTTATTTCCCAATTGATTCCGTCTTTACTAAAGCCCGCAAAGATATTCATCTGCACTGCCTTATTATCACAACGGAAGACACCGGCAAATCCATCCCCGAACGGAACTACCGCACTATTGAAAATACTGTTGGAAGTCGGAATGTGATAGCGTCCGATAACCGGGTTTTTAGAGTAACGCCACATAACGTCTGTACAACCTTCCGGGCGTTCTTCCCAAGGCATATTCATCATCTGTTTCATAATTCTTCTATGTTATTAGTTATATATTTCATTGATTCTTCTTTTCATCCGGATAGGTGAATGGCACAAAATAAGTGATCAGAAATGCCGGAATAGTAGCAAACATCGTAAAAATAAAAAATGCCTTATATCCCAACGCATCACTGACAAAACCACTGATAGATCCCGGAAGCATCACTCCCAGATTCATGATGCCCGAAGCAAAGGCATAATGGGCCATCTGATGTTTGCCGGGAGCCACTTGCTGCATCATAAACAGTGTCAGACCTACGAATCCGAAACCATATCCGAAGTATTCAAGCACAATGGCGCCCCCTATCAGCATACCATTCTCCGGCTGATAAATGGCCAACAATGTATAAGCCAGAAACGGGAGGTTGAAAACACAACACAACGAAAACAATGTCCGGCTCAATCCTCTGTGAGAGATGTAATAACCTGCCAACAGGGATCCCAAGACAAAAGCAGCCGCCCCGTAAGTTCCATAATACAGACCTATCTCCTGTTCTCCCAGTCCCAATCCTCCAACAGAACGTTCCGCCTTTAAAAACAACGGAACAATCTTCATGACAAAGCCCTCGGCCAGACGATAAAGAATGATAAATGCCACATAATACCAGATATGCTTCTTCTGAAAGAAAGCACGGATAACTTCCACCAACCGGTTCCAGGTTTCCCTGCCGGATGCTGCGCCTGTAGCTGCAGTTCCTCCCGAAGGCAACATACGCACATGATATACTCCCAAGAATACCATTACAGCAGCCAGAATCAACATGACTGTCATCCATGCTTGCACAGTCGCTTCATGGCGGACAGTTTCTTCCGTCCCCTGAACTCCTCCGAAGTATTTCAGCAACCAGCCTGCCAACCAAACCAGTCCGCCGGATGCAACAATTTTAGCGATATTATAGAAAGCACCTTGCCAACCGATATACTTGGCCTGATCCTGCTTATTCAGTTCCGACATATAAACACCATCTGTTGCAACATCGTGTGTCGCCCCGCTGAAAGCAATAACCGCCAACAAAGCAATACACACGGCAAAGAAAGCCGGAAGATGCAACGCCAATGCTACCAGGGCAAAACCTGCCCCGGTAATCAATTGTGTCAGCACCACAAAGAACTTTTTCGTCTTGAACATTTCCAAGAACGGACTCCAAAGGAATTTCAGTGTCCAAGGCAACATAATCAGTGATGTCCACAAAGCAATCTGTGCATCACCAATCCCCAATCCCTTGAACATCAGCACAGACACCATATTCAGTACAACAAAGGGAAGCCCCATGGCAAAGTAGACGGTGGGTACCCAGGAAATCGGATTACGACTATTTTGATTCATACCTATTGACTAAATCATTCTGCTTCACTTCAGAGGAACATTCCCCATCGTCAGTTCCAACGTACCACCATCTACTATATCCTGATGCGTAAAGAAAGGCTTATCCAACTTCTTTCCATTCAGTACCATACTCTGCACATACTTGTTCTCGCGACTGTTATTATGTGCTATGACAGTGAATGTCTTACCATCTTTCAACTGAATGGTAGATTTTTCGAATAATGGGCGACCGATAGAATAAATCGGTTTACCCGGACATACCTGATAGAAACCCATAGAATTGAGAATGAACCACGCGGACATCTGTCCGCAATCCTCATTGCCCGACAATCCGTCCGGATCATTAAAATAAAGGGTATGTAATATTTGATCCACCAGTTCTTGTGTCCGCCAAGGTTGATCCACATAGTTATACAGATGAGTAATATGATGACTTGGTTCATTGCCATGTGCATATTGTCCTATCAAACCGGAGATATCAGCAGAAACCATATCACCCTCCAAAGCTGAATCGGCAATAAACAAAGAATCCAGTTTACCGATAAAGGCATCACGTCCTCCCATCAGCTCCACTAATCCATCTATATCATGAGGCACAAACCAAGTCCATTGCCAGGCTGTACCTTCGCAATAGTCGTCACTACGGTGATTGGATGAACGGGGATTGAAAGGAGTACGCCAATTACCTTCACTGTCCAGTCCGCGCATAAAACGGGTAGAAGCATCAAAATAAACCTGGTATCCCTTAGCAAAGGCTGCATATTTCTCCTCATTCGGTTCATCTCCCATAGCATCTGCCAGCACAGAAATACACCAGTCGTCATAAGCATATTCCAACGCCTTTGCTACGGATTCATTATCTTTGTCACAAGGCACATAACCTATTTTATTCTTCCAGTATTTAGCTTGAGGCATCAAGTGGGGTAATACCAATGGCGGACATAAAATACCGGTCGTATCATATTCCGCAACACGGATACAGGCCTTATATGCATCTTCCACATCGAAATTACGATAACCTTTTGTATAAGCATCAGCTATAATAGATGCAGCATGATAACCGATCATTGTTCCCGTATAGTTTCCGGCCAGTTCCCACATAGGATATACACCACCTTCATGCTGCTTCCGGATTAATGAACGGATAAAGGCTTCATTTAAATCAGGATCGATAATTGTCATCAACGGATGATATGCCCTGAATGTGTCCCATAAAGAGAATACGGTATAGACAGGCTCTTCCACACTGCCCTGATGAGGTTTCAAATCCATACCCAGATAGCGTCCATCGGCATCTGTAAACAGATTAGATTGCACACCGGTATGATAGAGTGCAGTATAAAACATCACTCGCTGATCCTTATCAGACGTTTCAATATCTATCTTGGCAAGATAATTATTCCATGATTCACGGGCAGCACTACGCACACCGTTAAAGTCCCATTCAGGTATTTCAGCTTCCACATTCTTTCGTGCCCCATCCATATCTACAGCAGAAACACCGACTTTTACAAGAACTTCCTCATTATTCTCTGTCTGGAACTGTAATAAAGCCTTAGCTGTCGGAAAAAGTGGACCACCTTCATCCAATGCCATAGAATCGGTTACCAATGTATAGGTAAAAGGTTTGGAAAACTTCGCATAGAAATTGATATACTGGTCAAATGCCCAATATACTGTTTTCTTGCGTCCTCGTATCTCTGTATCACTGATTACCTCCAACTCCATCTCTTCATTCTTCTGACGCTGCAGACTGTAATCCAAGTCCAGTATAAATCCGGCATCTTCCGCCTTTGGGAAAGTATAGCGGTGAATAGCTGCACGTTTGGTAGCCGTCAATTCGGCTTTTACCTGATAACGATCCAAAAAGACTGAATAGTAGCCCGGTTGTGCCACTTCATTGTCATGAGAGAAAGCAGAAGCATAAGCCATCTGTTGACTCTCTTCTCCCATTGCATGATAATCCTGTTTGCCTACGGTAGGCATCAGCAATACATCACCATAGTCTCCACAACCTGTGCCGTTAAGATGGGTATGCGAAAATCCATTCATAGTAGAATCTGCATAATAATATCCGGAACAGGCATCCCACTGATAAATGCGTGTGTCGGGACTGGGTTGTATCATTCCGTTCGGAACTACAGCCCCAGGGTAAGTATGTCCATGCCCTCCCGTACCGATAAACGGATTAACGTATGATGAATAATCCTGCGCTCCCGGGGTACAACTGTACATTCCGAATAACAGCACTCCACTCATCAACATAAAATTCAGTTTCATGTTTTTCTTCATATTCTTAATAGTATTACATATTCATAATCAAAGTGGCATAAAGGTAATGGCTTGTCCTCCACCTCTTGCCATATCCACGGACAGAATGTCTTCAGCAGTCACCTGCTTCTCTATAATCTCATAAGCCGTAGGATTCGTTATCCAGTCAGCCTCTTTACCATCAGCATAAATGACAGCCCTGTAAGTCTTGCCTTTTTCCAGAAAATCCAATTTGACTGTAACCTCACGTGCGTCTTCATTAGTAGCTGCACCCAGGAAATATTTGTCTCCTGCGCAGCGCATTATGACTACATATTCTCCCGGCTCACCTGCCAGCGCTTCCGACCAGTCACAATCAGCATCAAAATCGCGAAAGAATTGAAAAGCAGGATGTCCTTCGTAATTTTCAATCATGTCGGCAGCCATTTGCAAAGGAGAATAAAGTATCACCCAGTTAGCGATCTGTTTCGCCAGCGTAGAATTGATCCGGCAATCCTTACTATCCTTCATATTCCACTTCTTGCGATAAGGAGACTTTTTGGCACGCTCATACAGTATGTCGAAGATTCCCGGAGTATAGTCCATTGGCCCTGACAACAGACGGGTAAATGGCAAAAGTACATGATGTTCGGGGGGATTTCCCTCGCTCCAGGCATTCCATTCCATGCCACGGGCACCCTCACGAGTCATCATATTGGGGTATGTACGGCGGATACCAGTGTCTTTGATCGGTTCGTGTACATCAAGAGTGGTATGATATTTTGCAGCAGTCTTTACCACTTTACGGTAATGGCGTACATTGTATTGTCCATGATGATTGTGCCCATTGGGAAGTCCGCCGGCATAACCGGTCTTCACACTATGAATACCCAAGTCAGCATACCATTTATAAGACTTATCCAGTTGTTTCTCATAATTGACTATGTTGCCACCCGTTTCATGATGTCCAATAATCTCAATTCCTTTTTCCTTAGCATAACGGACTATTTCCTTTATATCAAAGTCAGCATACGGACGCGTATAATCAAAGTCCTGAGAGCCTCCCCAATTTTCCCAACCGGCGTTCCAGCCTTCAAACATCACTCCTTCAATGTTGTTAGCTGCTGCAAAGTCAATATATCGTTTAGCATTCTCCGTTGTGGCACCGTGGCGGTCATTTATCACCCAGCTTTCTACCCCCAGATGCATTCCCCACCAGATACCTACATACTTCATTGGACGTATCCAATCCGTAGTTTCCAGTACACAAGGCTCATTCAGATTCAGTATAAGCCCGGAGTTAATTAGACCGACAGCTTTCGGAGCAATCTGTATGGTACGCCAAGGCGACTTGAAAACACTACCGTTTACCCGCACTTTAATGCCATCAGGCCAAGGAGCCAGTTCCGACTTGAAATTGCAACCACCTGTATTTTTCAATGTCATCTCGGGGAAGTCCGTCAATGCAGCTTCGTGAATGCTGGCATATACATTGCCTGCCTTAAATGTCATGGGAGTATTGGCATTGTCTGTCCGGCTGACAGGCTGTGTACGATATAGCAATTCATAAGTATCATAATTGGCAGGTATGGACCATGAAGTACCATCCTGTGCTATATTGAACGCAGTCAGCTCATCCGTGATAAGAAGACTGTCTGCTCCGGCCACTTCATATTCGTAGCGGAATCCTACCCCGTCATCGAATACACGAAACCGTAAAATTAGTTTGGTAGCAGCTGCATCAGACAAGTGAACAGCCATTTCATTGTAATGGTTGCGAATGGTTTTATTTTCTCCCCAAGGTTGCGTCCAGGTTTCATCCTGAGTAGCGAAATCAATATCTACAATACGGAATTCTTTATGAAGATTAATCCCGTTCTCTGCTTCGAATCCCAAACAGGAAGAAGCTACAAAAGGAATACTGTCAACTTCAATTTGGTAGGTCATCCGGTTACTGTCATTCAGAGCAAACTGTAACCTGATACGACCATCAGGAGAAAAGACCTCTTTTTGCTTAGAAGAGCAACTACTTGCCAGACAAATAATCACAATAAAATAAATAAAATGTATTCTCATATTCGATTCATTATTTTGTTATCGGAAATATGTTTCACCAGAATTCATGTGTCCGAAGTTATCGGTCAGCAAGATAGTTAAGAGAATGTCTCAAAGATACATAAAATAGCATGATTAATTGAGACATTCTCTTTTAAAAAGCCAAAAGCTTACTTTTTAGTCAGGTTATAATTAGCGCCAGGATGATAATAAGCATCATAATATGCTTCCGGCAATTCTGCCGTACCATTTACTATACGGCACAGAGATATGCCATAACGTTGGCCTCTACCCATCAGAGTCAGATTTCCAAGCGGATCAAATGCTCCCTTCGTAGCAGTCGTATTTGTATCGTATTTCCAAGTATTCTGGTTACCATTCTTATAAGTTCCCCATCTCATTTCCCATGTTTCGGGATCCTCTGTATCACCTTCATGAATAACCTGAGGCATGGAAATAGTAAAGTTACCATTATTGGAATCAAATTCAGCTACCAAAGGATATTTATTGGTTATTTCAGGATATTCTCCCCAACCATAGATATAGTAAGTCTTACCATCCTCTTTAGCCTCAATACGAATATCAAATGTCTGATCTCCATTATAATCCCACCAACCATTACCACCTTCGGGAGGCGTAAAAAAGAATAAAGAACTGGTAGAAGCTACTTGCCATTCACCCAGATAAGCCTCATAGTTAGACTTAACCCCTGTTGAAGCCGTGAAGTCCGTCCTTCCATAATACTTACCACTCCATTCTACCTCATCATTGAACAGAATCTTACTTACAGCCGTGAAATAATAATCATAAGAATACAATTGTGGTTTCGGGTTATAGAATACCTGCAAACCATATCCGGCATCTTTCAGGTCCTGAATCGTTTCTTCTTTAAAACTTGTCCAGCCACCTTTATATTCTTCATTAATCTTCAATGAATAAGGACCATACTTTGATTTGGGAAGTCCGGTGAAATTAGATTCACGTCCTTTAACGTATCTCTGATAAGTTCCATAACACATATAATCTACCAATTCGCCAATAGACTTACCATCGACAGTTCCGCTTGGAGAATCCTCAAAATTACTTTTATATTCATAAATACCCAGCAATTTATCAGGCATCACCTTGCGACATTCGCTGATCAAGCGACAGTAATTCTCACGGGAACGTTGCTCGAAGCCCGGACTCGGATTCTCTTTGTAAACTGTATACTCGTCATCAAAATCAATGCCGTCCAAACCATAAATATCGACAAATGCTTTCAATTCTTTGGCAAAATCAGCCGCAGCAGCCTGCGATAAGTTACCCATACCGGCTTCATCATGATTACCCAAGATACTCATATTGACTTTGATACCTTTAGCCTGCAAAGGACGGATAAATTTATCTGTATTTTTCAACAGGAAAGATACCTGATCGTTACAATGAATATGCACACGGCCGCTTTCACTATCCACATTGATATTGGCAGCAAAGATACTAACTACATCAAAGAACGGTTTTCCACTTTCCTTCATTACATATTCACCACAATTCAGGATATTTTCATCATTCACTTCCACAAAACAGAGAGTACGTACATCTCCCTTTTTAGAATCAGGCACAGCTGCCAATGGCTTCACCAAATAAATATAAGTCTGATTATTAGCTGAAACAGCCACTCCATCATTTGCAGTAGCTGAAACCGCTACTGCATAGGTTGAACCGATTGAACCTCCGGCATTAATAGTTAATTCTACTGCACCGGACTTTTTCTCTCCGGTTTTAACAGTCACCGTACCACCATTTGCCAAGCTCAATTTATCAGCAGGATACATAGCATAAGATGTACCATGAGCAGCATTATAAACTTCAAGCGCTGTTGCATCTACTTTGAAAGTAACCGTTATGTCTTTTTCAGCAGCTTTACTCAATTCAAAATAAAGATGTCCCGTACCGGCTTTATCCCCAAAGAGAGAAATTGAAGTAAGTTCGCGTGCTCCGGCAGCTGATCTGACATAACCGTATACGCCATCCACTGTATCCAGCTTTTCTGTATTAACGGCATTAATCGTAATGTCATCTTCACAACTTGTGAAAACAGTTCCTGCACAGGCAAAGGTAACTGCCAACAAGCCTAATTTTATGTGATTCATATATTTCATAATATACATCTGTTTAAAATATAACTTAATTTATTTCGCAGGCAATTCTACCGCAGTCCAAGTAAGCGATTCCACCGCTGTAGCATGATTCTCATTCCCGCTATAATCGGCTATTGAAGTACCTACACCTTCATCAAATTTCCAATAGGCAACCAGTCCTTCCGCACCCGGTTCTACCTGATAAAAATGATTCTTTGCATTAATTTCCTCCTGAGTTAAAACCTTATTCCAAATACGGCATTCGGACATTTCACCATCAAACCAACGATCACGGTTATAAGAGTGACCAATCCAGAAGCCATTACCCTCATCAGTTTTTGTCTTTCCCAAATCCAATGCTCCCCAATTCGCTGTCGCTTCCAATTTATTCACGCCATTGAAATAGGCTATCACTTTTTGAGCTTCAGCATCATAAGTCACTGCAATATGTGTCCATTCACCGGTAGCCACAGTCAGATCTTCTGAATTTATCTTCTTATCTCCAGGACCTACAATCTGCAAACAATTCTTTGCCGGCGCAGTATCTCCGAAACGGAGCAGGAAATATCCTTCAATACCCAGAACTGTACTGATAGCTTTATCGAGCTTGCTGGGATTTACTAATACTTCCACAGTCAGCTTCCGTAAACCATTTGCCTTTTCAGGTGTACTCCAATTTACGTATACAAGATTCTTAGTAAGATCAGCTACTACATTGATAAGGGCAGCACCTTTAAATACGTAATACATGGTACGGGCACTTTGCAGAATACCTACGTTAGCCTGATCAATGGTTACAGGTAATACATAAACCTTTTCAGCATCCAGCTCTGTCAGATTACCAAATTTCAATGTGACTTTTTCTGAAAGAACAGATCCGGCAGGAATCACAGTCTGTGGAGTTTCCAATGTATAATGCTTACTCGGCAAAGCCTCAGCATTATCATAAAATGCAGCATTATAAGTATCAACCAACGCAGGTTCAGCTTTCAAGGAAATAGTTACATCTGCATTTTCCGGCTTAGCCATAGCAACCCTGAATTCACCTTCCGCAGAAGGAATCGTATTCTTCAGTAAAACATTACTAGTCTTCACCGAAGCATCTATATACACTTGGTTATCAAACGTTTCAGTATCATCACTACAAGCTGTTAAAGCTACAGACAGCAATGTGATCGATAATAAATATAAGTTTTTTAATTTCATAGCTTGATTTATTTTTTAGGAGCAGGGTTCATAATATTAATAGCCTCTTTCACATACTGGTATGTGTTAGTAGCATTGTAATAGTCATTCTGAACATTATAAATAGCCAATCCGGCACGGGTATAGCCATCAGATGGTTCCGTAGTCCAATAAGCTGCCTCCGTAAGCGCCCGGTCGGTACCGTAGAACCCGGTTTGCTTATCAGATGCATCCAGTGAAGCTGTGGAAACAGCAACTACGAAACGATCAGTCGGAACACCTGCAGCAGCCATGGCCAAACGGGCAAATACCGACAACTGTGCATCATCCGTTACATTATCCGTAGCCAGGATGATGTGCTTACAATTAGTCAAAATGGTCTGCTCAATCAAATTTTCCGGATATCCCTGAAATGTCAGCAACTTATCTGCATTAGCAGTTTTCCAGGTTGAAACAGCACTGAAAAAAATATCCTGATATTTCTTTGCCTCTGCTTTTTGTTCGGCAGACATATAAATAGGATTATTTCCTTTATATTCAGTAATCATACCATCGAAACTCCCTGCATAACCAATCTGTTTGTCCATTTCTGACTTCAGATAAGTATCGAAAGATCCGGTTTCCGTACCTTCCTTTACTTTTTCAGTATATTCTTTTTGAATCTTATCAAAACTGATAGTATATACCACCTTGGTACCCTTAGCATGTACAGTTTGCATATCAACTAATTCAAACGCAGCCAGTTCTGCTGGGTACATCATGGAAATTACGTCCAAACTGTCAGGAGCATCAGAGATATGCTGTCCACGACTGAACGGTGTTTTCTCACTATTGTCGAACCAGGCATATACAACCTTATGGTCCGAATTCTTATAGGCTACCAAATTTTGCAGATATTTGGCATACGCAGCCGGATCTTGTTCCTCTATTCCGGGAGTATTGATATTCACATTCTCTACTTCCGTCCAGTCGTCGCATGCGCTGAAACAGGTTATGGCAGCGAAGCAGGAAGCCACGATGAATATATTTTTCATTTTATTTTTCATAATTCTTTTCTTTATTAGATGTTAGGGTTGCAGTCCCACCATACTTTGGAAGACATTCTATCGTTCGCAGGTTTCAAATCTTGCAGAGCATTCTGCACATTCGTACCATTGTCCTTGTACTCATCCTGCGGATAAGGCAAGCGACGTGGAAAAGTACCTTCGGGAACTTCCGCCTTGTTTTTATTAACGGCAGCAGTCATCAGACGCGGGTAACCCGTACGACGGAATTCAGCCCATGCTTCGTTACCCAACGGGAATATGGCGATCCATTTCTGGGTAATTATACGTTCCAGATTTGTTTCAAAGACGGCGCTATTATCATACTTAATCGTAATAGTCGGCTGAGAACCGTTATAACTATAAGTACCCAGAGGATCTTTATACAGATCGGGCAAACTACTACCATCTTCCAGATAAGCATCCGCACCGGAAGCCCCCCATTGACTGAATGATAACTCTACGCCTTTCTTATAAAAACTTTCTGCAGTTCCACCCATGTTCCAACCACGCAATGCACCTTCGGCACGCAGGAAGGCAACTTCAGCAGCAGTCATCCAAACAAGTTTCGTATTGGCTTCAACATTCATGTTAGAATACTTATGAGCTGTTTCACTCGGAAGCGGTTCAGTTCCCAAACGAATACCATGATACCCGTTCTTCACTCCATCGGCTGTTGTAAAGGTAGATTCAACAAAATATTTTTCACGACGAGGATCTTTGTAACCATTCATATAGGCAGTAATATCTGCCGCAATACGAGAGTCACCACCATTATATTCATACATAATAACTCTGAATGGATTAGTAGTAGCCTGAATGGTCGCATTATCATCATTTGATGTAAACACACCTCCTCTTTCTGAGTCAACAGCTTCCACCGCTTTAGCTTGTGCCGTAGTAGAATCTACATACACCATACGCATAGCCATACGCAATTTCAAAGAATTCGCTAGTTTTATCCAGTTTTCCACTTTACCACTATAAACCTTATCAGCTTTGGATGAAAAAGTCTCCGTACGATGTGGTAATAATGCAGTCACTGCCTCATCCAGTTCATTCAACATAGTCTCATAAACTTTCTTCTGAGTATCCAGCGGAGCAGTCAGGTCACCATTGGCCCCCAACTGGGAATAAGGAATAGGACCGTATCCATCTGTAACACGCAAGATAGCTGCTACCTTTACAACTTTTCCTACTGACAAATAAACAGGGTCTTCAGTTGCAGCTTCCAACTGTGCATAGTTAGCATACACATTAGGAATAACATCTTTATATAATTTACCTACCCAGTCCTGAGATTGGTTGTAGTTGGAGAAACGGTTCGTGAAACCGGAATTGGATTCCGCCAGATAGCCACCGTAAGGTCCACCCAAAAGGGCCTCCAGAAACTGATTAAGAAGTACATCCGTAGGGATGACATATCCCTGCATACCTGTCAATGCCGAACGGGTCAAGTAGGCATCACGGTCCATCTGGTCTTTGGTTGCTTCATACGGATTGGTATTATAATCCATATAATCACCTGTGCAAGATGCCAACATGCCAGCTAACATTCCACCGCATAAAGCGAATTTTATAATTGATTTTCTCATTGTTTTTCTTTCTTTAATCTGTTAGAACTTAAATCTTACATTGAATCCTAAGCTGCGTGCACTCGGCGTCATAAAGTTGTCAATACCCTGATAGTAGTTACCGGTAGAAGCTACTGCCTCCGGATCGAACGGAGCTTTACAATAAAGCATCAGTAAGTTACGGCCTACCAGAGATACGGTCACGTCAGCCACATTCCAAAGTTTATCTCTCGGTATAGTATAACCGACACTAGCCTCCTGGAGACGCAGGTTAGTAGCACTGTAAGTGTAATATTGTGGAATACCAGACTGAGAGCCGATAGTAGTATACCATTTCTGTGCATTTACCAAATCCGTTCCATTCACATAAACACCACCTTGATTACGCGCTATTTCTGTTGACTCAGAAACACCATACATATCCATAGCAGCCTGTGTAGCAGAGTAAACAATACCACCGATACGTGCAGAGAGCATGAAACCAAAATTCAGGTTCTTCCAGCTGAAATCATTTCTCCACGACATATTGCATTTTGCAAATACACTACCCAATTTAATATCTTCTGCATTATAGTTAGCAGTCACACTACCATTCTGATCTACCAGAATATTGCCGTTACTATCACGTTGCAGGTCGGCAGTAGAATAGAGATCACCCAAAGAGCCACCTTTCTTCAGAATGAAACGAGCCTGTCCCATACCACCTACATCCAGGCGTTCTTTAGTGATGACAGTTCCGGTTTCAGGATGCACATAGTTTTCCAGCAGTTCAAGAATCTCATTCTTATTGGTACTGAACACGTAATTGCTGGACCATTTAAATTTACCCCATTCATTAGAGTAGCCTAATCCTAATTCAACACCCTTATTTCGTACGCTACCCGTCTGCACATACAATGTTGAGTAACCGGAAGATACGGAAATCTTAGGGTCAAACGTCTGATTATAAGTTTTAGTAGTATACAGAGCCAAATCCAGATTAAAATGATTCAGGAAACGGGCAGTAAGACCTACTTCCCATGAATCCGTTCTTTCCGGTTTCAGATTATACATCGGATAGTTACGTTTGGATTGCCAAACCTTATTGGAGTTATCCCATGAATAAGTAGGGTTGGCCAGGAAACGCGGGAAAGGAAGACCCACAGATGCAAATGAGCCACGTACTTTCAGAAAAGAAATTTGTTGTGGCAATTTCAGTAACTCGGACAAAATAACAGAACCACCGACTGAAGGATAAAGGAATGCACTCTGAGTAGAATTAGGACCTGCCAATTGTGAAGGCCAGTCAGAACGTCCGGTCAAAGTCAAGTAATAAGTACTCTTATATCCTAATTCAAGACTGGCAAAAACAGACTGAGTCTGATCATGAAAACCTGACTGCGTACGTTTTGTCTTACTGTCATCCAACTGGAATACATTGAAAACGTTAGGAATACCGTCTTCACTGATAGGACCACGATTTTGCAGTACATCTTGTTGCATATCCGATAAAGAAGCACCAATATTAGCCTGGAAAGTAAGATTTTCACCAAAGTTTTTATTGATGTTCAACATGATATCAGCATAAGTTTGCTTGTCATTCGTATTAGAAATACCATACAAACCGTTGTTAGAGCCTTCGGCCAATGTAGTATTACTTGTAGCATAAAGCTTTTCCGTATAAGTACTTGCAGAGTTATCCACACGCACACGGCCTGATACACTCAACCAATCTAAAATCTTATAGCTCAAGCTACCACTCAACATATAACGATCCTTATTATTCTCACGCAGGTTACGATAAGCAATCCAGTACGGATTTTGTCCTGTAAAAGTATCGATGCCCTGTGGCCAATATTGTGTATAGATGTTACGGGAAGTATCCCAGCGTTCGTACATCTTAATCTCATTCCAGTCGTCACCACGAGGGAACAAATAAGCTGTAACCAACGGATTAGAGTAAGTACCCTGATTCACCATATTTTGGTCTTTCTGTTTGATATAAGAAGCACTTACATCCAGTGTCATCTTATCATTCAGGAAAGAAGTAGTGTTGCGGAAAGTAAAGTTATAACGGTCATAATCGTTATTCGGAACCATACCGACAGAATTCACAGCACTCGCAGAGAAGTAAGTCTGATTCTTTTCCGTACCTGTAGATAAAGAAACGGTTTCGGTAGCTACCACACCTGTTCTCAGAAAGTCATTGATCGGATCATATCCCATGTAATTGGAAGGGTTCAATTTATTACCCCAGCTTTTTTCTACAGAACCTGCACTGGACAGAAGATCGCCTGTGCCATAAGAATTCTGAAAATTAGGAGTAACAAACGGACGGAGAAATTCAGTATTCTGTGATACAGTCAAACTCAAACGTCCTTCCTTGCCTTTCTTAGTCGTAATAACAATAGCACCATTGGCAGCGTGACTACCATACAAAGCGGCAGCGGCAGCACCCGTCAGTACAGACATAGATTCGATGTCTTCCGGATTTATATCTGCAATCGCTTCTGAAGAACCTTTAGAGTCAAATTCCTGACCACCTTCACCGGAAAGATTGAACATAGGTACACCATCGATCACATAAAGAGCGTTGCTGGACTGATCAATACCTTTCGTACCACGCATCACTACTTTACTGGCACCACCTACACCGGAGGAACTGGCATTAATGGTAACACCCGCCACTTTACCAGACAAAGAGTTTACAAGGTTAGCATCTTTCACTCTGGTCAGTTCATCACTTTTGATTTCCTGAACATTGTAACTCAATGCTTTAGTTGCACGTTTAATACCCAAGGCAGTTACAACAACCTCTTCTACCAGTTGAGAATCGCTCTCCATCATCAGATTGATAACACTCTGTTCCTTTGCTGCAATCTCCTGTGTTTTATAACCGACATAAGAGAATTGAATTACAGGATTTGCTTCTGTTGTGGTCAGCGTAAAATTACCGTCAAAATCGGTGATACAACCCACACTGGTACCTTTCACCAATACATTGACACCGATCAGAGGCCCCATATCGTCCGATACCTGACCGGTTATCGTACGTTCTTTTCCTTGTTGGGCACCTTCTTGTCCTGATTGAGACTTCTCTGAAAGATAAACAATGTTATCTTCTACTTTATACGAAATGTTCTTCCCCTTGAGAATAGCAGTCAAGGCATCTTCGATAGATGCATTCTTCACATTGACTTTTTCCACTGCCGTAGCAGCAAGTTTGTCGTCATAAAAAAATTGATACTTGGATTGAGTTTTGATTTGTTCAATGACCGTACCTAATGTCGTGCGAGACATGTTCAAATCCAGTTGGGCAAAAGTCCACTGAACTGATACAGTCATGAAGAACAAGACTAATAAAGCCCGTAGAAATTTCGAACTTTGAAAAGCATGATTGTTGTCCATAAACAAAGTTTAAAGGTTACACATTGGTTAATTTTAATCTGCCAGGAGATCCTTTCTCCCGACTTTCACATATAAAACAACAGTCGCTAAAAATACACTTACTACAAAATGATATTTTTTTTCATTAAAACAAAAAAGGGAATAGTTTTAATTTCTATTCCCTTCTTTCTTACATTATTAACTTCAGCCCTTACTTCTTTTTTATTTCGTTAGAGAAAGAATATGGATAATCTTCCGGATGTATTCCTCTCTGTAAGTTGGGCTTATTACCCATATCAAATTTCAGGACACCGCCCTTCAACAGGTCTTCATGTTTCACATAATTCTTCGTATATTCATTTCCATCCAGACGAAGCGATTCAATATACATATTTTCAGAACTATTGTTTGCTGCATCAATAACCAATGAACGGCCATTCTCAAGATGAAGTGTAGCTTTCTTGAACAAAGGAGCACCGAGAACATACTCATCGGTTCCCGGACAAACCGGATAGAAGCCTAATGCTGAGAACACATACCAGGCAGAAGTCTGCCCATTGTCTTCATCTCCACAATACCCATCAGAACCTGGAGTATACATACGGTTCATCACCTGACGCAACCAATATTGGGCTTTCCAAGGCTGCCCGGCATAATTGTACATGTAAATCATGTGCTGTATAGGCTGGTTACCATGCGCATAGTTACCCATGTTCATCACTGTCATTTCACGTATTTCATGAATCACCTGTCCATAATAGCTGTCATCGAAGATGGGAGGAACAATAAACACAGAATCCAGCATTTCGACAAAAACTTTTTCACCACCCATCAAATCGATCAAACCTTGCGGATCGTGGAAAACGGACCAGGAGTAATGCCAACTGTTTCCTTCTGTAAAGGCATCTCCCCATTTCAAAGGTGAGAAAGGTGTCTGGAACTGCCCATCTTTATTACGTCCACGCATCAACAGGCTTTCCTTATCGAACACGTTCTTATAGTTCATAGCACGATTGGCAAAAAGTTTCTGCTCTTTCTTCGGACGATCCAGCGCTTTTGCCATCTGATAGATACACCAGTCATCATAAGCATATTCCAGAGTACGGGCAGCATTCTCATTGATCTTTACGTCATAAGGAACATAACCTAATTCATTATAATATTCATAACCGAGACGTCCGGTAGAAGAAACTTCAGGATGTACATTCTTTGTGCCATGGATAAGTCCTTCATACAAGGTAGCCACATCATCCACTTTAACCCCCTTCAGATAGGCATCAGCCAGTACAGAGGCAGAGTTGTTGCCAATCATACAACCACGATGTCCCGGGCTAGCCCATTCAGGGAAGAAACCGCTTTCCTTATATGTATTGACGAGACCTTCCTGGATTTGTTTGTTTACCGAAGGATACATCAGGTTGAGGAAAGGGAACAGGCAACGGAAAGTATCCCAGAAGCCGGTATCCGTATACATATATCCAGGTAATACCTGACCATTGTAAGGACTATAATGAACAGGATTGCCAGTTTCATCAAATTCATAAAAAGCACGGGGGAAAAGTACCGAACGATACAGACAAGAATAAAAAGTACGATACTGATCAAGATTGCCACCATCCACTTCTATTTTACCCAATACCTCATTCCAGGCATCTTGCCCTTTCTGAACCAAAGTATCAAAACTATCGTTTCCAAGCTCTTTCAAGTTTCTGTCTGCCTGCTCAAAACCGATAAAGGAAGAGGCTACACGAGCATGCACGATTTCTCCTTTACGGGTTTTAAAACCAATGATTGCACCTGCATGTCCGGCCTTCTGCTCTTTTTGATTCTCTGCCAAAACGCCATCGGCAACAGAAGCCTGATAAGTGAAAGGCTTGTCGAACTCAATAACAAAGTAGTTCTTGAAGTTATTGGGCACTCCACCACTGTTACGGGTTGTGTATCCGATAATCTTATTTTGTTCAGGAATAATTTTAATATAAGATCCTTTGTCGAAAGCATCCACTACAATATATGAATGTTCATTCTCCGGAAAAGTAAAACGGAATAAAACAGCACGTTCAGTGGGAGTAAACTCTGTCACGACATCGTGTTCAGCAAGATACACCTTATAATAATGAGGCAATGCAACTTCTCCTTTATGAGAGAACCAGCTGGCACGCTTATCTTCATTAAATTCGGGTTTGCCCACTACCGGCATGATAGAAAACTGACCGTAGTCATTAATCCAGGGACTGGGTTGATGGGTTTGTTTAAAACCACGGATTTTATGGGCGGTATAAACATACTGCCAACCATCTCCCATTTTTCCTGTTTGAGGAGTCCAGAAATTCATACCCCATGGACGTGCGATAGCAGGATATGTATTGCCTGTAGATAGTTCGAAACTGGATAACGTACCCATCAGCGGGTTAACGTATTGTGTTAAATCTTTAGTCTGCGCCCAAAGAGCACAGCCCAAAAAGCACATTGATAAAAGCAGCCTTCTCATACTATTATATTTATAAGATTATATATTTCAAAAGTTTCCTTTTATTTTTTGGGAGACAAAAATACACTATTTCCTACAATTTTATATTCAATAGGTATTGCATTTGTACTTTTAATCAAATTCAGGATATCCTCCACAGTGTTTTTCTTCTTCAGTGTACCCGAATATGTTTTAGTAGCATCCATATCAGGCGCCAGAATAATCTTCACTCCATAAGAATTCTCTAAAGTACGGGCAATCGTAAATATATCGGCATTTTCAAAGACAAACTGATTATTATGCCAATTCTCAATACCTGTATCCACTTGCTTCACTACCAGACGACGAGTTACAGCGTTCAATTCGGCTTTTTGTCCCGGGGCCAACACAATCATACCCTCATTGTGATTGCCTTTCACCTCAATTTCTCCCTTAATCAGTGTAGCTACTGCCGAACGGTTCATCTGATCACTCTTCAAGTTAAAGACCGTACCCAGCACTCTGACTTGCATGGCTTCACTTCGCACAATAAAAGGCTTTTCTACATTTCTCTTTACTTCAAAATAAGCCTCTCCCTCCATATACACATTTCTTCCATTTTCAGAAAACTCACGCGGGTACTTCAAGGTTGTATGCTTATTCAACCATACTTTAGTGCCATCGGGCAGCATCAACTCCTTCACCTCATCCCGGGCTACAACAGCCACTAACTGTTCTTCACTTTGAGACTGATAGATATGATAGCTCAAACCGGATACAAAAAAAATTCCTATGAACATAGCAGCATACTTCATCCAAGTATGCATTCTACGCACCTTGAACTGTTTAGCTTCTTCCTGTGCCAACCGTTTGAATAACTGCTTTTCTGCTTTTTCTATTTTTTTCTCATCAGTAGAATCGCCATTCTTTCCCAGATGATATATTTCCTCTATCCTGAACAATTCACGCGCATTATCGTCCGACTCGTTCAGCCAAGTGTTCACCTCACGGAGTTCTTCTTCAGAACATTCACCCATAAGGAATTTGACCAGTAATTCTTCATTCAACTTGTTTTTTCCTTCTTTCATCATACTAATAAAACAATCGTTTCGACAAAAACACTTATACCTTATTCAATAAAAACAGGACTAACATAAAGTTGAGGTAGCCCAATCTTTCACGCAGGAACTTCAAAGCTTTATACATGTGAGCCTCTACCGTCCGTAACGATATTCCCATTGTTTCTGCAATTTCTTTGTTCTTCATATCATGCAGATAACTGAGTTTGAAAACCATCTTGCATTTATCCGGCAGTCCATTAATGGCTTCGGAAAGCTCTCTTCTAAGCTCACGATCCTCTATCCTTTTCACTACATCATTACTATCCGGCTGATAGAATTCAACCCTCTTCTGATTAATTTCCATTACGACAGCTTCGTAACTATTCTTGATATCCCGGTGCTTCAAAACATTCAAAGCACGGGTATACACCGCCCGATACAGAAATGCCTGTATCTGCTCTCCCACCGTCACTGTATCTTTTCGTCGCCACAATTCCACAAACACATCTTGTACTACGTCCTCTGCTTCTTCCTCGCCCACAATACGTGTAGCATAGAAAAGCAGATTGGCATAGTATTTACGGAAAAGGAGTTTATAAGTTGAATCAAAGTTATCACCCATAATCCCACAACTTCATTTTATCACTCTATCGCATACCACACTGCCCCCGGTTTATTCCCCATCTCAAATTCAAAGACAGAGCCATTCATTATTTGTTCATGTGTGATATAGCTTTTATCATAAGGTTTCCCGTCGAGTTTCACCGACTGGATATATATATTCTCTTCACTAACAGTCGGCGCCAATACCGTAAATGTCTTGCCGTTATCCAAATGCATTTTCATTTCAGGATACATAGGGGTGCCTATTTCATATCTGCCGCTAACCGGATCTACCGGATAGAATCCCATTGCGCTAAATACGTACCAAGCAGACATCTGACCACAATCCTCATTCCCGCATAAACCGGCAGGCGTGTTCTTATAAAGTTCATGCATCACCTCGGCGGCATATTTCTGAGTCTTCCAAGGTTGCCCTACAGCATTAAACAAATAAATGACATGATGGCTCGGTTCATTTCCATGCGCATACTGCCCGATCATTCCGGTACTGAAAATAGGCAGATCTTCATCCGCAGAAGGATTATAAGTAAACATACTATCCAGTTTCTGGGCAAAACGCTCCGTACCTCCGACCAAACCAATCAAACCATCGACATCTTGCTGCACAGACCAGAAATATTGCCAACCGTTACTTTCGCAAATATGCGGAGTATAGTCATCCGGACTGAAGGGTTGAATAAAATTTCCTTTATTATCACGCGGCTGCATAAAAGAAGCCTGGGGATTATATACATTCTTATAGTTTTGAGAACGTTTATAGAATGCATCTGCAATCTGCCTTTCACCCAACTTGTCCGCCATACGGGCAATACAATAATCATCGTAAGCGTATTCCAGAGTTTTAGAGAGCGACCAGTTCTCTGAGTTATAATGATCTGTCACATCATAAGGCACATAACCATACTTTTTATACAATCCAATTCCTCGATATTCATCTATATTGGCTGTAGCTACACAGGCTTCCAAGGCTTTCTTCGGATCAAAATTTCCTATTCCCTTCAGATAAGCATCCACAATAACCGGTACAGCATGATAGCCTATCATCATATCCGTTTCACTTCCATAGAAGTTCCATACCGGAAGACGTCCGTTCTGTTCAAAAAAAACAAGAAAAGACTGAACCATATCATTCACACGTTGCGGTTCTATATAAGTGTAAAGAGGATGAGCGGCACGATAGGTATCCCACAATGAAAAAGTACTGTAATTGGTCCATCTATCTGCCTGATGCACTTGTTTATCGGGACCGTAATAGGCACCGTCCACATCATTATAAATAGTCGGTGCCAGCATAGAGTGATACAGAGCCGTATAAAATTTGACTTTCTCATCAGGATCATCACATGTGATTTCTATCTTAGACAGTTGTTCATTCCAGTTTTTTTGGGTAGTAGCCAGATATTTGTCGAAATCATCATCCGGTGCTTCGGCTGCAAGATTACGAGCAGCTCCCTCCATGCTTACACCTGATATGGCAGTGGTTACAAGAATCTGCTCTCCTGCAGCGGTATGGAAATCAAAACGGGCGATAGCAGACGTTCCAATCCGTTCACCATCCTTGACAATAGTAGCAGTATCCAACTGCATTGCTTTAAACGGTTTAGAGAATCGGGTACGAAAATAAATATGCTGATCGCGTGCCCAACCGTCAGAAAAGCGATACCCTTGTATGGTAACAGAATCGATTCTCTCAATATAAGTATCATTGGTAAAATCCCAATTCATAGCCTTTCGCAAATTAAGGAAAATGGCAGCATCTGCTTCAGGGAAGGTATAACGTTGAATACCGCAACGCTCGGTTGCCGTCAGTTCTACATTGATATCATAGTCTTTCAACCGAACCTGATAATATCCGGCACTGGCAGTTTCTTCGGAGTGAGAAAATAAAGAATGAATACCTAACGGAGCATCCGTCTCTTTATAGGGCAAAGTAACAGGCATAAAAGATATATCATATAAATCACCTGCCCCGGTACCTGAAAGGTGGGTATGGCTAAAACCTGCAATCGTGCTGTCCGGATAGAAATAACCGGAGATGCGATCCCATCCCGGAAGCCCGTTATCGGGACTTAACTGCACCATACCGAACGGAGTTTGTGCTCCGGGATACGTATTCCCGGTAAAATCCGTACCGATAAAGGGGTTGACATACTCTGTGGCATAGCACTTACTCTTCGTATCCGGTTGCTGGGACACACACGCTGAAAGGGAGAAAAGGAATAAAACCAGTAAAAACAATTCTGACAATTTCATAATACTACATAGTTAACGTGCATATGTAACAACTCAGCATCCGGAAACACTTAACGGTTTCCCTAATAAATTCATCGAACGAACAAATATAGCCTAAAAATTCCAATTAATTTATAACTTTGCCGCAAAAAGCGACAATGAGCTATACGACTTATCTCTTTGACTTTGACTACACGCTCGCAGACTCTTCTCGCGGCATCGTTACCTGTTTCCGTAATGTGCTCAATCAACATGGTTATACAGATGTAACCGATGAAGATATTAAACGTACCATCGGAAAAACTTTGGAAGAATCTTTCTCTATCCTGACGGGAGTGACGGATGAAGACCAACTAGCTGGTTTTAAGAGCGAATACAGGAAGGAAGCGGATACCCACATGACAATAAACACCGTACTCTTTCTGGAAACCAAGTCTGTGCTGCTTGCCCTGAAAGATGCAGGCGCATTCATCGGCATCATCTCCACCAAATACCGTTATCGCATAAAGGAAATGCTCGACCAGCACTTCCCCGGCAGTTTCTTCAACATCATTATTGGCGGAGAAGATGTACAAACAGCCAAGCCCTCACCCGAAGGGTTGCTGCTTGCCATCAAACAGTTGCATGTCACCAAGGCAGAAACCCTCTACATTGGCGATAGCACAGTGGACGCTGCCACAGCCAAAGCAGCTGGTGTGGACTTTGCCGGTGTAACCCATGGAGTAACTTCCGCCGAAGAATTAGGCAAATATCCGCATTGGAAAATTATGAACTCACTGGAAGAACTCTTGGAAACGGATGAACAACCAACCCATCCGGTTGTCAATCCACCTTCCGTTCCGGTTATTGTTTCCCGTCGCACTCCTTGCAGAAAGAAAATGATCAATATCTGGCAAATACTAATCCTGGCAGTACTACTATGGTTATCTTTTGAAGAAGGAGAAGACAGTAATGTTTTTCTGTGGGCTTTCATTCTGGTTCTCTTGTATATCCTTACCAAACGCAGGATTCTGCCAAACCGAATATTAAACTCTCCCTGGTGGCTTCCCTGTAAGATACGCCTTCGCGCCCTACACATCAAAATGGTACAAGGAAAGAAAACACCGCCCATGAGTGAAGAAAGCAATATTTGCTTAAATTGTGAAACTGCTTATACAGGTAGCTATTGCAACCGTTGCGGTCAAAGCCGGAATACTCCCCGTTACCGTTTCAGTAATGCATTCAGAAATATATTAGGCGGATTCACTAATATCGATAATGGTTTCGGCCGCACCCTTCTGGACTTGCTCTACCGCCCGGGATACATGATCAGAGACTTCATTGCTGGCAAACGAATCTTATACTTCCGCCCCTTCCAGACATTATTTGTACTTGCCGCCCTTTACATAATGGCTGTGCAACTGGTAGACCCTGAAGCCCTGAAAGAAAAGAAGGAAAAATCACAGGAAGTCCAAAGACAAGAAATACTTGCTGCACGTGAACAACTACAAAAACGAATAGAGGGAACAGAAGACTCACACACCAAAGATGTTCTGAACCAGGCCATAAAAGGCTTGAACAAGAAACTGGAAAATCTGGGAACAGAGGATTCTACGGAAATCCGGAAGAAGAATCTGATAGTCACACGCGAACTTTTGCAGAAACAGATAAAAAAGGCCAAAGAACCAGCTCAAAAGGAAGTTCTGACTCAAACTATAAAAGACCTGAATCTGGATTTGGAAAAACTAGAAACAAAAAGTTCTTTTAAAAAGGACAATATCACCATAAAAATAAATGGCGATGAAGATGATGAGCTCATAGACGAATTGCTGAAAGATGGGTCTTCAGCATTTGATAAACTTGAAAAAGTCATCCACAACACACCTTTCTTGGAAAAAGTATGGAACTTACTGAAAAGTTGGGGACATGGCAACAAGGCATTCCGCATCATTGCCACGTTACCTCTTTTTGCTCTGGCAACGCTCATGGCTTTCCGTCGTAAAAAGAACAAGCTGCGCTATAATCTGACAGAACATGTATTTATACAGGCCTATATCGCTTGCCAAATACTCTTGCTCAGCATCATTGTGCTTCCTTTCAACGGCAGTGCACAGGTAGGCGATTTATACGAATTGCCCATACTATTCATCTTTGCCCTCTTCTGCCTGGATTATAAGCAACTGTATGGATACACGTGGTGGAGAAGTTTTTGGACCACAGTACTTATGTTCTTCTACAGTCTAATATTGCTTATTATCTTTGCTATTATTGTAGTAGCCCTGATAGTTGCTGCGGTTTATATAATAAAAGTTCTCCCTATCAATTGATATGAGAGAACTTTTATTTATTTCAGGAAAAATCAATTCGTATCTATTATTGGGGATTTGCAAGAGCCCCTACCATCCATTCTGAAAAAGGATAAGTATTCATCATACCGGAATTGATTGAGGAACAAGTCCAAGCATCCCAACTGTTCTGAGTTAATGTGCGCAAGTCTGCCATATATGGAGAATATTCAAATGATTCCGGAACATTCTTCCCATCATCACCCAAATAATACGAACAATAATTCTCATACCAGCCACCCATCCAATAATCGGCAGGATCGGTTGATACAAATCCATCTCCCGTCACATCATCTTTCAGAAAGATTACCCCATCCGTAAAGTCCTTTGCATCATATGTAATAGACATGGATTCATTCTTTATAGAAAAACAACCATCACCATTGGCATCGTAGCCCAAACCACGAACAGACCGACTGTCATCACCACCAAAACCTGGTCCCATCACAACAAAGAAGCGAGGATCTGCTTTAGCAATTGCTAAGATCATCTGATATCCGGTAGATTGGTCACTTTCTTTCCAACGATACCCCCAACTCAGGAAATGAACATTATCCTGTATCGGATCTTCCCAGTTGTCACCACTTATCCATTGCACGCCTAATGCAGACTGACATTCTCCCTCTCCTGTCCAGAATTGAATATCACTCATAGACTTTACAGCATCATAAGCCACATATACATTCACCAGTATAGCGGCATAGGCTTCATCTTTATCCTTATAAGCTGCAAACTTCACGTCGTAAGTTCCTGCCTTTGTGGGAGTAAACACATACTTCAGTTCAGTTGATACCTTCTCACCATCCACTGTCCACTCAAAACGAGCATTTTCACCATTTTCCACTTTCGCCTCCAAGGTGAGAGATTTTCCAAATGCAACGTCTTGTTTTTCACCATCGACAATGGATACTGAGAGTAGTAAAGCATTGTCGTTGGAATCATCGCTACTACAAGATGCCAATCCTATAGTAAGGACAAGACATGATAAAAAATAGATAATATTATTCTTCATAGTTATCTAAAATTAGAAGTAAAGAAGACTCCAGCCGGATATCTTGTACAATCATTATAATGTGCTTTCAAAGTAGGAGTTGCACCACTAAAATCGAATATACTAATTTGATTTATGCTTACATTATCTCCATATCCTTTTATCGTATTGAGATAAACACCTTCTGTTACCGGATCAACGGCCACCGTATTATAAACAATATTGGCATTCTCTACCATTTCTTTAGCATCCACCATCAACTTAGTTTCATTGGTACTAAAAATGTGCCGATAAACTTTGGTAGCAAGACCACTCATATACAATGTATCACCCTTAGCTGTTATGCTAGGAGCAGCTGCAAACGAGGCTGACAATGTTTTTGTAGCATCTTTATCCGCCGATAAGTCGTTTTCTTTTATAATCGAATAATCTTTGGCACTGACTTTAGCTATTTTACCAGTTGAAACCGATACCCAAACGTTATTATCTGATGATTTTACCACACCCGAAATATTACCGTCAAATTCAACCGTTGCCGATACTTTATCCTTTCCGGATTCTATGACAAGAAGATTCTTGTTTTGCGAAGCAAAAACTTTTCCTCCAACAACTGCCATCGTATTTTTTCTGGCTCCTTTCGTTCCTTCGATAAGAGTCGCTTCTCCTGTAGAAGGATGAAACAACTTAATACCTCCGTTATCACGCAGATAAATGTTATCATCGCCCAACACTGCTACATGCGTAGGCCAACTTACCTGACTCTTCAATTCATCACCAAAAGCAGTTTCCAGTTTCAATGTTTCAGCATTGACTATCGTCAAAAAGCCTCCCTCGTTACCTCCGTTTTGAGAAACAATATACATTTTATTGTTGGCAATAAATACATCCTGTGGAACACTACCCAACCATGCTCCATTGTTTTCTTTCTGGAAAGCCATCTCCACTAATTCTCCCTCAGGACTTATGAATATTAAAGACCCACCTTTATCGCCTCGCAAAGAAGCTCCTTCGTTCAGTATAAAGGTTCCATACTTATACTTTCCATACACGTCGAGGTCTAACTTGGCTGCTGCTTCACCTTGCTCCGCATTTGAAACTTTCAGTTGAATTTCACTTTTTCCAAGATCCGTCGCAGTAAACTCATAAGCAGGGGTGGTAGAAACTTCCTTACCATTCAATGTCCAGGCGTATTTCACTTCTGAACTTCCTTCTACTACAGCCTTTAGATTCAGAGTTGTACCTTGCACTACTTCTTGTGCTTCGGCACCCTCTATCACAACTGTTAAAGGCGACAACGGTTCTTTGTCATCATCACTACAAGATACTAGTCCTACCGTAAGGACAAGGCATGATAAAAAATAAATAATGTTCTTCTTCATTGTTAGTATATAAAAAATTAAAAACTAAAATTCAAACATCAACGAGCACAGCACATTACGCAATGGCATCGGATAGTATTGTGTCGATTCATAATAGGTATTCAGAATGTTATCCACACGTACTTGCGAAGTAAGCTGCATGCCGTTCCCTAATTTCCACAAATAACCCACTAATAAGTTATGAACCGTATAAGGACGGGTTGAATAAGATTCATCAGTTGTGACATAACGTTTACCTATATAAGTAGTCTGCCACGAACAAAAGGCTTTTTTATAATCGAACGCCAGCCGTGCATTCCATTTCAATTCGGGCACATAAGGGATCTGCTGCATATAAGAGTTATCATCTACATGCTGCTTCTTCCGCGTACGCGAACGAGCCCAGCTGAAATTACCGGAAAGTGTAGTCTTGAAATCTCCAAAGCTAAGCACCATTTTACCAGTAAACTCTGCTCCCATCGAGAGGACATTACGTTTGTTCTGAGGTGTCCATATCCACTGGTTGCCATCTTTTGGAAGCCACAATATCCAATTGTCAATATGCATCAGATAACCGGACGCTTCTGCATTCAATGTCATCCAGGAGGTTAAATCATTCTTATAACCGATGGCTGCGTCATAAGAATAGCCGTCTTCGGGTTTCACATCAGGATTTCCACCGGGACGCCAATAAAGATCATTCATACTGGGAAAACGATAATTATACGACATGCTACCTTTTACGTAGAAGGTCTTATCGAAAAAGTTTGTGGCAAAACCAGCCGACCATGTAGACACGTTCCGGCTATTATTCTGCTCGAACATATACTGCCCATGTAGTTGTAACCATGGCAATAATGTCCAGTTCGCCGAAGCTTGCAACGACAATACATTGCGATGATGCTTCAATGGCGGTTCGGGTACCGGTATATTATAATACACATCGTCTATCAGGTACTTAGCGGAATCCACATCAATGTAACTACTCACATTTACCAAGTCGTGTGTATAGGTAAGCGTAGCATTCAATACCAACTCGTCAACAGGTGCACACGAATAATCAGCAACCCCCTGCCATGTCTGCGAAGAGTTGATATTGCCTTCCGGGTCGAACAACCCGCCATCAAACCATTTGTCATACTTCAGACGATAATAAAGCCATGCGCCTTTTACATGAAATTCATGGATGCCACGCACGTAGTCGAACCCTACATACCCGCGAATATTCGTTTCATTCTGCTGTTCGTGTGTCTTTCCCACAATGCCTAATGGTTGGGGCAACATGCGCTTCCCTTGTTGTATCCAGCCTACAGCAGCCAGTTGTGCGTACGGATTCAGTTTAAAGTACCCTTCCTGCATCGCACTCCATTGTGAATATTTGGCATCTTGCCGCTTCTCACGGAAAGCTTCATTAGTAAGTACTTTATTAATATAAGTATAGTCATTATCCGAATGCTGATAAAACAAACGTGTTTTCGAAACCACCCGTTTGCCACTTACATTAATCTGTGTTCCTCCGGTATATGTGTTATAAGAACCATATTCTCCAAAAAATTTACCTGTAACTCCCTTTCCCCACTCCGGATCATTGAAGATGTTTACACTCCCACCCACAGCACCGGTACCACTCTTCACATGACTGCTTCCATAATAAAGGTTCACGTTGTCGGCAAAGAAGACAGGGAACTGCGAAAAGTCAAACACTCCGGACATCGGCGGCGTGATGTTGATTCCATTCCAGTTGACCCGGGTTTGCGCAGCACTTCCTCCACGGAAAGAGGCTGTAGATAATGCTCCCGTGCCCAGGCTCTTAATGTAGGTAGCTGAATTTTCGGTCAATAACTCAGAAAACGAACGGGTTTTATTGATTTGCAGCAATTCAGGCTCAAGATGCGTCACTTTTGCACCGGCATTTGCTTCATTGGCATGACGTATCCGACGGGCTACAATCTGCACCTCATCCAGATTCAGGCCATAGGCAATCGTATCCTTTTTTTGAGCTATCGCATCAGTCACCAGCAGGCATGCGGCAACTATCAGGAAAAACAGTTTTCTCATAAACTTAGATTATTGAACTTCGGATGATTCAGGGAAATAGACCTGATTGGGATAAATACCAACACGGTAACTTTCAACATTTCCACTCTCTTTATAATGACGAATATAGCCACGCTGTGCCGAATAGTCCAGACAGTCGCAGATATACACTTCCCCTTGCGGACTTACTCCACAACCATACATCATATCTACTCCAGGTACATGACGATGTAATTTAAAAGTGCCATCATCCGTATTCAACGTATAAATACTTTGTTGTGAGTCATTCGGAAGACCCGGTTTGCAGGTTCGCACACTAAAATAGATCAGAGTTTTAGTAGCATCCATGTCAGTCCGGTTATAGCTGATAGTTCCGGTTACATCCCCTTCTTTGGCTTCATTCTTACTGACAAAAGGCAGTCTGTAAGTAGTCACTACCTTCTCCGTCTGCGGATCAATACACTTTAACAGGATAGCAGTAAGTTTGCCTTTATCACGTTCGTTCATCAAAGCCCATATCTTGCCATTTTTGTCTTTCAGCAATTTACAGGTTTTAGTGACTTCCTCATTATAGACTTCTTCTATCATGCGGCTTCCTTCCAGAGTAATATTGTCCAGATCGAACACATAAACCCCTTTTGCTGTAATACCCAAAAGTTTATGTTCAGACACTTCCATATATTCTACCCATTTTCTGATAACGATATATTCCAAGGGAGTACCATAAGGAGGCACGGTACGAATCCGTACCAGCTGGCTGGGCAAATCAACACCGGAGACATTGTTACTTAAAAGATCGGAAACGATAGCAGTAGTATCCGATATAGCCACAATCTGACGTGGTAATCCTGCCTGTGTATAAAGTATCGTACCTTCGGATTCGAAAGTCTTGGAATTCACAATCTCGATTTTCTTAGAATTGTTCAAAGCGATGAAGTACTTCCCATTAATCATCGTAATAGATTGTGCTACATCCCCTAACGGTCGGTTATTCACAACACGAAAGACATCGGGACTCACCATCCCGTTACGGTACAATACAGATATAGCTCCCATATTCGTACCTATTCTTCCCTCGTTCAAAACAATAGCTTCGATATTACCCTCGCCCACTCCGGCAGGAAAATCATCCTCATATTCGCAGGCGGATAATGATACCATTAGCACTGCACAACATAACCTCAAAATGCGTTTCTTCTGCATACACACAATTATTTTCCGTTATGTTTCGAGGTACGAAGTCAGAGCAATGACCTCTCATATCTATAACAATATGAGTTGAAGCAATGTGAATCTCTTAAGTTCCTTTTCCCCCGAAACTGTAGATTGCAGACTTTGCAGGCAGGTCTTCTGACTCGCTTCCTCTCCGGAAGTCCTTCCCATCCTATACGGACAGTGGACAAGTGTAGAATTTATCCGAAAAGTTTAATGAAGCTCACAGCAGTGGGTCTGTTCAGGAGTTTCACCTGATTCCCTTTTCACCTCGTTTGATAAGATATATCACGAAGCACCCGAAAGCCGGATTCTTAAATCCGAGTGCAAAGATAGACATTATAAATCATGCAAGGAAGAATATTCTAAAAAAAAAGAAAATGAACTTAATGTTTTATTCCCTCTTATAAGTTTGCTTGGTTCAGTACTCAAGGCTTTATGAATAGGCCCCGTATATTCATTATATCTGAGTCTTATTTACTCCGTGTCTTCTCCGTATCTATACGCTTGGACTTGATACGGAGTTGGTACGGCCTTGACACGGAGTTGGTATGAAGCAGACTTGCAAGAATCCCTTCCTGACAGATTTCCTAAATCTATTCCTCAAAAAAAGAGGAAGAAACGTTTGTCTGTTCCAAATAAAAGAAGTACTTTTGTGCCCGATTATTCCGCACCGGGTTCGACAAAGTGCTTTCTAAGTGATTAGAGACCACCCGACGGAGCTAACTTATACATTATATATAAGAAATGTACGCAATTGTAGAAATCAACGGTCAGCAATTCAAAGCAGAAGCTGGCAAAAAGCTGTTTGTACACCACATCCAGAATGCAGAAAACGGTGCAACAGTAGAGTTTGACAAGGTTCTTTTGGTAGACAAAGACGGCAACATCACCGTAGGTGCTCCCACAGTAGAGGGTGCAAAGGTTGTTTGCCAGGTCGTATCAAACATGGTAAAAGGCGATAAAGTTCTTGTTTTCCACAAGAAAAGAAGAAAAGGTTATCGTAAGTTGAACGGTCACCGTCAACAATTCACAGAGTTAACAATTACAGAAGTAGTAGCTTAATCAATTAAAACAGTAAGAAGAAATGGCACATAAAAAAGGTGTCGGTAGTTCTAAGAACGGCCGCGAATCACAGAGCAAGAGATTAGGCGTTAAGATATTTGGTGGCGAAGTTTGCAAAGCTGGTAACATCATCGTTCGTCAAAGAGGTACTGAATTCCACCCGGGTAACAACATCGGTATGGGTAAAGACCACACTCTTTTCGCTTTAGTAGACGGAACTGTACAGTTCAAAGTAACCAAGGAAGACAGACGTTATGTATCTGTAATCCCCGCTGAAAGCGCAGAAGCGTAAGTTTCAGAATAAAAAATAAAGAAAAGGGATGTAATCCAATGGATTGCATCCCTTTCTTTTTATAGCAAAAACAACACCTTATTTGTTTTTTACTTATCTTTGTGCTCTCAAATCAAGATTTTAATCAAAACAAAGTATCAAGATATGCTTACCATCAAACAAATTACAGAAAACACCGACGCGGTGATCCGCGGACTGGAAAAGAAGCATTTCAAAAATGCTAAAGAGACAATAGACCAAGTAATTGCCTTTAACGACAAAAGACGTAGCACACAGTCTGTATTAGATAATAACCTCTCTGAAGTGAACTCTATTTCCAAATCTATCGGACAACTGATAAAGGAAGGGAAAAAAGAGGAAGCTGAAACTGCCAAAAGTCGTGTAGCCGAGCTAAAAGAAACTAACAAGACTCTGCAAGCCGAAATGGACCAGGCTGCTGAAGATATGCAGAATCTGCTCTACACCATTCCTAATATACCTTATGATGAAGTACCCGAAGGTGTGGGCGCCGAGGATAATGTAGTAGAGAAAATGGGTGGCATGGAAACCGAACTTCCCAAAGATGCACTACCTCATTGGGAACTGACGAAGAAATATGATTTGATTGACTTCGACTTAGGCGTAAAGATCACAGGAGCCGGATTCCCGGTTTACAAAGGAAAAGGTGCACAGTTGCAACGCGCACTGATCAACTTCTTCCTGGACGAAGCCCGCAAGGCTGGCTATCTGGAAATCATGCCTCCGACAGTGGTAAATGCAGCTTCCGGTTACGGAACAGGCCAGTTGCCCGATAAGGAAGGACAGATGTACCATTGCGAAGTAGACGATTTATATCTCATTCCAACAGCTGAAGTACCTGTAACAAATATCTATCGCGACGTGATTCTGGAAGAGAAACAACTTCCTATCAAAAACTGCGCTTACACGCAGTGTTTCCGTCGCGAAGCCGGATCTTACGGTAAAGATGTGCGCGGTTTGAATCGTCTGCACGAATTTTCCAAAGTAGAATTGGTACGCATTGACAAGCCGGAACATTCCAAACAGTCTCACAAAGAGATGCTGGATCATGTAGAAGGATTGCTGCAGAAACTGGAATTACCCTATCGTATCCTTCGCCTGTGTGGCGGTGATATGAGCTTTACCGCTGCTCTCTGCTTCGACTTCGAAGTTTATTCAGAGGCACAGAAACGTTGGCTGGAAGTAAGTTCCGTTTCTAACTTCGATACTTATCAGGCTAATCGCTTGAAATGCCGTTACCGCAGTGGAGAAAAGAAAACAGAGCTTTGCCATACATTGAACGGATCTGCATTGGCATTACCACGCATCGTTGCCGCTTTACTGGAAAATAATCAGACACCGGAAGGCATCCGTATTCCAAAGGCACTGGTGCCGTATACGGGTTTTGAAATGATTGACTAAAAATAACTGCGTTATTCTGGCGGGTAAATCATAATTCGCTCTTACACAGGTAACCTCAGACGTTTATACCATTACGTCGATATGGCCTGGTAGGGGCGAATTATCGTTCGCCCACATCAGTTACACAGCTTTTTAGAAGAAACTTTCTTTGTTTTTACCAAATAACCCGTATCTTTGTAATCCGTAACAATCTGAAAGTAATTACGTAATTATACCAACAAAATTTATAGATAATGAACAAAATCATTAGCAAAGAACATTTTTCTGAAAAGGTTTTTAAATTAGAGATTGAGGCACCTTTAATAGCCCGTTCACGTAAGGCAGGACACTTCGTCATTGTACGTGTAGGCGAAAAAGGTGAACGTATGCCATTGACAATTGCGGCGGCTGACGCCGTACGCGGTACTATCACTTTGGTAGTACAGGAAGTAGGCCTCTCCTCTACCCGCCTTTGCGAACTGAATGAGGGCGATTATATCACTGATGTGGTAGGTCCGTTGGGACAAGCTACTCATATTGAAAACTTCGGAACAGTGGTTTGTGCAGGTGGTGGTGTAGGCGTAGCTCCCATGCTCCCTATTGTACAGGCTTTGAAAGCTGCCGGTAACCGCGTTATTGCCGTACTTGCCGGACGTAGTAAAGAGCTGATTATCCTTGAAAAAGAAATGCGTGAAAGTGCAGACGAGGTCATCATTATGACCGACGACGGCTCTTATGGACGCAAAGGATTGGTAACCGAAGGCGTTGAAGAAGTCATTAAACGGGAGAAAGTGGACAAATGTTTTGCCATCGGCCCCGCCATCATGATGAAATTTGTTTGCTTGCTGACTAAAAAATATGAAATACCGACCGATGTCTCGCTGAATACAATCATGGTGGATGGTACAGGTATGTGCGGTGCTTGCCGCATCACCATCGGCGGAAAGACCAAATTCGTTTGTGTAGACGGACCGGAATTTGATGGTCATCAGGTAGACTTCGACGAGATGTTGAAGCGTATGGGTGCCTTCAAGAGCATCGAACGTGAGGAGATGCACAAACTTGAAGAAGGTGAATCCTGTAAAGTTATGCCGGAACCTGCACAGGAAGTAGACGAGAAAAGTCGTAATGCCGCATGGCGTCTGGAGCTTCGCAAGGCAATGAAACCCAAAGAACGCACCGCTATTCCGCGTGTTGAAATGAACGAACTCGATCCAGAATACCGTTCGCATAGTCGCAAAGAGGAAGTAAACCAGGGGCTGACAGAGGAACAAGCCCTGACGGAAGCCAAGCGTTGCCTCGATTGCGCAAATCCTGGTTGCATGGAAGGTTGTCCCGTAGGTATTGATATTCCTCGTTTCATCAAAAACATTGAACGCGGAGAAATACTCGAAGCTGCCAAGACACTGAAAGAAACCAGTGCTCTGCCTGCTGTTTGCGGTCGTGTTTGCCCGCAGGAAAAACAGTGCGAGTCAAAATGTATCCACCTGAAAATGAAAGAAAAGCCGGTAGCTATCGGCTATCTGGAACGATTTGCCGCTGACTATGAACGTGAAAGCGGGCAAATCTCCGTACCGGAAATCAAAGAAAAGAATGGTATTAAGATTGCCGTCATTGGCTCCGGACCTGCCGGACTTTCTTTTGCCGGAGATATGGCTAAATATGGTTACGATGTTACTGTCTTTGAAGCTCTTCACGAGATAGGCGGTGTACTGAAGTATGGTATCCCCGAATTCCGCCTGCCGAACAAAGTGGTGGATGTGGAGATTGACAATCTTGCCAAGATGGGGGTTAACTTTATTAAAGACTGTATCATAGGTAAGACTATCAGTGTGGAACAGTTGGAAGAAGAAGGTTTCAAAGGTGTATTCGTGGCATCCGGTGCCGGATTGCCTAACTTTATGAATATTCCGGGAGAAAATTCCATCAATATTCTGTCATCCAATGAATACCTGACGCGTGTCAACCTGATGGATGCAGCAAGCGAAGACTCTGATACTCCGGTTCCTTTCGGTAAAAACGTAGCCGTTATCGGTGGCGGAAACACAGCTATGGACTCAGTACGTACTGCACGTCGTTTGGGGGCCGAACGTGCTATGATTATTTATCGTCGCTCCGAAGAGGAAATGCCTGCGCGTATCGAAGAGGTAAAACATGCCAAAGAAGAAGGTGTGGAGTTCCTCACGCTGCATAATCCGATAGAATACATTGCCGACGAACAAGGAAAGGTGAAACAAGTTATTCTGCAAAAAATGGAGCTTGGCGAACCCGATGCATCCGGACGCCGTAGTCCTGTCCCCATCCCGGGAGCAACGGAAACGATTGACATAGACTTGGCCATCGTCAGCGTAGGTGTATCTCCCAACCCGATTGTACCTTCATCTATCAAAGGCTTGGAACTGGGACGTAAGGGAACAATTGCCGTGAATGACAGTATGCAATCGTCCATCCCGATGATTTACGCCGGAGGAGATATCGTTCGTGGCGGTGCCACCGTTATCCTTGCCATGGGCGACGGACGAAAAGCTGCCGCTGCTATGAACGAACAGTTGAAAAGATAGAACAGAAGATAATTTTATGAATAAAATTCTTAAAAAACAGGCAGTTCAGCTAATGAACTGTCTGTTCTTTATTTTTCTTTGCGGGAATTGCCTGGCACAAAAAGCATACCCCGAGATCAGAGTATCCTACATCAGTGAGTTACAAAAAGGGATACAAGATTCACACTGGATACTGGATTCTGACTTGGTATCAAGCCCGGGAATGATACCTTTCGGCAACGGCAATTACACCGATTCACTCATCAATCATCTTGATACCATCCAACCCGCTGATTGGCGGACGCCAAAAGGCAACTACCCTGTTTTTCTGGCAATATGGGGTAATGACACTTTAAGTTATGCCCGGCTTCCCGACACACGATTCTACTACAGAAACGATAATAAACAAAAAAAGAAAATCCGTGTTCTGGAAGTGGAAAGCCAACTTCCTCCCTATACTCGCTTTGCCGCCGATGTCGAGGGGCTGTCCGAAAAGAAAATTTCTGCACTTACCGACTCCATGAAACGGATGAAGAGCCCTCAAGATACTTTAATGAACTGTCCGCAAGCATGCTTTTTCTATGCCCTGGATGCATTCTTCCGCACCCATGGCATTTGCCCGGATCCTGTCATTACCCGCAACACGAATTTCAGCAAAAAAGAAGAGTTGGCCGCTTTCTTCGAACACTTTCTTAAACATACAGCCGATTATCCCTGCCATTATAAGAAAGTGAAAGACGTGAGCTTTCCGGACAACAGCGTAATCGTTATCGTCAACGGGTACAATGAAATCATCCATGCCGTCTTTTATCATGACGGGCTGTTTCATACTAAAAACGGTCTCTTGTCTCCCTTTGTCTACTCAACGATACGCCCTATACTGAAAGGATACGGAAGTAAAGATAATCCGGGTAAAGACTTAAGCAAAACAGGGAAACTAATGCTGGGACAAACCCTGAAAGTATATACACTGAACGACTCCCTCTACCACCTGCATCAATAAAACAAGCTATGTTATGCTCGAAGACAAGCAATGTTATCACCCAAAGCATTGCTTGTCTTCGAGCAAAACAAGCAATATCATTTCAAATCGGAAGCCCCTTGAGTAACGGTTTCTCATACACTCCAGAATAAAACGGAAGCCCCGCTTGCAACTTGAATGTGCAAGCGGGGCTTCCGTTTTTGTTTTTTATAAAAATTTATTTCACCACTTTGTTCGTTGCCGGATCAGGAAAAATCACCGACGGCTTGAACGACTTGGCTTCTTCAAAGTCCATCAAGGCATACGACATAATAATGATGATATCATCCGGCTGCACCTTGCGGGCTGCCGCACCATTCAGGCATATTTTGCCCGAACCACGTTCACCTTTAATAATATAGGTTTCAAAACGTTCACCATTATTGTTGTCGGCAATGTACACTTTTTCACCGGCAATCATATTGGCCGCATCCAGCAAGTCCTCGTCAATCGTAATGCTTCCCATATAATTGAGGTTAGCTTCTGTGACACGAGCGCAATGGATTTTCGACTTCAGCACTTCAATCATCATAAGGTCTGATCTCTCTTTTTAGGTTTATTACTCTTTATACTTAATGTTGTCAATCAGGCGAACCTCACCACAGAATACTGTAATACAACCTACAGCATACGCCGTATCTTCCCAATTGGCTATTTTCTGCAACGTGTTGCCATCTACCAGTTCGAAGTATTCCAGACGCAAACCGGGAGCGGCTGCAATGGCATCTTCCACAAACTTCTGAGTCTCAGCAACTGTATGAGAAGCCGCAAAGGTACGACTTTCAAATAATGTTTGCGATATTTTTAAAGCATTTTTACGTTCTTCGGCAGATAAACGCGCATTACGACTACTCAGGGCCAGCCCATCCTCTTCACGCATAATGGGACATCCCACAATTTCCAACGAATAATTCATCTGGCGCACCATCTCACGAATGATAGCCAACTGCTGGAAATCTTTCTCTCCGAAGTAAGCACGGTCCGGCTTCACTGCATCAAACAGCTTGCTCACAATCTGACAAACACCATTGAAGTGTCCCGGACGAAACGCACCTTCCATCACTGTATCCAACGGCGCATAGCTAAACTGGCGCATATCTGGTTCGGGATACATCTCCGCAACCGAAGGAGCGAATACAAACGCAGCACCGCAAGCTTCCAACAAAACACAATCGGCATCCAGCGTACGGGGATATTTCTCTAAATCGTTCTTGTCGTTAAACTGTGTCGGGTTTACAAAAACACTCACTACCGCAGCATCATTCTCTGCAACACAACGTTTCACCAATGACGCATGACCGGCATGTAGGGCACCCATTGTAGGCACCAATCCTACCTTTTTACCTTGGGCCCGTAAAGCCGAAAGTTCGGCCTGCAAGTCCTTGATAGTATGTACTATTTCCATTTTTATAGGTTATATAATAACTTAGTTGTTCGCAAAAGCGGTGCAAAATAAACTATTATTTAGCATATAAAGAAGAAATATCGCAAATTAATGCAAAAGTTCTGCTTGAGCAGCACTCCTCTTTGAGACAAAGCATCACTGATTAACAAGCAGTTAACAATTCATAAGGAATTATAGAGTCGCCTTATTTGCTCAAGTGCCCGATTTTTTTTATATCTTTGCAGAATAATTGAGAACATTGTTATTATGACAAAGGCGAATAAGGTTTTATTTATTACCCAAGAGATTACTCCTTACGTACCAGAATCCGAAATGTCCCTTGTAGGCAGAAACCTACCTCAAGCAATCCAGGAAAAAGGCAGAGAAATTAGAACATTCATGCCTAAATGGGGGAATATCAATGAGCGCAGAAACCAATTGCACGAAGTGATACGCCTCTCCGGTATGAATCTGATTATTGACGATACCGACCACCCTCTTATTATTAAAGTTGCTTCCATTCAATCTGCCCGCATGCAGGTATATTTCATCGACAACGATGATTATTTCCAGAATCGCTTGCAGGCTGCTGATGAGAATGGCGTGGAATATGGAGATAATGACAGCCGTGCTATATTCTATGCACGCGGTGTACTGGAGACGGTAAAGAAGTTACGCTGGTGCCCGGATATCATCCATTGTCATGGCTGGATGACTGCCTTAGCTCCTTTGTATATCAAGAAAGCATATAAGGACGAGCCTTCATTCCGTGACGCTAAAGTAGTATTTTCTGTTTTTGAAGATGACTTCAAAGAATCATTCAATGCTGATTTTGTAAACAGATTGGTATTGAAAGGCGTTACAAAAAAAGATATGGCTCATCTGAAAGCTCCTGTAGACTATGCTACGCTGTGTAAACTGGCTATCGATTATTCGGATGGAGTAATTCAGCAAAGTGAAAATGTTAACGAAGAGGTTATGGAATATGCCCGCCAGGCAGGAAAACCGATTTTAGAATATCAAACTCCCGAAACATTTGCCGAGGCTTGTAATGAGTTCTACGATAAAGTGTGGGAAACAGAACAAAAATAAACAAGATAACAAAGAAAACTATGAAAGTTAAGTACTTAGGAGCATTGCTTTTAGCAGCAACCCTTACTTTCTTTGGTTGCGATGATAATACCGGAACGTTAGGAATAGGAATGTTACCCGGATCTGACGGTATTAGCGCACATACGACAACATTCGATGTGACTACACGTTCTGTGGTTGCTGATTCTGTATTTGCAAAAACCAGTACCGGATATGTAGGCCGTTTTACAGATCCTCAATTCGGGTATTACGAAGCCAGCTTCCTGACGGAATTGAACTGTATAGATGACTTCAGTTTTCCTGAGAAGTATGATTTTGATAAGAAAACCGGTATTTTGACTGATGATACAGTAGCAGGCGTACGTTTAGTTGTTTTCTACTCTACATGGTTCGGTGACTCTCTGAATGCCTGCCGTATGAGCGCATATGAATTGGACAAAAAATTAGAGCGTAACCGTTATACCAATATCAAGCCGACAGATTATTATGACTGGCTGAATCCTATAAAGTCATTATTGGGTCGCAGAGCCTATACAGCTTATGATACAAGCGTAACGGATGAAGAAAGGAACGAAACCGATAGTAATGGTAACAAAACATACTATCCAAGTGTTATTTTCACACTCGACAAGGACAAATTTGGAAATGATTGGATTGATCTTTGCCAGAGTCATCCCGAATATTTCAAGAACTCCGATGCTTTCATTGAAAATGTATTCAAAGGTGTATATATAAAAAGCGATTATGGAGACGGAACCGTACTTTACGTAGACCGTGTAGACTTACAAATGAAATATCAGTACTATGTATTGAATGATACTACCAAAGTACCTTATAAACGTAAACAGGAAGGTTTCGAAGGTCAGGATTCTACAGCTTATAGATGGCAAACTGAATTTGCTTCTACAAAAGAAGTTATTCAAGCTAATCAATTCCTCAATTCTGATAAAATTGCAGAGCTTGCCAAGATAGAAGATTGGACATACATCAAATCTCCTGCCGGAATTTTCACAGAAGCAATTTTGCCATATGACGAAATCTATGAAAAGTTATCTAATGATACGCTTAATGCCGTAAAACTGACTTTCACTAATTACAATGAAAAAAGTGATTATGAATTCAGTATGAGTGCTCCAAGTGAGGTTTTATTGTTACGTAAAGTAGATTTCAAGAGTTTCTTTGAAGAAAACAAGTTACCGGACAATGTCACTTCCTTTACAGTGGCACATAATAATGTAACAACTAACCAATATACATTTAATAATATTGCCCGTTTGGTTACAACCTGCATCAAAGGAAAGGATGCTGCAAAGAAAAAAGCAAAAGAAGAAGCTGGCAGTGCTTGGACTGATGAGAAAGATAAACAATGGGAAGAAGACTGGAAAACAGTATACCTGATCCCTGTTACAATCAGTTACGATACAAGTAACAACACTAAAACAATGACTGGCATCCAGAATGACTTGAGACCAGGATATGCTAAACTGAAAGGTGGCCCGGCTAAAGCTTCGAACGGTGAACTAAATAATCCACTAAAGTTAGAAGTAACTTATACCACATTTAATAAGTAAGCTTTTTCCCAAAAGTATATCAATAAAAAAGCCTTTCGCTCATTTGAACGGAAGGCTTTTTTATTGATATACTTCTAAAAGAAGTGACTACTTAGTAACTTCTTTCTTGATCGCTTTCTTTGCAGCCGGTTTCTTTGCTGCCGGGGCTTTAGTTTTAGCAGTTGTTGCTTTGACAGCCTTTGCCGGAACGGCTTTTCCTTTTTCCAGTTTAGTCTGTAATTGTTCTAATTCCTTATGCAATTCATCAATTTCATCACCTTGGTTCTTAATAGTCGTCAACAAGGCATTCAGTTCCTCATTGTCTATATCCATTGGATAAAGCGACTCTACCCGTTTGATGAAATCACCCAAAACATTCATATAGTTGGTGAAAGCATCATACGGAGATTCATAAATACCCCTATTCAAGCCTACACCACTATTTTTCGTAGTCATAAAGCGAAAGTTATTACTTGCCTGCAAATAATCCCAATCCTGCTTGATACGACGGTCATCAGACAAATGGATACGTTCAGCAATGCTATATAGTTTATTGAAAGCCTCGCGTTGCATGCTGTTACCCAACCAGCAACTGGTATCTCTTTCCTCATCGACCCAAGACATAGGATATGGCACATCCAGTTGGGATACCGATTTCAATTTACTGATAATCTCTGTTGGCGTAGAGAATGTAATACCTTTATCTTTTGCACAAGCAGGCAACGCCTTCAGGAATTCCAAAATATTGGATGAAAGTGGCTGGGACATTCCCAAAGCACTCAGTTCCATAAAGATATTGATAACCTGTTCTTCCTGTGGCAAAGCATCAATCCAGCCAATATATTTATCTGCAAACAACGGATACTCACTCCATTCCGAATTAGAAAAACGCAAACTTATATCATCTGAAAGTTTAAAATCACGCAGCAACAATTTCAGGTTGGGATTATGACTGCAATGATATACATAGTGCGGGCTCTTCCAGCCCAAAACATGTTTGGCACCTTCAGTCAACATGCCTTTAAAGCCCATACTTGCTACCAGTCCTCCTATTTCATCAGAATAAATCAAGCTGGAATTACGGAATACCTTCGGTGACTTACCGAACATTTGCTTCATCTTAGCGCACTGACGCTTTACTTCTTCTTTAAAACAATCCTCGTTTGCCAAAGAAGAAAGCCCATGGGAATAAGGCTCGGCAAGGAATTCACAACATCCTGTGTCATTCAACTGATGTAGCAGATCAATGACAGCCGGCGCATGAATTTCCAACTGTTCCAAAGCCACACCGGAAATGGATAAAGCTACCTTAAATGCACCTCCGGAATTCTTTACCATGTCAATGAGCGCACTCAATGCAGGAATATAGGAACGTTCGGCAACTTCGTTGATACTATATTCGTTGGCATAATCATCATAGTAATAATGATTCGTACCTATATCAAAGAAACGATAGCGTTTCAGGTGAATGATTTGATGAATCTCAAAATAAAGACAGATGGTTCTCATATCTATATTGTTTTATTGTTATCTATTATATTGTTTAATGACCTCTTCGTAGATGCGACGCACTTTCAATCCCACATCTTCCCACTTAATGGCATCCACTTCCTTCTTACCTTCATCACGTAAGTATTCATAAAGGGCAGGATAAGTACAGATAGCATAAATCGCATCTGCCATAGCGTGGATATCCCAATAATCGGTCTTAATACATTTCTCCAAAATCTCGGCACAACCGGATTGTTTAGAGATAATGGTAGGTACACTACACTGCATAGCTTCCAAAGGAGAAATACCAAATGGTTCCGAAACAGAGGGCATGATATACACATCACTTGCCTTCAGCATTTCATACACTTGACTTCCTTTCATGAAACCGGGGAAATGGAAGCGGTCGGCAATACCGCGTTCAGCTACCAAACGAATCATCTGGTTCATCATATCGCCATTACCCGCCATTACGAAACGGATATTACGAGTACGGTGCAATACCATTGCAGCAGCTTCTACAAAATACTCAGGTCCTTTTTGCATAGTGATACGACCTAAGAAAGTTACCACCTTTTCATTCGGCTTCTTCTGCGGTACAATATCCTGTATTTCCTGCGGAAGCGGAGAAACTGCATTATGTACGGTAGATACCTTGCGTGGATCCTGGAAATACTTATGAATAACCGTTTGGCGAGTCAGCTCGCTCACACACATAATGTGATCGGCATGATCCATTCCATTCTTTTCAATGGCATATACAGTGGGATTCACATTACCACGGCTACGGTCGAAGTCAGTGGCATGCACATGGATTACTAACGGTTTGCCTGATACTTGTTTGGCATGAATACCTGCAGGATACGTCAACCAGTCGTGTGAGTGGATGATCTCAAACTCCTGTTGACGTGCCACCACACCGGCCACAATAGAATAGTTATTGATCTCTTCGTGTAAGTTGGCCGGATAACGGCCGGAAAATTCGATACAACCGAGATCATTGGTATGCAAATAATTAAAATCGGCATAAATATGATCACGTAAATCATAATAGAGCTGGGGATTCATATAAGAACCTACACGTCCCTGAACATAATCCCAGTTTACATCACGCCACACTACCGGAGTGCTATTCATGCCTATGATACGCAAGAAGCTCTGGTCTTCATCGCCCCACGGCCTTGGAATACAGAAAGTAATTTCCATATCTTCCTGCTGGGACATTCCCTTCGTCAGACCGTAGCTGGCAGTTCCCAAGCCACCTAAGATATGCGGGGGGAACTCCCATCCAAACATTAAAACTTTCATTTTCGTTCCTCCTCTTATAAATTATACTTAGACAACAATTTCAAGATGCGCAGTATTTCAGCCACATTCATGGCAAAAGATACTGCACCACGACCTCTGAACGGTGGATTACCATCAAAGAGTTCGGGGAGCGAACCAATACAATGACTCGTCATCTCATCTTCAAAACCAATCAGATAACGCTCTACGAATGATACACCGCTCATCTTGTAAATACGCAGGTATGCCTCCATATAGAAACCCATAAGCCAAGGCCAAGCTGTACCCTGGTGATAAGCATAATCTCTCTGAATCTGAGGACCGACATAATTAGGATTGTATCCCCCACTCTTCGGACTGAGAGTACGCAGACCTTTCGGAGTAAGCAACTCTTTCGTCACAATATCAAGCACTTGTTTTTTCTGTGCCCGGTCCAGCGGAGAATAATCAAAAGCAACGGTAAATATCATATTGGGACGGACGCTCCAGTCCATCATAAATCCATCTACATAATCGAACAGATAACCGCTTTCATTACGGAATATTTCAATAAAGGACTTCCCGGTTATTTCAGCCTGAGCATCCAATTCATCTGCCAGATGGACATTGCCAGCTTCACGAACCAGATCGGCTATGAAGCGAAGTGCATTATACCACAAAGAGTTCACTTCCACAATGTATCCCGTACGTGGTGTTACCGGACGACCATTTACCGTAGAATTCATCCAGGTAATAGCTTTCTCTGTTCCATTGGCATATAGCAGACCATTTTCATGCAGGAAAAGATTATCATGCTTACGGCTACGGATGTAATCCATGATATCCTCCAGCAAACGGCCATATTTCTGGCGACATTGTTCACGAGAAGTTTCTTTGGCATATTGTTGCAATGCCCATATAGCCCATAACAACACATCGGGATCTTCCATTTCGTAGATCTTATAGCTGGCGGGCTCACCGTTGATAAACTCACGTATAGCCTTTTCAGCAGTTAGCATAACATCTTCGAACTCATTCTGTTCATCTACTGCCAGAGTCAGCCCGGGCAAAGATATGAACAGGTCGCGGGCACGGCACTTGAACCAGGGATAGCCGGCCAGTACATAGTGGTCATTCCCCTGCTTGTTATGGAACTGATGTGCCGAATTCTGCAGACAGTGATAGAAACTGTCGCGCGGCGTACGATCTTCTACTTCCGCTTCAAATGTCTGTTTCAATTTACGCGGGGAAATTTCAGATATACCGGCAGAGAAAACAATACTCTCGCCTTTCTTTATATCCACTTCAAAATATCCGGGAACATACAGGTCTTCGTTGAAGTCATAACCACGTTCTTGTTCTTTAGGATACTCGATGCCACGATACCAGTCCGGCTGATAGTGAAACTCATTTTTCTTATTCAGTTGCATGAAGAGCTCGGGATAGCCGGGATACATACAAGTTTTTATACCATTTTCTATCAACTGGTAGTCGCGGTTTGCCTGTGGATTTTCGTGCGTATATTCACGCACACTACGAAACGCCAGAAAAGGGCGGAAACGAAGTGTGGTTGCCGAATGGGCATCTACCAAGGTATAACGAATCAAAATTCTGTTTTCGTGGTGTACAAAGATCTTTTCTTTGCGGAGAATAACTCCGCCTACACGGTAAGTTGTCGCCGGGATATGTTCGCAATCAAATTCGCGGATATACTTATGTCCATTCGGACTAAAGTGGTTTCCTTGATATTTATGCAGCCCCAAGTTAAACTCCGCACCGTGCTGAATTACCGTTTCATCCAAAGAAGACAGCAGCACATGATTTTCATCGTCGAGATTGGGGACGGGAATCACCAATAGTCCGTGATATTTGCGTGTGTTACAATCTACAATCGTTGTACAATGATAGGCTCCTGATTTATTTGTCCGGAGTATCTCCCTTGGTAAAGATTCTTCCAGATTGATCATCAGAGTCTTGTCAAATCGTAAATAACTCATAGTTGTGCATTATTTAAAGGTTAATTGTTCAGGCATCATGCTCCATACCTCGCCTACTATGTTTACGGGTATGATAGTGATGCCCAAAAATACAAATTAAAGACAATACGCAAAATAAAAAGTTCATTTATTTTCGTTTTCTACTTAAATATTCGTAGCATTGTACCAAAATAACAGAAACCTGTACGAAACATGAAGCATGATATCCGCCGAATAGCTCTGGCAGCGGTTATACCGTTATTCCTTATTTTTATTCTTTACTTGCTAAAGTTCCTTGAAGTCGGTATGGACTGGGATTTCAGGAGGTTAGGTGTATATCCTATGGAGCAAAGAGGAGTATTTGGTATCTTCGCACACCCGCTTGTACATGGCAGTTGGAAGCATTTACTGGCAAATACACTACCGCTACTCTTCCTGATGTGGTGCTTGTTCTACTTTTACCGACACATTGCCTCTTATATATTCTTTGCCATCTGGATAGGATGCGGTGCACTCACTTTTCTTATAGGCAAGCCGGGATGGCACATCGGAGCCAGTGGAATTATCTACGGCCTTGCATTCTTCCTGTTTTTCAGCGGCATTCTTCGAAAGCACGTTCCACTGATTGCTATCTCCTTATTAGTTACTTTTCTTTATGGTGGACTTATCTGGAATATGTTCCCATTCTTTGCAAAAGAAACCACTTCCTGGGAAGGACACCTTAGTGGAGCCATAGCCGGCACAATATGTGCCATTGCATTTATGGGATATGGACCTCAACGACCGGACCCGTTTGCAAACGAAGACGATGAAGAAGAAACACTTGACGAAGAGTCCGAAGAAGAGTCTGGGAAAGAATCAGGAGAAAAGGAGCAGGTTAATGAAGAAAAGACAGACTGCCACCCAATAGAAGAGGCAGGCTGCCATAAGGTAGAAGAGGAACTGGCATCATAATCTACAAAATAAGGAAACAAAGAACGGTACGCTCATATCAATAAGTAAACCATGAAAAATGGCAATAGGCACCATCTCTTTCCCTGAATAACGGGTAATTACAGGCAATATCACATCCATTGAATTAACCCCGGCAGCCGATATAGGAGCTAACCGACCGAAGTATCGTACCAACAACGGTGCTCCCAACAAGGCCATCATTTCTCTGAATATATTTGCCAACAGAGCTATTGTACCCAGTTCCGTAGCTAACTGAATTCCTATCGATGCTTCTTTAAACTGTGTAATCAGCACAGACGATAAAGAATAGTAAGCAAAACCACTTCCCACCGCCATACAGTCGAATATACTCCAACGACTGAGTAACAGGCTGGCTATTGCTGAAAACAGCAGGGTTCCACTGATAGTAGCCAGCGGAATCAGTAAGAACTTCAGGCGAAGCTGAGAAATCATGCTCTTCAATTCTTTATTAGAGCCGATACTGATACCAATCTGAAACATCAGCGCATACAGTATATATATAGACAGATTACCTGTCTTCAAATCTAATGGGAAATACCCCAAAACTCCTAAAAGGCATCCGCCCACAAAAATTCCCAATACAATCAAGCTATCTTTCATACCTTTTTCTTTTTAGAAGTGAAAAACAATCTTAATACAATCCACGAAGCTAAAATACTCCCTACGGTAGCCGACAAAGTCAATAACGCTGCTTGCCATCCGAAAGAAAAAAGATTATCTACAATCAGTCGGTTGGAACCAATAGTAACTCCCAGAACAAACAGCAACAAAAATACCGTATAAGATATAGAAACTTCCACTTTGCGTAAAAACGAAATACGACGCAAACCATAACCTATGATAATGCCCAAGATCATCAGGCCAAGTATTTTAAACATAACAATTCCAGTTTAGATTAATGCAACAAAAAACACAATTACTAAAGAATTAGTAACAGACGAATAGAATGCCGGCAACCAAAGTCATCCGGCTAAAGAAAAAAAGTGATAAGAGTATTTAGATAAATCCACTGAACCAATGTACATGCACGACGCTACAGCAACAAATATGTTCGTTCTGCAGCAATCGCTTTAAAGGATTATATGTACATAAATTTTTCATTATCGTTCAGAATTTGAATGCAAAGGTAGAACTTTTATGTATATTTTCCAAATATGTATTCAATAAAGCAACGAATTTGATCTGCATCAAGTCAAGAAAACTATCTTTATCAAGTTTTATGCAATGCCTCTACTAGCAAAGTAATATTCGCCATAAACAATCTTACCGAGATAGCCAATAGAATGATACCAAAAAACTTACGGATAATATAAATACCGCCTTTACCCAGGAAACGTTCTACACGTCCGGTCATGCTAACAACAAAATACACCCATATCATATTCAACACCAAAGCAATGATAATATTAACACTGGCGTATTCCGCACGAAGAGAAAGTAATGTAGTGAAAGCACCTGCACCTGCCAGCAACGGGAAAACCAACGGCACTAAAGTAGCTTCCTTAATCGGCCCCTGATTCTTGAATATCTCTATATCCAGAATCATCTCCAGAGACATCAAGAAAATAACGAATGCACCCGCAACGGCAAACGATTCAATATCCACATGAAATAACTTTAACATCATATCTCCTGCATAGAAGAAGCCTATCAATAACGCAAAAGATATCAACGTGGCCTTCAATGCGTTCACCTCTTTACCTTTTTCCTTCAAATTGATAATGATAGGAATAGAACCAATGATATCAATAACTGCGAATAGTACGATAAATGCACTGATCATTTGTTGTAAGTTAAATGTTGCAAACATGTGTCCCTCCTTTTTTTTGCAAAGATAATCGATTTTTATGCATTCCACAAGATTTAATTGCCTGAATGAATAGCACGTTTAAGAAATAATAAAAAAAACAAAAAGAGAGGCAAAGTGTTTACGGTAAATAGCTATTATGCCTACATTTGTTTTCAAACAAGAAGTTGATAAAGATATGGAAACGATGTATGACACCCTGCTCCAATTGCCACTATTTCAAGGACTCGCCCATGAGGACTTCACCAGTATATTGGGAAAAGTAAAATTACATTTCACCAAGCATAAGGCGGGCGAAATCTTAGTTAAAAAAGGTACAGCATGTGTACAGTTGGTATTTATCTTAAACGGGGAAATCGCTTCATCTACCTCATCTACAGATAATTCTTACACCTTTACAGAGTTCTTTCAGGCTCCTTATCTGATTGAGCCTCAATCCTTGTTCGGTATGAACACATCTTATGTATCTACTCATGTTGCCCATACAGAAGTACATACCGTAACTATCAGTAAAGCATTTGTGATGAACGATTTGTTCAGATACGAAATCTTCCGACTCAACTATATGAATATTATCAGTAACCGGGCACAAACCTGCTACAATCGTTTGTGGACGGAAGTTCCGGAAAGACTTGAAGCACGTATCACCGATTTTATACTCTCACACATTGAACGTCCCTCGGGAGAAAAAATACTGAAAATAAAGATGGAGGAACTTGCCAATGCTATTAATGACACACGCCTGAGTGTATCGAAAGCATTGAATGGCATGCAGGAGAGTGGCTTACTGGAGCTACACCGAGGCGAAATAGTGATTCCGGACTTAGAAAAAATGATCCCTTAAAAGCCTTTTTTTATAAGTATCAGCACATAAATTACGCGAATCATACAGATATTTTCTTTGATTCTTTAAAGAAATCAGTTCTGTATCATTCGCGTAATTCTTATTCTAAAGCTTTCTTTAGTTACCGTCCGGCTTTTCCACTTCCGTAAACGGAATGTCATTCCATTTAAAAGAATCGCGATTATCCGGCTGTGACGGGTTATATCCCTGGTAATCTGCTCTCAGGAACTTCACAACAGGCAATCCGGCTTTCTTCATACCTTCAATTACACATTTAGCAATCTGGTAGGCTCCATACGGATTAAAATGGGTATTATCCGCCAATGGTCTATCCTGTCCGGGATAAGTATTTGCCGGATAGTGCACAAAAGCATGTTTAGACTCCTCTACTCCCATAGCCTCATACAAGACACGTGTCATAGCATGCAGGTCTATTAAAGGTATATTTTCCTTTTCTGCCAACCAGCGTACTGCATCGGGAAAATCGAGATGGGTATCCTTAATCTTTCCGTTTTCATCAAAACTACGTCTTTGGGTAGGAGTTACCAATACAGGCTGAGCACCACGGGCACGAGCTTCATCTACAAACGTTTTCAGGCTTGTCATAAAAGAGTAAAAAGCACCTTTACCAGGACCTTTCTGCTTCTGGTCGTTATGACCGAACTCCATAAAGATATAATCGCCCGGTTTCATTTGCGTCAGAGCTTTCTTTAAGCGACCGGCACCAATGAAAGTATTGGCGGATTCGCCAGACTCAGCATAATTTGCAAAGCAAATGCTATCTGTAAAAAAACGAGGCACCATTTGCCCCCAGCTGGCCCAGGGTTCATTGTCCTGATCGACTACAGTAGAGTTACCACATAAGAAGATTGTAGGAACATTTGCCACGCGCTCAATAATCAGCTCTGTTAACTGGGGAGCATCTCCGTTGAATTCTAAAGTCAGCTTATCGTCCCAGTTCAGTTTGCTACGTTCACGCGGCTTGATGCGTACGTCTTCTTTGTCGGAAATATGTATATCACGCTTATTTATAGTGAAGGAACAGGGCAGCAATTCCCCTTTTTTCGTTTTCACGTTCTCATAAAAGAGACGGCGTGATTCTCCACGAAGTGTCGTTTCTCCTGCATTGCGTTTGCTGCCTACAATAGCCGTAACATGATAATTCCCATCCGGTATGGCTACAGAAAAGAAGAAAGGAGCCTTACTCCTTCCGTCAGGAGAAGGGCATAGGTCATATCCATAGCCTTTTGCCTGATCATACCGGTCGGCAGATGTAATCTTGATATATCCGTCCTTCACTTTTTTACCGGAAGTAAAGTCGAACTTATAACTTTGTGCTCCCGCACCGGAAGCAAACAAGAATCCTAAAATTAACAATGTAAAAATCCGTCTCATATCTCTTTCATTTTATGTTAGTTACTTAATTTATTATGCAAAGAAAAGGAACGACTTCACAGTCCCTCCTTCCCCCTAATTGACTTTTTAATCAATTATACTATAATCTATGAAATCTGTTACTAATTAATTTAATTTATACACTTCAGCGCCTGCCAACAGGAAGCAGCCGATACCATAATCCTCAAAATCAGGTATTTTATCATAAGTCACCGGCTGACCGTCTTTAGGTTCCTTTCCTGTTCCCTGTACATAGCCCAAACAACCGTTTGGATGAACAGCATCCTGTACCATTGCGTTCCAGGCTTTCAGCAATACCGGAAGGTATTCTTTTTTATCTAATAAACCTTTGCGCACACCCCAAGCCATACCATAGACGAAGAGCGCTGTACCGCTTGTCTCTTTTCCACCGAAATTCGTTTCATCATGAAGACTTACATTCCAAAAGCCATCCTTACGCTGGCATTTCTTCAGAGCCTTGCTCATTGCAAGGAAGTCGTTAATATAATCCGCACGATGCAGTTCATCTGCCGGAATCTCCTCCAAAACACGCACTAATGCAGCGTATGCCCAACCATTACCACGGCTCCAATAGCAATCCTCTCCATTCGGTTCTTTATAAGGGGGAACAAAATCCGCATCCCTCCACCACAATCCATCTTTGGGATTGAAGAGTCCGTTCTTACCATGCACATTGCGGGAATAACTGTACATATCCCACATCTTATCATTATACTTCTGTTCTCCCGTCAGTTTACCCAATTTAGCGTAAATAGGCATTCCCATTTGTATGGCGTCCACCCAAGTCCAGTCATTCACCTGCGGAGTATTGACTATCATGTCAATACAGGCTTTGATTTTTCGGATCTTCTCCGGGTCGGAAGACATATTATACAAATCGATATAAACCTGTCCGCAACACTGGTCATCGGCATTACGGGTAATATTCCCGTTGCGCATTCCCCATTTATGATAATCAGCCCACTGATAAGCATAATTATAATAATCTTCCCGTGGAAAAATGGAATGCAGCGCCATCAATCCCTCATAATATACTCCCCGCGTCCAGATATTGCTGGGACGAATAATACCATTATAAGACGGCGTACGATAATCTGCATACTTCTTCATGAAGTAATCATTCACTTTTACCAAAGTTTTAAGTGTCTCTTTTCTGTCGGGTAATCCTTGTGCACTGACACTCCCGCAAATAAGACTCATAAAGAGGAAAACTCCTATCAATTTCTTTTTCATGATGTGGTTATTACTCATTAATACTGTTCTATATCTTAATCTACCTATTGTTTCACACTAATTATTATACCCTTCACCATCCACGGTTATATTCCGGTACACCACTCCCTCGGCATCATCCGTCACAAACAAAGGACGTCCATCCGGCTGTTTATAATGGAAATGTACATTATCCAGCGTCACTCCCTGTGCATGACGGATATAAAAACCTTTTGCCGGAATAATGCCGAACATCCATGGTTCCGGATAAGTCTTTTCATTCTCAGGCGGAATACGCTTGCCATCTTCCGCCGTATAGCCTCCCTGATGATAAATATGGATATTGCTGAAAGTTACATCCTCGATCCATGCTCCCGGCACCCCACTGATAATGGAAGAGTAACGTGAATCGGCATTGAATACATTGACATTACTGATAAGAATACGCTTCATTGAACCTACCGGAGTACCTTCGGGGCTACGCATACGTTTGCCAAGGCGCAGGAAGAAAGGGGCATTCACAATATCCCGCATTGTGATATTGCTGATAACAATATCTTCCAACTGACCGCCATCCACCGTTTCAAGGGCAAGACCGCGGCAACGCTCAAAGATACAGTTCGTAATAGCAATGTTCTTGAAGCCGCCACTGGATTCAGTGCCCAACTTTATACGTCCCGTTACATAGCCGTGATCGGGCGCCTGCGGTTCATCGCGCTGCCATGTGGCATCCAGCATCGTTCCACGGTCGTAACCGGTAACATAGCAATCGGAAATCGTCACATTCTCCGTGTCCCTAAAACTTCCGAGGGCGTAGGATGCCTTCAATACAATAGCATCATCCCACGGACTGTTGACACTACATCCCATTATACGGACATTTTTACAGCAATCTATATCGAATCCGTCACGGTTGGTATCCACTTTCAGGTTGATAATACTCAGATTATCCACTCCGGTAGCCAACAAGGCAAAATGTCCGCAACGCAACATAGAGAAATCTTTCAGTGTGATATTTTTGCAAAGCTTCAAGCTGATAGCCTTATTTCCCACTCCCGACAAACGACTTTCTTCACGAGTCAGTCCACGACCATAGATTAGTCCGGGACCGCTAATAGTCACATCTTCAATGCCGATTCCCCAGATCAGGGAGTTTTTCCAATGACTATGACCAAAGTCCTGATAACGGTTATGTTCGTTCGGCTCAGCCTCATCATATCCACCCTCCGGAGTAGGCGATGCCGCTATGATGCGCGCACCTTGTTCCAGATAAAGATGAACATGGCTGGCAAGCCGTATGGAATAGCAGACATATTCTCCGGCAGGGATATATACGGTACCACCACCTTCACCGGCAGCCGCAGAGATGGCACGATTAATGGCAGGCGAATCAATAGTCACCCCGTCGGCCCTGGCTCCATAATCTTTCACATTATGGATGGACGCCTGCATCAGCAGCACGCAGCAACAAACCGATATGAGCACAACCAAACGTTTCATCTCTTATTTTCTTTTTGAAATAGTTCCGGTAACATAAAGTAATTATAATCCGCCTTGGCATTCTGTTTATAGAAACAGAAGTAACAATTCTCTTGCGCAGTCCAGGAGTAGAAACCGGAAAGTACAGGAGCATCTGTTTTCTTTCCCGAATGATACAATTCAAGTGGAGTTTTCTGCCGATGGGCATCCGACAAGCGAAGTTCAGAACCAACAGGCATGATTCCCGAAGTAACCCGCAAACCCATGCTTTCGCCATAATATACAGTGACAACATTCTCTTCATCACTGAATACATTGTCCCGGCAAGCCCCGGGAGAGATTATATTTCCTTCTTTCGAAAGAGTTTCATCTTCATTGCAGGCTCCGAAAGCCCAACACAAAGATATATTTTCGGGTAAACGGGAGCCGGAAACCTCCATTACAAAACCCTTCGTATCTGCCAAAGGACATATTACCAACCTAACTTCACCCTTATCTAACAATGCATCCTTTATGGTATATATCCGGTCTCCCGTTTTCTTCAAATTACATTCATCCAACCAACGGCTTTCATCACCTGCTACTATTCCAAACCGGAAAGTACCCGACCCTTTAGACAAACAGAAAGGAAGCACCTGTGCTTTCACTTCCATCAGCACAAGGACTAACAATAATAATATCGTAATGCTTCTCCTCATAGTACCCAGTATTCCGTTAATTAATTCATGCTGCGAAAATAGGCCATTTCACAGTTTCAATAAATGGAAACATGTACATTTACATGGAAATTCATCTAAAAGAGTCCTATTTTGCAGGAAATTGCACTATTTTCCATAGGCTCTTTTTTCTGAGCCACTTATCTTTGCGTACATATAAATCCAACAAGAAAAACATCCATGAAAAAGCAAATCTTCACCCTACTTTGTGCATGCCTGATGAGCGAAATGCTCTTTGCACAATCAACATGGTTCAATGACAAAGACCTCACCCTGACCGGTGTTTACTACTATCCCGAGCATTGGGACGAAAGCCAATGGGAACGTGACTTCAAGCAGATGCATGACTTAGGTTTTGAGTTCACCCACTTTGCCGAATTTGCCTGGGCACAACTGGAACCGGAAGAGGGTAAATATGACTTCGCCTGGTTGGACAAGGCAATCGCTTTGGCAGACAAGTACAAACTAAAAGTAGTGATGTGTACTTCTACCGCTACCCCACCCGTCTGGTTAAGTCGCAAATATCCTGAAATCCTGATTAAGTATGAAGATGGTACAGTCCTCGACCACGGTGCCCGCCAACATGCATCATTCGCCTCTCCACGATATCGGGAGCTCGCCTACAAGATGATAGAAAAGTTGGCACAACATTACGGCAATGATCCACGCATCGTAGGCTGGCAGCTTGATAACGAGCCTGCCGTACAGTTCGATTATAGTGAGGCGGCAGAAATAGCATTCCGCAACTTCCTGAAAAACAAGTATCACAATACTATCAAAGAACTGAATGATGCCTGGGGCACTGCTTTCTGGAGTGAAGTTTATTCTACCTTTGACGAAATCACCCTCCCCAAGACTGCCCAGATGTTTATGAACCATCATCAAATACTGGATTACCGACGTTTTGCCGCCGGACAAACCAATGACTTCCTGAATGAGCAATGCCTGCTGATTAAGAAGCATGCCCGCAACCAATGGATTACCACCAATTATATCCCCAACTATGATGAAGGCCATATTGGTGGAAGTCCCGACCTGGATTTCGTAAGCTATACCCGCTACATGGTTTATGGCGATAACGAAGGCATCGGACGTCGCGGATATCGGGTGGGAAATCCGTTACGCATCGCCTTTGCCAACGATTTCTTCCGCCCCGTACAAGGAACTTACGGAGTAATGGAACTGCAACCGGGACAAGTAAATTGGGGAGGTATTAATCCACAACCGCTTCCCGGAGCTGTCCGCCTGTGGCTCTGGAGTGTATTTGCAGGAGGAAGCGATTTCATTTGTACGTACCGTTACCGCCAGCCGCTTTACGGAACAGAACAGTATCATTACGGAATTGCCAACACAGACGGCACTACCATCACCCCCGGAGGACATGAATTCGAACAATTCATCAAAGAAGTGAAACAACTGCGTACACAGGCAAAAGCACGTGATGTGAAACCCGCTGATTACCAAGCCCGTCGCACCGCCATACTTTTCAATCACGAAAATGCATGGAGCATCGAACGCCAGAAGCAGAACCGTACCTGGAACACGATGGCACACATCGACAAGTATTACCGTACGCTAAAAAGCTTCGGCGCTCCGGTCGATATTATTAATGAAAGCAAAGATCTGTCACAGTATCCGGTAGTCATTGCTCCTGCCTATCAGATGGCAGACAAAGCATTGGTAGACCGTTGGACTGAATACGTAAAGAATGGCGGTAATCTGGTATTAACCTGCCGTACAGCACAGAAAGACCGTTACGGCCGTCTGCCCGAAGCACCTTTCGGTTCACTGATCTATGATTTGACGGGAAATGAAATAGAGTTTTACGACCTTCTGCTCCCCGAAGAACCGGGAAAGTTTGTTATGGATGGCAAAGAATACCCCTGGAATACCTGGGGAGAGATACTGAAACCAAGTAAGGATTGCCAGACCTGGGGAAAGTATATCGAAGAATTTTATGAAGGAAAACCGGCCATTACCACCCGCAAACTTGGTAAAGGTACTATCACTTATGTAGGAATTGACAGCACAGACGGAACTTTAGAAAGAGATGTGCTTAAAAAGCTCTATACAAAACTGAATATATCTGTAATGGATCTGCCGTATGGAGTAACGATGGAATATCGCAACGGTTTGGGAATAGTTCTCAATTATGGCGACAAGCCCTATCACTTCAATCTTCCTGAAGGAACCAAAACTTTGATAGGAACAACAGATATTCCGACGGCAGGAGTACTGGTATTCGTAACAAAGCAATAGTTCAAAACCGGCATCTATTTATACACAATAAGTATCATGAGAAAGAAACTATTATTTATCATCTTCTGCCTGTCCGCTCTCACGGGATTCGCACAGACAGCAAACACTCACTCGCAAACGGATGATCTGAAAGGAAAACGTATCGGAGTCATTGGTGACAGTTATGTGAAGAACCACAAAGAACCTGTTGAAAATACCTGGCACTATGCGTTTGCTCAAAAACATGGCATGGAATACTTCAATTATGGTAGGAATGGGAATAGTATTGCTTATTCCAGCCCGCGCTGGGGCGAGGCCATGTACATAAGATATAAAGAGATGACAGACAGCCTCGACTATGTTATCGTAATCGGAGGACACAACGATGCTTTCAAGCTTGAGTCCATCGGAGGAATAGATAATTTCAAAGCTAAGCTGGAAATACTCTGTAAAGGCCTCGTAGAGAAATATTCCACAGCCAAAATCTTTTTCTTTACCCGATGGAACTGTAAAAACTTTAAGGAAAGTGACTCCGAGAAAGTGGTAGACGCCATGGTTGAAGTCTGCGGTAATTACAGCATTCCCATCTTTGATTGCGCCAGGAAGGGAGGTATCTATGCCGACAATGACACTTTCAGAAGAATATATTTTCAGGGAGAGAAGGACACGGCACATCTGAATGCAAAAGGTCATGTCCGCTTCCTGAAAGTAGCGGAGAACTTTATATTACAGTATTGAAGCCACTGTGGGCTCTTTGACCGGAACACCTAGCTGTTTCCTTTTTTCATCTTTATCGTAAGTAGCAGTTCAAAATTGGTTTGATACATATAACTCGTTTTCGCATCATGTTTTGTTATTTGAAGATACTCAGTGGAGCCATCCAGTAAGTGTAAAATCAAGATCATGTCAAGTAAACAAGAAAAGGGTTGCCTCATCTGCCTACAGAGGACAACCCTTTACAAATCAACAAAACTATATTATCCTATACCCTAAATTAATACCCCGGATTCTGCATATCCTTCTTTTCTTGATCTGTCAGTGGTTCACCATTGTCATTAGTCAAGCCATCAAGGAACGACTGAGGAATAGGACGCAGGTTATGATGTTCTTGAATATAGAGTGTTTCAGGATTGAAAAGTTTGGCACGCTTATAAAGAGTCTTCGTGCGGCTCAGTTCATCCCAGCGATTCCACTCACCCAATAATTCACGAGTACGTTCGTTCAGAATAAAATTAACCTTACCTTCTAGTGTATTAACACTCAGTCCCATTCCGTTCAGTACAGCTTGGTCTTCTGCAGGCAGGTTGTTCCAACTGGAGATTTGAAGGCTAGATGCATTCCACGATTCACTTTCTACCGGACGTTCCACACCCGTAGAAAGTACATAAGAATTCTTCTGGATAAACGAATATTCAAATGCCTGCTGATTCGTCAACTTAGCGCCATTGGCATCTTTGTTACCTTTTGCACAATTGCCTGAAGCTGTTGAGTTACTCTTGAAAGCAATAGTACCATCTACATAATATTCACGGTCTTCACCGGCTTTCCATTCAGCACGTTTGCGCAGCAAGTTAATAGTAGCCAATGCGCCTGCATCATCACCATTACGTACTTGACATTCAGCTTTCACAAGGTAGGTCTCACCAACACGAGCCATCGTTACATCGCGGTGTGCATCCCCCTTTTCACCGGTACGGCTACCATCGGCTGTTTTGTTAATACCACAGAACATATTAGAACGATTGGCTGCCGATGTACCGTAAGTATTCATCACATATTGACCTTCAGCATAAACCGGGGCTACATTGGGTACCCATTTACCCGTTTCAGGATTGACAAATGTATGCTTAATAGCCGCACGACCAAACTCATCCTTACGAAAGCGTGTGTCATCCTTCTTATTCAACAAGAAGAGAACTCCTTGATCGCCAAATGTGGGCGCATTTTCAGCTTTAACATAATCGGGCGTTGCTACGTTATTGCAAATACCATAAACCGTTTTAAAGGTTTTCCACATACGAGAATCATTCACATTATCAAACACAGCATAAGTATATTCTGTAGGACGGCAACGCTGGAACTCCATGTCGCCGATATACTGACCACGGGGAACATAGCCACCTGAATAAGTGTTGTACTGCGAAGAGAAATAATTATAGGTACGATTTCCGTAACGGCCAACAGTAGTCGAAGCATCGTTATGCAAAGCCGACATCAAGATTTCTTTCGACTTTTCAATATTACAGTCCACCCCTGTCCAGTTGGAATACAAATTATTATAATCTTTTTCCAAGCCACGCGCATCAATGACTTCATCACAGAGCCGGATGGCACGGTCAAGATCGGTCTTTGCAGGATAATTACTCTTCCAAGTGCAACGCTCGCTTTGGCGATAGAGTAGAGCTTTAGCCAAGAAATGGGCAGCCGTATATTTAGTCCACGTACCAGCACCACGCCAATCGTCTGTACGAAGCAAATCATACGCTTTCTGCAAGTCATCAATGACTTGATTCAGTACATCTTCACCACTAGACAGCTTGAAGTTACGTGGAACGCCTGCACTTACATCAATAGGTTCCAGTTGTAATGGGCAACGCTCGTATTGGCAGAACAGACGATAATAGTTGTATCCACGCAAGAAATAAGCTTCCCCCAAGGCTGAATTGCGATCCTGTTCACTGGCTATGAGAGGAGCTTTTTGCAACAGTAGATTACACGTTGCAATACCAAAATACAATTCGTTCCACAAATCTGCAGGCGAAGGATGGTTTCGACGCGACGATCCTGCCGGATTCATTTCAGCCGTATTATAGTCCATCCATCCAAGCGAAGTTTCGTCTGATCCCATTGAAAATTCATCACAACCATAAAGTGTAATGGCATAAGCCCATTCGTATCCAAAGTGCCAACGCAGGTTACCATAAAGACCGGCAGCCATGGCCAATGCGCCCGCACCAGTTTCAAGCAAAGCATCCGTAGTAGTATGGTTTGCATTTTCTTTCAGGAAGTCATCACCGCATGAGGTCGTACCAAACATTATTGAAGCGGCAAGAATACCCGATAATATTTTATTAGTATTTTTCATATTCGTTTTTTTGTTTAATGATTAATGATTAGAAACCTACATTCAAGCCAAACGTAACACCACGATTGTAATAAGACGTACCGAGATCGAGGTCAATGTAATCAATAGATGAATAGATGTCACCCAGATTACGTCCTTGTACATATACTTTCAATGAATTGATACCTATCTTTTTACAAATGTTTTGCGGGATGTTGTACCCCAAAGAAATATTACGCAGTTTCAGGAAGGAAGCATCCTTATAGCCCAACAGACCGGCATAAGAGTCACCCGAACCGTAGATAGGCATCTGCCATTCGGCATTCGGATTATCCGGTGTCCAATAGTCTATTTCACGCTGCTGGAACTGGCCGGCCTGTGCCTCGCCTCCTGTCGAAATCATGTAACCGAAACGACCGTACAATTCAATTCCCAATTCAACACCTTTCCAAGTAAAATAGTTACTCCAGCCCAACGTCCAGCGTGGGGTCTTATTACCCAAAATTATCTTATCATCGTTGGCATCAAGCTGGTAGTCTCCATTCTGATCTACCGGCTTCACCATGCCGACCTTGAATTTGCTTCCCTTCTCATTCCACTTAGCCATTTCCGCCGCATCTGATTCTTTCCAGATACCATCGGCAGCATAATCATAAAAGACTCCTATAGATTGACCAATGAACCATGTGTTGTCAATCATATCATTCTTGCCATTAGCCAGTTCAACAATCTCTTCTTTCTGATAAGCTGCATTGAGAGATGATACCCATTCAAAATCCTCAGTACGGATGGGAGTTACATTCAACGAAATGTCCACACCGAAGTTCTTTGTCTGCCCGATATTCTGCATTGTAGAAGGATACCCTGTCAGAGTAGGAATATTTACGGACATCAACAAATCTTTCGTCTTGGAGTGATAAACGTCTATCGTACCATTGATACGGTTACTTAAGAATCCGAAATCAATACCATAGTTCCACTGTGTAGTTTTCTCCCACGACAGGTCTCTATTAGCCATCGAATTGGCTTTCTTACTCATATCTACATAGTAAGGCTCATTAGTCACAAAAATCATTTGGTTACCCGTCGAAAATGGCATCCAACCTGTAAAGATTCCACCCAATGTACCATAAGGGCTGACGGAAGAGTTACCCGTTGTACCTACACCAATACGCAGTTTCAAATTGTCAATCCAAGTAATGTCTTGCATAAACTCTTCCTGGTTAATGCGCCAACCAAGGGCGGCTGACGGGAAAAAATCCCATTTATTGCCTGCCGCCAGTACTGACGAACCGTCGTAACGTCCTGATACAGTCAAAAGATAGCGATCATTGAACGAATAGTTTATACGAGCCATGTAGGATGCCATCTGGCTTTCGGTCAAACCGGTACCCATGCCTGCTTTGTAACGGGATTGTGTAACATCAACAATCCCCATGTTATTCCATAGCATTTCGGGAACAAGGATATCAGATGCACTCATTGAACCGCTTTCATGGTTATTCTTTGAAGCTGTCTGCAACAATGTCACGCCGATGTTGTGCTTGCCAAACTGGCGGTTATAGAGAATCATATTGTCCAGCGTCCAGGAAAAATAACGGTTAGACCCCCAACTGGCATAATTCGTTGAACCGGCAAGGGATGCCGATGAACTGTCGCGGAAGATACCATTGCGATTGTAACGAAAATCAGGACCAAAAGCAAACTTATAGCTCAAACCTTCCAACGGTTTCCACATCTTACCGAAATCCAATTGTGCGTAGAAACTAGCCAATGCACGATAATTTTCACGATCATCGTTCACCTTCTTCCATTCATCCACTACCGTATAAGTACGTGATTCGGTATGCGGCGTAGCAATCACATTTCCTTCATCATCGTATGGTACAGCATAACGAGGAATGGATTTGGCCAGTCCGTAAATATCACCGGGGCCGTTATTCGTACCGGCCATACGATCCACACCATACTGTTGGTCTGCAAACGACATATTAATCGATGCTCCTATTTTAATCCAAGGTTTCGGTGTAATATCTACAGTTGCAGCCAGATTAAAACGCTCATATTCCTGTCCTTTCTGTGTACCTTTGTTATTTAAATAGCCGAAAGAGAAAGATCCTTGCAGATTCTCACTACCACCAGTGGCGCTCAATGTATGCTCATGAGTGATACCTGTACGCGTTACGATGCCTGTCCAGTCGGTATTGCTTACTTTGGAACCATCCCAAGAGTTACCTTCCCAGCCTTTGTTTACATTTTTCAAAGCATAGGTGTCACCCGCAAAGATTTTTTGGTCGTTCTCATAAGTAGGCGCATTACCAGGAGCGTAAACCTCCGGGTTATTGTTGTAGTACGCCCAGCGCTTCCAAGTAATGTAATCACTGGCACTCATCACAGGCGACTTATCTTCTATAGTTTCCATAGTGACCGTTCCAGAGTAATTTAAGGCAAATTGTCCCACTTTACCGCGTTTAGTAGTGACAAGCACAACACCATTGGCACCACGCGAACCATAAATAGCCGTAGAAGAAGCATCCTTCAAAATGTCAATCGACTCAATGTCACGCGGATTTAGTGTCTCGATCCCCCCTGCACTCAAAGGAACACCATCCACGACATAAAGCGGAGTATTACTGGCATTCAATGAACGATTACCACGGATACGAATAGAACCTACAGAACCCGGACGCTGACTGGAAGTAATATCCACACCTGCCGCCTTGCCTTGTAATGCCTCAAAAGCATTGCTTACGGGCTTTGCATTCAGTTCCTTACTTCCTACGCGTGTCAAAGCACCCGTCACGTCACTCTTCTTCTGAACGCCGTAACCTACTACCACTACTTCATCCAACATTGCATTATCTTCCTGCAATGTCACCTGGAAATTTGTTTTTCCTGCAACAGAAATTTCTTGGTCTTTATAACCTATAAAAGAAATAGAAATCGTACCATTGTTAGGTACATTGGAAAGAGTAAATCGACCATCCAAGTCAGTAATCACACCATTAGTAGTGCCTTTAACCAGAACATTGGCACCAATAACCGGTTCACCGGTTTGATCAATTACAGTACCCGAAACGGTTTTACTTTGTGCGGCGGCTCCTATAGCCAATACCGAGAACAAAGCCACGAGAAACAGCCGCTGGAGTTTACCCAGACGACTCAACAGACTTAAATTCTTGCTGTTTTTCATACTTTAATTATTAAGTTAAACAAAAGTTAGTTTTCTATTCTCTCAGGAGAATTAAGGTCTCCCACCTGTGAAAAAGTGTTGCAAATATATATGCAAAGTACAAAAAAGGGAATGTAGGATTGTGTCAAAGCATGGAAAATTCAGTCTTTTCAACTGAAAAATAGTATCAACGACTGTGAATAAAATCAAAATGATTAGTCCTCGTAGCATTTTGATTATTCCGGGCATTTTATTATCGGAATTGTTACTCTAATATTGTAGCGAGAAACATATAAATCCAAAAACGAATATGGCCAATCTTTCAATAGTCATTGTACCTACAAAAAAGTTATCCAATGGAAGACATCGAATAAGAATTGCAGTAGCGCACCGTTCGCAAACCAGATATATTTCTACTCAATTCATATTGGATTCTGCAAACCAAATGAAAAATGGTAAAGTCGTCAGGCACGAAAATGCAGCAAATATTAACACTTGCCTGCGCAAGATAATCTACGAATACGAAGAAATCTTATCATCCATCCATTATTTACAAACACTGTCGTGTACGGAGTTGATACATACCATTACCCGTGAACAACAAAAAAAAAGAGTTACTTTCCGTGTGGTAACTGACGAATACCTCTCTTCTATGAGAAATGAAGAGCAAAAGAAGTCCTATAAGTTGTACAGGATAGCCTGTGAAAGATTTCAGAAATATATGAAAGGAGATTTCCCTCTGATACAACTTACGCCACTGCATATACAAGGTTTTGCCAATACAATGAAAGAAGAAGGGCTGTCCGCAACCTCTGTCAGAATTTACCTTACCTTAATAAGAGTCATACTGAACTATGCCAGGAAAATGAACTACGTAAATTATCCGGTCCATCCTTTTGTGCTATTCAAAATGCCAGTCAGTAACGTCAGGGAATTAGACTTAACCATAGATGAAATGAAAAGAATCAGGGATGTAAAATTGTGCAAACCGACCCTGAAAATGGTACGGGATCTATTCATGCTTACTTATTATTTAGGTGGCATTAACTTGAGAGACTTGATGGAATACGATTTTAAAGACCGGAACTGCATGCGGTATGTGCGTCATAAAACCCGGAACAGCAAGAAGAGTGAGAACGAAATAGCCTTTACCATTCAACCGGAAGCACAAGATATCATCAATAAGTACATATCAGAAAGCGGAAAATTAGTCTTTGGCAAATACTCTTCTTATGAGAAAGTATATAGTTTAGTGTTCAGACATATATATAAGGTGGCAAAGTTAGCCGGAGTTACTAGAAAAGTATCCTATTACTCCGCCAGAAAAACATTTGCCCAACATGGATATGAATTAGGAATTGAAATAGAAAAAATAGAATATTGCATAGGGCATAGCATGAAAAACAACCGTCCCATATTCAATTATATCAGAATCATGCAGGAGCATGCTGATAAAGTGTTCAGAGCAATTCTCGACCGATTAATTCAATAAATGCTAGTTCTTTAATAATGCTTTAATATTCAACGCATTACATTTACCAATTGTTTTTCTCATAATGTAAAAGCATTTACCACAGGATGTAACGGTCTTTACCGCTTATTGTAACGGTCTTTACCACGGTATGTAACGAGTTTTACCACGGCATGTAAATGGAGTTACCGTGTGGCGTTAAGAGAGTTATTGTGTGGTGTTCTGTAAAGTATGCGATCAGTTGGCGGAATGACTTTCCCTTTGTGTCCGAAAGAGATCAAGGCTGGAGTTGGGCAGTATCCGGTCCGTATCAACTCCGTAACAGATTCGGTTAGAAGTACCTCTATGTGGAGATGGTACGGAGCAAATAAGGATTTGCCCCCTTTTTGATATACCTCCGACAGGATATTGACAGCTTCCAAATTCCGCCAACGAATTAAACAGACTCAAATCTACTGCAAAAAAGGATATTTATGTGCGATCTGGCGAGGCTTACAGAAACCATCCATAAGAACTGAGGATGAGTATGTTATGGATAAAGTGCCTCTTCATTCTCCACATATACACCTGAAAATCAAAGAAAAATCTTCATCGGTGTAGGATGTAGGAAAGATTGATGAAAACATTGTTTGAATGAAAAACTTGGGAGCACAACATTTTAATAACCAACTCAGGGAGAAACTCAAATGATAAGCGTAAAACTTTGCTCTGAATTATTGTATTGAAAGTCTTGATGTACCTCTATATCAGAGCCTCAGCTATTCTATTTGGATATTATCAAGTTAACTTTTGTTTAACTTAATAATTAAAGTATGAAAAACAGCAAGAATTTAAGTCTGTTGAGTCGTCTGGGTAAACTCCAGCGGCTGTTTCTCGTGGCTTTGTTCTCGGTATTGGCTATAGGAGCCGCCGCACAAAGCAAAACCGTTTCGGGTACTGTCACCGACAAAACGGGTGAAACTGTAATTGGAGCCAGTGTAGTAGTAAAAGGTACTACAAATGGTACAATTACCGATATCGATGGTAAATTTACCATCTCCAATGTACCTGACAATGGGATTATACAGGTGAGTTTTGTCGGATACAAAACTCAGGATATTCCTGCGGGGGGGAAATCCGTTTTTCATATTACATTAGAAGAAGATGCTGAAATTCTGGATGAAGTAGTGGTAGTAGGTTATGGTGTACAGAAGAAAAGCGACGTAACCGGAGCACTAACTCAAGTAACGGAAAAAACAATCAAAGAGCGCCCGGTACAGAATGCTTTACAAGCGATGCAAGGTAAAGCTGCCGGCGTGCAAATTACATCCAACAACCGCCCGGGGGAACTGGGTGATGTACGCATCCGTGGTAATCGTTCCATTAATGCAAGCAACGACCCGCTATATGTAATCGATGGAATCCCGATGACTGCAGGTTCTATGGCTGATGTCAATCCCAACGATATAGAATCTATGGAAATTTTAAAGGATGCGTCTGCCACAGCTATTTATGGTTCACGTGGAGCCAACGGCGTCGTCCTGATCAGTACCAAAAAGGGTAAAACCGGCAAGGTGACCATTAACTACGATGGTTCAATGTCCTTTTCAACGATTGATTCTATGACTGACTGGATGAACTCAGGAGAACTGATTGACTGGAATCGCCAGTCTAATATTAATGCAAATGCATATACAGGTAAGTATGGCAATGCTCCCGACCCCGATATTGATGGTGATGCGTATTTTGGCGGTGTAACCAAATACCCCTATCTGCGTCCAGTATTCAATTCGGCCTTCCAATTTAATAGCGATGGTACTCCTGTATTACGTGACGCCACCGAATATGAACAAAAGGTTCTGGGATATGCTGCCAGAGTTCCGGTATACGATTCCTCGAAAATACCCACAACTCCCTGGACAGACTATGTAACCCGCACGGCAATTACTCACAATCACCAGTTATCCCTGTCTGCCGGTACCGAAAAATCAAAACTTTATATGTCTTTGGCATATCTGGACCAGCAATCACCGATGAAGGATCAGGACTACAAACGCTATACAGTGAATTTGAATGGTGAAATACAGGCTACCGATTTCCTGAAAGTTGGCATGGGCGTTAATCTCAGCCATTCCATTAAAAATTATGGTATTGTAAGTAACTTCTCAAACACTACTGCCAAAGACTCTTATGGTTTAGCCACCAACCTGATGCCATATGCACCGGCATACGATGAAAACGGTTCCTTACTGAGCCCGTCTGATGGTCCTTCGCAACACAATGCACTACTGAACATTGACCAGGCGCAGAATGAAACACGCTATTACGGAGCTATGTTAAGCTCTTTTGCTGAACTGGACTTCGGGAAAATCTGGACTCCGCTGGAAGGTATAAGATGGCGTACAAACTTCGGTGCACAATACCGTAATGCACGCGAAGGTAGTTATTATGGTAACGATTTCACCAATCCGCTAGGGTATGCCTCAACAGAACCGAATGTAGCTTACAACAACCAAAGCCAGAAATTGGCATGGACATTGGAAAATATGATTTTTGTAAACAAAACATTCAATAGAATCCACTCTTTGGGACTGACATTAATGCAATCTGCCGAATATTATCGTACAGAAGGTATCGAGGTACGCGCTTATGAATGTAAATTCCCCACCGCATTGTGGTATAGTGTAGGTGACTCCAACACATCAAAGGCCGGTATAGGTTCCTCATTCAGCGAACAACAACGCGCTTCTTATATGGGCCGCATTAATTATTCTTTGATGGACCGTTATCTGATTACCTTGACAGGTCGTTGGGATGGTGCTTCAATGTTAGCCGTAGATAATAAATGGGATTTCTTCCCTTCAGCCGCCCTGGCATGGAAGGTGAATGAGGAAAATTTCCTGCAAGCTATAGGATGGATCAATACATTGAAAGTACGTGTAGGTTATGGTGTGACCGGTAATGCTTTTGTCAGTCCATATCAAACAGGTGGAGCAATGGTTTCACAATGGGCTAACAAGCCTTTCGGGCAAGGTGCAGTAACCACAAACACCACCGGTGCCAAGGCTTCCGTATTGCCCAACAAAATGCTTGGTTGGGAGAAAACTGCTTCCACGAATGTGGGTATCGACTTCGGCTTTCTGAATAGTAGAATCACCGGTAGTGCCGAATACTACATTGCCAAAACTTCTGATTTACTATTAAACCGTTCTATTCCTATCATGACCGGATATACCCAAATTTTATCGAATGTAGGCAAGACTCAAAATAAGGGTTTTGAATTAACATTGTCTACTGTAAATGTCCAAACCAAAAACTTTACCTGGAAAACCGATTTCACCTTCTCTACTAACAAAGAAAAGATAGTAGAATTGGCTGATGGTAAAAATGACGATACCGCCAATGGCTGGTTTATAGGAAAACCAATCAATGAGGTTTGGACATACAAATACGATCGCCTGTGGCAGAATACTACTGATGACCAAAAACTGCTGGCAGTTTATAAAGCAAATGGTATTACGATGTTCCCAGGTATGGCTAAATTGGTAGATCAACCATTCATCGAAGTACCAAAAGGTACAGAAGGAGCAGTAACAAAAACTATTGATGTCAATGGACAGAAGCAAGAAATCACTTATATGAATAACGGTTTCGGAAAATTTGATAATGATGACAATCATTTCTTAGGTTCATTTACCCCGAAATGGGAAGGTGGTTTTACTACTACATTCATTTACAAGAACTGGCAGCTGAATGCATTTGTCTATGGCCGCTTCGGCAATACGTATTACGGATTAATGCAAACTTACGGACGTCGCGTTGAGAAGGATACCTGGAGTCCTGAAAATACGGGAGCCCGATTCCCGCAACCGCGCGCAGGAGGAGAGACTTTTACAGACTATAGTGCTTATATGAGTTACACTAAAGGCAATATGGTTGCCATCCGTAACATTGCATTGTCATATACACTGCCCGAAAAAATTCTAAATAAGATAGGTGCGTCCAGTTGCTCTATTTATGCCCAAGTACTGAACCCCTTCATTTTCGGGGGTGAATTAGTAAAGGCAGGAATCAACCCGGATGATACTACAGGATGGAGCGAAAGTACTAATCCGACTAATTATATTGGAGGCCAGACCAATAATACAGTGTTGAACCGCAGTTATGTGATAGGTCTGAGACTTGGCTTTTAAATAACAGAATATTAAGATAAATACAATATGAAGAAATATATATTACTATCGATAATTGCATTGGGAAGCATATCTTGTACAGACAGCTTTCTGGAAGAAAAAATGGTATCTACCATTACGCAAGATTATTTTGAGACCGAACAAGGTCTGGAACAACTGATCGTAGGTACATACGACGCCTTGCGGGTAACAAAACAATACGAACAAGGTCCTGCAAGCTTGATGGCAGGAGTAGATAACTTCTCTCAGAAAACAGCATCACGGGGTATGTATTCCGCGAGTGAATGGAATGCAACTGGAAAGTTGGCAGGTTTTACCAATGGCTTGTGCGGTGAGAATGCCAAATCACTATTAGGCTTCTACCCCATCATTAACAACTGTAACCGGGCTATAATATCTATCCGTGAAAGCAAAGCGCTCGGCAAGTTTGCCAGCGATGCAAATTATGCAGCCAAGGCTCTGTCAGAAGCTTTATTCAACCGTGCCTACTCACTTTACATTATGAGCACCATGTACGGTGAAATATTCGTTCCGCAAGGATATACAGAAGAGCTTCCCTCCAATTACAACTATGCCCGTGAAAGCGTTCCCAATATATACCGGATGCTAATTACAGATTTGCGTTATGCTTATGATCATCTGCCGGATGTCAATGAACAGAATCTGACTACAGACTTCGGTCGAGCAACGAAAGGGGCAGCCGCACATTTTTTGGCAAAACTCTATTTGCAACGTGCACAAGGTGCTAAATATGGTAGTTCGGAATATGGTGTAAAAGCCGACGGTCATGTAGATACCAATAACCAGAAATCTTATTTAGGTATGCTATATAAAGGAGAAGGTGCTGCCGACCTGGATTCCTGTATATATTATACATCAAAGGTTATAGATCATGGTTATTATGATTTGGAACCTGACTTTGGAAAATTGTTCAACCATCCATTGGGAGATTATTCAAATGAAAATAGCCGGGAATTGATTCTATCTTGCGTATATGGTCCGATGGGTGGAGCCGACAATGGCCGTTATGGTAACCGCCTGCCTTATTTCTTCGGAGGTGACTATGCCAATGCTTCTTGGGGAATACCTGATTTCTGTTGGGAATATCCCACAAAATCTTCAGCACGTGTAGGTTATACCAATGACTTCGGTTTTGACCTATACGTTAACAAACAAGCTGACTCCCGCTATCAAAAATCATTCCACGTAGAATATATAACAGCATTGAAGGGAGGAGATTCAAACTCATCCCCTGCTGCCAATCTTGACTATCACGCTTATAACAGTGATAATAACAAGACTTATGTATGGACTGAAGCAATGGCAGATTATTTCAATGAACATATCCTTCCCAATTATACAAGAGAATCCTGGGGTAATAGAAGAGCTGTGCCCGGTGAACATAAAATGGGGAAAGGTGATCTAGCTTTCGCTTATGTGGAAAACACCAAAGAGACTGCCATTGACATCAATGAAGCTTTGGCACAACCCTTTGTCCTGATGGCACGCTGGATAAAAGATGGAGATAAATATTATTACCGTGTTCCTACTAAAGCCGAAGGAAGTAGTTATGCTTATAATGATAAAAGTTATTCCGGTCTGGACAAAATGGGTTCTACCGCATGTCCGGCAACATTAAAATATGATGAACCAAACCGCAATAATTATACGCACTACGAATCCGGCCGTGACGTACCTTTGTTCCGTTTAGCAGAAACCTATCTGCTTCGTGCCGAAGCTTATGGACGCAAAGGTAATTACAGTGCAGCTATTGCTGACATTAATAAAGTACGCGCACGTGCTGCTTATAAATCAGGTGAAAAGCGTGCAGAAGTGATTGCTCTTATACAACCGGGCCATGAAAAGCTCTCTCAGACAGAACAGCAATGGCCATATGAAGTGGCAATCGACATGACAGCTTCAATGTTGGTAGACGAATCTTATTGGGATGGTGCTTCTGTTCATTCAAATGCAGAAATGTATCCGGAAACTGCCACATCAACGGAAGACCGTTTTGTAAACTTCATCCTGAATGAATTAGCACGCGAACTGAATCAGGAAATGGTATATTACGAGAATTTACATCACTCGGGCTGGCAGGCAGACCGCATCATATACCATGATCAATTAGCATCTTCAAAACAAGGATTATGGGATTCTTCAGACAACTTAATTAACGGTATCGGACAGACAGGTGATGGCATGGGAATGTTCGAACCCCATTATACCCTAAAACCATTTGCCCAGTCTATGCTAGACTTATTGACGGATGAGAATGGTAATCCTCTGGACGACTCAGCTAAAAAAGCTTACCAGAATTACGGATATTGATTAATAAGATCTGTAGGGGGGAGACTTATGTACGGTTTCCCCCCTTTCTTATATACGGATATACCTAAAATAAATATAAAACGTACAATTCACCATATAAATGGATGAAATTCTATTTTTATCAAGGTGGACGACGTCTAATTTTGTAACATCAAATAAAAAAATGACATACTATGAGAAAGTTCTGTTTAACCATTATTGTATTAGCCGGCTTCAGTAAAGCACTGTTTGCCCAGTTTGGTAATTGCACTGCATCCGAAATGCAAACTTATACAGACCGTGAAACCGGAAACACCATTACCATACTTACCGACACTTTAAAGAATGACCGTTTCCTCTATCAGACAGACCCGATGTGGACACATGACGGAAAATATCTATTATTCCGGTCATCCAGTCGCGCAAACGATAAAAAGATAGAGCGTACCCTCCCAAATGGAGAGAAACGCAGTTGGACTCCCACACAGATTTATTTTATAGAAATGGCAACAGGCCAAATCATTCAGGCTACAGAAGGTCCTGATCTGGGTAGTGCATTCCTGGCCAATAAGAGCAATCGTATGTTCATCAGCCGAAAAGAAAAAGAAGACTGGAATATGTATGTAATGGATCTGGATAAGTTCTTTGCAGATGTAAAAAAAGGAAAGGTAGGAAAACCTACCGCCTATGAAACTCTTTTAGGTACTTTTCCCACAAGCATGGGACGTCCCGGAGGATATGCCATAGATTGCAACGATGACTATGCTTATATCACCGTAGAACGTGAAGGTACAGAAGAAGAAAAAGAACGCATGGCGAAAAATGCATTCTTACCGGAAAGTAATCAGCCGGTAAAAATAAAACCATCTCTTTGTGGCATCCGAAAAATGAACCTTGCTACCGGCGAAGTAACCAAAGTTATCGATACCGAATTTAAAACAGGACACATACAGGCCAGCCGTTTCACACCGGGAGAAATCGTTTTCTGTAATGAAACCGGTGGCGATGCATATCAGCGCATGTGGTTCTGCACAGCAGACGGTTCGGTCTTCAAGCCTCTTTATAAAGAAACTCCATTAGACTGGGTCACTCACGAAACTTTTGTAACCAAAGACTATGTTTATTTCAACATCCTAGGTTTTCAGCCTCGCCTTCGTAAACAAGTAAGTGGTATTGCCCGTATCAATCTTCGCACCGATGACGTGGAATTAGTGGGTCAGGTAGAATTGGATAAAGACCGCAAAGCCATAGAAGGACAACTTACCGGACGGGGATTCTGGCATTGCAATGCAAGTCGCGACAATCGTTGGGCAGCTGGTGACACCTTCGGAGGAAATGTCTGGCTCATCAACGTACAGACCGGTCAACGCCATTGGTTGGTTTCGGATACCAAAATGAAACCGGATCATGCACACCCAAGTTTCAGTCCCGACGGCACAAAAGTACTTTTTCAATCCGGGCACTTCACAAACGGCAAGCGTTTGAATCTGATGATGGTTGATATAACTTCATTCAATAACTAAAAAAGAAAGCAATGAAAAACAGATATTTACTCCTCTGTACTTTGTTAATCGGTACAGCCGGTAGTTTACGAGCCCAAGATTTACGTGAACGTACTTACTACTATGAGATTCTGGAACCACGACATGAGCCGAAGCCTGAAGTAAATGGTTTTGCAACCGAACGAATAAAAGAGCACTTGAACAGAGGACTGGCGGCAACCCCTGCCATGGATGGAAAAGGCATATATCTTAGCTGGAGATTGTTGGAACAAGATGATGCTGATGTGTCCTTCCATTTATATCGTACTGCAAATGGCAAGACGGAACGTTTAACCAAATCTCCGGTAAAATCGACTTGTGATTTCATAGATCAATCTCCTGCAAATGGAAAAGCATCTTATTGGATCTGCGCATTGGATAAAAAGAAAAAAGTGATCGACACATCTACTAAAATAGAAGTGGAACTCCCATCATTGAAGAATTATCAATCAATCAAACTTAATAGAAATATAAAAGCCGGCAAGATAGCTGTTGCCGATTTAAATGGAGACGGGATTTATGATTACATCATCCGCACGCCGGATAAAAATGTAGACCCGGGAATGCCGGGCACTTTGGGTGGAGAAACTTATCAAATTGAGGCTTATCTGAATGACGGTACTTTTTTGTGGTCTAAAGACCTGGGACAAGGTATAGAACCGGGCGTATGGTATTCTCCTTTTATCGCTTACGACTTCAATGGAGACGGCAAAGCTGAAATAGCATTAAAGACTGCTCCTGAAAATTCAAAACGCAATGAAAAAGGACGTGTAGATTCAGGTGAAGAATACTTGAGCGTATTGAATGGTATGACTGGAGAAGAAATAGCCCGCGTGGATTGGCCGGAGCGCAATGACAGATATGGAAATCTTGTCCGCCAGAATCGTAATCAAATAGGTATGGCATATCTGGATGGGAAGACACCTTATATATTAGCTTGTCGCGGAACCTATAAATTGATGGTGGTAGATGCCTGGCAATTAAACAGCAATAAACTGGAACGCGCCTGGAGATGGGATAGCGATGAAGAGAACCCTGTAGTAAGAAGTATGGGATCACACAACATGATATGCGGAGATGTGGATCAGGATGGAAAAGATGAAATACTCTTAGGCTCATGCATGCTTGATAACAATGGTACACTATTGTGGTCTACCGGATTAGGACACCCGGACAAGATTTATCTGACAGATATTGACCCGAATCGTCCGGGAATGGAAGTATTTCTATGTTTGGAACCTTGGCATGACAACGGCCGCGGTGTTTGTGTGGTAGACGCAAAAACCGGACAACCCGTTTGGAACATCGGTCACAAAACGTTCCATGTGGGTGACGGCATGGTTGCCGACTTCGATCCTACCCATAAAGGACTGGAATGTTTCGCAAGCGAAGACCGTAAAGGAGGAAGTACGGACAAATACCTGCTTTCTGCAGATGGTCAATATTTAGGCAAAAACGAAGATGTACCTTCCTGCCGAAACTGGGCATGGTGGGACGGAGATTTATTGCGTGAAACATTTAAAGGAGACGATAACCGATGGGGAGCAAACTCTTCTTCTAACGGAAAATCTTTAAGCATCATAAAATGGAAAGGGGAATCTCTGACAGAAGGTATTGGAGGGGATATCCTGATGATTGCCGATTTATATGGTGATTGGCGTGAAGAGATCATCACAGCCTTACCGGGCGAAATTCGTATTTACACAACGAATATCCCTGCCAAAGACCGTCGTGTAACTTTAATGCAGGATGCGATATACCGGAATTATGTGGCACATCGTTCTATGGGTTATCCACAGGCACCTGTACCTTCCTACTATTTAGGAGAGTAAATAAGATGATTTTGAATGATAATCTATGCAAATGAATTTTTGTCTATAGAATGAGGGGAACTTTACGCTAGTTTTGCTCCCCAAAATAAATTAATAAACCATGAAACGTAGAATCCTTTTATTCCTTTTGGCTTTTATATCCATAAGCCAGTATGTAGGAGCATCAGATGCTCGCAATAAATATAATTTCAATTCCGACTGGTTACTTTCCGTTGGTGATACCCCTGAAGCCCAACAAGTACGTTTTCAGGATACGGATTGGAAAAAAGTCACTTTACCCCGCGCTTTTAATGAAGATGAAGCTTTTCGCTTAAGCATCGACCAGTTAACGGATACAGTGATGTGGTATCGTAAACACTTCCGTTTACCCGCTGGCAGTAAAGATAAAAAGGTATTTATAGAATTCGAAGGTGTCCGCCAGGGAGCTGATTTCTACATTAACGGTCAATATCTGGGCCTGCACGAGAATGGTGCGATGGCTGTTGGTTTCGACCTGACTCCTTATATAAAATATGGAGAGGAAAATGTAATAGCCCTCCGCATTGATAATGACTGGAATTACAAGGAACGCGCTACCAACACCAAATATCAGTGGAGCGACCGTAACTTCAATGCCAATTATGGTGGTATTCCTAAGAATGTATGGCTACATGTTACAGATAAATTATATCAGACTCTACCTCTATACAGTAATCTGCAAACCACGGGTGTCTATATCTACGCGGAAGATATTCGTGTAAAATCCCGCAAAGCGGTGATTCATGCGGAATCCGAGATAAAGAACGAGTACAAGCGTGCCAAACAAGTGGCCTATAAAGTTGAGTTGATAGACCGTGACGGTAAAACAATCAAAGTATTCGACGGTACTCAGACTTTAGTACAACCCGGAGAAACAGTAACCTTAAAAGCAGCTGCAGAAGTGGACGGTTTACATTTCTGGAGTTGGGGATATGGCTATCTGTATACCGTAAAAACAAGTTTATGGGCAGACGGTAAAAAGATAGATGAAGTAGCTACCCGGACAGGTTTCCGCAAAACTCGCTTTGGGAAAGGTATGATATGGCTGAATGATCGCGTAATCCAGATGAAGGGGTTTGCCCAACGTACCAGCAATGAATGGCCGGGAGTAGGAATGAGCGTTCCGGCATGGCTGAGTGACTATAGCAATGGATTGATGGTGGAAGATAATGCCAACTTGGTTCGCTGGATGCATATCACTCCATGGAAACAGGACATTGAATCGTGTGACCGTGTGGGGCTGATCCAGGCAATGCAAGCCGGTGATGCAGAAAAAGACCGTGAAGGACGCCAGTGGGGACAACGGACTGAACTGATGCGTGATGCCATCATTTATAATCGTAACAATCCGAGTATCCTGTTTTACGAATGTGGAAATGAGTCTATCAGTCGGGAACACATGATAGAGATGAAAGCGATACGCGATAAATATGACCCTCATGGCGGCCGTGCCATCGGTTCACGTGAAATGCTTGATATCCGCGAAGCCGAATATGGCGGAGAAATGCTTTATATCAATAAGAGTAAACATCACCCGATGTGGGCCATGGAATATTGTCGCGATGAAGGATTGCGCAAGTATTGGGACGAATACTCTTACCCCTATCATAAGAATGGAGAAGGGAACAATTCTTTCAGATCCGCTGCAACCAATAAAATCCAGAAGAAAGTAGACGCACGCGCTTACAATCATAATCAGGATTCATTTACGATAGAAAATATAATTCGCTGGTTCGACTATTGGCGTGAACGCCCGGGAACCGGGGATCGTGTTAGTTCAGGTGGAGTAAAGATCATCTTCTCTGATACCAATACTCATTTCCGCGGGGTAGAAAATTATCGTCGTAGCGGGGTAACTGATGCCATGCGCATTCCCAAAGATCCTTTCTTTGCGCATCAGGTGATGTGGGACGGTTGGGTAGATATAGAAAATCCACGTATCCATATCATTGGCCATTGGAATTATAAAGAAGGTATAGTGAAACCAGTCTATGTAGTTTCCAGTGCAGAGAAAGTGGAATTATTCCTGAATGGAACATCCTTAGGATATGGTAATAGAGACCACCATTTCTTATATACTTTTGAAAACGTAGCATTTGCAGCCGGTAAATTGGAAGCAGTGGGCTATGATGAAAACGGAACAGAATGCTGTCGCACCCACTTACAGACAGCCGGTGAACCGGAGCAAATAAAGCTGAGCCTGATTCAGAGTCCTAATGGATGGAAAGCAGACGGTGCGGATATGGTATTACTCCAGGTAGAAGTAATGGATAAGGATGGCAGACGTTGTCCGTTGGCCAATGATCTGATACATTTCGATGTGGAAGGACCTGCCGAATGGCGTGGTGGTATCGCACAGGGAAAAGACAATTTTATTCTTTCAAAAGATCTGCCAGTAGAATGTGGTATCAACCGCGCACTCATCCGCTCTCTGACAACTGCCGGTACAGTTCGCGTAACTGCAAAAGCTGAGGGTTTGAAATCTGCAGAGATCAGCTTCTCATCATCACCAATAGAAGTAAAAGATGGATTAAGCAGCTATATCCCCGGCAATGAACTGGAAGGCAGATTAACCCGTGGGGAAACTCCATTAACACCTTCTTATAAAGATACGAAAGTAGATGTTGGCATCTTATCCGCTGTCGCCGGCACAAATAATGAAAACGCTATCAATAGTTTCGATGATAACGAATTGAGCGAGTGGAGAAATGACGGAAAAGCAAACACAGCCTGGATCACTTACCAATTGGAACGTGCCGCACGAGTGGATGAAGTTTGCCTGAAGCTGACCGGATGGCGCTTGCGCAGTTATCCGCTGGAAATCTATGCAGGTGACGAACTGATTTGGAGCGGAGAAACAGATAAAAGTCTGGGATATGTTCATTTGAAAGTAAAACCTGTATTGACTAACGAGATTACCATTCGCTTGAAAGGGGCCAGCAAAGAAGGGGACGCCTTCGGACAAATAGTTGAGGTAGCTGCTCCCGTCGCCAATGAATTGGATTTATATAAAGCTAAGGATGGAGACAAGACCAGGCACGAATTACGCATTGTGGAAATAGAGTTTAAAGAAAACTTATGGCAATAAGGTTGAATTGTTATATAAAACAACAAATGGTTATGTATATACTCCTGCTTTGCGGGAGTATATATGCTTTTTCTCAATCCTATGAGAAGAAAAATAACCAGATTTCCGGCTTAAATGCCCGCCAGTTTCACAAATTCTGGAAAGTGGAGTCGGAATCGCCCGATTACAAAGTAACGTTCCGGGGAGATACAGTTGAGATTGTCTCCCCAAAAGGGCTGACTCTCTGGAGAAAGGAAAAGATGAGCGGCAAAGTCACCATTGAATACGATGCCTGCGTAGTCAGTGAAACGGGAAAAGACCGCCTGAGTGATTTAAATTGCTTCTGGATGGCTTCTGACCCGAAACATCCGGACAACTTATGGAAACGCGAGAAGTGGCGCAACGGAATATTCCTGAACTGCTACTCCCTGCAGCTTTATTATATGGGATATGGCGGAAACCACAACTCCACTACACGCTTCCGTCGCTATGATGGCAATGAAGCAGGCATCACCGACCCTCAGGCCCGCCCTGCGGTCTTAAAAGAATATACCGATGCAGAGCATTTGCTGAAAGCGAACCACTGGTATCATATTAAAATTACGAACGAGAATAATAGGGTTAGTTATTATATAGACGGAAAGCGTCTGGTGGATTTCAGGGATGTCAAACCACTGACTGAAGGTTGGTTTGGCTTCCGCACCACCCTATCGCGCACCCGCATTACCAACTTCCGCTACAAGTGCTCACTGCAAGAAAACCCCGCTGTGCCTTTGCAATGGATCGGCAGCACTCCCGAAATGGACAAAGCGGTCAGCTTCGGTGTACCTTTTGAGAAAGGCAAAATCTCTCCTGAAAGCACTTTACAGTTAACCACCGTAAATGGTGAAAACATACCAATCGACACTTGGGTGCTGGCCTACTGGCCGGACGGTTCGGTGAAATGGAGCGGAGTAGCAGGCGTTATCCCCGCCGGAACAGAGGGGGCGACACTTGAACTGGCAAAAAAGAAGTCGGTAAAAAAGGCAAGAACTACAAATCCCGACGATCAAGCATCCGTTTCCGTCACCGAGACGCCACGGAACATTCTGATAGAAACAGGAGTGATTTCGGTTTACATTCCCCGTCAAGGTGAATTCCTGATAGACAGTCTGCTATATAAGGGGGTGAAGGTGGGCGAAAAAGCACGCCTGATATGTAGCACACAAAGCACGCCCGTTCTTGAAAGCACTTCGCAGGTATCTTTCAGTAACTATGTGAGCGAAGTGAAATCAGCGACGGTAGAGCGTTGCGGTGCTATACGCACGCTGATAAAACTGGAGGGCGTACATAAGAATAAAGACGGACGCGAATGGCTGCCCTTTGTGGTACGTCTCTATTTCTATGGTGGAAGTGAACAGATGAAGATGGTGCACAGCTTCCTGTTCGATGGAGACCAGAACCAGGATTTCATTCGTGCTTTGGGCATCCGCTTCGACGTGCCTATGCGTGAAGCACTTTACAACCGCCACATAGCCTTCTCCTGTGCTGACGGTGGAGTGTGGAGCGAACCTGTGCAGCCATTAGTAGGGCGTCGTGTGCTGACATTAGGCAATGCGGCGAACAGGAACTCCGGCCGGGATGTGACAGATAAAAATGCCAGCAAGGATAAGAAAGTCTCCCTGCAGCAACAACAGATGGAAGGGAAACGCATCCCGCCTTATGAAACTTTTGATGAAAAAAATCGCTCACTGCTGGACAACTGGGCATCATGGAACACCTATCGCTTGTCTCAGCTCACTGCGGATGCTTTCTCCATCCGTAAACGGGCCAATGACACGAATCCCTGGATAGGCACTTTCTCCGGCACGCGCAGTGAAGGATATGCTTTTGCCGGCGACGTCAGTGGTGGACTGGGGCTTTGCCTGCACGACTTCTGGCAGTCTTATCCCTCGGCCATAGAAATCTCCGAGACGAAGACTCCCGCAGCTACCCTTACCGCCTGGCTATGGAGTCCCGATGCCGAACCCATGGATCTGCGCCACTACGATAATGTAACGCACGATTTAAATGCCAGTTACGAGGATGTTCAGGAAGGCTTGAGCACACCCTATGGAATTGCCCGCACTACTACGCTCACCCTGATCCCGCAGGGAGGATATGCCGGGAAAAAGGCTTTTGCCGACCGTGCCAAGCAACTTTCGGAACCGGGTGTACTGATGCCTACCCCCGAATACCTGCACGCGCAGCAAGCCTTTGGCGTCTGGAGCCTTCCGGATCGCAGTACTCCATTCCGCAGCCGGGTGGAAGATCGTCTGGATGCCTATATCGACTTCTACAAAAAGGCCATCGAACAGAACAAATGGTATGGTTTCTGGAACTACGGCGACGTCATGCATGCGTATGACCCTGTTCGCCACACCTGGCGATACGATATCGGAGGCTTTGCTTGGGACAATACAGAACTGGCCTCCAATATGTGGCTTTGGTATAATTTTCTGCGCACAGGACGTGCAGACATTTGGCGTATGGCAGAGGCTATGACCCGCCATACAGCCGAGGTAGATGTCTACCACATAGGGGAGAATGCCGGATTGGGTAGTCGTCACAACGTCAGCCATTGGGGATGTGGCGCCAAGGAAGCACGCATCAGTCAGGCTGCCTGGAATCGCTTCTACTATTATCTCACTACGGACGAACGCTGTGGAGATCTCATGACCGAGGTGAAAGACGCCGAACAGAAGCTCTATACTCTCGACCCAATGCGTCTGGCACAACCACGTAGCAAATATCCTTGCACCGCCCCTGCCCGCCTGCGCATTGGTCCCGACTGGCTGGCATACGCCGGAAACTGGATGACGGAATGGGAACGCACTCGCAATGTGGCTTACCGCGATAAAATCATTACCGGCATGAAGAGTATCGTCGCCCTGCCCAACCGGATTTTCACAGGCCCTAAAGCGCTTGGCTTTGACCCTGCAACCGGTGTCATCAGCAGTGAGTGCGATCCCAAACTGGAAAGTACCAATCATTTAATGAGTATCATGGGCGGCTTCGAGGTGATGAACGAAATGCTCCGGATGATTGAACTACCCGAATGGAAAGATGCCTGGTTAGATTATACGATACGTTATAAACAGAAGGCATGGGAGCTAAACCGTAGCCGTTTTCGCATTTCACGTTTGATGGGCTACGCTGCTTATCATACACGCAACCCGGAAATGGCAAAGGAGGCTTGGGCGGATTTGTTCACAAGACTGGAGCACACGCCGGCACCGCCTTTCCGCATCACAACTCTACTTCCGCCCGAGGTGCCTGCCCCGCTGGATGAATGTACCAGTATCAGCACAAACGATGCCGCCCTGTGGAGTCTGGATGCCATTTACATGCAGGAAGTGATTCCCATGGACGAGTAATTTGCACGATTTTCCATGTATATTGCATATTATTCTATGGAAGTATTTCGTATTAAGCCGTATTTTTGCAATTAATCAAAAACAAAATATATCATGAAAAAACCTTGTTTTAAATCCTTGGTCGGCATAGCTGCCATTGCAGCGATTGCGCTGGGATTATCAGGCGCTATACCTGCTCCCAAATATAAGACTGTCACTGTCAATGCACCTTTCGCCATGGAGCCGATAAAGGAATTTATTTTCCCCAATCGTGATTTTTCCATCGCAAATTATGGAGCAGTAAAAGGAGGGAAGACTATAAATACAAAAGCCATCGCTAAGGCCATCAAGGCATGCAACAAAGCCGGTGGCGGCCGTGTAGTGATTCCCGCTGGCGAGTGGCTTACAGGTCCCGTACACCTGATGAGCAATGTGAACCTGTATTTATCCGACGGTGCCATACTGCGCTTCACAGACAATCCGGAAGACTATCTGCCTGCCGTGATGACGTCATGGGAAGGTATGGAATGTTACAATTACTCTCCTTTGGTGTATGCTTTCGACTGTGAAAATGTAGCCATCACCGGAACCGGAACACTGCAACCCATCATGGACACATGGCGTAAATGGTTTAAACGCCCCAAACCACACATGGATGCGCTTGCAGAACTCTACACAATGGCCTCAACGGATGTTCCGGTAGAGAAAAGACAGATGGCGAAAGGAGAAAATAATCTTCGCCCGCACCTGATACACTTCAACAGATGTAAGAATGTCTTGCTCGATCAGTTCAAGATTCGTGAAAGCCCCTTTTGGACCATACACTTGTATATGTGCGATGGCGGTATTGTTCGCAATCTGGACGTATATGCCCACGGACACAATAACGATGGTGTCGATCTGGAAATGAGCCGGAACTTCCTGATAGAAGATTGTAAGTTTGATCAGGGAGATGACGCAGTTGTTATTAAAGCCGGACGCAACCAGGATGCCTGGCGGCTGGATACCCCATGTGAGAATATTGTAATCCGTAACTGTGACATTATAAAAGGACATACATTACTGGGCATCGGCAGCGAAATGTCGGGCGGCATACGCAACGTATATATGCACGATTGCGCAGCACCAGACTCCGTGTTCCGCCTCTTCTTTGCCAAAACGAATCACCGCCGGGGAGGTTTCATCGAAAACATCCACATGGAGAATGTGAAAGCAGGCAAGATGCAGCGTGTACTCGAAATTGATACGGATGTACTCTACCAATGGCGCGATCTGGTGCCTACTTACGAGGAGCGTATCACCCGTATCGATGGTCTATACATGACTAACGTGACCTGCGAACGCACCGAGGCCATCTACGATTTGAAAGGTGATGCCAAACTGCCTGCAAAGAACGTCGTTATAAAGAACGTGCATGCTGATGAAGTTACGAAATTCATCAAGAACGTACATAACGTAGAGAATGTAACGGAAGAGAACGTGACGTACGGCCGCTTCCGCAACGCGGCGAACGCTCCAGCTTATGATTATTCAAAGCTACAAAAGGAAAAGTTAGGTCGTGGTGTAGTAGCCATCCGTGAGAACCCGGCAGAAGTAGCTGTTTCCTGGAGATACCTCTCATCCGACCCCGAGAACACAGCATTCAACCTCTATCGGGACGGAAAGAAGATAGCCGAAGTACCTGCTACTACGGGAACCTTCTACCGGGATGCCTATAAAGGAAAGAAAGCAGCTACGTACACCGTAAAACCCGTTGTAAACGGCGTGGAAACAGGGCATATCGAGGGCAACTATACACTGCCGACGAAGGCGCCTATAGGATACATCCATATTCCGCTGGACCGTCCGGCGGATGGGGTCACCCCTTCGGGACAAGCATTCACCTATATACCCAATGACGCTTCTATTGGTGATGTCGATGGGGATGGAGAATATGAGATTATTCTGAAATGGGATCCATCGAACGCACATGATAATGCCCATGATGGCTATACTGGAAATGTCCTTTTCGATTGCTACCGATTGACAGGTGAACGGCTCTGGCGTATTGATATGGGACACAATGTCCGTGCAGGTGCGCACTACACTCAATTCATGGTATATGATTTCGATAGCGACGGCTGTGCGGAGATCATCATGAAGACTTCTGACGGGACTATCGACGGACAAGGCAAAGTGATCGGGGATGCCGCAGCCGACTATCGCGAACCGGGTACCCCTGCCAATCAAGGTCGCATCCTGAAGGGTAATGAATACCTCACCGTCTTCAATGGACGCACAGGTGCCGCTATGCAGACTATCGATTATGTTCCTGCACGCGGAAATCTAGCAGATTGGGGAGATAACCGCGCCAACCGAAGCGACCGTTTCCTGGCAGCTGTTGCCTATCTGGATGGCATCCATCCCAGTGTAGTGATGTGCCGCGGATATTACACCCGCACTGTACTTGCAGCTTTCGACTGGAATGGAAAAGAACTGAAACAACGTTGGATATTCGACAGTAATACCCCGGAATACAAAGCTTATGCAGGACAAGGCAACCATAACCTCCGTGTAGCAGATGTAGATGGGGATGGATGTGACGAAATTATATATGGCTCCTGCGCCATCGATAATAATGGGAAAGGGCTTTACTCTACCGGAATGGGACACGGAGATGCCATGCATCTGACGAAGTTCTCACCCGACATGCCCGGACTTCAGGTGTGGGATTGCCACGAAAATAAGCGCGACGGTTCCAGCTTCCGCGATGCAGCAACAGGAAAAGTATTGTTTCAGGTGAAAAGCGGAATAGACGTAGGCCGTTGTATGGCTGCCGACATTGACCCAACGACCCCCGGTGTGGAAATGTGGTCGTGGGAATCGAAAGGACTACGCAATATCAAGGGAGAAGTAGTCAATCCCGATATCAAAACATTCTCTGTCAATATGGCTGTGTGGTGGGACGGCGATTTACTCCGTGAGTTGCTGAACAAGAATGTGGTATCCAAGTACGATTGGGAAGCCGGCGTCTGCAAACCGCTCGTCACATTCGAAGGTGTTGTATCAAACAACGGCACCAAAGCAACTCCCTGCCTGCAAGGCGATATTCTGGGTGACTGGCGCGAAGAAGTACTGCTACGCACAGAAGACAATACGGCACTACGTCTCTATGTATCACCCATAGCAACTGATTACCGTTTCCATACTTTCCTGGAAGATCCGGTTTACAGGATCAGTATTGCTACACAAAACGTAGCATACAACCAACCGACACAACCCGGTTTCTATTTCGGACCTGATCTGAAAGGAATTTTCAGAGGATATGAATTTAAAAAGTAATTATATAATGTAGTATTTAAAAGAAAGTATGAATATAAAGACATTCTACCTGACAGGCACCTTGCTGTTACTCAGTATCGGCACTTATGCCCAGAAAAAGAAAGAAACTATCAATGACTCCAACACCCCGCTGCACCTGTTGCAACCGGAGTATAAAGTGCCTTATAAAGCTCTTTCTACTACTGAAGTAAAAACTGACATCGACCGCATTCTCCGTTATCTGGAAAAGACTACTCATACCCGTGTGGTCAGTGAGAAAACCGGAAAAGTTATCACTGATTATAGTAACCTGCCTGCCGATGCCCAATTGGAACGCGGCGCCTTCCGCTTGGCCAGTTATGAGTGGGGAGTTACTTATTCAGCTATGATGGCAGCCGCCGAAGCCACCGGAGACGCAGCTTACATGAAATATGTTACTGATCGCTTCAAGTTTCTCGCCGAAGTGGCTCCGCATTTTCGTAATCTGCTCGAAAAGAATGGTACTACCGACCCACAAATGAAACAAATCTTGACGCCTCATGCACTTGATGATGCCGGTGCCGTATGTGCTGCTATGATTAAGGCACAATTGCAAGATAAATCTCTCAACCTCTATCCTTTAATAGATAATTATCTCGATTTCATTCTAAACAAAGAATACCGCCTTGCCGACGGAACCTTTGCCCGCATCCGTCCACAACTCAACACACTTTGGCTAGATGATATGTTCATGGGCGTTCCTCCCGTAGCCTGGTACTCTCGTATGGCAGATAAAGAACAGTCCAAATATCTGGCCGAAGCCGTTCGTCAAATCTTCCAATTTGCCGAGCGTATGTGGGTACCCGAAAAAAAACTCTTCCGTCACGGTTGGGTAGAAGGTATGGGAGATCATCCTGCCTTCTTCTGGGGACGTGCCAACGGTTGGGCACTGCTCACCATGACTGAAGTGCTGGACGTAATGCCGACCAACCATCCCCAGCGTGAAAAGCTCATGAACCTCTTTCGTGAACACGTCCGCGGACTGGCTGCTCTTCAAAGTGGCGAAGGATTCTGGCATCAACTGTTAGATCGTAACGATTCCTATTTGGAAACTTCAGCAACTGCTATCTATGTTTATTGCATCTCCCACGCCATTAACCAAGGTTGGCTCGATGCAATGGCTTACGGTCCCGTAGCTCAACTCGGTTGGCATGCCGTTTCTACACAGATCAATGCAGAAGGACAGGTAGAAGGCACCTGTGTGGGCACCGGAATGGCATTCGATCCTGCATTTTACTATTACCGCCCAGTCAATGTGTATGCCGCACACGGATATGGTCCTGTAATCTGGGCAGGAGCTGAAATGATCAACCTGCTAAATAAACAGCATCCTAAAATGAACGACAGTGCCATTCAGTATTACCATACTGAACAGAAGACTACCGCACCGATCTTCAGTGTAAGCAAACCCGATTAACCCTCAATGAATAATATATCATGAAAAGAGAAGCATTTAAAATGTTCCTGAAGCCCGGCTTCGAAAAGGAATACGAGAAAAGACATGCAGCCATCTGGCCCGAACTGAAAAAGATGTTATCCGACGGCGGAGTATACGACTACTCCATCTATTGGGACCGCGACACCAACATCCTCTTTGCCTGCCAGAAGACTCGGGGCGAAGAATCCTCGCAGGATATGGGAGCTAATCCCATTGTACAAAAATGGTGGGATTACATGGCGGACATCATGGAAGTAAATCCGGATAATTCCCCGGTAACCATACCCTTGCCCGAAGTATTCCACATGGAATAAACCTTAAAAGTGCATTAAAGTTGGTCTTTAATGCGCTTTTTTCCTTATTTTTGTTACGTACCAAAATCTATGAAATATGAAAAAGCACTTAATGCTTGCGTGCCTGTACTTATTGCTCTCCATTCTTAACACCTCAGCCTCTGTAGAAGTACGTTCTACCCATATGACCACTACCGACGGGCTTGCCAATAATTCCGTCTGCTATGTATTCCAGGACAGCAAAGGGTTTATATGGATGGGAACCCTGAACGGACTCAGCCGCTACGACGGCAATACCTTCGTCACCCTCCTGCCCGAAGGCGATACTCAATCCGGACGCCTCTCCCTCTCCTCTAACCACGTCCGTTCCATCAGCGAAGACCGTAACGGCTTCCTGTGGCTTGAAACCTCCGGTGAATTCTTCAACTGTTACGACCTGAAGACAGAACGTTTCGTCGACTTCACCGGCCGCGGCGAATACCGCCAGCACTACGATCGTAAAGCCGAAGCTCCCAATGGAGATATATGGTTATGGAACAGTCGTAATGGCTGCCGCCTCATCACCTACCACAATGGTGCGTTTTCATCCGTTGCTTACAAGAAATCCAACGGAAACCTACCTTCGGACAGCGTAGCCTATGTCTATCCCGACCCGGACGGCAACATCTGGATAGGTACTGACCACGGCGTGGCCCTCGTCAGCAGTGCACAGACTGTCATTGTCGACAACAACAATGCCTTCGCCGCACAGAGCTTCGAAAAAGATATCTTTTTTCTCTCTACCGATGGCATCATCAACCGTAAAAGCGGTAGTGCACCCACCGCAACCTCCGCCAGTCTGCCACGTGGCGAAGGCGGCATCACCCTGTATGGCACACTCCGCCTGCAAAACGAGTGGGTCATCTTCACCAACACCGGCGGCTATCTATTCGACATGAAAACTCAACGCATCAGCCGACATCCGTAACGGCAATGTGCTGACGGATAATCGGGGGGACTTCTGGATCTACAATAACACCGGTCAGGTATGGTATGTCAATGCCACCACCCATGCTGTTAAAACCTTCCGTCTCTCCCCTCCCGATAAATTGAACTATGTGGACATGGAACGCTACCACATTGTACACGACTCCCGGGGCATTATTTGGATCTCCACCTACGGCAACGGGCTCTTCGCCTACAACACTATCACAGAAGAGCTCCAGCACTTCGACTTCCAGATTGACGGCTTCAGTCACATCAGCTCCAACTATCTGCAATACATCATGGAAGACAGTTCCGGTGCTATCTGGGTCAGTTCTGAATACGCCGGTATTGCCCGTCTTACTATCCTGAACGAAGGCATCAAACGCATTTACCCTGAAGCTATCTCTCTGTCTGACCGCTCCAATACTGTCCGCATGATTACCCGCCTCAAGAACGATGACATCTGTATTGGTACCCGTGGTGGTGGTGTCTATACCTACGACCCGCTGATCAACACACAGAAAAAAGAAGTTCATTACAACTCCAACATCTATGCCATAGCCGAAGACCTTGACGGCACCCAGTGGATGGGTAGCCGTGGCGAAGGTCTCTGCATTGGCGGAAAATGGTATGTCAACCACTCCAACGATGCCCATTCCATTAGTAACAACCATATCTTTACCCTCTACTGTGACCGCAAAGGCCGCATGTGGATAGGCACCTTCGGCGGCGGATTGGACCTTGCCATCAAAGAGAACAACAGATACACCTTCCGCCACTTTTTCACCAAAACTTTCGGACAACGCCGCACGCGCGCCATCATCGAAGATTCGAACGGTTGGATATGGGTAGGAAATAGTGACGGAGTCTACGTCTTCTCCCCCGATTCCCTGCAAGCTGACCCGCAAAACTACCTGACCTATAATTATAACAACGGAAAACTGCGCAGCAACGAAATTAAGTGCATCTACCAAGACACACAGAACCGGATATGGATTGGTTCCTCCGGTGGCGGCCTTAGTATGTGCATCCCCGGCACCGATTATCGCAACCTTACCTTCAAACATTACGGCACCAGTAACGGCCTCGTCAACGATATGGTTCAAGCCATCGCTGAAGATAAGCAAGGCAACCTATGGATTGCCACCGAATACGGTATCTCCCGCTTCAATCCCGAAACGCAAGCTTTTGATAATTACTTCTTCTCGGCCTACACATTGGGTAACGTCTACAGCGACAATAGCTCGTGCGTCAGTAAAAACGGCAGTCTACTGTTCGGTACCAACTACGGTTTGTTGGTCATCAACCCCGAACAAATGGGAAACAATTCTGTACTCAATTCCTCAATCACCTTCACCAACCTTCAGGTGAACGGAATATCCATGCGCCCGGGTGCCCCCGACTCCCCCCTCTCCAGCGCTATGATGTACACAGACGAAATAGAACTGAAGCACTTTCAGAGATCATTTATAATAGACTTCACCACATTCGATTACTCAAAAACCAACAGCTACACCTACACCTATCGGTTGGAGAACTATGATAAAGAATGGAGCAAACCCTCTCCACTCAGCTTTGCATCCTATAAAAATCTACCACCGGGCAAGTACAGTCTGCACGTAAAAATCTGTAATGCCACCGGTATTTTGGGCGATCAGGAAGCTATTCTGAAGATTACCATCACTCCTCCCTTTTGGAAAACCACTTGGGCATTCCTTATCTATGCCCTCTTGCTGACAGTCATATTGTACGTCACCTACAGGCTGATACGTAATTTCAACCTCTTGCGCAACAAAATACAAGTAGAGAAACAATTGACGGAATACAAGCTCGTATTCTTTACAAACATCTCACACGAATTCCGTACTCCCTTAACCCTAATTCAAGGAGCATTGGAAAAGATACAGAGCATAGACAAAGTCCCCAAGGAAATGGTCAATTCACTGAAGGTGATGAACAAGAGCACCCAACGCATGCTCCGTCTCATCAACCAACTGTTGGAGTTCCGGAAAATGCAGAACAACAAGCTTGCTCTCTCCTTGGAAGAAACAGATGTCATGGGCTTTCTTCATGAAATATTCCTGAGCTTCAAGGATACTGCGACATCCAAGAATATGGATTTCCGCTTTCAGCCTTCAGCGGCTTCCTACAAGATGTTCATCGACAAAGGGAATCTGGACAAAGTTGTCTACAATCTCCTGTCCAATGCTTTCAAGTACACCCCGAGCAACGGCAAAGTCATCCTTTCAGCTATCGTCGATGAGGACAGGAAATGCTTGGAAATCTCTGTAGCTGACACAGGAATCGGTATTGCCAAAGAAAAACGGGGAGAATTGTTCAAACGCTTCATGCAAAGTAACTTTTCAAGCAATAGTACAGGGATAGGACTACATCTGACACACGAACTGGTAAATGTCCATAAAGGGACTATCAATTATGATGAGAACCAAGGAGGAGGCTCCATCTTCACAGTCTCCCTCCCCATCGACACCAGTGCATACGAAGAAAAAGACTTTCTCATTCCTCACGACGCCTTCCTCGAAGAGAAAGCATATAAACCGGAAAACAACGAAGAAGAAAGCACCCTGGAAGTAAATGTAACAAAGGAAAAAGAACCTTCGAACCAGTACAAATTGCTCATCATAGAGGATGACAACGACGTACGCGAATTCTTGAAAGAAGAATTCAAACTTTATTTTGAAGTTGTTACTGAAGCAGACGGCCTTTCTGGTCTGGAACGTGCACGTACATACGATGCCGATCTCATCATCTGCGATGTACTGATGCCAGGCCTCACAGGTTTCGAAGTTACCCAGAAGCTTAAAAATGATTTCGATACTAGCCACATCCCCATCATTTTATTGACAGCCATGAGTTCGGCAGAAAATCACCTGAAAGGCGTGGAAAGTGGAGCGGATGCATACATCACCAAGCCGTTTAGTCCCAAGCTATTACTGGCAAGAGCATTCCAGTTGATAAAGCAACGTGAAAAGTTGCGGAAGAAATTCTCGGATGATCCGGGAATGATTACGCCTGCTATCTGTACATCAGAGAAAGATAAACAATTCGCCGATAAGCTTCAGGCTATTCTGGAAGAACAGATTAGTAACAGTGAATTCGCCGTAGATGACCTTGCTTCAGTAATGGGACTGGGGCGTTCCACCTTCTATCGTAAAGTACGTGGAATAACCGGTTATTCCCCCAATGAATACATGCGTATCATCCGCATGAAGAAAGCGGCTGAACTTTTACTTGAAAATCGTTATACAGTGGCAGAGGTATCTTATAAGATAGGCATCGAAGACCCATTCTATTTCAGCAAATGCTTCAAAAAACAATTCGGAGTATCTCCATCCGTATATTTACGTGGTAAGAATGATTCGAAAGAAAAAGAGGTTGATGAAAAAGAAGAAGATATTCCTGAATGATATGATAACATGACACAAAAATCCCCGGAACATTGAACATCCCGGGGATTTCTATATATAGATCACTCCCACTCTATCGTTGCAGGCGGTTTTGACGAAATATCATAGGTTACCCGGTTCACCCCTTTCACCTTATTAATAATGTCATTGGATACTTTGCCCAGAAATTCGTAAGGTAAATGTGCCCAGTCTGCCGTCATAGCATCCGTAGAAGTCACAGCGCGCAGCGCAATGGCACGTTCATACGTACGTTCATCTCCCATCACACCAACTGATTGCACAGGGAGCAAGATAACGCCCGCCTGCCAAACCTGATGATAAAGAGAAGTTTCGCTGCCATCAGCTTCTTTCACTTTCCAGTCACGCAATCCTTGAATAAAGATATCATCCGCATTCTGCAGAATAGCTACTTTCTCCGGAGTAATATCACCCAAAATACGCACAGCCAAACCCGGTCCGGGGAAAGGATGACGAGTAATCAGATGTTCAGGCATACCCAATCCGCGACCTACACGGCGAACCTCATCTTTAAACAACAAGCGAAGCGGCTCACAAAGTTTCAGGTGCATCTTTTCAGGCAAACCACCTACATTATGATGACTCTTAATAACCGTACCGGTAATAGAAAGAGATTCGATGCAGTCAGGATAGATCGTACCCTGTGCCAGCCATTTCACATCTTTAATCTTATGGGCCTCTTCATCGAACACTTCAATAAATCCCTTGCCTATGATCTTACGCTTTTCCTCAGGCTCCGTTACACCTGCCAGTTCTGCAAAGAACTTAGCACTGGCATCCACACCGATAACATTCAGACCGAGACATTCATAATCGTGCAGTACATTCTTGAACTCGTTCTTACGCAGCATGCCGTGATCTACAAAGATACAAGTCAGATTCTTGCCGATAGCACGATTCAGCAATACAGCAGCTACGGAAGAATCCACACCACCGCTCAAACCAAGAACCACTTTATCGTCCCCCAACTGCTCCTTCAATTCGGCAACCGTCGTTTCAATAAAGGAAGCAGCACTCCAGTCCTGTTTGCAACCGCAAACATCCACCACGAAATTCTTCAGCATCTGCGTGCCATCTTCGCTATGAAATACTTCCGGATGGAACTGTACGCCCCACACCTTTTCGTTCTCTATCTGATAAGCAGCAATCGCCACCTTATCCGTCGAAGCTATTTTTTTGAAATTGGAAGGGATAACCGTAATTGTGTCTCCGTGACTCATCCACACCTGTGTATTTTCCTTCACGTCCTTGAACAACACATTGTCCTTGTCAAAAGAGCTCAAGTGCGCACGTCCGTACTCACGACTTCCGGCAGGTTCCACCTTGCCGCCATTGGTATAAGCGATAAATTGTGCACCGTAACAGATCCCCAGAACAGGATATTTCCCACGGATTTCACTCAAATCTGTTTTAAACGCACTTTCATCGTATACAGAGAACGGGCTGCCCGAAAGAATAACCCCCTTTACACTTTCATCCCCCTTCGGAAACTTATTGTAAGGTAAAATTTCGCAATATGTATTCAATTCACGGACACGACGGGCTATAAGCTGTGTAGTCTGTGAACCAAAATCAAGAATGACAATCTTTTCTTGCATATAATCTGTATGGATTTAATTAAAATGATTTGCAAAAGTAGAAAAAAGTAAGAAAATAACGGGAATAATAGCCAGAAAATCTATATTTCATAACATAATTAATGAATTTGATAGCCAAGCAACTCCACATCAAGTCCGTACCAACTCCGTACCTATACACTTGGACTTGGTAGGGAGTTGGTATGGACCAGACACGGAGCTGGTATGTGACAGATTATTCTTTCTATTTTTTTTCTTTCAAGATATCCCTGATTTCCGTCAGCAAGACCTCTTCTTTGCTGGGTACAGGAGGAGCAGGAGGCGCTGCAGGAGCTTCTTCTTCCTTCTTAGCCGTCAGCCTGGTCAGCAATTTGATGAACAGGAAAATAGAAAAAGCGATAATAAGAAAGTCAAACGTCACTTGCAGGAAATTTCCATAATTCAAGGTTACGGCGGCAATCTCTTTACCGTCCACAACTTCGGCAGGTTTCATCACCCACTTCAGATCCGTAAAGTTCACACCTCCCACCAACAGGCCGAGAGGCGGCATAATAATATCTGCCACAACAGAGGATACAATTTTACCAAACGCGCCACCAATGATTACACCGACAGCCATGTCTATCACATTGCCTTTCATGGCAAATGATTTAAAATCTTGTAAAAATGAACTTTTTCCCATCACTTCCATTATTTAATTATAAAATTAAGTGCGAATATAAAAACATTTTCTTACTTTTGCACCGCATTTCAGAAATAAATGCGCAAGAGAAGAGAGATATTTGAACAAATATTATAAAACCCTTAAAAGTTTAAACAAAATGATTAAAGTAGGTATTAATGGATTCGGACGTATCGGACGTTTCGTATTCCGCGCTGCAATGAAAAGAAACGATATCCAAATCGTTGGTATTAACGACCTTTGCCCGGTTGACTACTTGGCTTACATGCTGAAGTATGACACTATGCACGGTCAGTTCGACGGAACAATCGAAGCAGATGTTGAAAACAGCAAATTGATCGTTAATGGCCAGGCTATCCGCATCACTGCAGAAAGAAACCCGGCTGACTTGAAATGGGATGCTGTAGGTGCAGAATACGTAGTTGAATCTACTGGTTTGTTCCTGAGCAAAGACAAAGCTCAAGCTCACATCGAAGCTGGTGCAAAATATGTAGTAATGTCTGCTCCTTCTAAAGATGACACCCCGATGTTCGTTTGCGGTGTAAACGAAAAAACATACGTGAAAGGTACTCAATTCGTATCTAACGCTTCTTGTACTACTAACTGTTTGGCTCCTATCGCTAAAGTATTGAACGACAAGTTCGGTATCTTGGATGGTTTGATGACTACAGTTCACTCTACAACTGCTACTCAGAAGACAGTTGACGGTCCTTCTATGAAAGACTGGAGAGGTGGTCGTGCTGCTTCTGGCAACATCATCCCGTCTTCTACTGGTGCTGCTAAGGCTGTAGGTAAAGTAATCCCTGCTTTGAACGGCAAATTGACTGGTATGTCTATGCGTGTTCCGACTTTGGACGTATCTGTAGTTGACTTGACAGTTAACTTGGCTAAACCGGCTACTTACGCTGAAATCTGTGCTGCTATGAAAGAAGCTTCAGAAGGCGAATTGAAGGGTATCCTGGGTTACACTGAAGATGCAGTAGTTTCTTCTGACTTCTTGGGTGACGCTCGTACTTCTATCTTCGATGCAAAAGCTGGTATCGCTTTGACTGATACTTTCGTAAAAGTTGTATCTTGGTATGACAACGAAATCGGTTACTCTAACAAGGTTCTTGACCTGATCGCTCACATGGCTTCAGTTAACAACTAATAAGCAGAGTACAAAATAATATTTAAAACAGGCAATCTCTACGAGGTTGCCTGTTTTTTGTTAAAATACAACGGGTTATTCATTAAATCAGCTATTTTTTTTGCACTTTTGCAGTTAGATTATTTTTACCGAACCTAAGTAAGTATGATAAAATTAAAACTAACGCTAACATTACTCTGCTTTATGAATATAATACAGGCTCAAAACCCTTTTTTTGAAAAGTATTCTACGCCTCACGGTACCATCCCGTTTGAAAAGATAAAGACCGAACATTATGAACCCGCCATTCGTGAAGGTATCAATCGTCACAATGCGGAGATTGATGCGATCACCAATAATCCGGAAGCGGCTACATTCGCCAACACAGTAGCTGCTTACGAGAAGTCCGGCGAACTGTTGAACCAGGTCAGCACTGTATTCGGCAATCTGCTGAGTGCAGAAACCAACGATGACATGCAGGAACTGGCAAAATCTATCATGCCATTGCTGAGCGAACATGGCAATAACATCACTCTGAATGAGAAGTTATTTGCACGCATTAAGGCAGTGTATGACCAGAAAGACCAGGCTAATCTTACTCCCGAGCAAAACAAGCTACTGGAGAAGGTATATAATAGTTTTGTTCGCAGTGGAGCCAACCTCGAAGGAGAAGCCAAAGAGCAATATCGTGCTCTGAGTAAAGAACTCAGCTTGCTAACCCTGCAATTCGGAGAAAACAACCTGAAAGAAACCAACGACTATAAACTGGTACTGACAGACCCAGCACAACTTGCCGGCCTGCCGCAAAGCGCCATTGATGCAGCCGCAGAAACTGCCAAAGAAAAAGGCGTGGAAGGATGGGTATTCACTTTGCAGGCCCCCAGTTATAGCCCGTTTATGACGTATGCCAGCAACCGCGATTTGCGCTGTAAGCTTTATATGGCATATAATACCAAATGTACCCATGACAATGAAACCAACAATCTGGAGATTGTAAAGAAGCTCGTTAATACCCGCCTGGCTATTGCGCAACTTTTAGGATACAGCAGTTTTGCTGAATATAACCTGCAAGAGCGAATGGCAGAAAACAGCGGCAATGTATATAAACTGCTGGATCAGCTACTGGATGCTTACACTCCCACCGCCAAGCAGGAATATGCAGAGGTAGAGGCTTTGGCACGCCAACTGGAAGGCAGTGACTTCACAGTGATGCCTTGGGACTGGTCTTATTATTCCCATAAACTAAAAGACCAGAAATTTCAGATAGATGATGAAATGCTCCGTCCCTATTTTGAACTGAGCAAGGTAAAAGAAGGTGTATTCGGTCTGGCTGCCCGCTTGTATGGCATTACTTTCAAGAAAAACAGCGATATTCCGGTATATCACAAGGATGTGGATGCATATGAGGTATTTGACAAAGACGGTAAATTCCTGTCCGTACTCTATACAGACTTCCATCCCAGAGAGGGTAAACGTGCAGGTGCATGGATGACTTCTTATAAAGAACAATGGATTGACGAGGCAACCGGTGAAAACAGTCGTCCGCACATATCTATCGTGATGAACTTCACCAAGCCGACAAAAGACAAACCCGCCTTACTGACATTTGGTGAACTGGAGACATTCCTGCACGAGTTCGGGCATAGCCTGCATGGCATGTTCGCGAATTCCACCTATGAAAACCTGAGCGGTACAAATGTATATTGGGACTTTGTGGAACTTCCCTCTCAATTCATGGAGAACTTCGCTATTGAAAAGGAGTTCCTCCACACATTTGCCAGACATTATCAGACTGGAGAACTCATCCCGGACGAACTGGTACAGCGCATTGTAGATTCTTCTAATTTCGATGCCGCTTATGCCTGCCTGCGTCAGGTTAGCTTTGGATTACTGGATATGGCATGGTACACCCGTACCACCCCATTTGATGGTGACGTGAAAGCTTACGAAAAAGAAACATGGAAGAAAGCACAGATTCTTCCTGTGGTAGAAGATGCCTGTATGAGTACACAGTTCTCGCATATCTTTGCCGGAGGTTATTCTGCCGGATATTACAGCTATAAATGGGCGGAAGTTCTGGATGCAGATGCTTTCTCACTGTTTAAACAAAAAGGAATCTTCAATCCGGAAGTAGCCGCTTCCTTCCGGGAAAACATTCTTTCCAAAGGAGGAACAGAACACCCGATGACACTATACAAACGCTTTCGCGGACAAGAACCAACTATTGATGCATTATTAATCAGAAATGGAATAAAGAAATGAAAAAGATGAAAACCTATATACAGCTGCTGCTAGTCACTCTCTTCGTACCCGTATTGAGTGCTTGTGATCAGGAAGACGATGTTATTGACATTTTCACCGGAAAAACCTGGTACATGACTTACATTGCAGTGGAAGGACAAAACAAAATGTACGACTTCTGGCAAGGAGATCAGGATGCAAGAGAAAAGAGTTTTAAGACGATTGCAGGAGATAATTACACTTTAGTGTTCGATGGTGCTGAAGTAAACGGTACAGCGGGTGGAACTTTCACCGGAAAAGCCACCAGTGCCTCTGTTAATGGAGACTGGAATGCAAATGGTAACAACCGGGAACTAAAGATAACCGTAAAAAATGCAGGCACCGATGCAGATAAGTATTTAGGAAAAGCCTTTATGGACGGACTAAAGAATGCATTCAAATATGGAGGAGATAATAAGAATCTATATATTTATTACAAAGAGGGACAGACTGTAAAGTTCATCTCTTTCGCGCCACAACGTAACTCAGGTAATTAAAACTATGGAAGGTTCTGCTAAAGAAAAACAAGAAGCGCTGGACAAGCGTTATATACGTATGGCAAGTATCTGGGCGGAAAATTCATATTGTAAACGCCGCCAGGTAGGTGCACTCATCGTCAAAGATAAAATGATCATTTCTGACGGGTATAACGGAACGCCTGCCGGTTTTGAAAATGTATGTGAAGACGATAATAACGTTACCAAACCTTACGTGTTGCATGCCGAGGCGAATGCAATCACGAAGATAGCACGTTCTAACAATAGCAGCGACGGTGCTACTATGTATGTCACCGCTTCGCCATGCATCGAATGTTCAAAACTGATTATCCAGGCAGGTATCAAACGAGTGGTTTACTCCGAGAAATACCGTTTGGAAGACGGTATCGAACTTTTGAAGCGTGCAGGTATCGAGGTAGTATATGTAGCTACAGGCTACAAGATACAAGCTACAAGCAGTGAACAAGAACCTTAAACAAACAATAAACTAAAATCTGCGAAGCATACAGCCACTACCCGTAGCTTGTAGCTCGTAGCTAACAACTAAAAGATATGAGTACAAAAAACTCTTCCCGCTTTACTCCGCTCGTCATTGCAATCAGCGTGGTAATGGGAATTCTGATCGGAACATTTTATGCCAGGCATTTCGCCGGAAATACGCTGGGCATTATTAATGGCTCATCCAACAAGCTGAATGCTTTGTTACGGGTTGTTGAAGACCAGTATGTAGACACCGTCAACATGACGGACCTTGTGGAAAAAGCAATGCCACAGATATTGGCTGAGTTAGACCCCCACTCTACTTACATTCCTGCCCAGAATCTGGAGGAAGTTAATTCAGAGTTGGAAGGCAGTTTCAGCGGTATCGGTATTCAATTCACCATTCAGGATGATACTATTCATGTGAACAGTGTCATTCAAGGCGGTCCGTCCGAGAAAGTAGGACTGATGGCAGGCGACCGCATCGTTATGGTAGACGACAGCTTGTTCGCCGGAATAAAACTGACCAATGAGAAAGCCATGCGCACTTTGAAAGGCCCGAAAGGAACCAAAGTGAAACTAAGCGTCAAACGTGCTACAGAAAAAGATTTGCTGGACTTCGTCATCACCCGCGGTGATATTCCACAGAATACAATTGATGCAGCTTATATGCTCAGCAATGATTATGGATATATTCAAATCAGTAAGTTCGGACGTACTACTCATGTAGAACTGCTGAATGCTATTGCTCAACTCAGTCATCAGAATTGTAAGGGAATTATTATTGACTTGCGCGACAACACCGGTGGTTATATGGAGGCTGCCGTGCGTATGGTAAATGAATTCCTACCGGAAGGACAACTTATTGTCTATGCCCAAGGACGTAAATATCCCCGTATGGAAGATTATGCCAACGGAACAGGCAGTTGCCAGAAAATGCCTTTGGTTGTGCTGACCAATGAAAGTTCGGCATCCGCCAGTGAGATCTTTGCAGGAGCTATTCAGGATAATGACCGTGGTACAATCGTAGGACGCCGTTCCTTCGGAAAAGGATTGGTACAACAACCGATTGACTTCAGCGATGGCTCTGCTATCCGCCTGACAATTGCCCGCTACTATACTCCATCCGGTCGTTGCATACAACGTCCGTATAAAAATGGTAAGGACGCCAAGTACGAAATGGATTGGCTGACCCGCTACGAGCATGGTGAATTCTTCTCTAAGGATAGCATCAAGCTGGACGAGAATTTACGCTACTCCACCCGTCTAGGACGTCCCGTTTACGGTGGTGGTGGTATTATGCCGGACGTATTCGTACCGCAGGATACCACAGGAACCTCTTCTTATCTGATTGAAGTGCTCAATAAAGGACTGACTTTACAGTTCAGCTTCCAGTATTCCGACCGCAACCGGGCTAAACTGAATGAGTTCGAAAATGAAGAAGACATGCTGAAATATCTTCGTCAGCAAGGTATCGTAGAACAGTTTATCCGTTTTGCAGACAGCAAGGGAGTGAAGAGACGCAATATCCTTATCCACAAGTCCTACAAGCTGATGGAAAGAAACCTTTATGGAAACATTATCTATAATATATTAGGCAGGGAGCCTTATATAAGGTATATCAATCAGGGCGATCCTACCGTACAAAAGGCATTGGAAATTTTGGAGAACGGCGAAGCATTTCCCAAAGCTCCGGAAGATGTTGTGAAAGAAGAAACGAAAGATGAAGGAAAGAAAAAAAGAACTGCGGAAGCGTATGGCATTGTTAAAGACCCGGCACGGGCTTACCACTACGCATCAATCCCAGTCTGCTGAAATTCTTGCCGCCCTGGAAGCCCACCCGGCTTTCAGGGCGGCACATATCGTCCTGCTCTATTATTCACTGAAGGACGAGGTCGATACGCATGAATTTGTCCGGAAGTGGAGCCGTGAAAAGCGGATATTGCTTCCGGTTGTCGTAGGTGACGATCTGGAATTGCGTGTCTATACCGGTCCCGAAGACCTGGCAACAGGAAGTTATGGTATTGAAGAACCTACCGGAGAACTCTTCACCGACTATGCAGCTATCGACTTTGTTGCCGTTCCCGGCGTAGCTTTCGATAATGCAGGTAACCGTCTGGGCAGAGGCAAAGGTTATTATGACCGACTGCTCCCCCGCCTCACGGCTTTCAAAGCCGGCATCTGTTTTCCTTTTCAATTAGTGGAAGAAGTGCCTGCGGAGCCATTCGACATCCGCATGGATACGATTATAACAATTCAATGAAAACAAATTATCACACTCATACTGCCCGTTGCATGCACGCTACGGGTAGCGACGAAGACTACGTGCTCAGCGCCATCAAAGGCGGCTATCAGGAGCTGGGATTTTCAGACCACACTCCGTGGAAGTATCACACCGATTATGTGGCTGACATGCGCATGCTCCCCGAAGAATTACCCGGATACGTAGAAAGCCTGCGCTCACTCCGCGAGAAATACCAAGATCAGATTAGTATCAAAATCGGATTGGAATGCGAGTATTTTCCCGCTTATATTCATTGGCTGAAAGAAAAAATCAAAGAGTATCAACTGGATTATATCCTATTCGGCAATCACCATTACCATACAGATGAGAAGTTCCCTTACTTCGGGCATCATACCGAGAACCTTGATATGCTGGAACTCTATGAAGAGAGTGCCATCGAGGGAATGGAGAGTGGTTTGTTCTGCTGTCTGGCCCACCCGGATTTATTCATGCGCTCATATCCTCAGTTCGACCGTCATTGTAAGTTAATCAGCCGCCATATCTGCCGCACAGCCGCACGCTTCCATATTCCGCTGGAATATAATATCGGTTATGTGGCATATAATGAAGCGCACGACTTGCAGACTTATCCCTGCCCGGACTTCTGGCACATTGCCGCCAATGAAGGTTGTACTGCTATCATCGGGTTAGATGCGCATAACAATAAAGACTTGGAAACGCCTGTATATTACAATCGTGCCATAGAAGAATTGAAAGCATTAAAGATACAGAGAGTGGATAGTTTATCACTAATTACTAACCACTAATCACTATCTAAATATGATATTCGTGATTACCTGCGCACCTACGTGGCGGTTCAGGTTGCGTACCAGCAAGTCACGTCCCATCATTAGTTCCTGACGCAGGGCGGCAGAAGTCAGATGGACATATAAAATCTGATTGCGGATATAGAGTTCGCGGGTATAAGAGGCAATAGTGGGGCCAAGGATTTCTGCCCATGAGTTGATGAGCCGCTGCTCATTGAGTGGCGACTCCAGACTCTCCTGCCGAAGGAAAGTACGTATCAGTTTACCTATTTGTTCGGCATCGTTACGCTTCATGCTTCATCCTCCTCCCGTTCTGTTATGACTCCTTGATCTACCTGGAACATTTTGTAATCGCTGCCTACCTTATGAAGAATGCGATCCAGATGTTCCCGGTTTGTATCTGTTATGAATATCTGCCCGAAGTTATCACCGGCTACCAACTTGATGATCTGCTCTACGCGGGAAGCATCCAGTTTATCGAAGATATCATCCAGCAGAAGCAAAGGTACTGCAGTGCCGGTCCTTTTCAGGAAATCAAACTGTGCCAATTTCAGGGCAACAAGATAGGTTTTGTTCTGCCCCTGCGAACCTTCCCGCTTGATAGGGAAATCACCTAAAAGCATATTCAATTCATCTTTGTGAATTCCATGCAGAGAGTATCCCATAATCTGATCACGCACACGACTTGCTTTTATTACATCTAACAGGGATGCATCACGGGCATGCGAATCATAAGTCAGCCCTACCTGCTCCTTATCTTGTGAAATAAAAGAATAGAATGACTGGAAAATAGGAATGAATTCACTGATAAAAGCCTCCCGCTTGCGGAAAACAATCTCACCGGCCTGTGCCATCATCTCTTCCCAAATGAGAAACAACTCTTCTTCTACCGGCACTTCACTTTTCAACAACGTATTTCGTTGAGCCAACGCTTTATTATAGCGTATCAGAGCTTCCAAATACTCTTTATCATACTGCGAGATTACGACATCCATAAAGCGCCGACGCTCGTCACTGCCTCCGGCAATCAATTCCGAGTCGGCAGGAGAAACCATGACCAAAGGCAAGAATCCAATGTGATCGGACAAGCGGGTATATTCCTTTTTATTCCGCTTGAATTGTTTCTTTTGCCTGCGCTTCATACCGCAATAAATCTCTTCCGGTGTACCGTCAAGAGCTTCATAGAAACCTTGAATGACAAAGAATTCCTGATCATGGCGGATGTTTTGCGAGTCAATGGGATTGCCCGAACTCTTACAAAACGAAAGGAAATAAATGGCATCAAGCAAATTCGTTTTCCCCATACCGTTCTGTCCGAAAAAACAGTTCAACTTGGGTGAGAATGAGAGCTCAACTTGTTCCAGATTCTTATAATTAAGTATGGATATACGTTTCAGTATCATATTACAGCAGTAAATTCAGTTACAAAGATAATGCAAAATCTCGATTTAGTGAGCGAAAAGAGAATTCATTCTTTTTTCCGAATGTGAGAGATTTATCTAAGCCGAATGCAGAACAAAATAAGCACGCTTATTTTTAATGCGGAGGTAAAGCTTAGCTCATCAAAAAGTAGGAAGAATTTCGGGTTTTCAAGTGTAAAAGAAAAAAAGATGCCGCTAAATTTCGTTGATACCTATAAAAAAGTTACTTTTGCGGGTCGAAATGGCTAAATAAGAATAATAACAAAAAGAATATATAAAATGGCAGAACAAAAGAAAGCTAACGAAGCCCTGAATGTGGAAGAAGCATTGTCACAATCGGAGGCATTTCTCATTAAAAACAAAAAAGCAATTATCGGCGCTGTAGTAGCAGTAATCATCATTGTAGCCGGTATAGTAATGTACAAGAACCTTTATGCTGAACCGCGCGAAGAAAAGGCACAGGCTGCATTGTTCAAAGGACAGGAATACTTTGAGGCCGACCTTTACGAACAGGCATTGAATGGCGACAGTATCGGATTCGCAGGTTTCGCTAAAATTGCTGATGAATACAGCGGAACCAAAGCTGCCAACCTGGCAAAAGCATATATGGGTATCTGCTACGCTCACCTGGGACAATACGAAGCTGCTGTAAAAGCACTGGATAGCTTCAGCGGAAAAGACCAGATGATAGCTCCTGCAATGAAAGGTGCAATGGGTAACTGCTACGCACAATTAGGCCAGCTGGACAAAGCTGCTTCTATGTTGCTGAGCGCTGCTGACGAAGCTGATAACAATTCACTCAGCCCTATCTACCTGCAACAAGCCGGAGAAATCCTCGTTAAGCAAGGCAAGTATGACGACGCTATCAAAGCATATACCAAGATTAAGGACAAATATTTCCGTTCTTACCAGTCAATGGATATCGATAAGTACATCGAACAAGCCAAACTGCTGAAGAAGTAATATACCTTATTATATAGTATATCAGACACGGGTTACACAGATTTTACACGGATAAAAAAGAAACAACCGTGAAATCCGTGTAATCCGTTTCTTTTTTTATCCCCCTTTTATTTTTAATTATTAATTTTAGAATAACTATGGCAACAGCTTATCATAACCTTTCAGACTACGACTTCAACTCTGTTCCTGATGCTAAAGAAATGAAGTTCGGCATTGTTGTTTCTGAGTGGAACTTCAATATCACCGGAAAACTTTTAGAGGGCGCAATGAATACTTTAAAAAAACATGGTGCCAGAGACGAAAATATTTTGGTGAAAACTGTTCCGGGTAGCTTTGAATTAATTTTTGGAGCCAACCAATTCATCGAATATAGTAATGTGGATGCAGTTATTGCAATTGGTTGCGTAGTTAGAGGAGATACACCACATTTTGACTATGTTTGTATGGGAAGCACCAACGGAATTGCTCAATTGAACGCAACTGGCAACGTACCAGTGATTTACGGATTAATTACCACCAATACGATGGAGCAAGCCGAGGACCGCGCCGGTGGCAAACTGGGTAACAAAGGTGACGAATGTGCAATTACTGCAATAAAAATGATCGATTTTGCTTGGAGTTTACAAAAATAGTCGTATCTTTGCACCGCAATTGAGAAACAAACCTACTCAATGAGAGAATTGAGATAGAATCTTAAGTGCAAAAGGGCAAATACCAGAGTGGCCAAATGGGGCAGACTGTAAATCTGCTGTCTTTCGACTTCGGTGGTTCGAATCCATCTTTGCCCACAAAAAATTGCGGAAGTAGCTCAGTTGATAGAGCATTAGCCTTCCAAGCTGAGGGTCGCGGGTTTGAGCCCCGTCTTCCGCTCTTAGAGAGAATCCTGATAGTCAAATAATTAGCTATCAGGATTTCTCTTTTTTTATAGTCCACAAAACTACAAATTTAGGCGGTTTCAGAGGGTGCATGTAAACCAAGATGTAAACCAAAAACATCGCATGAATGCCTCAGTATCAATAGTTTGCTACAAGTCAAAGACATTATCTAATGGTGAAAGTCCATTAATGCTTCAAGTTTCTAAAAGTGGAAAGCGTAAATATCAGAGTTTAGGCATATCTATTAAGCCTCACTATTGGGACTTTACGAGGAATAAGCCAAAGCCTAATTGCCCCAATAAAGAGTATATTCAGAAGATAATCCTCGATAAGCAAACTGAACTTCAACTTGGTAAACGACAATATATTCAACTGAATAAAGACATATTCATGTTCAGTTATTTATGTAGTGGAATCAACTTCACAGATATAGCTAATCTAACAAAAGCCAATATTATAGAAGAAAAGAACATTACATCCGTCAGAAAACAGGCAAGTTAATAAAAATAGGGCTATCAGAAGAAGCAATGAAGATTATGAAGTGTTCGATACAGTCCCCAACAATTACTTTATGGATTTATACTTTATTGATACACAAATAAGGTTGAAATTATAATTCAAGCTCTCTTTTACAACAATTCAAGTATCTGCCTCTTATAATTAAGTATAAAGGAATGACCTTGTAAGAATTCGATGTTTAAGAGCCCAATATTGCGATCACCTATTATAAAATCTAATGTATACTCGTCCTTTCCTATCTTGAATGTAACATTTCTACATAATTCAGCAGTTTTAATAGATAATTTATTTCCTATGTCAGCTGTTTCCTTTTGAATTTGTTCAGGTTCTCCTACATATAAACCATGTTGGAGTTTATTGTATTTGCTTCCTGTATCAAAGGCAAATCGTGTTTTTTTTCCATTGACTTTACTATCTAAAATGATATAATCTATTGCCACGTCCGGATAGTCTAAATGATTTTTCCATTTATAAATAATCCCTTTTGCTTTATTGTTGGAATCATATGGTTCGATAATATTTCTTTCCATATCAAATCTCCAAGCGCCTGATTTAAGGATATCAGCCCCGATGATGAATTTGGGCGCATATTTTTGATAAATCCCTGTAAGGTTTGCGACAAAGCAATACACCTTGTGATATGTTTTTCCACAAAAGAATATTGAGTCTATAAAGGTACTTGAAATCTTATCTTTAGTTTGATTAACAGAAATAGTTTGCAGCTTATCTATTTTTATTTCACATGAATCAACAGCAAAAGTAGAATCAATTATACATAATGAGCAGCCTGTATCAATCATAGAAGGTATTGAGTGTTTTTTTGATTCATTAAACACTTGTGCGTCGGCATACATAAACTTATCTTTAAAGATAAGTTTTGACTGTGCTTTAGCCGTAATACAGGCTACAAACGCAAAACATAAGGATATAAAATACAACTTCATAATTATTTTGATAATATATTTTTTAAAATATCGCCCAAAATATCGCCAATCCAAGGTTGTTTAAATTTTTCTCGATAATAATCATGCTCAAATTTAAAGGCATCTTTATTGAATGTTCTTTTGAAATCGTGACGCACGCTGTCTCGATATTGTAAGATTAACCGATAATACAATGTAGAGTCAGTTGCAACATTAATTTCATCTTGTTTTGCAGTTATTGAATCTTTAACAGCAGGTATAGTAGCAAGGGTATCTTGGATTGTACTTGTTACCAACGTATCTTTTACAAATTTTATATCTAACGTGTCTCTATTTAAATTGAGATATCTATTCGTCTGTGCAAATAAAGCCCCGTTGCTAAGTGCAAGAATTAGTAAGATTGATATTTTAAGTACATCTTTCATACACCGTTTTTTGCAAAGATACAACATTCTAAAAATAGATGTTCCTTTTACCAGAAAAATAGAGATATATCTGTAAGTTCCAAGTTTTGGGATTTCAATAGAAGCATATCTAAGTCCAACTGTCCTAACAAAGAGTAGATGTTATATGTAATGGTAGGAGAAGAATGCAAGAAGCTAAAAAACAAATATGCAAACCGGAAATAATTAGCGAAACACTTGACATCACCTTCTCAATATCGTATCTTTGTAACATCCTTTTATAGATAATCTTTATTCAACTTTGCATTAAACTACATTTCATGGCATATAGGAACGGAGAAGCAACTGCTTCCCCGTTTTTTTATTCCCTCAACGCAGCAGGCTCCGATAGCTCACAGTTATATAAGCGTGGGCTTACACTTATATAAGCGTGAGCCCACACTTGCACAACCGTAATGCCACACTCCGTCGTCTCCAATGCCACACTTCAACAGTTTAAACATGTGGCATTCAACGGACTAAGATGTGGCATAGAGGAGAATAAAGTGTGGCATTTGCCTCGCTAACCACAGGCAAAAGATATCAGAAATTCACAATCACAAGACATTCGAGTCATGACACTCATCTTGGCAGTATTCCCGTTAATAATACATAAATTTGCTATTGACAAAAGGCAACGATTATCTGCCAGAATCAGTAAATATTATTTTTAATTTGAAGCAAATCACAATAAAGAATGTTTCATTGTGAACAGAATTATTTCAAAAACATTCCCTCTTATTTCATAATATTACTCCTATACTGCGTCGGCGTCAGATTAACCAACTGCTTAAACGTGCGATTGAAATGAGTGATCGAATCGAAGCCACATTCCACAGCTATCTGCGAAATATCCATCTCTCCCAATGCTAACAACTTACAAGCATATCCCACACGCATTTCCATCACATACTGCAAAAGCGTCTTCCCTGTATTCTCCTTGAAATAACGACAGAAGGCGCTGGAGTTCATGCTCGCCATTCCGGCAATTTCATTCAATTTAAGGTTACGGGTGTAGTTATTGTTTATAAAGGAAATGATTTTATCAATCCGCTTGTTCCCCAGCGTAGGAAACTTTTCGTAATAATGCAGACTTGCCAGCGTCTTTCTTTGCGGACTGACCGCCAACTCCTGCAACAAATCCAGCAACCCGCTTATCTGATGAAAACCACTTAATAAAAGAAAGCCGGAGAGTAACTCCCCTACCCGGGTTGCATCCTGTTTCGGAAAGATGATGCCTCTCTTCGATTCCTCCAACAGCATTTTTATTTGCAGAAACTGAGGATAATAATCAAAGGAATACTGCATAAAGTTCTGCTCAAACTGAATGATAGTCCCTTGCACGCGTGAAGTGGCATTCTCCGAACCATAAATATCATTGCTCCTCATGTAATGGGGCAAATTAGTGCCGAACAGAATCACATCACCCGCAGAGAACTTCTCAATGCAGTCGCCTACAAAACACAGACCATGACTCTCCTTTACATAAATGATTTCATACTGACTGTGGAAATGCCACGGATAAGTGAAACGATCATAATCGTAATACCGCGCCTTGATCGGATTCGACTCCGATATAGGCAACTTTTCATTTATAATCGGTCGGCGCATATATTCTGCAAAGCTTAATTCACACACAAAGATAGGAAAAGACAATAGAAATGCTACCGCATACATGCAAAAATCCGCATATATTCTGCAAATATCCATTTATCGCAGCATTATTTTTGCACGTATATTTGCAGTCAATAATCAGTTAAACTATTAATATATAAATGTTATGGAAAAAACCTGGAGATGGTTTGGTAAGAAAGACAAGATCACGCTCGACATGTTGCGACAGATAGGCGTGGAAGGAATTGTGACTGCCTTGCACGATGTGCCCAATGGTGAAATATGGACCGAAGAGGCAATCAACGATCTGAAGACCTATATCGAGTCTTACGGCCTGCGCTGGTCTGTAGTAGAAAGCCTGCCTGTTTGTGAGGCGATCAAGTATGCCGGACCGGAACGTGAGCAGTTAATAGAAAACTATAAAGTCAGCCTAGCAAACCTGGGCAAGTGCGGTGTGAAAACCGTATGCTATAACTTTATGCCCGTTATTGACTGGATACGCACGGATTTGCAACATCCTTGGGCAGACGGTACTTCGTCACTCTATTTCGACCGTGTTCGCTTCGCTTACTTCGACCTTCGAATCCTCGGACGCGAAGGAGCCGAAAAGGACTATTCCGCCGAAGAACTGGCAAAGGTTGCAGAACTGGACAAGACTATCACCGAAGCAGAAAAGGATGATCTCATCGACACGATCATCGTAAAGACGCAAGGTTTCGTCAACGGAAATATCAAAGAAGGAGATAAGAATCCGGTGAACATCTTCAAGAAGCTGTTGGCCCTCTATAAAGGCATCGACCGTAATATGCTGCGCGAGAACATGCGTTATTTTCTCGCCGCCATCATGCCTGTCTGCGAAGAATATGGTGTGAATATGTGCGTGCATCCCGATGATCCTCCGTTCCAAGTGTTAGGTTTACCGCGTATTGTCACCAACGAAGCAGACATCGCCTGGTTCCTGAATGCAGTGGATAACCCGCATAACGGACTGACCTTCTGTGCCGGTTCCCTCAGTGCAGGCGAGCATAACGATACCCGTGAACTGGCAAAGAAATTCGCCAAACGTACTCACTTCGTCCACCTGCGCAGCACGGCTGCCATGCCCGGAGGCAACTTTATAGAAAGCTCGCACCTGACCGGACGCGGACATCTGATTGACCTCATCCGTATCTTTGAGAAAGAAAACCCGGAACTGCCTATGCGCGTAGACCACGGACGGATGATGCTGGGTGACGAAGACAAGGGATATAACCCCGGATATTCATTCCACGGCCGTATGCTGGCATTAGCACAGGTAGAAGGAATGATGGCAGTGGTGCAGGACGAAATAAACAATTAAAAACTAATAATTAAAAATTAAATAAGGAGATTATGAACGAACAATTCAGTATTGCAGGTAAAGTAGCCGTTATCACCGGTGCAGGTGGTGTATTGGGTGGCAGCATTGCCAAATGTTTCATGGAGCAAGGTGCCAAAGTAGTAGCCGTTGACATCCGTCAGGAACAACTGGACAAACGTGTAGAAGAACTGAAAGCTTACGGTGAAGATGTGATCGGCATCGTAGGTAATGTATTGGACATCGCCAGCCTTGAAAAATTGGCTGATGACATCGTTGCCAAATGGGGACGTATCGACATCCTGCTCAACATTGCCGGTGGCAATATGCCGGGTGCTACGCTGGCTCCCGACCAGAACTTCTTCGACATGGACGTTACCTGCTGGGAAAAAGTGACTAATCTGAACATGAACGGAACCGTTTATCCTTCTATGGTATTCAGCAAAGTGATGGCCAAGCAAGGTAAGGGGTGTATCGTAAATGTATCTTCCATGGCTGCTTACAGCGCTATCACCCGCGTTCCGGGTTACTCGGCAGCCAAGACAGCCGTTGCCAACTTCACTCAGTGGCTGGCAAGCGAACTCGCACTGAAGTACGGAGACGGCATCCGTGTGAATGCTATCGCTCCGGGTTTCTTCATCGGTGACCAGAACCGTGCCGTGCTTATCAATCCTGACGGTTCGCTGACAGACCGCAGCAAGAAAGTTTTAGCCAAAACTCCGATGAAACGCTTTGGAGATATCAACGAACTGAACGGCGCCGTACAATTCCTGTGCAGCGATGCGGCAAGTTTCGTGACGGGTGCATTGCTGCCGATAGATGGCGGATTTAGTGCATTCAGCGGAGTATAATTATCCTTGCTATTCAAAAGCATTTTCAATTTTATCCCAAAAAGCTGCTTCTAAGAGGCAGCTTTTTTTATTGAGAATAAATATCTTTGTAGCAATTTCAATTTAACCTATACACTATTTCAATGAAAAACAAACCTTCTACCCATGTCCTGGGCTTGGCTCATCCTCCTATTCCCGTTGTACGCATCGGGCTCATAGGCTTAGGCAATCGCGGATTACTCACACTGGAGCGTTATATGCTCATAGAGCACGTAGAGATCAAAGCTTTGTGTGAGATACGCCCCGGAAACCTGGCAAAAGGACAAGCTCTACTGACAAAAGACGGACATCCCGCCGCAACCGGTTATACCGAAGAAAACGGCTGGCAACAGATGTGTTGCAACCCTGATATCGACCTCATCATTATATGTACGGACTGGCTGACGCATACCCCTATGGCCACCTACGCCATGAAGCAAGGCAAGCATGTCGCCATCGAAGTGCCCGCCGCCATGACCGTAGCCGAGTGCTGGCAACTGGTAGACACCGCTGAACGCACCCGCCGCCACTGCATCATGCTGGAAAATTGTTGCTATGATGCCTTTGCCCTGACCACGCTGAATATGGCAAGACAAGGTCTGTTCGGTGAAATCATGCACGTGGAAGGTGCTTATATACACGACCTGCGCTCCATGTACTTCAGCGATGAAAACCAAGGCGGTTTCCATAACCACTGGAACAAAGCTTACTGCATGGAACACACCGGAAACCCCTATCCCACTCACGGTTTAGGTCCCGTATGCCAGATCCTGAATATCCACCGGGGCGACCGTTTGAATTACCTTGTATCCATGTCCACCCACCAGGCAGGAATGACGGAATATGCCCGTCGCACTTTCGGCAAAGAATCCCCCGAAGCACAACAGGCTTACCTGTTGGGAGATATGAACACCACCCTCATCCATACCGTCAAGGGAAAAACCATCCAGTTACAATACTGCACCGTTCATCCGCGTCCTTACAGCCGTTCGCATACCATCTGCGGCACGCAAGGATTTGCACAGAAATACCCGGTAGCCACAATCAGTCTGGAAGATGCGCATAGCGAAGGGGGGCTCGGTACAGCCGCCGGAGAGGTAGCCAGCGTAACCACCGAAGAACTCTTGCAACGCTATCAACATCCTTTTACGGCTACCATCGGCAAAGAAGGCGCCCTCAAAGGTGCCCCAAACGAGATGAACTATATCATGGATTACCGCCTCATCTACTGCCTGCACCACGGACTTCCTCTGGATATGGACGTTTACGATGCCGCCGAATGGTCGTGCATCACTGAGCTTAGTGAGCAATCGGTACTGAATGGCAGTCGCCCGGTAGAAATACCCGACTTCACGCGAGGCGCATGGAAGACTTTTCCCAGCGTTTCAAGACAGGAAGAAAAACAGATAACACTCTAATAACCATAGCATTGCATTTACCAATCATTTTTCTCTTAATGTAAAAGCATTTACCGCAGGATGTAACGACCTTTACATCATATTGTAACGACCTTTACCTCGGTATGTAACGACCTTTACCTCGGCATGTAAATAGAGTTACCATGTGGGGTTAATAAAGTTACCCCAGCATGTTAATAAAGTTACCATTTGGAGTAATTGGTACTTTGCCTACATTAATTCAACTATAAACTCGCATTATTAATCTTTTTCGCTTATATTTGCAATGTACTTCACGACGGAGTACATTTTTTAGAATTTAGTTTAGTCTCCATACTGAAACTGCAACTTCAAAAATGGACAAGCCTAAACTGAAGGGCCATTCGTATGTTCAATAACTTACGATATGCGCACCTATTCAGTTTATTAGCTTGTCCGGGTTGTTGCAGACCTCAGTAGGGATAGTAAACTGTTTTAGGTGCGTTCCTTTTAACAGTATTGAACATGCAAACACCCATTATCAAATACTACAAAGTACTCACGAGACAAAACTCCCGATGGTACAAAATAATCTTGCTTATACAACAAGGAAAAACATCTGCCATGTATATTATAAAAACGCAGGATCGTGAAGTGCTTGAAACCCTCAGTTCAACATGCCTCAAAGAAGTAAGAGACAAAATACAGTTTGTCGGTAATTTAATACTCGGCAAGCATCAGTCCAGTCCTATCTATCTGGCATTCTATTGCAGATTTATTCATTTAGAGCATCAGCATTACTCATGCACAATGAAGAACTATCACATAAACTACATATTATAATTCAATTTCAAATACTATGAAATACTCATCACCCCCCTGCAACAGAAGAAAACGAAATTTCTTCCTCTTTATACACATTGCCGCTTTCTGCATGTACATGATATTGATTCTGATACTCACTATCCTTCGTGTTACGTTGGAAGAGAAAGATAATATAATAAATTCACTTCAAAAACAAATACAACACTATAAAGAAATACCCACTACTCCCCTATCTCACGAATACAGGGAATGGTGGGATGAGTATGGCTTAAAAGACGATCATCGCTAATTTTATCTTTCAAAGCTTACCCATCCTTTAGAATATCTTTGAGCTGTTCAGTCCGGACTATGCCATACAGACTCCAAGGATTGATGCTGTAAGAAGATACTCTAACTGTTTACATCTGCAAAAAAACGTTCCTTTTCCTTGCATACTTTAAAAAGATGCATTACTTTTGCCGCCGTTAAACACAGTATTCACCCCTTTAAAACTGAAAGAAAGGGACTAATTTATGTTAGAACTATAATATCTCAGCCAGGACTAAGTTGACTCATCGGGATGATGGGGCTTTGCAATTTTCTTGATTAGTCCTACAATCACATTTATAATTTTATTATTATTCACTTCAATGCAGTGGACAGATAGCGTTGTATCTATCATCATCCCTCATGCATTGGGTACAAAACGCATATTGCACTGCCCCGCTTTGAGGCGGGCAGCCCATGCCGTATGCATACACATGAAAAAGAAAATATGGGAATACGATTAAAAGATTTAAGTAAGCTGGGATATAGAGACAATGTAGCACGCAGTCTGGTAGTAGCCATCGTTGGCAAACATTGCAAGCACCAAAGCAAAGAACAGATTATCAAGACACTGAGCGACGTGCTGGAAAACCCCGATACTTATAAAGAGAATGAGACATGGGGCAAACTGGCCGAACACCTGTCCCCCACGCTCATCGAAAAGAAGTTCACAGCATACGACTTGCTCGACGAGCCGTTGCCCTATAAAACCTATGGCGGCAAGTTCATAGAAACCCTCGCCAAACAGCAGATGAACTTGGCCATGAGGCTCCCCGTCAGCATAGCCGGGGCACTGATGCCCGATGCACATGCCGGATACGGTCTGCCCATCGGTGGTGTACTCGCCACGGACAATGCCGTCATCCCCTATGCCGTAGGGGTGGACATCGGTTGTCGGATGAGTCTGACGGTGTTCGATGCCAAAGCGGATTATCTGAAAAGATACTCGCATCAGATAAAAGAGGCACTGAAAGACTACACCCACTTCGGCATGGAGGGTGGTCTGACCTTTGCACAGGAGCATGAAGTGACAGAACGGGAAGAATTCCGTTTAACACCTCTTCTGAGGGACTTGCACGGAAAGGCCATCCGCCAGTTGGGCAGCTCCGGTGGTGGGAATCATTTCGTGGAGTTCGGAGAGCTTTTTCTGCAAGGAGAAAATGTGCTGGGACTGCCCGAAGGCAATTATATGGCATTGCTGTCACATTCCGGTTCGCGCGGACTGGGAGCGGCTATCGCCATGCATTATAGCCGGATAGCCCGTGAAGTCTGCAAACTGCCGCGTGAAGCGCAACATTTTGCCTGGCTCGGCCTGGACTCGGAAGAAGGACAGGAATACTGGATGAGCATGAACCTAGCGGGCGACTACGCCCGTGCCTGCCACGAACAAATCCACCTAAACCTATCTAAAGTTCTGGGCCTGAAGCCAATGGCGAACGTGAACAATCACCACAACTTCGCCTGGAAAGAGGAGATTGCACCCGGACGCACCGCCATCGTGCATCGCAAAGGAGCCACTCCTGCACAGGCAGGGCAACCGGGACTTATCCCCGGAAGTATGGCAACTCCCGGTTACCTGGTAGCAGGCCGGGGTGTGGAAGAGTCGTTATGTTCCGCTTCGCACGGTGCCGGACGGGCCATGTCGCGCCAGAAGGCAAAGGAGAGTTTCACCCAGTCGGCCATGAAGAAATTTCTCTCGCAGGCCGGGGTCACACTGATTGGGGGCAGCATCGAAGAGATGCCGTTAGCCTACAAGAACATAGACCGGGTGATGCAACCTCAGGAGACATTGGTAGAAGTGCAGGGCAAATTCATGCCGCGCATCGTAAGGATGAATAAAGAGTAAGAGGCTAGTATTCAGGAACCACTGATTTAAAGTAGATGAATGATTTAAAAAGAAAGGATCAACTTATGTTATCAGAAAAATATGGTCGCACGTATCATTACCCGTTTTCTCCCGGAACGACCAGTGACGACCGCATCAACCATACGTATTGGGAAGACATTCAACAGATAGAAACCCTGATACACACCGAAAAGCTGGACGGAGAAAACAATTGCCTAAGCCGCTACGGTGTATTTGCCCGCTCGCATGCAGCGCCTACCACCTCACCGTGGACCAGGGAACTGCGCGAGCGTTGGGAACTCATGAAAAACGACTTGGGGGACATCGAGATATTCGGTGAAAACCTGTATGCCATACATTCGATAGAGTATCGCAAACTGGAAACACACTTTTATGTGTTTGCCGTGCGTTGTCTGGATCAGTGGCTGTCGTGGGAGGAAGTGAAATTCTATGCCGCTCTGTTCGACTTGCCTACGGTGCCCGAATTACGAGTGGAAACAGTAGAAGGATTGACGCGGGAAGCGTTACAGCAACAGGTCGTTAGTCTGGCACAAGAACCGGGTGTGTTCGGAACACGCGATCCACAAACAGGCGCAGATTGTACCCGCGAAGGGGTAGTCACCCGTAATATAGGTGAATATCCTGTAAGTGAATTTGCCCGCAACGTATTCAAGTACGTACGCAAGGGGCATGTGAAGACCGATGAGCACTGGACACGCAATTGGAAGCGTGCCCGCCTCATCTGGGAAATAAGAAAGGAGGAATAAAATGAATTGGAAACTGACAGATAATAAAAATTGGGACTCACTGGAACAACAGTTCCGGTGGGTACAAGATATGAACTTCGTGATGCAGCACCATTTGCATCACGAAGAAGGTAGTGTGGCCGTGCATACCCGCATGGTACTGGAGGCATTGCAGCAACAGCCGGAATATCGGGCTTTGCCTGCACAGGAACAGGAAATATTGTGGACGGCAGCTTTACTTCATGATGTGGAGAAACGTTCTACTTCTGTAGATGAAGGAAACGGTATTATCACTTCCAAGGGACATGCCAGGCGTGGGGAATATACAGCACGCACAATTCTTTACAGGGATATTCCTACTCCGTTTCATATCCGGGAGAACATTGCTGCGCTGGTGCGTTATCATGGTTTGCCGGTTTGGATTATGGAGCGGGAGAATCCTGTGAAGAAGCTGTGCGAAGCATCTCTCAGAGTGGATACACGTTTACTGAAAATGCTTGCTGTGGCGGATATTCAGGGACGTATCTGCAAAGATAAGCCTGCATTGATGGAAGCTGCCGAGTTATTCGAGATGCTTTGCCGTGAACAGGATTGCTGGGGAAAGGCACGAAGCTTTGCAACGGGTCATGCCCGCTTTCAGTACTTTCAAGCGGAGGATGGGTATATAGATTACATTCCGCATGATAATTTCCGGTGTGAAGTTATCTTATTATCCGGTTTGCCGGGAATGGGGAAAGATCATTATATCCGTACATTGCCACAGGATATTCCTGTGATAAGCCTCGATGCTATCCGGCGAAAGTACAAAGTTAGCCCTACGGATAAGGTTGCCAATGGCAGGGTAGTACAGGAAGCGAAAGAAGAGGCTCGCAATTATCTGCGTAAACAGCAGGGCTTTGTATGGAATGCGACCAATACTTCAAAACAAATGCGCTCGCAACTGATTGATTTATTCATTACTTATGGAGCCAGAGTGAAGATTGTCTATATCGAAAAGCCGTATGAGGTATGGAGGAAGCAAAATCGTGAACGGGAATTTATGGTTCCGGAGGCGGTACTGGATGCAATGCTCGGGAAGCTGGAAATTCCGCAGTTGGGGGAGGCACATGAAGTGGTGTATTCTGCCTGATAGTAGGTATTAGCTACTGATAGTTTAGATACATCACTCTTTGTTTATCAATTGTTCCATTGCATTAATAAAGGCCTCAGCCCGTGGACGAAGTGTATTTACCAAAGCAAGATCACAATATGCAAAGTCACTATAATCACTTGCCTGACGTTTTTCAAATAGAAGACTAAAGGTTGCGCCATGATCTAAGCTCAAATGCCCGGTGCGAACAAAATGCATAGAAAGTTGTGTCTTCACACCATTATGTGTATTGGCTTCTATCTTACTGCCTAACAGCAATGCAGAAGCAGCATAATAGCAGGCATAATAAAGACGGTTAACGGCTGCATTATAATAACCGCCTGCAGTGTTATAATCAGCTTCTTTCAGGGTTTCGTAAGCACGTTCCAAACGATAATTCACAATGGCGGCACGACTTTCGGAATCAAGTTTTTCTTTCATAACACGATCCCTTCCTTCATTACATTGATGCTGAATGGGGTCGTGATTCTTTCCCATACACGACGCAATACTACCATCGGACTGATAATCACCCCGGTCTCCACTTCCACTTCATACAAATGACGGGTAATCTCCAATTCACGTTCAGGTGCCAAATGATCACCATCCAGCAATATAAGTAAGTCTATATCCGAATCTACCTGTGCATCTCCCCGAGCTTCGGACCCATAGAGAATGGTCTTTGCATCAGGAGCAATGCGATGCACTACTTCTGCAATCCGGCGAACAATATCAGGTCGTTTCATAACTTAATCTCCTATTCTCTTATTACACGACAAAGATAACAATGTTTTCGGAAATACAACTTACTACAATACAATACTTACCGAGAAATACGGCGCTATCTGGAAACAAGGATCATATTCCCTCCCCATCGCCTTAAAGAACGCTGACAAGCTTCTGCCATCATAATAAGCATTGCGTACCGCATTTATCCCCACCATAACAGGCAAAGAAATGTGCTTGGAAACCTTGAATTCAGGACGGAACCCTACCACAATGTACTGGTGCGTAAAAATCTTATCAGCAACATTCAACTCTGTCAAAGCCATCTGCCCACCCATTTCCGTAATGAAACTGATGCTGAACGATATAATGCAGGAAGCGCCATAGGATAACCGAAAGCATTGTTCAATGCCAAACCCGCACCCAGTTCCAGATTAGGGAATATACGCCTGACAAAGACCAATCCCGCACTTCCCAATACGTTCCGGAAACGTAAATGCGAATAGCCTACACAAATTTAATCAGCAAATAAATTTTAAGTCCACCCCTCACGAACAATAACCTTTTGAACAAGTATTCAAAAAATTAGATTTATCTTTGCGCCGATTTACGGCCAAAACACATTTATCATGAGAAAGCTTGTTAAATTAGTTATAACCCATACTTGCGTATAAAGTCAGATGAAGAAGATTGTAAATGTCCCGTCAAAGCAAAGCCTTCTCCGGGAAACGAGAGATTATGTAATGATCGCCCTTGGATTAATTCTTTATGGTATAGGCTGGACAGTATTTCTGTTGCCCAATGACATCACCACCGGAGGAGTACCGGGTATTGCTTCTATTGTTTATTTTGCCACAGGCTTCCCTGTGCAATATACGTATTTCAGCATCAACTTAGTCCTACTGTTGCTCTCTATCCGTATTTTGGGATGGAAGTTCAGTATCAAAACCGTATTTGCCGTGTTCACACTAACATTTTTCCTGTCCGTGATACAGAAACTGGCAGAAGGTGTGGTGTTGCTGCACGACCAGCCTTTCATGGCGTGTGTCATCGGTGCATCCCTCTGCGGAGGCGGCATAGGCATCGCTTTTTCTTCCAACGGTAGTACAGGTGGAACAGATATCATTGCCGCTATCATCAACAAATACCGTGACATCACGCTGGGGCGTGTAATGCTGATTTGTGACCTGATTATCATTTCTTCCAGTTACTTTGTATTGAAGGATTGGGAAAAGGTAGTTTACGGTTATGTAACCTTGTACATTTGCAGTTTTGTTCTGGATCAAGTAGTGAACAGTGCCCGGCAATCCGTACAGTTCTTTATCATCAGTGAGAAATACGATGAAATAGCCCGGCACATCAATGTATATCCACACCGGGGCGCCACCGTCATCAATGCTTCCGGATTTTATAGCGGTAAGGAACAGAAGATGTTGTTCGTACTTGCCAAAAAGCGCGAATCAACGATTATATTCCGCTTGATAAAGGATATAGATCCAAACGCATTTGTATCACAAAGTGCGGTAATCGGAGTATACGGAGAAGGGTTCGACAGAATAAAGGTGAAGTAGCTACGAGTTACGAGCTACGAGCAACAAGTCCCTTTCGGAATAGAGCAGTGCGCAGCTACTCGTTACTTGTAGCTTGTATCTCGTAGCTTGTAACCACCTTCTTTCCAGACATACACTACAGGGCGGCGGAGATACGGCTTCAGTTTCTCTGCCGCTTCTTTATCCATATAGTCGGTAGTTGTAAAAGTAAAGGTCAGTGCATTGTCCTTTGCAGAAAGTTCGGCTTTCATCAGCAACATATCTGCCTTTTCGCCGGCATCTCTCACTTCATAATCCATCACCGTATCGGGTAATGACAGGAAATCCTTCATTACAGGAGGAGTAAGGAAAGAAGAAGAAGAAGGCAATTCTTCCCAATCGGTGGTATAGAAATGGACATCACTATCACAGGCTGGGGCACAAGCCGTAGATACAATACAGATTACTTTCGTACTGTCGCTCGTAGCCAGCAGTTTCATCTGCCAGGAACTTTGCGGTGTCATCTGGATACGGATGTAGTCGGAAGCAAGCTCCGTCATTTCCGACTTACCACCAAAACGGTTCGTTACTTCCGCTTTCATCTTACTTTCAAGGAAGTCGATAAAGTCGGCACGGTTCACGGCAGTAAGCAACGGGCTAAGGCTATCGGGCATATTTTTGAAAAAGGTTTTAGCTTCCTGGGCCTGCAGAGAAAACACCCAGACACAAGCCAAACACAAGAACATTGTCAATTTCTTCATCATATTATTTTTCTGTTATTCTTATTTTGCATTTTATTACCTCAACGCACTCTTCAGAGCCAGGAACATATCTCTCCAAGAAAACGTGCATCTGTTTCATCAAAGGTATTCAGGCTTTCACTATCTATATCGAGCACGCCCCACACCTCGCCATTCTCACGAATCAACGGAACAACAATCTCCGAGCGCGACAACGAGCTGCAAGCTATATGACCGGGAAATGCATCGACATCGGGCACTACCAACATCTCCGCCTTAGCCCATGCCGTGCCGCAAACACCCCGTCCTTTTCGGATACGTGTGCAAGCTATCGGTCCCTGAAAAGGCCCCAATACCAGTTCTTCTCCTTTCACCAGATAGAATCCCACCCAAAAGAAGCCGAAAGTTTCTTTCAGTGCAGCCGAAACATTAGCCAGATTGGCTATAAGATCATTTTCACCTTCAATCAGGCTCTTTATCTGGGGCAGCAAGGTCTGATACTTTTCAGCCTTGCTGCCGTTGCTGATACATAAATCTTCTGCCATAATTATACTCCTAAATACGCTCATCAATTCTTAGCTTCCGGCTCATCTTCCGTACCACCTTCAAATCACATATTTATTTAGGACAAAGATAGAAAATAAAAATGAGACTGAGAACAGAATAGAAAAAGCACACAGTTTTATTTCGAGTCTCGCACGCATCGGATCGGTCCTGCCACCGACTTTACATAATAAAAATAGAATTGGTATTCGAATATATGGAACAGACCGGCATCCTTATGGATATGCAAAATGTTCACTCGGTTATCCGTGTCCGTGGTTGCATTATGGTAGTTCCCACAACTGTTTGTACGAAAACCTCCTCCATCACCTACACGTGTTCCCTGTGTCGGGAAATAAGAAGTCGGACCGTCTTTCCACTTCTGCATATACATATTCATTCCATATCCATCCGAAAATTTATCATCATAATTGATACCACTCATAGATCCGGGATTGAGCCCCGTATTTGTAAACTCGAACCACAATTCACCCGAGGCAACCCTCCAGCCTGTAGGACAAGGGTCGAAAATAGATTTTTCCGTTCCGTAGTTATCGTATATATGTACATTATTAGTTTGGTTAATCGTATAAGCCTTCATTCCCTCGGAAGCCGGCTCCAGTCCACCCCAAAGTTTGTTATCGCTTTCTCCTATTGGACACCAGTCTCCATTATTGAAATAATTGCTCTTTTGTTGTACGTAACTTTCATTTCGGTTAACATCGTTCGTTCCAGTGATAAAAACCGTGGGATTGGCGATGGCGTGTCTGACAGCTCCGGTCAGGGTACTCCCAATTACCGAATGGAACAGCTTGTTTTCATCTGTGCCAGATGTCTTATGTACTTCAATCTGGTTGGAGTTGTCATAATGCAGATCTGTATGTTCGTCATTATAATCATGATGTTCGCTTACAACATTGCGTAAAGGAGGGAACGGATCTTTTCGTCCCCATTGATACAACATGCCGAAAGCCTGCGTCATTTCATCCGGATACCGATGGAGACCAGTTCCTATACCTTTCTGATTCTCGGCCAATGCACCGAGGTTACATGACATGACGGCATAACCCTGAATACGCGGCTTCTCAGGATAGATACCATTATTATCCCAGTCGTATGTGTAATAAGTAACAGCCCTGCCGAGATTATCCGGCTCGTGGTCTGTAACCCAGATGTGCCAAGACCACAGAACGTCTCCCTTGCTATTGTAAGCACCGATCAAGGCATTACCTTTCTTTTGCGTTCTAACATAGATTTTCTGATGAATGTCGCCTGTATTCTCACCGAGTTGCACCAATGTTCCATTTGTATTATCACCAATGCAGTCTTTGGTCTGCCAGATAATGCCGACACTGGCTATTTTCAGATTCTCGTCATGAGGACTTAAATAGTCTGCAAAATTATACCCGCCTCCTGTCTCTACACGGTAGTAGGGCTCGAAAGACAGAAAACCGTTTGGTTTTACTACAAAGCAGTTGGACGATGGATTATTCTGGCCTTTCTCTCCTGTAATAGTCAACGTCATGCGATAAACCTGATTACGTTGTATATTAAAATTATTGAGTGAGTTTCCTCCGGGATAAGCGGCATAGAGATATTTTTCACCACCTATTTCGGCGGTTACATCTACCACAAGTGCATTAGTGGGAGCTGCATCAGACTTGTTTCCACCCTGATTTTCTATTTCCCCTTGCAGATTCTCTGGAACATAAAAAACAGCCCATTCTTTATCTTCACTCTTTTCCAAGTCCGAAGCAGCAAAGGCTATGGAACTGAATGTCGTTCCATCAGGAAATGGAACCGCATTCATCGGCTCTCCATTTCCATCGCCGGCAAAGGTTTCTATCCGGCAAATATTCGGAATTTGCCTTACGTTGACATTGTTCAGCTTCATCTCTGCCTTCAGCATCTCTACCTTTACTTTAAGTTTGGCATACATACGCGTAACCGGTACTGTAACCGTAATGCCTGTTGTTACTTCCACCTCCTCACTTGCTCCGACCATTGGTATCGACACCTTATCTATTGAACGTAATGGGAAAGCGGTAGGTAAAGTTTGTTTCTTCAGTTGTTCCAAATTCTTAAACTTCTGCCATGAAGTATCCGTGTCATCGTTAGCCCAGTTGTCATACCCCGTATTGGTTACAACATATACGAAGGACGGAATTCCGGCTTTCAGATATACAGGCAAATCTTGCAACATTATCTGGTCAGTGATAGTATAGTAACGCGGCTTTATCAGCAGTTCTTTCGTAACTGCATCATACTGAAACACCCAAATATTGTGTACCTCTTTTTCTTCCGAAGTCTCATTCTCAGGTATATTGCTCGGTATAGATGCCCTTGTCTCTGCTTGTGCTTCAACGGCAAATGTATTGACCGACAAATCCAATACGGCTTTCGTCAGTTCTCCCTCATTAAGGACTGGACTGTTTGTTCCATTTGTCTCCGGATGCAGTTCTTCCGTACAACCCTCTATTGTGATAATTACCAACAGAAGTATGAATAATAAGAAGTAGTGTTTCATATCAGTCAAAAGTATATTCGTTATCATAAGCATATTTCCATTCTTGCACGTTCACCATGAGTCTGCTATCTCGGACAGTAATAGTGAAACGGTAAAGATTGTTGCGGGCAATGTTGAAACGCTTGGCATTGTCGTTGCTATCCGTCTTTCCGCTCTCGTCATAATTCGCGAAATAAACCCTATGCGGTTCGTCCTCATCAGTCTGAGCATCGAACCTTACTTCAATACACGAGTATTTGTCGCCCGCATCGATGTTCCGGTATTCGGACAGGTAGGCAATCCATTTCTCATATTTATTTCCGCCAGTATCCATCCATTGGCTTGCAAAGCGGAAATCTTGTATTTTTTCTTCCACATCGTTACCATCTTCCACAAGGTGTAAACCACTAACGTAATCGCTGTTCCACTCACCACTATGATCGTAATCGTCCTGCGAAAAAACATCTTTCGGAGCACAATATCCCTTTTTATTATAGCGATGAATCTTCACCTCACTAAACGATAAATCAAAATGTTCGTCCGTCTTAAGTATCACCTCTACCTTTGCCACTGCACGGAGCAAAGTGACAGGCTCAGGCAGCAATGTAACCTCTCCAACCTTAAATTCTATATTATTGTATTCGTGAACACCATAAAAAGGAACTAGTCGTTCCGGTCCCAACTCGAAAGAAGAAAAACTGCCAAACTGCCCCCATTCGGCGTCGCAGACATCCGCAAGTAACGTTTCTCCAGCCTTCATTGTATCGTCACCATACTGCGGCCAATTGGCAAGCACAACCATCTTGAAATTTTTATGATAAACCAAAGATGTAGGCGCTTTGCCAAGCACACTATAATCCCTGTAATCGCTTCCTTCAGTCACCACGAAGCCATCCGGTTCAAAACGGGCGATGAACTTATTATCGGAGGTAAAGAAATAAATCCTGTAGTTATTGTTCTCTACATCTATGTAGTTCTCATAGGTTTCTCCAACCTCATAACCTTCATCGGTCTCCAAACTCCTTATAGGTAATCTGAAACCGATACTAAGAGCTGTTCCCCTATCGGATAGGCTGAAGTTCTCCGTGTCATGGCTACACGAGGTACCCCACAACACAAAAAGTGCCAGAATCCCCGTGACAATATATCGTACTACATTCTTCATTCGCATTCCTCCTATCACAGTTCACTGTTTTGCAGTACAACTTTCCAAGAATTGATATAAATATAGGTATCGAGCCAGTGATCATCTTCATCGAGGAAGAACACCATGTCATGCATGTCCTGCCTGTCGAGATACTCCTGATCGTCCATATTTCGGTGATAGAAGCCCTTCACTAGTAAAGCATAGTCGATAAGAGGGATGGAGAAAACCGTTTTTCCCGTTTCTTTATTGGACACGGTGAGCCGTGTCTCCTGCCCTTTCACAAGACGCGGCACAGTCAGTTCGGCTATAGCCGCACTGAAGGCGGCGCGAGATGTGGATCGGACAGCTTCGGAGCGGGTGTCCATACCAACTTCCCCGGCGTCGGTGTGCCATGCGTAGAAAGTCACCAGTTCATCGGGCAACAACGTGTTGTCCCAGTCCATACTTCCGTTAGTGTCGGTGATGGTGAAGACAAACTTGTCTTTGTCCACAGCCTCTCCCGAAAGGTGCTGTAACACCACTCGCACATTGTTGGTGTTCTTTACCAACGGTACAGTATAAGTGTACGTACCTTCGGTTTTACCGAACGTCTGTTTCGGAAGCCACCCATAGAATAAGCGGTCAAGATCTTCGGTAACGAATGCTTGGTTCCCGATATCACGTTGTCTCCCAAGCGTACAGGTCAGTTCCTTACCAGCAGTTGTTTCGGGTATCGAGAAAGAACCTTTGTCAGTAGTCCCACACCAAACAAGCAAGTCGTATTCTCCCGGTTCTACATCTACAGTCATGGCATAGCCATCGGCTGCAAGGGCTTCTCCTTGTTCAGTATGTTGCCAAACCACCCTACCATCGGCATCAAGCAGGTAAAGTGTCACTACATTCACCTCGTGAGCAAAAGCATCGGCAAACTTCATGTTGTAATCATAACAGAACTTCACACGGTAATTCACTGAGCAGTCACCCTCACCGTCATAGATTAAGCCGTCGCAGGCATATAGAATCGGAGTCCAAGCGATAACTGCCAGTAACTTTCCGATTGTTTTTCTTATGTAAGAGCGTATATCCATTTGACTTAAATTGTTATATTTTATATATGCTGCGGAAAATACCGCAGAGAATTTTCATTTTCGATGGGAAATGGCAAATATACCTTTTCCGGTTCCGTCCTCTCTTTGCACCGGAACGGAAGTGCTTTTCTAAAACCATTCCATGTGGAAGTCCCTCATGGAATGGTTGTTTAGAAAGACAACGTTTTTTTCATAAAAAATTAGAGTTCAACATTTTGGCTGACAATTTTCCAAGAAAGGATATTAATTTTTGCCCCAACGTAATAAATGTCACCATCCGGATCGTCACCAGGAACGATTTTTTCGTCTCCATCAAAAATTCCCTTACCTATCTTCTCTAATTTGTCAACGGTAACTACGTAGTGATGATTACGCACCACGCCATATTTGGCTTCCGGGATAATTCCATTTTCCGTAATAGCGCCATTGTTGAGGTGCTCAATGGGAATGTTGTAGTACATCAATCCACCGTTATAAGCGGTAGCATCTGCGGAAGCAGTGGCCAAATTATCATTAAGAGTGGTAATGATTTGTTCTGAATAATCGGAGCCGTCTCCTGTATATAATGAGGCTCCATTCTCATTCGTAAATACCACTTTCACTTTCCCGTCGCCCACATTCTCCAACTTCACATACTCTTTACCAATCTGAGTATATTTTGTGTTGCCTTTATCATCTTGGCCGTCTTCATACCACACGTTCAGTTGATTTTTTGTCTGCAGTACGCTGAGCACGTATTCGAGGAAGGAGTCTTGTTTGAAAAGCACACCATTGTAACGTACGAGGTCAAGTGCATTTCCGTTTACATCGCAAACCTTGGCTTTTAACAGGATACTCGTAACGGCAGAAGAAAAATTGGTAGTAACAATGGCACTTGTATTGGTGTTCTCTGCACAATAGGCAGAAGTTCCCAATTCGGTTAAGCCATCCTCCAAGTCGACATAGTTCAGATATTCGGAATTGTCAGAAACCGCTGCCGCATTTTCAGGATAGCCAGAAAAACCGTAGTTGAATGACTTACCCCAGTGGCTACGGTAATCAATTGATCTATTCCATGTAAATCCCAAGTCATTATCTGCCCAAGCAATATCTATGTTCTTAACCATGTGCGATTTCTTCGCTGTAGCATTCAATTTCCATCCGAGCAATTCCACATAAAGGTCTTCCGAAGCGATATTATCGCTTCCGGCTGAGTTGTCTTCACCTGCCACAGTGACTTTTATCGGATAACGCCCATTTTCATCCTTTTCGAGTTCACCGGACACATTCAAAGTTACCTTGGCCGCCAGACGCTCTACATATACGGTCACCGTATTAGTAATCGCACTCACATCCGTCATCGGCTCAAGAGAAAAATTTTCCTCTTTAACTTCTGTTACGAAATACTTTGCCCGATTGGTGTCGGTGTAGCTTGTAGTGCTCATGGTAAAGTAATTGATAGTACTGTTATTGATTGTTTCCGGATAATAAATACCTTCCGCATTATTATCCGCAAGCACTGTCTGCATTTCGTCAAGCGTTTCCCCATACACGAAATCATTCGGTTTGTTGAGCACCGCTACCATATACTTAGGATAGTTCTTCTTGTCCATTCCCTTCAGTACCACAACGTTATTACTTGTAAATTCAATGTTTCCGGCAGGGGTGGTTACCGAGGCGTTACCATTCGTCCAAACATCACCTTGTGTCACAAATACACCATCTGCATCATAAAAATAGAAGTAGGCATTTTTTACGGACTGCTCGTTTGTTCCGTACTCAAAGTCACCTTCTTGCGCTCTTGTAAGAGAACCTGCATCAGCAAGGCGGACATTAATATACGCCTCACTTCCTGCGAAAACATTCGGTGTATCATCCGGAATAACTCCTAATTCATCATTCGAACATGCACACAATGCGGTACACACGAACAAACCCAAAAATAATTTATTCATCTTCATCATTTTTTGTAATCTAATTTTGTTAATAATATATTTTCTCGTTAACGTCTTCCTTTTTCAAGTTGCTCAAGCGTAATGCCAGCCTGTTCTAATCCGAGTGATTTCGCCTCGTTCAAGTAACGTCGGGCACTGTCGTAATCCTTTTGCCGGATGGCCAGTGCTCCCCGTGCATAAACAGCCTCGGGCGAATCATCTGCCTTGGCAAGATAACGCTTCGCGCTTGTGAGGTCACCGCGGCGCATGGCAGCGTTGGCAGCATTCAGGTTAGCAATAGTGTCATCCGGAAACATGCGTACCGCTGTCTCGAATACCTCAGTGAACTCATCCGTACCGGGTTCATACTCTTGTGCAGCGAGATAGAACTCATTCAGATCCAGTTTTTGCGGTCGCCCACACATGATTCGTTTTATCTCCTCCACATCGCTGTAACTGCGGATAGTATAGGCTATGCGATAGTCAGTGTGGCGTAACGCAGGATAACAGTTCTGTAACAGGAAACTGTATTCCATCGGATAATCACGTTTTATTTTCCACTCTCTGGCATCCGGCTCCAAATTACCGTCTATCAAAGTGACTATTTCCGCACGATGTGCAAGGTTCGACCGTTCCACGTAGTAACGCAATCCTGCCCAATCCTCCGGTTCGTAATCGGTCGATATTACATCGCCTTCAAACCGGTAAAGTTGCTGTATGTATCTCTTCAATGCGGCAGTACGCCCGATAGCCAACTCTTTGTTATGCGCATAAGAACCTTCAGGCGAAGCATAACCTTTCAGCCATACTGAAGTGATAGTTATGTCCGTATCGTTTCGCACGGAGTCAATTGATGACTGTATTTTCCCAAGTTCGGCGATGTTGCGTCGATAGTCCGGATAAATCATCGTTTGATCCACCGGAAAGTCGATGAATGCTGAGCCTTCGAGCGAATCCCTTTTTTCAATCTGCCCTTGCGGACGTACATATACCAGTTCGGGGAAAAACGCCTCTGTGTATCGTCCAAGCATACCGACCTGTTCTGCCAATAAAGTATTGCAACATCCATAGTCGCTACGATGTAGCAACAACACGGAGCCGTTCATCCATTCTGCATACGGTACTAAATTGTGGTATTCAATGGTATCAGGCTTCTTCGAGACTTTATAACTCTTTTCATCTTTACCTGATAACATGCTCTCTCCATTACGTACATAGAAGTAATAACGCTGTCTGCCGTAAACCCCTACCGATTGCAGGGCAAGCGAGTCGTTATCATTAACTAACCATGGCGTAAGAAGTACAGCACGATTTTCATCCACATCAAGCCCTGACAAATCCCAAAGCATGTCTATGGCAATGTACCCTCCATTACGTTCCATTTTAAGATTTTCCACGGAAACACCATCCACGATGTCCTGTTTCCGCATATCGATTGCGATCTGTGCTTCCGCTACCACAACCATGCCCCAAAGGGCTACTAGGATATATAATATCTTTTTCATCTTGTACACGATTAAAATACATAAACAAGGTTGATTGCCGCTTTCGTCGGTCCCACATAATGGTGTGGTTTGTCCGTTTCTATCCTCTTACCGCATCCTAAACACTGGAAGCGGTCATAGCGTGTATAGGAATAACCAAAACCAATTTCCGCCTCAAGATTCCAATGCCTCCCCAATATCCACGCATAGCCATAAGCGATACCCGCGCCAACAAACCATCCCTGGTAACGGGTATCCTTTAGTTTACGAGCATCCGTACCAAGGAAATTGATTTTTCCGTCAAAACCTCCGATGTTATACTGTCCTCCATGAATGTGAGTACCTACAAAGTGCCCCGAGAAGCGATCGCAGAACCAGTATCTGACTTCAGGTTGAACAGCCCAATGTTTCCAATGTCGATTGTGCGAAAGCATCCATGCATTAAACTGTCCCGTAACATCCAAAGTCCATTTAGGGGCGAATCCTATCTCTATTCCCAAATTCGGATTCAAGAAAGCATCCGCCAGAACATTACTTTTGACAGCCACGTTCTGAGACTTGACACTCTGCGTCATGCCGATAATGGTAACTACCAGCAAGACAAATATCCGTTTCATAATTCTATTGTTCATACTTTATGGCTATAGTTAATTATTACATTCCAAATTTTACAGTCTTTCCTTATATAGGTAATTTCAAGAGACCAGCCACGGTACCTCGCTTTCTTTCCGTACAAAGGAACAATGTATTTGTTATCGCATCATGCCAAAACGTATAAATCATATTGGCAAAATCGTAATGGACATTATACGCAAACTGCAATTTTGTATCGGACATGTCAAATCATCAAATCCAGAGTCATTTTTTAAGTGTACGGAGCCATTATTAACAGTTGCAATACCTATAAATGCAGTAAATTAGGCTATCTCTGTATATTACAATGTCGATGTGTATATCACTGTCTACCCAAACAATTTTAGTGTACCGGAAAAAGCCAGTGGAAATACACACTCGAAAAGAATAATTTGAATTCAATTAATATGGGAGCATTTGTCACATACAGCAACTTGATGACCTATATTTTACCAATATTTTGTTCGGCCATATGCTCGGTCTTTACCTTATTATTGACATGGAATTATCGCAATCTAGCCGAAAGGAAATTAAGGTGGATCGTGAGCATTTATTGTATCCTGATAGCCGTATGGTGGTCATCTGCTTTATGGCATACTGTCTCTGATGAGCCGATATTCCTTCCGGTCGATATACCTTTTGCCTTGTCGTATATCTATACTCCCATATTGTTCTACAACATTGTTTATAATCTGACTTATTTTGAGGATAAAAGAAACTTTCCCATACTGAATTACCTTTGGCCAGTCCCTACATTGGTAATTATCCTGATAGTGGCAACCTGGATATCGCCTCCCAAGGGAGAGCTTTTTACCGGCTTATCGTTGTTCGAAGAATATACGGCGCTTTTCATATCCGACTTTTTAGTGCGGTTTATCACAGCGGTAGTCTATATTGTTCCAACCGGACTATTGTTATTGCGGCATTACAAGCGAACAGTACTTCAAAAAACCGATACAGATCGAAAATATCTCAGTATAAAATCATCGCGTTGGCTCATCGTGTTTTTCATACTTTCCATCGCTATATTGCTAATCGCTTTTTTGTCTTCGTTGGTTGGTCCAAGCCAATGGCTTATCCGGCTGAACACATTATGCATTATGGCTCAAGAGATATTGCTTACATACCAAATCATCCGCAGGCAATATCTCTCTTACAAAATATCTGATTTGTTTCCAGCCAACGAAAAGAAAACCGAGAACAACAACCCGACCACCCAACAGCAGCCTGCGCCGAATAATACGCACGGACTATTGAACAAGAAGGTGTTCGAAAACTATTTGTCTCAACAAAAGCCATACCTCAATCCCGATTTCAAACTGACTGACATGGCCGAGATAATGGGTGTAAACCGTACCGTCATGTCCAACTTTATCAATCAAACGTATGGTATGAATTTCAGGCGTTATCTAAACCTGTGTCGGATCAAAGAGTATCAGGCACTGATAGTGCATCCTTCAAACAAGGGTAAAAATCCGTATCAGGTAATGGCCATGGCGGGATTTAAAGACTCCAGACATTTCCAGCGTGCGATTCAACTGGAAAATATATATAAAGAACAGACTCACAAAGAACCATAAATAAACCAAAAGGATGAATCAAGATATCGGACGTGCTATAGTTTTTTCAATACCTGCAGTAAGTGCTGCGGTCAGCTTGATTATGATTTCGCTCGACATAACCCGCTCTTCCAATACGGTCAACCGAAAAATACATTACAGCATAATCACTGTATACTGTCTAATAATACTGTACTGGAGCGGACTGGTAATGTATTCCATCGCCCGTGACGCTTTCATAGCATACTTGCCTGTTTGCTTTTCCTCGTTTAGTTTTATTCCCATATTCCTGTACATGATCACCTATATTATTACAGGAGTAGGCGATCGAAAGCATTTCCCCACATACCATTTCATCCTTCCAGCATGTTTGACCGTAACTATCCACGTGATTGCCTTTACAGTACCGTTCCAGCAACGATGGAATGCCATTTATGATAACGGAGTAAGCCTAACAAGCGCAATTATTGACAGCACGTATATCATCTGTATTTTGCTGAGTATTTTATATTCCGGGTTGAGCCTGCTCCGCATAAAATCGTACAAACGTCAAGTTACCAATTATTCCGCTGATATCTACCGTATGTCGCTGGACTGGTTGTCCTTTATCATCATCTTCAGGGTCCTGTTGCAAACCTTACCGATAGCCGGATTAATATTGGGCATCGAACTATTCAATAAATTGGGGTTTATCTGGACATTCACAACATTACCAGCAGTCTTTACTCAGATTGTGTTGTGCCTGAACATTCTTTCGGAGAATTATGTGATCATCGAACCTATTACCGCCAAAGAAAAGGAAATGACCACGTCCGGAAACTATGCGCAACTGGAACGCCAGCGGGTTGAAAAGTATTTAGAGAATGAAAAACCTTATCTAAATCCGGAATTCAAAATAACCGATATGGCCAAGGATCTTTTTTCAAACAGGACTTATATATCTGCTTTCATCAACCGGGAATATGGTATGAATTTCAATCGTTTTATCAACAATTACCGACTAAAGGAAGTAGAAAGACTACAGTCAGAGGCTATACAAAGAAAGCAAAAAATATCCTCGACGGAAATTGTCATTCATGCTGGATTCAGTAATTATCGCAGTTATTTCCGAGCAAAAAAAATGGCAAAGAACGATCCCGTTTCCATTGATTAAAAGAAAAATTAAACAACCAGTAAGATACACGAATACAGGGATATAGAAACTAATCATCTGTATTCAACTTATTTACTTCCTAAATACAGGAAGAACATTCCAATCAATACTAATATGAGATCGACAGCCTTACTCTTTAAATTCTTTTCACGGAAGAAGAGAGCTCCGAAAAGGAAGGAGACAACCACACTGCCGCGGCGTACCATAGAAACGATGGAAATCATGGAGTCTTCATAGCTCAGGGCATAAAAGTAGGCAAAGTCAGCCGCACTAAGGAAGACGGATATCAGGATGATAGTCCAGTCCCAACGGAAAGGAGTACTTTCTTTTCGTTTGGGATACCATAGCAAAAGGATGATGGGGCACATGATAAATACCTGATAAACATTGTACCACGATTGTACAACCATAGGATTGAATTGCTTCATCAGATACTTGTCATACAGTCCGCTGATAGCACCGGTGATGGCGGCAAGCACAATGAAATAAATCCATTTGTTATGCTTAAAGTCAATGCCTTCTTTCTTGCCGGAACGGCTCAGCATAAAGAAAGAAAGTATGGCAAGCATGACTCCGATCCATTGATACAGGTTCAGACGTTCACCGAATATCAGCATGGCCCCCACGAGTACCATTACAGGGCGGGTGGCATTAATCGGTCCTACAATAGTCAACGGCAAATGTTTCATACCGAAATAGCCGAATATCCAAGATGAAAGAACGATAAAGGACTTGATAATTATAAACTTATGTACTTCCCAACCTACTACAGGCACATCAAACATTGTTCCGTTAAGTACCGGAGTAAAAGCGGAAATCAATATGAAAGGAAGAAATACCATACTGGAAAACACTGTGTTCAGAAACAGAACGGGAAGCACAGCATTGTCACGCAATGATTTCTTCTTAAATGCATCATAAAACCCCAGCAAGGCAGCTGAGAGAAAGGCGAGCAATAACCACATGGTTCTTAGTTAATTAATTGTTAGTTATTCAGTTATTATCTGCGATGAATAATTCCTCGGGATATGTGACATCTACCAGAAACAGGGCATTACCCGGAACGGAAGTACCAGCCTTGCAACGGTCTTTCTGTTCGATGACACGCCGGAAGCCTTCAACGGTGAGCTTGCCACGGCCTACTTCGAGCAGAGTGCCGACAACCGCGCGAACCATATTGCGCAGGAAACGGTCCGCCTGAATGGTAAATACCCAGGTTACATCATCTACCTTCGTCCAGGCAGCATGCATAATGCGGCAATTGTTTGTTTTTACGTCTGTATGCAGCTTGCTGAAACTGGTGAAGTCCGTATAATCAAACAAAATACGGGCAGCTTCGTTCATTCGCTCAAAGTCCGGCGCTTGGAAAAGACGGCATACGAGATTGACGATTAAAGGGAGACTTTACCGTAGTCACGTAGTATTTATACATGCGGGCTGTTGCATCAAAACGGGCATGCGCATCGGGCTTCACTGCACGGATACGGTAGATAGAGATGTCCGGTGGCAGAAGGCGATTCAACTTGTCGGTAAAAAAGACAGTATCCAATGGTTCGTCACTATCAAAGTGGGCTACCATCAGGGAAGCATGCACACCGGCATCGGTACGTCCGGCACCGATAACCTCTACTTCACGGCGCATCAATGTGGCAAGTGCGCGCATCAGACACTCTTGTACACTGTCTCCGTTGGGTTGTATTTGCCAGCCGTGGTAAGCGGTTCCGTCGTAAGCTAAATAGATAAAATACCGTTGCATACTCTTTTGCTTTCATTTTTTCGGCTGCAAAGATAGTGCAAACCCAAAGCTGTACAAAATAAGCTTGCTTATTTTTAATGCTGAGGTGCAGCCTATCTTCGCTTTCAAGCAAAGATATTATAAAGCGGAAAAATGACAAGCAAATAGAGAAGAACTCTCTTTTCTTTTTTATACTTTTGTGCCCACATAAAAACAATTCCAAACAATATGCAACAAGTATACAGTAAACTTCCACTCTTATTTTTAGCAATAATCATCACCAGCACTTCCCTTGCCGGATGCAAAAAGAAAGATATGTCCCTCAAGTTGAATGAACCGAGAAACATCAAAGGGGTAATCAGCTACAGACGGACTTTCGGAGACTTGAATGAAGCACATTTAAATATTGCACAAGCCATAGGTATCGCCCCCATCGCTTCGCGCAAGGATGCAGAAAACATGAAAGAGAAACTGCATCATATAGAAACAAATGATTTATATAAGGTGGATTCCCTCACACACTCCATCCCTTATCTGATTCCGAGTGCAGCACAATTGCTCGATACCATCGGCAGCAATTTCCTAGATTCGCTTACGGCAAAAGGACTGAATCCGAATAAAGTCATCGTGACTTCCGTACTTCGCACCCAGGATGATGTGAAACGCCTGCGCCGCCGCAACGGAAATGCCTCCGCAAATTCTGCACACTTCTATGGTACAACATTCGATGTAAGCTGGAAACGTTTCCAGAAAATAGAAGATGAAGACGGACGCCCCTTGCAGGATGTCAGTGCAGATACCCTGAAACTCGTTCTCTCAGAAGTGTTGCGAGACCTGCGGAAAGCCGAGAAATGTTATATCAAATACGAATTGAAACAAGGATGTTTTCACATTACTACGAGAGGAAAGGGATAAAAGATTAATAATATTTCCCAATTCCACCAAACCCCGTTATTATTCTATTATCTTTCGTTTTATTGATAAAGTTGTTTAATCGCTTTTCAAATTCTTCCGGCCGTTTCCTTGCAGCTTCAATGTATGCAATTCGGATACGCTTATATGCATCAGAGAAAAGTTGATAATTTTTCCATGTGATCTTATCCTCTTTCAATCTGTCAATTATATCATCGGGGAAAACAAAAGGAACAGACAAAACATTTCGTATTTTATCTTCAAATTTAGGGTGTATCATTTTATTATCCAGCAGCCACTTAAGCCTTTCTTTATTGGCTTGCGAGTATGTACTTTTAGGGTTTCTGGGCGTGAAATGCTGAATTTTATGTTCTTTGTCAAGCGCCTTTATTGTACTGTCAATCCACTCGAAGCAAAGGGCTTCTTCAACAGCATCGTTGTAAGTAATACCTTTTTCGCCCGAAGATTTACCGGGAAATACAAACCAAATATCACTGGCAGTCTCAAAGTTGTCAGTCAACCACTTTCGCCAATCTTCTCTGTTTTCAAAATATCTTATCTCTGTTGACATAATACCTCCCCTCATTCCTCCATCATCCTCCACGCCAGTGGCAAGTAATTTACAATGTCCCCTGCCGTCATTCCCATCATTCCCTGCTTCTTGCAAGCGATGTCTCCGGCAAGGCCATGAACATACGTAGCCAGACAAGCAGCATCCTGCGGCGCATATCCCTGAGCTAACAACGCAAGCACAACGCCTGTCAGCACATCACCACTGCCTCCTGTTGCCATACCGGGATTGCCTGTCGTATTAAAATAGCACTTCCCTTTCGGAGTGATAATAGCAGAATACGCACCTTTCAACACAATATATACCCCTGCCGTCCGTGCCAGTTCACGTGCCTTCGTCAGCCGTTCATAAGAATCCTGACATTTTCCTACCAAACGTTCCAGCTCTTTGGGATGAGGTGTAAGTATGCTGCCTTTCGGCAAACGACCGATATAATTGCGGTGTCCCGCCAACACATTCAGTGCATCAGCATCCACCACCATAGGCGTCTGACAAGCATCTATCTGTTCCAATACCGCCGCCTCGGTTTCTTCCGACTTTCCCAGTCCCGGTCCGATGCCTACCGCCTGATAATCATCCGTATCCGTAGGACAGGCAAAACAAGTATCACTGGGATCCATTTCCGTCATTGCTTCCGGAACAGAAGTCTGCACAATCATATTGTTGCAATAAGGCACATGTACCGTCAGCAATCCTACTCCGGAACGCAGGCAGGCTCTTGCGGCAAGTATGGAAGCTCCCGCCATTCCTTGCGAACCCGCAATAAGCAAAGCCCGTCCGAAGTCCCCCTTATGGGCAAACTTATTGCGTGTCTTCAACAAATACTCCATATCTTCCCCTTCCAGCAGGAAATAATCCGTATCCGTTTCCTCTATTGCATCTTCACTCAGACCGATGTCCAGCAATTCCCATTCGCCCACGAACTCCTGATTTTCCGCAAAAAGAAAAGCCAACTTCGGCAATTGCAGAGTTAGCGTCACATCCGCACGGACAATATTCGCACGGACATTGAACGTATTCTCTTCTCCCATCAAGCCCGAGGGAACATCAATGGCCACCACCCGCGCCGGCGAAGCATTGATATACTTCACCACGGCAGCAAAACCACCGCTCAACGGCTTGTTCAGTCCGCTACCGAACAGTCCGTCAATCACCACATGATCGTCCGTCAACACAGGCGGCACAAATTGTGAGGTCACTTCGTGGAAATCTACATTCTCCACATCCGCAAGTCGTTCTTTATTCGTCTCGCAATCGGGAGAAAGCTCTCCCTTGGTATTAAACAAATAAACCGAGACTTTATAACCTTTCTTTGCCAGCAAACGGGAAACGGCCAATGCATCTCCCCCGTTATTGCCCGGCCCGGCAAATACCGTAAAAGGTGTTTTTGCATCCCAACGTCCGGCAATAGCTTTTGCCAATGCCTGCGAGGCACGTTCCATCAGGTCGATGGAAGCAATCGGTTCGTTCTCTATGGTGTAAGCATCCAACTCTTTGATGCTTTGGGTAGGAAATATTTTCATATCTAAATCTTCAAACTAATATTATTCATTAAATCCATTTTCTTCTTTTTCCGCCTCCTTGTCAGCCTGTTCCATTTTCTTCGTCAGCAGTTCCTTCGGGAAATAATACTTAAACGGAATCCGATGGCATCCCGCACGCTTCACCGCCAACGTCAACATACGGTCTGCCTTGAAATACACACGCGACAGGTTCACGGAATGCGGCAACACATCTTCCGGATGTTCAAACCCTTTGCTCGTGACCGCCGTCTGAAATGAGCCGATGCCGCGCAACGTTACAGAATGCCCGTCACTCAACGCCTCTTCGATGATTTCACCCGTTGCGGCCAGAACAGCTTCTACCACTCCCCGATGAAAACCAGTCCGTTGCGCCACCTGATGTGCCACGTCCCGCTCCGTTTTACCGCCTTTCTTCTGCAATTTCTTGCCGACGGCATACCACAATTCTTTTCTTTCTCCACTCGATACATCCGCCTTGCGACGGACAATATAAGGTATTGCCATATCTTTGTTTTACTAATAGTTATCACCTCTTTATAAGATAGTCCTCGCTTCATTAAAGAACAGTGTTACCAACACCCGGGTGTTGGAAGATCCGACACCCCCATGTTGGCACTACCAACATCCCCATGTAAGCACTACTAACACCCGGGTGTTGGCAACAGGATTACTATAACAAAGGTAGACTATTTAATAGAGATAAACAAGAAAGAATTAAAAAAATCAATAGTATTTTCCATGCAAATATTGCATGTCCCGAAACAAGCTGGCTAAAATTTACCATCAAGACTGATAGAGACAGATAATCTTAATTAATTTTAGGAAACCACCCGCCATACATGGATAACTCAATAGACATCACAACCTAAATTATTTCAAGCTCCAAATGCATTTTTTACATTTTAAGATTCTAAATAGCACATTAAACAATATAAATTAGTAGATTTGTTTTCTTAATAGGAAATAGCATATTAGTAGAAACCTGAAGAGATATAGGTGTGATAAAGGCGACTATCTTATATGTAAAGTTTTAGCTGAGTATACTATGAAACATATTAGTAAAGTTATCTTAGTACTATTGTGTATTTTGCTGTCCTACCCATTTTATGGAATGGCACAAAACATAAAGTCTTTTGATTTTAAAGGAAACTTTTTCTATAATACAATTACTTCTATTGAACAAGATACGTTAGGCTTTATGTGGTTAGGTTTGGATAACGGCGTTTTTCTTTTTGATGGTTATTCTCTTCAGCCATTAATTCATTCAATGATAAGCGACCGTTATGTTAATTTCTTAAGCCACAGAAAAACAACATTGTATATAGGAACCAATGAAGGACTTTATGCCTACAACTATATAAATAACCAATGTGACCTTTGTTCTCCATTATTGAAATCCAAAAATATTATAGCTTATCAGTGTAACAGCGATTATCAAGTTGTAGCTACAGACAGAGAGGTTTTCCTCTTTGACTATAACTGGAATTTCATCCACAAAATAACCATATATAAGGAATCACTGAATAATCATATTACCTCTATGGTGATTTATGGCAATCAAGAAGCCTTATTGGGTACAGAATCCGGTTTGGTGATCATTCATATTGAAAATGACGGTAAAACGAAGAGCAACACTTTATATAGTGGAGACAAAATTGTTCAATTATTTATTGATAGCCGCAATAAACTATGGATATGCCGTGGCGAAGAAATATTATATAGTAACATAGATACTTTGGATCTGTCTCTTATACACATCTCCGAGCCCACGAGACGTAGAGGAAT